>Ga0335085_10002009_pt1 | contig 39701 bp, 32 predicted proteins | sample Lox_Sample_45_FD_206712 | JGI IMG/M metagenome (GOLD analysis project Ga0335085, IMG submission 206712) | Soil microbial communities from Loxahatchee National Wildlife Refuge, Florida, United States - Lox_Sample_4.5 | ecosystem: Environmental > Terrestrial > Soil > Wetlands | place: USA...
GTCAGGTCCTTGGCGAGCGCCATGGCGAGCTGTCGCGGGCGGGCAACGCTCCGGCTGCGCTTTTTCGAGTGCATGTCCGAGACCTTGATCTTGTAGTACTCGGCGACCGTTTTCTGGATGTTGTCGACCGTGATCTGGCGGTTCTGCGCGCTGAGCAGGTCCCTGAGGGCCTCTTTGGCTGTATCGAGCGTGATGTCGCGCCCGTTGAAGCGCGAATAGGCGACTACGCTCTTGAGGGCGCCCTCCAGCTCGCGCACGTTCGAGCGGATGTGCTTGGCGATGAAGAACGCGACCTCCTCCGAGAGCTTGAGCGACACGGCCTCGGCCTTCTTGAGGATGATTGCTACGCGCATCTCCTGCTCGGGCGGCTCGATGGCGACCGTCAGGCCCCACGAAAACCGCGACTTCAGCCGCTCGTCTATCCCCGCCAGGTCCTTTGGATAGGTGTCGCAGGTGATGATCAGCTGCTTGTGCGATTCGATAAGCGCGTTGAATGCGTAGAAGAATTCTTCCTGAGTGCGGTCCTTTCCGGTGAAGAATTGGATGTCGTCGATGAGCAGCAGGTCGAGCGAGTGGTAGTAGCGTTTGAACTCGTCGAAGGATTTCTGCTGATAGGCCCGGATCACGTCCGAGATATATTGCGCTGCGTGGAGGTAGCGCACCCGGGCATTGGGATGCTGCTGCAGGACATGATTGCCCACGGCGTGGATCAGGTGGGTCTTGCCGAGGCCGACCCCGCCATAGATGAACAGGGGGTTGTACGACGTGCCTGGGTGCTCGGCGACCTGAAGGGCCGCGGCGCGGGCGAGCTGGTTCGCCTTGCCGGCGACAAACCCGTCGAAGTTGAATTCCTGGATGAGACTGGAGCGATCGTGAACCGGCTTGGGGGTAGGGCTCCTCGGGGCGCGCGCCGCAGGCGCGGCCGGCGACACAGGCTCAGAAGGCGCGGAGGACTCGAGGGTCAGGGATACGCGAATCGGCGAGGAGAAGAACTCGGCGCCCAGCGCTTCGAGTCGCGGCGTGAAGCGCTCTTTCACCCACTGGAGCACGAAGCGGTTGGGGGCGAGCAGCCGCAATTCCCCGGAGGGCGCCGCAGAAGTGTCCAATTTGAGCGGTCGAATCCAGGTATTAAACTGCTGAGCCGGAAGCTCTTTTTCTAGTCGGCTCAGGCATGAAGCCCAGAAACCCTGCATGAACTTTTGTCGGCTGGATTCGAGGAAAACTGCGCTCGTATTTTACTCGTTTCGGGAGGAGTTATCCACAGCCAAAACGCTCGTTTTCGCGAGCTGTCTCGCTCGCTTGTAGATGCGCGCGTCGTTGACAATCCCACTCCATATCCAGTCTAATCGAGGGTTCTTTTCGCCATAGAAATCTCTCGTCGATGAAGCGTACTTTCCACCCTTCCGTAGTCCGCAAGAAGCGCACTCACGGATTTCTCGTACGTATGCGCACGCGCGGAGGCCGCGCCGTGATTCGGGCCCGCCGTGCCAAGGGCCGCGCCCGGTTGAGCGTTTGAGCGTTCGCGGTCGCTACAGCCGAAGGCTGCGGCTCGGGACGACGGATATCGCTGCCCTGCTCGCTAGCGGGCGAGCGCTCAGGCGTCCAGGATTCAGCGTGCTTGTGCGTGCGAATGCCCTCGGTGCGCCCAGGCTAGGCCTAATTGTTCCGAAGCGCGTTTTTCCTCGCGCGGTTGACCGCAACCGGATGAAGCGCGTGCTCAGGGAGCTGTTTCGCACGCGGCAATCACGCCTCGGCAGCCGCGATATCCTGATTCGCGTGAGCTCGGGGAGGCTTTCGCTGGCCGAAGTCGAACAATGCCTAGTGGGACCCCAATGAGCCGGCTGCTGTCGCTTCTTGTGGCCGGCTACCGGTACGCGGTAAGCCCCTTGCTGGGGATGCACTGCCGCTTCCACCCGTCGTGCTCGGCGTACGCGCTCGAGGCGCTGGGGCGGCACGGCGCCGCCCGCGGCGGATGGCTGGCCCTCAGGCGGCTCGCGCGCTGCCACCCGTGGCACCCGGGCGGACACGACCCAGTCCCCTAGATCGAAGCGCAAATGGATACGCAGCGCCTCATTCTCTTCGTCGTATTCTCCTTCTCCCTGCTGCTTCTGTGGGAGGCCTGGCAGAAGGAGTCGAAGCCGCCGACCCAGGGCGCGTCGACGGGTCAGAGTGCGGTTCCGACGCCGAGCGCGCGCAGCGACGCGCCCGCGCCAGGCGCGCGGGCGGACGTTCCGTCGGCGGCGACATCCGCGGCCGGACCACGGGAGCGCATCCGGGTAGTGACCGACATGGTGGTCGCCGAGATCGACACGCTCGGCGGCGACATCAATTACCTGGAGTTGCTGAAGCAGAAGGATTCCCGGGACGAGGCGAAAGACATCGTCCTTCTGGGTCCGGAGCACCGGTACGCCGCCCAGAGCGGCCTGATCGGTGCAGGGCTGCCCAATCACAGGACAGTATTTCGCGCGCAGGGCAAGGAGTTCGCGCTCGCGCCGGGTCAGGACAGGCTGGAAGTCAGGCTCGCGGCAGCAGGCCAGGGCGTGAAGGTCACAAAGATCGTCACGTTTCACCGTGGAAGCTATCGCATCGATGTCGCCGAGGAGATCGCGAACGGGACTTCGGCACCGCTGTCCACGGACGCGTACTTTCAGCTGACCCGCGACGGCGAGTCGCCGGGCGGCGATCCGTACATGACGAAGACCTACACCGGCGCCGCCGTCTATACGGAGCGCGACAAGTTCCAGAAGGTCACGTTCGATGACATCGCCAAGGGCAAGGTCGCGTACCCGAAGACCGCCGACAACGGCTGGATCGCGATGATCCAGCACTATTTCGTCGCGGCTCTGCTGCCGCCGGAGAAAGCGCAACGCGAGTACTACACGCGCAAGCTGGACGCTGATCTCTACTCGATCGGCGTAATCGTCCCGGTCGGCCCGATCGCGCCTGGCGCCACGGCCCGGGTCGACGTGCCGCTCTACGCCGGACCCCAGGACCAGGATCACCTGCAATCCGTCGCACCGGGCCTGCAATTGGTGGTCGACTACGGCTGGCTCACCGTGATCGCTGCCCCGCTGTTCTGGGTCCTCAAGCTCTTTCACGGCTGGCTCGCGAACTGGGGCCTCGCGATCATTCTGCTCACCGTCGTCATAAAGCTGATTTTCTTTCCCCTCTCGGCGGCGAGCTATCGCTCGATGGCGAAGATGAAACTCGTCACTCCGCGCCTCATGAAACTGCGCGAACAGTACGGCGACGACAAGGTCAAGATGAACCAGGCGATGATGGAGCTGTACAAGACCGAGAAGATCAATCCCCTCGGAGGATGCCTGCCGATTCTCGTGCAGATACCAGTGTTCATCTCGCTCTATTGGGTGCTGTTCGAGAGCGTCGAGCTCCGACACGCCCCATTCTACCTGTGGATCAGGGATCTCTCCGCGCCCGACCCTTGGTACGTGCTGCCGACCCTGATGATGGTCTCGATGATCGTTCAGACGAAGATGAATCCCACGCCGCCCGATCCGGTCCAGGCCAAGGTCATGATGATCATGCCGCTGGTGTTCGGCGTGATGTTCTATTTCTTCCCGTCCGGCTTGGTGCTCTACTGGTTCGTCAACAACATCCTGTCGATCCTCCAGCAATGGCAGATCACGCGGATGATCGGGGGAGCCAAGGCCGCGGCGGGCGCCAAGCGCTGAGCCGCGGCCCGCGCGGGCCGAGAGGGGTGCCCGAGCAGCGACCATGGCAACACCGTCCGATACCGATGTCATCGCGGCGATCGCGACCGCCAGCGGCAGGGCGGGCATTGGAATCGTCCGCCTTTCGGGAAGGAACCTGAGACCGCTCGCAGCGCAGCTCCTGGGCGCTGTGCCCGCGCCGCGCGTGGCTACGCGAGCCGCTTTCAGGGGGCCGGGTGGGGAACCGCTCGACGACGGCATCGCCCTTTTTTTCCCGGAGCCCACTTCGTATACAGGCGAGGACGTGCTGGAGCTTCAGGGGCACGGCGGTCCGGTCGTGCTTCAGCTCATCCTGCGCCGCTGTCTCGAGCTCGGCGCGCGGCTGGCCGAGCCCGGGGAATTCAGCCGGCGGGCGTTTCTGAACGACAAGCTCGACCTCGTCCAAGCCGAGGGGGTGGCGGACCTCATCGACGCCGCGACCGAAGCCGCGGCGCGATGTGCGCTGCGGTCTCTGCGCGGGGAATTCTCCGAGTGCATCCGCGCCCTGGTGCGCCAGCTCGTCGAGCTGCGCGTCCTGGTCGAGGCGACGCTCGACTTCCCCGAGGAAGACCTGGATCCCATGGACCGCGAGGATGCGCGCTTGCGTCTTTCGCGGCTGCAGCAGGACCTGGAACGCGCGCTCGCGCTAGGGCGCCAGGGGAGCGTGCTGCGCAGCGGGCTCCAAGTGGTTCTCGCGGGCCAGCCCAACGTGGGCAAATCGTCGCTTCTGAATCGGCTGGCAGGGGAGGATCTGGCCATCGTCACCGAGATCCCGGGAACGACGCGGGACGCGGTACGCCAGACGATCCAGATCGAGGGTGTTCCCATGAGCATCATCGACACCGCCGGGCTGCGCGACACCCACGATCCCGTCGAAGCGATAGGGGTCGCGCGCGCATGGGAGACGATCGCGCAAGCGGATGCGATGCTGCTCATCGTCGACGCCCGCGAGGGAGTGACCGCGGCCGACGAAATGATCGCGCGGAAGCTTCCGGGCGGGCTCACGCCGGTGACGGTGTTCAACAAGATCGATCTTTCCGGCGACGCACCCGGCACGCAGGTAGAGAACGACCGCCGGCGCGTCTATCTCTCGGCCAAGACCGGAGCCGGGATCGACGGTTTGCGCGGTACGCTGCTCAGGCTCGCGGGGTGGCAATCGGAAGGCGGACATGTCTTCATGGCGCGCGAGCGGCATCTGGTCGCGCTGGAGCGCGCCGCGGCTGCGCTGCATCGAGCGGGGCACGGGTCCGGTCGCACCGAGCTGCTCGCGGAGGAGCTGCGGGTAGCGCAGCGCGAGCTCGGCGCAATCACCGGTGAAGTATCCGCCGACGACTTGCTCGGGGAGATCTTCGCGCGCTTTTGCATCGGAAAGTAGGCGAGCCGATGAGATCCCGACCCGTGCTCGGTGCGCTCGCGCTTTGTGCCGCGAGCGGCGCGGCGTTCAGCTTGCTGCGCGCGCCGCTTCCGTGGATGCTCGGGCCCCTGTTCGCCATGGCGCTGGGCAGATTTGTCGGCGTGGGAATCGCGGCTCCCCCCGGGGGGAGGGCGGCGGGTCAGTTGATCATCGCCTGCGCGCTGGGACTGTATTTCACCCCGGCGGTCGGGGTCCAGGTTGTCGCGCATTGGTACCTCCTGCTGGCGGCCGCGCTGCTTGCCGTGCTGCTCGCCTGTGCGAGCGGGTGGTTTCTCACGCGCAGCGCGGGGCTGGACGGCACGACAGCGCTGTTCGCGAGCGTGCCGGGGGGCGCGGCGGAGATGACCATACTCGGGGAGCGGTTCGGCGCACGTCCCGACCGCGTGGTGGTTGCGCAGGCGCTTCGTGTGCTCATCGTCGTGCTCGTTGTGCCCTTCGGCTTCACGGCCCTCGGCCTGCATGGCGCCGATGTCTATCGGCCCGCGCAGTACGCGGTCGACGGTCTCGGCCTTGCGGCCCTGCTGGGCGCCGCTGCCGCAGGGGGCGCTGCGCTCGCGAGCCTGCGGGTCCCGAATGCTTGGATGCTCGGGCCCCTTGCAGTGACGGCGGCGCTCACCTTGGGCGAGGTCAGCCTGTCTGCGATTCCCACCTGGCTGTCGAACGCGGCCCAACTCCTCCTCGGTTGCGCGCTCGGATCGAGCTTCGAGCGCGAATCGCTCAGGACATCGCCACGCTTCATCGGCCTTGTCTTTGTCTCCGTGGGGTTCGCGATGGCGGCATCCGCCCTGGCCGCGTGGGGCCTGGCTTCGACAGGAACGGTGCCCGTCGCAACCATGGTGCTCGCGACGGCGCCTGGTGGAATGGCGGAGATGTGCGTCACCGCCAAGGTCCTGCAGCTGGGTGTCCCCTTGGTCACGGCTGCACATGTGACGCGGGTCATCATCCTGGTAACGACCACGGCGCCCATGTTTCGGCTGGCTAACCGGCTGAGACGAGCCTGGCGTTGATCGGATGGGAACATTGATTCTAGGTAATTGTTTAATATCGATTTTTTAATGTGGCCGCGGATCATGCTAGAGTTCGGTCCCTTACCAATTCTGTTCGGCCGAGGGTGTGGCGATCACCCGAAGCCGCTATCGCGAGGCCCCAGGGATGAACCAGCCATACGTTGCCGCTATTGATATCGGCGCACCTGCCCACGTCCAGCACGCTGGCGTCAAGGAATGGGTCGCGCGTATCGCAGCGCTGACGAAGCCGGACCGCATTCAGTGGTGTGACGGCTCCAAGCAGGAATACGACCGCCTGTGTGCGGAGATGGTGGAATCCGGCACGCTCAGGGCGCTCAATCCCAAGCTACGCCCTGGCTGCTTTCTCGCGCTCTCAGACCCGAATGACGTCGCGCGGACCGAAGACCGGACGTTCATCTGCTCCGAGCGCAAGGAAGATGCGGGGCCGACGAACAACTGGGTCGATCCGCGGGAGATGCGCGGAACGCTGGACAAGCTCTTCGATGGCTGCATGCGCGGCCGGACGTTGTACGTGGTTCCGTTCTCGATGGGACCCCTGGGTTCGCACATCGCCCACATCGGGATCGAGCTGACCGATTCTCCGTATGTGGTCGTCAGCATGCGCATCATGACGCGTATGTCCAAGAAAGTATGGGAGATTCTCGGAAAGAACGGCCAATTTGTTCCCTGCATTCATTCAGTCGGCGCCCCCCTCGCCCCTGGTCAGAAGGACGTGCAGTGGCCGTGCAGCAAGGAGCACCGATACATCGTCCATTACCCCGAAAGGAAGGAGATCTGGTCGTTCGGATCGGGGTATGGGGGAAACGCGCTCCTCGGCAAGAAATGTTTTTCGCTGCGCATCGCGTCGGTCATGGGACGGGAACAAGGCTGGCTCGCCGAGCACATGCTGATCCTCGGTGTGACGCCGCCGTCTGGCGAGAAGATCTATGTGAGCGCGGCTTTTCCTTCGGCCTGCGGAAAGACCAATTTCGCGATGCTGATCCCGCCCGAGGCGTTCCGCGGCTGGCAGGTTTCTACGGTTGGGGAAGACATCGCGTGGATCAAGCCCGGCAAGGATGGTCGCTTCTATGCGATCAACCCGGAGTCCGGCGTATTTGGAGTGGCGCCCGGAACCTCGGCGAAGACCAACCCTAACTGCATGAAGATGATCGAGAAGGATACGATCTTCACCAACGTCGCATTGACGCCCGATGGCGATGTCTGGTGGGAAGGGATGACCGAGACACCCCCTGCGCGCTTGATCGACTGGCAGGGCAAGGAGTGGACGCCTGATTGCGGCCGTAAGGCGGCGCACCCCAACGCGCGCTTCACCGTGCTGGCGTCGCAGTGCCCATCGATCGATTCTGCCTGGGAAGATCCCCAAGGCGTGCCGATCTCGGCTTTCGTGTTCGGGGGCCGCCGCTCGGACACTGTTCCGCTCGTAGCCGAGACCTTCGACTGGGATTCGGGGGTCTACGCGGCCGCGACCATGGGCTCGGAAACCACCGCTGCCGCGACCGGCAAGGTCGGGGTGGTGCGCCGTGACCCCATGGCGATGATCCCCTTCGTGGGATACAACATGGGCGATTACTTCAACCACTGGCTCAAGCTCGGGCGCAGCGTACCCAGGCGTCCGCGCATCTTTTGCGTCAACTGGTTCCGCACCGACGCATCGGGCAAGTTCGTGTGGCCGGGGTTCCGCGAGAACATGCGCGTGCTGAAGTGGATCGTCGAGCGCTGCCAGGGCAAGGCGGGCGGCGTGAAGACTCCGATCGGGCACGTCCCGGCGTTTGCCGACCTCGAGTGGAAGGGACTCGAGGCCTTCACCGGGGACAAGTACCAGCGCGTCAGCTCCGTGGATGCGCGCGAGTGGAAGCGCGAGCTGAAGCTGCACGACGAGCTGCTGAAAATGCTGGGCAACCGGCTGCCTGAGGAGCTGGCTTCGCGTCGTTCGGAGCTCGAGCGCTCCCTAAACTGAGCCTGCTCCAGGCGCCCGAAAAAGCCGTCTCCGCGACGGCTTCTTTCTTGCGTGGAGAAACTCTGGGCTCCCTGTGCACAGCCGGTGGATGAGCTGTGGATGTTCCACGTGAAACAACGCGTTCCGCGGCGGGGGCTGGGTTTCTGTCCTTCGAAACTGCTATTTTCCCGCAGCGTTTGGCCTTAGAATTCGTCCGTTCTCCGATGCGATTCCCCAATCATTTTGATGTGATCATCGTCGGCGGGGGCCATGCCGGCACCGAAGCCGCCCTTGCGTCCGCGCGCAGCGGGTGCAGCACGCTGCTCGTGACGCATAACCTTGAAACTTTGGGACAAATGTCCTGTAACCCCTCGATTGGGGGTATCGGGAAGGGCCACCTCGTCAAGGAAATAGACGCGCTGGGCGGGGCGATGGCGATCGCGACCGACGAGGCTGGGATCCAGTTCCGCATCCTCAACTCGTCGAAGGGGCCAGCCGTACGCGCGACACGGGCCCAGGCCGACCGGCTCCTTTACAAGCGCGCGATCCGCTCGCGCCTCGAGAGCCAGCCGAACCTCACTCTGTTCCAGCAGGCTGTGGACGATCTGGTGCTCGAAGGCGACCGGGTGGGCGGAGTCGTGACGCAATTGGGTGCGCGATTCAGTGCGCGCTGCGTAGTCCTCACCACGGGCACTTTTCTGTCCGGCCTCGTGCATATTGGCCTGACCAACTACCAAGCGGGCCGCGCGGGCGATCCGCCCTCGCTCAGCCTTGCAGGGCGCCTGCGTGAGCTCAAGCTTCCGGTAGGCCGACTGAAGACAGGGACGCCGCCGAGGCTCGACGGCAGGACAATCGATTTCTCGGTGATGAAGCCGCAGCCCGGCGACGAACCTGTGCCGATATTCTCGTTCCTCGGCACGCGGGAGATGCATCCCGGCCAGCTGCCCTGCTGGATCACGCACACGAATCCGCGAACGCACGAGATCATCCGGGGCGGGCTCGACCGCTCGCCGATGTATACCGGCGTGATCGAGGGGATCGGTCCGCGCTACTGCCCGTCGATCGAGGACAAGATCCATCGCTTTGCCGAGAAGTCCAGCCATCAGATTTTCCTCGAGCCCGAGGGTCTCACGACCAACGAGTTCTACCCAAACGGGATCTCGACGAGCCTCCCGTTCGACGTGCAGATCGAGCTGGTGCGGAGCATTCGCGGATTGGAAAGTGCTCACCTGCTGCGGCCGGGATACGCGATCGAGTACGACTACTACGATCCGCGCCACCTGAAGTCGTCGCTCGAGACCAAGCCGATCTCCGGTCTGTTCTTCGCCGGGCAGATCAACGGCACGACGGGCTACGAGGAGGCCGCGGCACAGGGCGTTCTCGCCGGGATCAACGCTGCGCGCCTTGCAAAGGGCGAGGCGGCTTGGTGTCCGAGGCGAGACGAGGCATACCTGGGCGTTCTTGTCGACGACCTGATCACCCGCGGAGTCAGCGAGCCCTACCGCATGTTCACTAGCCGTGCCGAATACCGTCTGATGCTCCGCGAGGACAACGCGGACCTGCGTCTCACCGAGACCGGCCGCAGGCTCGGAGTCGTAGATGACGAGCGCTGGGACGCCTTCAGCCGCAAGCGCGACGCCATCTCGCGCGAGCAGGAACGGCTGAAGTCCACGTGGGTTGGCCCGAAGACGGTGGCACCCGGCGTCGCGGAGCGCGTGCTCGGCTGCGCACTCGAGCGCGAATACTCGCTGATGGATCTGCTCAAGCGGCCCGAAGCGAGCTATGCATCCCTTGGCGAACTCTCGGGAGCTGCGGGTGCGGTGGAAGATGCCGTGGTCGCGGCGCAGGTGGAGATCCAAGCCAAGTACCAGGGCTACGTGGCGCGCCAGCGCGAGGAGATCGAGCGTCACGAGCGCTACGAGTCGCTCACGCTTCCTTGCGATCTCGATTACGACCAAGTGCGCGGGCTCTCAACCGAAGCGCGGCAGAAGCTGAAGCAGCATCGGCCGGAGACGATAGGGCAGGCTTCGCGGATCTCTGGAATCACCCCGGCCGCGATCTCTCTGCTGCTGGTGCACCTGAAGCGGCGTGCCGGGATGCAGGAAAGAACCGCGGCATGATGGCTCTCGCCGCGGTGTCGCAGGACGTGCTGGGCAAGCAGCTTGAGCACGGCATGCGAGCTCTGGGGCTCGAGACGAGCAACGAGGTCCGGCAACGGCTGCTACAGCACCTCGAATTGCTCGACAAATGGAATCGGGTCCACAACCTGACCTCCATACGGGACAGGGCAAAAGCGGTGAGTGTGCACATACTTGACAGCCTGACCATCGTCCCGTACCTGCAGGGCAAGCGGCTGCTGGACGCGGGCAGCGGCGCGGGGTACCCGGGGATTCCCATCGCTCTGGTCAAACCGGACATCGAGGTGGATCTTCTCGACAGCAATCATAAGAAGTGCGCCTTTCTCAGGCAGGCGGTCGCCGAGCTGGGATTGAAAAACGTCCAGATCGTCTGCGAACGGCTCGAGTCGTGGCGCCCCTCGGAGCGTTTCGACTGCGTGGTCTCGCGCGCCGTTGCCGAGATCGCTGAGGTCATCGGCCTCGTCCACCATCTGCTCGCGCCCGGGGGCGTGATCGCGGCGATGAAGGGCCTGCATCCCTTCGAGGAGATTGAGCGGATTCCGCCCGGGTATCGCGTGCGCCAAGTCCATGCGCTTACCGTGCCAGGCCTCGACGCCAAACGGCACCTGGTGTTGATCGAGCGCGCATGACGCGGATCCTGGCCGTCACGAATCAGAAGGGCGGGGTCGGAAAGACCACGACCAGCGTCAACCTCGCGGCGGGACTGGCGCAGTCCGGAAAGCGCGTACTGCTCGTGGACCTCGATCCCCAGGGGAACGCCACGATGGGAAGCGGCGTCGACAAGCGGGCGCTCAAGACGTCCGTCTACCAGGTGTTGCTGGGACTGGCGACTGCGGAGTCGGCGCGCCAGCGGTCCGAGGCCGGGGGCTACGACCTGATTCCCGCCAACCGCGATCTCGCCGGCGCGGAGGTCGAGCTCGTCGACCTCGAGCACCGCGAGTCCCGACTCAAGGGCGCGCTCCGCTCGATCGTGGACCAGTACGATTTCATTCTGCTCGACTGTCCCCCGTCGCTCAGCATGCTCACGGTGAACGCGCTCGTCGCCGCCCACGCCGTGATGATCCCCATGCAATGCGAGTACTACGCCCTCGAGGGATTGTCGGACCTGGTCAACACCATCAAGAAGGTGCGCCAGGGCCTGAATCCGAAGCTCGAAATCGAGGGGCTGCTGCGAACGATGTTCGACCCGCGCAACACGCTCGCGCAGCAGGTATCGGCGCAGCTCCAAGAGCATTTCGGCGACAAGGTGTACGCGACCGTAATCCCGCGCAACGTCCGCCTTGCCGAGGCGCCGAGCTTCGGCGCGCCCGCCGTCAAGCTCGACCGCGAATGCAAGGGCTCGCAGGCGTATGTCGAGTTGGTCGGCGAGATACTGTCACGCAATGGGCTCGAGGCGGCGGCGCAATGAAGCTGAAGGGGCTGGGCAGGGGCCTCGACGCGCTGCTCGACCGCGACTCCGACGGCGCGCCCCTGGCCGAGCACCAGGCGACGCTCCGCGTCGAGCAGCTGCAGCGCGGCCGCTATCAGCCGCGCACGAAGATGGACGATGCCTCGCTGCAGGAACTCGCCGCTTCCATCAGGAAGCAAGGCCTGATGCAGCCGATCTTGGTGCGGCCCGTCAGCGGCGATCGTTACGAGATCATCGCAGGGGAGCGGCGCTGGCGCGCGGCGAAGATCGCTGGACTGGGCGAGGTGCCAGTGCTCGTGCGAGAAGTGCCGGACTCGGCCGCGCTCGCCATGGCGCTGGTCGAAAACATCCAGCGGGAGGACCTCAACCCGCTCGAGGAAGCGAATGGCGTGCAGCGGCTGATCGACGAGTTCAAGCTCACGCATCAGGAGGCCGCGGAGGCAATCGGCCGCTCCCGCACGGCGACGACCAATCTGCTGCGGCTCCGCAACCTCCAGAAGCCGGTGCAGGCGATGGTGTTCGACGGCAAGCTCGAAATGGGGCACGCACGCGCGCTGCTCGCGCTCGAAGGGCGCAGGCAGGAGTCGGTCGCGCGCCGTGTCGCCTCGCGCGCGCTCTCGGTGAGGCAGACGGAGGAACTGGTGAACGCGATCCTACACCCGGAGCCCAAGATGCGACGAAGGGTCGGCACGGATCGCGATATCGCCCGCCTCGAGGAAGAGCTGTCCGAGGAGATCGGAACCACCATCCACATCAAACCGGCGAAAAAAGGCGGGGGCAAGCTGATCATCACATATTCGAGCCCGGAGCATCTGGACGATCTCCTGTCCGGATTCCGCCGCCGGCGGCCGTCCTGAGGCGCACGCCATGGATGCGCGGCGCGCGTGGCCGAAGGAAGGCATTACCCGCATCCCGTACTGGATCTACTCCGACCCGGAGATCTACGCGCGCGAGCAGGAGCGCGTGTTCTGCGGCGCTTACTGGAGCTATGTCGCACTGGAGGCCGAGCTTCCCGAGCCGGGCGATTTCAAGCGGACCTTCATCGGCGAAAAGCCGGTCGTGGTGGTGCGCGACAAGGACGGCTCGATCAACGCCGTGGAGAATCGCTGCGCGCATCGCGGCGTGCAATTCTGCCAGCGCCACCTCGGCAACGCCTCCGAGTTCATGTGCCCCTACCACCAGTGGACCTACGATCTGAAGGGCAATCTGATCGGCGTCCCGTTCCGCCGGGGAGTGAAGAAGCAGGGAGGCATGCCAGCCGACTTCAATCCGGAGGATCACGGGCTACGAAAGCTCTCCGTGGCGCGCCGCCACGGGGTGATCTTCGCGTCGTTCGCATCCGAGCTGCAGCCGCTCGAGGAGTACTTCGGGCCCGCGATGCTCGCCCTGTTCGACCGGGTCTTCGACGGGCGCGAGCTCAGGCTCCTCGGCTACTCGCGCCAGCTGATTCCCGCGAACTGGAAGCTGATGTTCGAGAACATCAAGGATCCCTACCACGCGAGCCTCCTTCACGTGTTCCTCGTGAGTTTCGGCCTGTTCCGCGCCGACCAGCCTTCCCGGGTGGAGATGGATTCCACCGGACGGCACGGCGCCCTCATCTCCTCGCGCGGCGAGCAGAAGAGGACCGACGACAACGCGGACATGAAGTCGCTGCTTGCCAACTTCCGCCTTCAGGACCCGGCGCTGCTCGATCCGGTCCGCGAATTTCCTGACCACACCGTGGTGATGACCACGCTCTGGCCCAACCTCATCATCCAGCAGCAATCGAACACCCTGGCGATGCGTCAGCTCGTCACCCGGGGCCCTGGCGAGTTCGAGCTGGCCTGGACCTTCTTCGGCTACGCTGACGACGACGAGGCAATGACCCGGCGGCGGCTGCGGCAGGCCAACCTGATGGGGCCGGCCGGTTTCGTCTCGATCGACGACAGCGAGGTCATGAAGTTCTCCCAGGCAGGGGTCGGACCCTATCCCGATTCGGCCGGCGTGATGGAGATGGGTGGACGCGACTGGAAGGATGAGTCGCACATGGTTACCGAGTCCGTGATACGGGCCTTCTACGACTACTATCGACAGGTCATGGAGATCTAGCTTTATGTTTAAGATGGAGAATATTGTGGCAATCGAACGTTCGTTCTATTATGAGCGCAGCTGAGCGCTACCTGGCTCTAAGCGCCGGAGACTTGCGCCTGGCGGTCGAGGAGCTCTACGCCGACTACGCGGCCTGCCTCGACGAAGAGCGCTTCGAGGACTGGCCGGAGTTCTTCACCGACCCCTGCCTCTACAAGATCGTGCCGCGCGAGAATTTCGAGCGCGGCCTGCCGCTGGCGACTTGGCTGTGCGAGAGCAAGGGCTTTCTCGCCGACCGGGTGACCGCGATCCGCAAGACCGCGGTGTACGCGCCGCGCTACCTTCGCCGCATGGTGAGCGGGATACGCGTGCTCGGCTGGACCGACGCGGTGCTCGAAGTCCGCGCGAGCTACCTGGCGGTTGAAACCCTGCAGGACGAGCTCACCCGCGTCTTCAACGCCGGCCAGTATCGCGACAAGCTGGTCGTCGACGGCGGCAAGCTGAGGTTTCGTGAAAAGCTCTGCATCTTCGACAGCATTCTCGTTCCCAACAGCCTGATCTATCCCCTCTAGCGAATGAAAGAAAACTGGATCAAAGTCGCAGCGGCCGCCGATGTTCCCGCGGACGGAACCCTGCTCGTCAACCTCGGCGCCGAACCCGTCTGTCTCTACAACCTCGCCGGCAGGATCTTCGCGACCCACGACACCTGCACCCACGGTCAGGCGAGCCTCGCCGACGGTTTCATCGAGGGCGAGGAAATCGAATGCCCGCTGCATCAGGGCCGGTTCCACATCGCCACCGGCAGGGCGACGGCCGTGCCGTGCACCGAGGACATCCGCTGCTACGGGGTAAAGGTCGAGAACGGCGCGGTGTTCCTGAAGGAGTAGCGATGGACAAAGTGGCGCTGACGCTCGCCATCGGCGACTACGAGCACACGCGCGATCTGGCGAGCGGACGCGTGCAGGTCCAGGGGGTGACCCTCAACGTGCTGACGCTGTCGCCGGAAGAGACCTTCTTTCGCTTCACCCGATTCCGCGAGTGGGAAGTATCCGAGATGTCGATGGGCAAGTACGTCGCCCTGCGCTCGCAGGACGACGACAGCATCGCGGCGATCCCCGTCTTCCCCTCGCGTGTGTTCCGCCACTCGATGATCTACGTGCGCGACGGAGGCGGGATCGAGCGGCCGGAGCAGCTGAAGGGCGCCCGTATCGGCGTGCCCGAATGGGCGCAGACCGCCGTCGTCTACGCGCGCGGTTACCTCGTGCACCAGGTCGGCGTGCCGCTCGATTCGCCCGACTGGGTACAGGCAGGCGTGAACGAGTTCGGCCGCGTCGAGAAGGTGAAGCTCAGGCTGCCGGGCGGGGTGCGGCTTAAGCCCGAGCCCGGCCGCTGCCTCAACGACATGCTGCTCGCAGGCGACCTCGACGCGGTGCTGTCGGCGCGCCCCCCGATCGGCCTCGGCAGGGGAATCCGTCGGCTGTTTCCCGATTACGAAGCCGCGGAGGAGGCCTATTTCAGGCAGACGGGCATTTTCCCCATCATGCACGTGATCGCGATCAAGGCCGACGTGCTCGCGCGCCATCCCTGGCTCGCGATGAACCTGTACAAATCCTTCGACGAGGCGAAGCGCCGCTCGCTCGAGCGTCTGTCCGACATCACCGCCTCGCACGCGCCCCTCGCCTGGATCGCGCCGTACGCCGAGCGCATGAAGGCGCTGTTCGGCGAGGACTTCTGGCCCTACGGCCTGGAGCGGAATCGCAAGACCCTCCAGGCCTTCGTCGACTATGCTTTCGAGCAGGGCGTCTGCCACCGCAGGCTCGCGCTCGAAGAGCTGTTTCCCAGGCAGGTGCTGACTTCGTTCAAGGTGTGACATGAGCGACGCGATCTGGATCACGGAAAGCGAAGTCGTCCAACTGATGGATCTCAAGGAGGCCATCGCGGCGCTCGAGGCTGCGCTGCGCGAGGAGGCGCGCGGCGAGGCGCAGAATATGACCAAGACGCTCCTCCAGTACGGTAGGAACAACCTGCACGCGATCGGCGCGAAGCTGGGGCCCCTCGTCGGCACCAAGACCTGGACTCATACCCAAGGCGGCACCTGTCCCCTGCTCCTCCTGTGGAGCGCCGAGGACGGCTCGCTCGCCGCGGTGATCGAGGCCTTCGCGCTCGGCAACCTGCGCACGGGCGGCATCTCGGGCGTCGCGGCCGACTGGATGGCAGGAAAAGACGCCAAGGTCATGGCGCTCGCCGGAACGGGCAAGCAGGCGCTCGCGCAGGTCGGAGCGATGGTCGCCGTGCGGCCGATCGAGCGGCTGCAGATCTACAGCCCGCGCGCCGAATCGCGCGAGGAATTCGCGGGAAAGGCGCGCGAGGAGTTCGGCGTCGAGACGAAACCCTGCGCCTCAGCGGAAGAGGCGTGCAGGGGCGCCCAGATCGTGACGCTGGTGACCCGGGCCTCGCGGCCTTTCGTGAGGGCGGACATGCTCGAGCGGGGGGCGCACTTGAACGCGGTGGGCGCCATCGCTCCGGACCGGGAGGAGTTCTCCCAGGACGTCTTCGACCGGGCGACGCGGGTCGCCGTCGACAACCTCGCTGCCGTGCGGCAGCTCTCGCGCGAATTCATGACGCGCTACGCATCGAGCGGCTGGGAGGGGGTCCTGCCCTTGTCGGAGCTTGTCGCGCAGGGGAAAAGGCGGGCGGACTCGGACGATATCTCGCTCTTCAAGGCGATGGGGATGGGCATCTCGGACCTTGCGCTCGGCGTCGAGCTGGTTCGGCGGGCGCGCGAGCGCGGGCTCGGCCGCCCCATCCCGCAGCCGAAGAAAGCCAAGGCCCGGCTCGCGGCGGGACGAGCCAAGAGCCCCGTCTAGGGAGTACGATCCGTTCTCGAGCGCAGGAGGCGGCATGAACGACTTCAGGAAGCACTTTCAGCGGCTGCAGGGCCGCTTCGTCGACCGTACCGGTCACGAAGCGGCAGACGAGAACAGCTACTGGGCCCCGATCGTGGTCGCCCGGGCGGAGATCGACGCCGAGGTCGAGCGCCTCGCGAGCCTGCCGCTGCCCGCGAACGGCAGGCGAGAATCGCTGATCGTCCATCCTCAGGCGGAGGGGTACGCGCCCGGGTTCGCGCCCGGCATCCAAGTGAAGCTCTCCGTGCTCAAGCCGGGCGAGAGGTCCGCGGCTTTCCGCCACAACGCAACCGAGGTGAACTTCTGCATCCGCGGCTCGGGCGCGACGCTCGTCGCCGGGAAGCGCATCGCTTTTGAGCAATACGACGTGTGGAATCACCCTTCATATGCAGTCTATCGCCACACGAACGACGGCAAGGATGTCCAGGTCAGGCTCACGTATTCGAACGTTCCCTTGTTGCAGCATATGCAGGTGTATCTCCCGGAAGACGAGCCGGAGGTGGAGCTCCGCTCGGTGGAGGAAGCGGAGGCGGGCGCGAGCGACCCGCGCCGCAAGAGCCCGTACGGAATGATCCGCATCGGCGCAGACGGCGGCATGCTGATGCCCTATGAGATCCTCATCAACCCGGAAGCGGTCGTGTCCAAGCCGCTGCATTTCCCCTGGAAGGACGTGAAGCGCGAGCTCGACAAGCTCGAGGCGCTCGGCAAGGACTACGTCGGGCGGCGCCTCTATATGATGTACAACCCGGTCACCGGGCGTACGAACGGAATCACTCCGAATTTCTTCGCGACCATGACCATCCGGCCGCCGAAGATCGTCGACCGCCCGCACCGGCACGTGTCGGCGGCGATCAACTACTACTTCCACGGCACAGGCTATTCGACAGTCGCGGGCAACCGGTACGAATGGGGGCCGGGCGACCTGATGCTCTCGGCGCCGGGCTGGGCGGTGCACAACCACGCGTCCAACGACGACTACGTCTACGAGCTGACCGTGCAGGACCAGCCGCTCAACATCTACATGGAATCGCTGCTGTGGCAGGAGAACCTGAAGAAGCCCGCTGCGCTGCTCGGCAGCGAGCCGGGTTTCGAGACCAACCGCGACAAGGCCGCCGCGTAGCCTGAGGTCTACTCCGGCTTGATGTTGGCGTCGCGCGCGAGCTTGGTGTACATCGCCAGCTCCGTCTTCATCGTCTCGAGGAGCTGCTCGGGCGTGGTTCCCACGGCTTCGAGGCCGACGCTATTCAGGCGCTCCTTGACCACCTGCGGATCGCGCACGATCTTGTTGATCTCGGCATTCAGGCGATCGATGATGGGCCGCGGCGTGCCCGCGGGTGCCATCACGCCCAGCCACACGGTGACCGCGTAGCCGGGCAGCGGCCCGGCCTCCGCGATCGTCGGGATATCGGGAAGAATCGCCGTTCGCGTGGGAGCGGCGATCGCGATCGGCCGTAGCTTTCCGGATTTGTAGTGCGGCAGCAGCGAGTTCTCGGCGGCGATGGTGAAATCGATCTCTCCCGACAAGAGCGCGGGGATGATTCCGGCCGAGCCCTTGTAGGGTACGTGCACGACGTTGATGCCGGTCATCGAGCGCAGCAGCTCGACGGCGAGATGGTGCGGCGAGCCGACTCCCGCGGTGCCATAGGTCAGCGGCTTCGGCGATTTCTTGGCGTATTCGATGAACTCCTTCAGCGAGTGCACCGGCATGGCGGAATTGACGGTCAGACCGAACGGAATCGTCGCGGCGAGCGAGATCGGCTCGAAGTCCTTGATCGGGTCGTAGGGGAGCTTCGCTACGACTGCGGCGCTCATGACGTGCGCCGACTCCGACATCAGTATCGTGTAGCCGTCTGCCGGCGCCTTGGCCACGAAGTCGCGCGCGATGTTCCCGGCCGCCCCGGGCTTGTTCTCGACCACGAATGGCTGGCCGAGCACTGGCTGCAGGTGCTCGGAAAGCAGCCTCGCCAGATAGTCGGGCGAGCCGCCCGGCGGAAGCGGGACGACGAAGCGGATGGAGTGGTTCGGCCATGGCTGCGCGAGCGCGGCCGCCGGGAGCGCGAACAGCGCGCATAGAAGGATTCGCGGAGTCATGTCGTTCTCCTCGCTGGTCAGCGTTTCTGGCTCGCGCCCGAGCCGCTCATGTTGGTGTCATAGCCCGGGGCCACGCGCACGTCGACAACGCACACCGCCCCGTCCCGCGCCAGGCGCAGCCCCTTCTCGATCGCCGGCGCGAGACCGGAGACCTCGGTCACCGGGCCGATGCCTTCGGCGCCCTGCGCGCGGGCCATCATCGCGAGGTCGATGTCGGGCCCGCTGATGCGCTGCCCGATCCAGCGGTTCTCGAGGGGCCGGGAGCGCTCCTTCGCGACCCGCTCCTGATGCAGCTCGTCGTTGAAGAACGAACGGTTGTTGGCGACAAGGACGAGGCACGGTATGCCGTAATGCGTCGCGGTCCACAGCGCGGTGTTGCCCATGAGGAAGTCGCCGTCGCCCATGATCGCAACCGGAAGCCTGCCGCTCCCTTTGAGCGCGAGCGCCGCGCCCACGGTGATGCCGGGGCCCGCGCCGACGCCGCCTCCCCCCTCGGAGCCGATGTAATCGAGTGGATGCCGGAAGTGGCGGTACGCGCCGTGCCAGCCGAGCGGCAGGCGCGTCATGCAGACGTCCGTGCCTTGGGTCGCGGCGTTCAAGGCGTCGGCGAGCGTGCGTAGGGTCACCTTGTCCGAAGCAGCCGGGAGAGGCTGCGGCTGGGCCGCGACTGCAGCCGGGCGGCCCTTCACCGCGTCGAGAAGCAGCGGCACCACCGCGTCCGGCTCGCACATCATGTAGACATCCACGGGCGGCAGGCCCTGGTAGTCCATGCTCCAACCGCGGTGCAGGTGCGCGTCGGGAGAGACGTGGATCACCTTCGCGCCGACCGGCTCTCCGCCCCACGCCTGCTTCAGCACGCCCGCGAGGTCGACCCAGTCGAGCGCGAGCACCACGTCGGCTTCGCGCAGCAGCTTCGCCGTGTCCGGAGAGAGAAAGGTCGCGGGCGGCGCGGCGTGCAGCGGGTGGTCGGTGGGAAACGCCGCGCCGAGCTTGATGTCCGTAAGAACGCGCGCCTGCAGCTTCTCGGCGAGCGCGACGCGGTCCTTCCACGCCGGCTCGCTCCTGCCGACGCGGCCGGCGAGGATCGCCGGGTGCTTCGCACCCGAGAGCAGCTTCACCGCGGCCTCGATCGACGCAGCCTGGGGCCGCACCGGGTCTGCGGGGCGAAAGCGCTTCACGTCGGGAAGCGCGGGCAGCGGGCCGACCTTCGCTTCCTGCAGGCCGGCGTCCAGGTTGACGTAGGTCGGCCCTCGGGGCGCGGTGCTCGCGATCTGCGCGGCACGCAGGATCGCCTCGTACGCCGCCGCGACGGAAGCCGGCTGGTTGTCCCACTTCGTGTAGTCGCGCACGAGCGCGCCCTGGTCGGAGGCGGTGTGGATCCAGTCGATCCAGGGCCTGCGCTTCGCCGCATCCCAGGGGCCGGTCGCGCCGAGGACGAGCATCGGCACGCGGTCGCACCAGGCGTTGAAGATCGCCATGCTCGCGTGCATCAGTCCGACGTTCGAATGCACCACCGCGCCCATCATGCGCTCCGAGACCTTGGCGTACCCCTGAGCGATCGCCACCGCCGACTCCTCGTGCAGGCACAGCAGCATCTGCGGGCGCGTGTTGCCGAGGTAATTGACGATGGAGTCGTGCAGCCCGCGGTAGCTCGCTCCAGGGTTGAGCGCAAGATAGGGGATGTCTACGGCGCGCAGCACCGCGGCGATCGCGTCACTGCCCCAGACTTCCTTCTGCTCGGGGCTCGCGACAGGCGCCTCAGCGCGGACTCCCGAGATGTTTTCCTTGGCGTTCATGGCGGCGATCATAGCAGGTGTCCAACGACCCGAGCGAGGAGCGCGTCGGCGTCCGCCGCCGGCGCGTTTCCCCGCCACGCGACGTGGTGATCGGGGCGGATGAGCGCGAGATCGCGCGCATACAGGTCCCGCGCCTCGTCGCTCGCGACGTCGACTACGGACAACGGCAGGCCGCGGCGGCGCGCCGCCGCCTCGATCGAGCCGACGTCGATCCCGGGGTCGAAGCGCAACAGCGTGAAATCGCGGCCGAAGCGGTCGAAGATCGAGACGCCGTCCTCGAGCCACAGGTGGGGCGCGCGCGCTCCCGGCACGGCGCTCGGCGCGTACCGGTGCCAGTCGTCGGGCGGCGGCGCCGAGCCGTCGGTGACGACGATAGGGGAGCCCCCGTAGAACACTCCCAGATGGATTCCCGGGATTTCGAACTCGGTCGCGGCGTGGCGCAGGAGCCGCTCGCCGAGCGCTGCGCGGGCCGCATCGCCCGCCGCGCCCGGGTCTTCCAGCTCGGGCGCGAGCGCTATCCTCCCGATGGAATCGGCCATCGCGCGCGCGAAGCGGGTGTTGCGCTGGGCGATCGGCCTGCGCTCGCGCTCATAGCTCGCGAGGAGCCCCGTCCCGCCCCAGCCCTGGCAGGCGGCGGCGAGCTTCCAGCCGAGGTTCGACGCATCGTCGACCGAGGTGTTGTAGCCCTGGCCGCCGGTCGGCGTGAAAAGGTGCGCCGCGTCGCCCGCGATGAAGACGCGCCCGGCGGCGAAGCGCTCCGCGACGAGCGTGAAGCCCGCGGTCCACTCCGCGATGCCCAGGATCTCGAAGGCGAACTCGCGCCCGGCCGCGCGCAGCAGCGACTCGCGCGCATAGCTCTCGGGATAAGCGCCCTCGCGCGGGAGCTGGACGTGCAGCACCCACAGCTCGCGGCCGTCGATGGCGTTCATGAGCGCGCGCTGCTCTCGGTTCATCGCCCAGTACTGCCAGGCGCGCGGCGCGCGCACGGCGTCGTAGAACGCGCTCGAGCGCACGTAAACGGCGAGCATCCTGCCGCCCATGAAATCGCGCTCTTCGCGCGAGAGTCCCTCGTAGCCCGCGCCGAGCGCCGCGCGCACCAGGCTCCTCGGGCCGTCGCAGCCGACCGCATAGTCGGCCGTGATGCGCTCGCTTCTGCCGGTTGCGACCTCCTCGACGCTGACCCTTACGCCGCTTTCGCGCTGCTCCATGGCGACCGCGCGCCAGCCGAAGCGCACGTCCACCGCGGGCCACCTTTCCGCGTGCTTCTTGAGGATGGCCTCGATGTACATCTGCTGCACGCGGTGCAGGGGCTCGGGCGTCGGCCAGCGCGAAGCCGCGCCTTCGCGCGCCTCGACGGCCTCGCGCCGGCTTCGACCCTTGAGGCGCGCAAGCTCGTGCCCCGTGTAGCGGGTGAAGTAGGCGATGTCCTGCGGGTAGTCCTCGGGAAGGCCGAGCGCGCGCATCTCGGCGGCGAAGCCGAGCCGCCGGTAGTGCTCCATCGTGCGCGAGGTGGTGGCGTTTGCCTTGGGGAGAGTGGGAGGGCCCGGGTCCTCCTCGAGGAGAACGCAGGGCACGCCGCGGCGGCCGAGCTCGATCGCGAGGATCAGGCCCGAGGGACCGCCTCCGACGATCGCGACGCGGGTGCGCGTCATCGCGCTTCAGGCGGACGGCGCCGCGAGCGCTCCGACGGCTGCGAAGAGCGGCTCGACCGACTCGCGCTCGAGGTTCCGCGTGATGAAAACGAGCCGGGAGCGGCGATCGTCGCTCGGCCAGGCTTCGAGGGTCACGGGCGGGTGGAACACGTGCTGCGCGCCCTGCACCACGACCGGCCCCGCTTCGCCCGCGACGTTGACGAGGCCCTTCACGCGCAGGAGGTCGGAGCCGCGCAGCGACGTGAGCACCTGCACCGCCGCGGCGAAGCTATCCCAGGTGAAGGGCGTGTCGAACCACAGGCAGAAGGAGCGGACCTGCGCGTCGTGCGCCCCGGCGCGCACGCGCTCGCCGAGGTAGGCGCCTTCGGGGCGCGGCTCGCCGGCAGGCGACAGCCAGCGGTCGATGTCCTTCGCGGCGCGCGTGCTCCTGGGGCCCACGTCGCGCAGGAACGCCACGTCGACCTCGCCGTTCACCGCGATCGTTCGCGCAGCGTAGGGGTTCATGCGCGCGAGCCGCTCCTCGAGCGCCGCCACCGCCGCAGGCACAGCGATGTCGCTCTTGGTGATGACGATGCGGTCGGCGACCGCGGCCTGCTTGGCCGCCTCCGGCGCGTCGTCGAGGTTGCGCGGCCCGTTCACCGCGTCGACCAGCGTCACGACGCAATCCAGGCGGTACTGCGCGCCGAGCATCCCGTCGGTCTGCAGGGTGTGCAGCACCGGGACCGGGTCGGCGAGGCCCGTCGTCTCGACGAACACGCGGTCGAAGTCGATCACCTCGCCGGCGCGCCGCTTGATGAAGAGCTCGCGCATCGTCTCCTGCAGGTCGGTGCGCACCGAGCAGCACAGGCACCCGTTCGACAGGAGCGTCATCGACTCCGAGGAGGACGCGACCAGCTCGTGATCGATGCCGACCTCGCCGAACTCGTTGACGATGACCGCGGCGCGGTTCATCGCGGGATCGCGCAGCAGCCGCTTGAGGAGCGTCGTCTTGCCGCTGCCGAGGAAGCCGGTGATCAGGGTGACCGGAAGCTTCCCCGCGAGGACGTCGCGCCCCTCGCGCATCAAACGGTCATCTCGAGGACGTATAGCCCGCCTGCGAAACGGTCGACGGTATACACGAGCCGCCGGTCGTCGACGTAGACGTCGTTCAGCTGGATCGAGCCGGCCTTCGAGAGCTTCGGCGCCGGGGGAACGTAGTAGGCGATCTCCTCGGGCCGGTAGGGGTTGCTCACGTCGAAGGCGCGCACGCCGCCGCCGAAGAAGGTGCCGACGATGATGCTCTCGGAGCGCCACGAGCCCGGCACCGGCAGGTTCTCGTGCAGGTTGTGCGCGCCGAAGCGCCCTCCGTTCTTCGCGAAGGTCGCGACGGGCGGCAGCGGGCAGGTGCTGATCGGGACGAGGTTCGTCTCCATGCGCGCGTCGACCACCCACACGAGCTTCGGCCAGTCCTTGCCGTCGGTGTAGGTGCACTCGTCGCTGACGATGAGCAGCTCGGGTCCGAATAGCGGGAGCACCGTGTGGGTGAAGCCGGTGTAGGGCGGCGAGTAATGCCAGCGCGAAACGAGCTTGGGGTGAGCCTTGTCCGCGATGTCGAGGATGACCGCGCCGCCGGAGATGTAGCCGATGTAGGCGCGGTCGGGCCTCTGCGGAAAGACGTTGGTGTTGTGCGCGCGGTAGCCCGAGTCGAACTTCGGGTGGCGCGCGAGCGGCGGCACCGCGTCGCCGACGCGCGTGCCGGGCAGCCACCAGCGCCCGATCTCCTCGGGCTTTGCGGGTTTGCGCACATCGACGATGCGGTAGAACTGGTCATCGGACGGATGTGTCGGCTGGAAGTCCGCCGCGCCCGAGGCCATGTGGACGTACTCGCCGTCGACGAACCACACGGCGTGCACGCCGCGCGAGTGCGGACCCGAGGCGTCGAAGTGCGAGATCAGCTTCGGCTGCTCGGGCTTCGCGATATCGAACAGGTCAAAGCCCGCGGGCTTCGTGTTCACCGCGCTCGTCTGGTAGGCGACCGCCATCACGTCGCCGACCACGTCGAGGGAATTCGAGCGCACCTTCGCATGCGGCAGCTCGGTCTGCACCACCAGCTTCGGGTTCTTCGGGTCGGTGACGTCGACCGCGGTGAAGTTCTTGGGCGCGGATTCGTGCGCCATCCACAGGATCCGGCGGCCGTCCTTGGCGAGCTGCATGCCCATGCCCTCGCCGATCCCGCCGAAGCCCGCAAGCTCATGGTGCGACAGGAGCTTCATGTTGAGCGAGAGCGCCCGGTCGGGGCGAGCGGTTCCGGAGAGCGTGGAGGCCATCTTGTGTCCTGTGGAATGGAGGGAGCGCTGCGAAGGCGTAATACTAACGCCTCGGGTACACTTTTTAGAAAACGACTCGAAGGAGGGGACCATGAAGAGGCTGCTCGTCTTCGTCTTCGGATTGACCGGGGCGCTGCTCGCCGGCTCATTCGCGACTGAGGCGCTCGCTCAGGCGTATCCCAGCAAGCCGGTGAAGCTCATCGTGACTTATCCGCCCGGGGGAAGCTCGGACCTGATGGCCCGGGTGTTCGGCCAGAAGCTCGGGGAAATCTGGGGTCAGACGGTGATCATCGAGAGCAAGCCCGGCGCGGCGGGCTCGATCGGCATGGAATACGCGGCGCGCCAGCCGAACGACGGCTACAGCTTCGTCGTCGGCAACATCGGGCCCGCGGCGGTCAACCCTCTTCTTTCCAAGGTACCCTACGACGTCGAGCGCGACTTCGTCGCGATCTCGCTCATCGCGACCGGCCCGAACGTGCTCATCGTCCATCCCGGCGTGCCGGCAAGGTCCCTGCGCGAGCTGACCGACTACGCGAAGTCCGCCGGCGCAGGCAAGCTCAATTACGGCACCAGCGGACCGGGCAGCATCTCGCACCTGGCCGGCGCCATGTATCTGAACCTGACGGGCGTCAAGGCCACCGAAGTGCCCTACAAGGGCGGGATCCTCGGCGTGCAGGATCTCGTCGCGGGACACATCCAGTACATCTTCTCCGATTCGCTGCCGGCGATGCAGTTCATCAAGGCGGGGCGCGCCCGCGCGCTGTGCCTGACCGGCGCCGAGCGCAGCCCGATCATGCCGGACCTGCCGCCCTGCGCGGAGGCGGTGCCGGGACTGGTGGCCGTCAACTGGTGGGGCGTGTACATGCCGGCCGGCGTGCCGAAGGCGATCACCGACAAGTTCCACGCGGACCTCGTCCGGGTGATGCGGGACGAGGAGGTGAAGCGGAAGTTCGCCGACCTCGGGGTCGAGGCCGTCTACAGCACGCCCGAGCAGTTGGTCTCGTTCATGAAGTCCGAGACGGCGAAGTACGCGAAGCTGATCAAGGACGCGGGGATCAAGGTCGAGGGCCAGTAGGGCCGCTCTCCAGCGCCGTTCTGAGCCGCGCTACCGCCTCGGCCGATTCCGCCGCGACGCGCTCGCGCACGCCGAAGTCGTCGAGGATCGCCGCGAGCAGATTGGGCATGTGGTAGGTGAGGACGCGCGTGAAGCGCGTGCCCCCGCCCTCGGGAGCGAGCGTGTAGGTCACCGTTCCGCCGCCGCGCGAGCCGACGTTCCTGCCTTCGATCGACCAGCGCACCGGCGCCTCGCGCGCCGTCACCGTCCAGGTCACCGTGCCGCGGTTGCCCGCGACGATGAAATCCTCGACGACGCTCTCGCCCACCGCAAGCGGGTGGTCGGTCGCGCCGCGCACCGCGAGCGACGACGGATGCCAGCGCGGCCAGTTCGCCGACGTGGTGACGTAGTCGAAGACCTGCTGCGGGGATCGCGCGATGATGATCTTGTTCTCGATGCGCGTATCGGGCGAAAGGGGCGGGGCGAACCACAGCGCAGCCGCGATTGCGACGATCGCCGCCGCCGCGATGGCCAGGGCTCGTTTCATGAGCGCCTGCGCTTCCCGCGCGGTTTGCCCGCCATCTCCTCGAGCACCTTGCACACCGCGCCGGTGTCCTGCTTTCCGAGGCCCATCGCCATGGCGGCGTTGTAGATGGGAGCGCTCGCCGCGAAGAGCGGCGTCGGGCAGTCGAGACCGCGGGCGAAGTCGCCGATGATGGTCATGTCCTTCTGCCACACCTCGTTCTTCATCGTCGCCTCGGAGTAGTCGCCCTTCACCATCATCGGCCCACGCACCTGGAACATGCGCGAGCCGCCCGCGCCGCCCGCGACGACCTTCAGGATCATCGCGGGGTCGAGCCCGGCTTTCATGCCGAGCACCATCGCCTCCGCCGCGGCGACGTTGTGGATCGCGACGAGCAGGTTAGCGACGAACTTCATCTTCGAGCCGGCGCCGAAGGGCCCGACGTAGAAGGCGGCGCTGGTGAAGCCCGGCAGCACCGCTGCGATCTTCCGGTATGCCGAACGCTCGCCGCTCACGTAGATGAGGAGGTCCTTCGCGCGCGCCTGGGCGCCGGTGCCGCTCAAGGGGCAGTCGAGGAGGATCACGCCGCGCCTTGCGAGCGCGTCGCGCGCGGCTGCCTTCGCCTCGATCGGCAGGGTGCTCGTCTCCACCACTACGGTGTGGCGCTTCGCCGATCTTGCGAGCTCGGCGGCGACCTCGGCGAGGGCGCGCGCCGAAGGTAGCGACGTGACGACGATGCCGGCGCGCCTCGCAACCTCGCGCACGGACTTCACGGGGACGCCCCCGGCGCGCTTATGGGCCCGGCGCGCCCCGGGGGCCACGTCGTAGCCGACGACGCGTATTCCCGCGCGCAGGAGGTTGTACGACATCGCCGAGCCCATGATGCCGAGGCCGATCATTCCGACGGTCTGCTGCGCCATCCTCGTTTGCTCCTTCTCCATTCTATCTACGCCCGGCACTTGAGCGGCAGCCAGCCCGGCGGAAGGCTGGTCCGGTTCTCGCCCTTGACGGTCATCTTGTCCGGGGGCGTCGCGAAGCCGCACACCCAGGTCACGGGCACGATGGGCGCGTCGGTGACCACGGCCGGCCGCAGCGTGAGGACCTTGCCGAGGATGGCGCGGTTCGCGTGGTTGCCGAACGTGATGTGGATGGCGCCGGCCTCGATCGCCACCGAGCTGATGTAGTTGTTGACGATCTTGTCGGCGACCGGCAATCCGGCGGCCGCGTTGTCCGACGGGAAGGTCTGCAGCAGGGCCCATTGCAGGGCGACCGGCGGCTTGGCGATGTCGGCGAGCGGCAGGGCCTCGGCGATCTGGTCGCGGATAGCCTTGTCCTGGTAGGTGGGGATCGCGAGCAGCGCCAGGATGGCGACGATCCCGACCACCACCATCAATTCGAGGAGAGTGAACCCGCGGTGTCTCAAAAGCCGTACAGCCGCGCCGGGTTGTCGACCAGGATCTTCCTGCGGATCGCGGCGTCGGGCGCCCACACCGGCAGCTGGTTGAGCAGCCGCCCGTCGTCGATCCGGAAGAGCGGCGTCACCTGCGTCGCCGGCGCGCCGGAGGAGGAGTTCGGGTGCGGCCAGTCGCTGCCCCACACGATGCGGTCGGCGTTCGTGGCGATCAGCGCCCTGGCGAGCGGCGCGGTGTCGGGGTAGTCGGGCGCCAATTTCGATGCGCGGTAGGCGCCGGAGATCTTCACGTAGGCCTTGCCCGAGGAGACGAGCTCGACGAGGTCCTTGAATCCGGGCTGCTCGACGCCGAGGGCGCCTTGAGCGCCGCCGAAATGATCGAACACCGCAGGAACGGGCGAAGCGAGCACGAGATCCTTGATCGAGGAGATCACCGCGAGGCTCGCGTACATCTGCACGTGCCACCTGCGCTTCTGCACGCGCTCGACCGCCGCCTCGAAGCGCTTGCGCGCGATCGAGGGGTCGTTGACGCCGCCGGTGGCGAGATTCAAGCGTATGCCGCGCACGCCCGCCTGGTGCATGGCGTCGAGCGTGGATTCCTGAGTCTTCTCGTCGATCACGGCGACCCCGCGCGCGTCCTTGCCGCGGACCTTCATCCCGTAGAGCGTGGCCGAGTTGTCCGTGCCATAGACGCTCGGCGTGACGATCACGACGCGCCGGATATGAAGAGCCTCGTGCAGCGCGGCCATTTCTTCCGGGAGCGCGGTTTCGGGCGTGTACGCGCGTCCCGGGAAGAAAGGAAAGGTCTCCGGGTCGCCGTGGATGTGAGTGTGACAATCGCAGGCGCCGGCGGGGACGTCGAAATTCACCGGCGTTCTCATGAGCAGACCGGGAGTGTACGCCACGTCCGTTTCGGATGCCGCTCGAAAATACGCTACCATCCCGCCCTCGGCACGCACAGGCAGGCAGAACAACAGTGGCACGGTTCCTGGTCGGGGTAGACATCGGCGGCACCTTCACCGACTGCGTGGTGCTCGACCGCCGGGGGCGAATCACCGCCACCAAGGCTTCCTCGACGCCGCGCGATTTTGCCGAAGGCATGCTCGCCGCCATGCGCGTCGCCGCCGAGCGCCTGGGTTTGTCCTTCGAGCAGTTCTGCCGCGAGGTCGACGTTCTTACCCACGGAACGACCGTCGGCACGAACGCGCTGATCCAGCGGAAGGGCGCGAAGGTCGGCCTCATCACCACGCGCGGGCACGAGGACGCCATCCACATCATGCGCGGCTCGCGCGGCGTTTCCTCGCGCGACATCGCCAAGGTCGTGCACTTCCCCTCGAGCCAGAAGCCTTCGCCGATCGTCCCCAAGCGGCTGATCGAGGGCGTGTCCGAGCGCGTCGACTGCTTCGGCGAGATCGTGGTGCCGCTGAACGAGGACGAGGCCGAGGCCGCGATCCGGCGCCTCGTGTCCCAGGGCGTGGAGGCGATCGCGGTCTGCTTCCTGTGGTCGTTCAAGAATCCGGCGCACGAGCGGCGCGTGAAGGCGATGATCCGCAACCTCGCGCCGCAGCTCTTCGTGTCGTGCTCGGTCGACATCGCGCCCAAGTGGGGCGAGTACGAGCGCACCACGGCCACGGCGCTGAACGCCTACATCGGGCCGGTGATGGCGAAGTACCTCGGCAACCTCGACCGCCAGTTGAAGGCCTCGGGCTACGCCCAGCCGCTGCAGATCACGCAGTGCGGCGGGGGCTCGATCTCGGTCGATCACGCGATGGAGTCGCCTCTCCTCACGCTCGACTCGGGTCCGGTGTCGGGCGTCACCGGGTCGCTGTACCTGGGCAAGCTGATGGGCGTGCCGAATATCATCACCACCGACATGGGCGGGACCTCGTTCGACGTCGGCATCATCCACGGCGGGCAACCGGAATATTCGTTTGTCTCGAACGTGGTGCAGTACGAATACTTCCTGCCCAAGGTCGACATCCAGGCGATCGGCTCGGGCGGGGGCTCGCTCGCCCGCGTCGACGCCGCATCCAGGTCGCTGAGCGTAGGCCCGGAGTCCGCCGGTGCGGACCCGGGACCGGCCTGCTACGGCAAGGGCGGGACGGTCGCCACCGTCACCGATGCCGACGTGGTACTCGGTTATATCAATCCCGATAATTTCCTCGGCGGCCGCATCACGCTCGACAAGAAGAAGTCGGTCGAGACCGTGCAGCGCGTCGCGGACGGCCTCGGGCTGTCGCTCTTCCAGGCGGCGGCGGGGATCGCGCAGATCGCCGAGTTCAAGATGGCCGACATCATCCGCAAGATGACCGTCGAGAAGGGATTCGATCCGCGCGACTTCGTGCTCTTCGCCTTCGGCGGCGCCGGGCCGGCGCACGCCGGTGTGTTCGCCAAAGAACTCGGCGTGCAGAAGGTCGTGATCCCGCAGAAGGAGATCGCCTCGACCTGGTGCGCGTTCGGCGCGGCCTCGGCCGACATTCTGCACGTCTACGAGCAGGTCGACATCCAGACGAGCCCCTTCGATGCCGATCGCATCAACACGATGCTCGCGGGGCTCGAAGCGAAAGCGAACGCCCAGATGGACAGGGACGGCATCGACCGATCGCGGCGGCGCTTCGCGTTTTCCCTGGACATGCGCCACCGCGGGCAGATCAACGAGGTCGAGGTGATGCTTCCCGAGAAGCGCGTGAAGGAAGCATTCTTCGTGCCGCTGCGCCGGCGATTCACCGAACGCTACGAGCAGCTCTACGGCCGCGGCTCCGCCTACGCGGACGCGCGCCTGGAGATCGTGACGCTGCGCCTGCGGGCGACCGCGGCGACGCCGCGCCCCAGGCTCTCCGCGTCGAGGAAGCTGAGCGCGAAGATCGATGCGAAGGCGAGGCACGGAAAGCGCAGCGTATACTGGGCCGAGCCGAGGAAAAGCGTCGCGACGCCCATCTACGACGGCGCGCACCTCGTGCCCGGGAATGCGATCAAGGGGCCGGCGGTGGTCGAGACGACCGACACGACGGTGGTCGTGCACCCCGGGCGCACGCTCAAGGTCGACAAGTTCGGCAATTTCGAAATCGTGTTCGGAAAGTAAGCCCATGCCCAAAGTCAGCGAGATGAAGGACGCAGTCTTCGACGGCCGCAAGATGGGCTACGTGCCGCCGAAGCATCTGAACATTTCGCCGAAGCTCAAGCTGCATCGCAAGAGCGCGAAGAAGATCGACCCGATCACGTATGAAGTGATCCGCCACAGCCTGTGGCACGTGAACGAGGAGCACGGGGCCACGATCCAGCGCCTGTCCGGGTCGCCGGTCGCGATGTACGCGCTCGACTTGAATCCCTCGATCCTCACCGAGGACGGCGAGTTCATCTACTTCGGCCCGTACATGCAGTACATGTCCGGGGTCACCGACACCCAGGTGAAGTGGGCGCTCGAGTACCGCAGCGACAATCCCGGCATCCGCGACGGCGACATGTTCCTCGCCAACGACCCCTGGGTGGGCGCGGCGCACCAGCAGGACGTGATGCTGATCTGCCCGGTGTTCTGGAAGGGCGAGCTGTTCTGCTGGGTCACGAACTGCCTGCACCAGTACGACCTGGGCGGCATCACGCCCTCGTCCTTCTGCGGCGGCGCCCGGGACGCGTTCGACGAGGGCATGTGCATCCCGCCGGTGAAGATCGTCGAGGGCAACGAGATCCGCCGCGACATTGAGGAGCTTTATCTGCGCTCCTCGCGCAAGCCCGAGGCGGTGGCGCTCGACTTCCGCGCCCAGCTTGCCGGCAACATCACCGCCCGCGACCGGGTGCTGGCGCTCGTGCGCCGCTACGGCCCCGAGGTCGTGAAGGGCGTGATGCGGAGAATCCTCGACAACGGGGAGCAGGCGTTCCTCGCGAAGCTCAAGCGCCTGCCCGACGGAGTGTGGCGCGAGCGCACCTACGTCGAGTGCTGCCGGCCGGGCGACCGGCGCACGCACCGCGTGATGCTGACGCTGAGGAAGAAAGGCACGAAGCTCGTGTTCGAGAACGAGGGCAGCGCGCCCCAGGACGGCGCGATGAACGCGACCTACTCCGGCTGGCGCGGCTCGATCATGGTCGCCTTGAACCAGCTCCTCTGCTGGGACCAGTACTTCTCGATCGGCGGCGCGCTGCGCCACGTCGAGTTCGACCCGACGCCGGGCACCTTCAACTGCGCCAACTTCCCCGCCTCGGTGTCGACCGCGCCGGTGCAGGCGATGGAGATCTCGCTCTACCCGGCGTACAACGTGCTCTCGAAGATGATCCACAGCGACCCCGCGATGCGCCGCGACATCATGTGCATCGGCGGCACCAGCCAGTGGCCGGCGACCATCTTCCGCGGAACCGACCAGTGGGGCGAGCGCTACGGCTACCTTCTCGTCGATCCGATCGGCGGGGCGATCGGCGCCTTTGCGACGGGCGACGGGATCTCGACCGGCGGGCAGTCGCGGACGCCGATCTGCAAGCTCCCGAACGTGGAGCACACCGAGCAGACCTTCCCGCTGCTCTTTCTCTACCGTAAGGAAGTGGTCGATTCGGGCGGCGCGGGCCGCAACCGCGGCGGGCTGTCCGCGGAGTCCTGCTTCATCCCGCACCACACCGACGCGATCACTCAGGACACGCTGTCCTCGGGCAACGCCATGCCGACCTCGCCCGGGATGATGGGAGGCTACCCGGGCTCGGTGAACGTCTACAAGTTCAGGCGCGCGACCGACATCTTCGAGCGCCTCGCGAAGCGCGAGATTCCCACCGACATCGCGCAGGTGAAGGGCGAGGACGTGACCCTGCAGCTGCGCCAGGAGAACTTCGTGCAGAAGCCCGAGGACGTGTACGCGGTGATCTGGTCGGCGGCCGGCGGCTTCGGCGACCCGCTCGAGCGCGATCCCGAGAAAGTGCGCGACGACGTGGTCGACCAGCGCTCGGTGTCGGCCGCGGCCGCGCGCTCCATCTACGGCGTCGTGATCGACCGCGAGCACCTCGATCCCGTCGCGACGAGGATGCTCCGCGCCGAGATGCGCGCGGCGAACGCGAAAGAGGGCGCGGCAAAGCTCTCGGGCAAGGTGGTCGCCCGCATCACCGACAACCTCGAGGTGCGCCGCGAAAGCGCCGTCCTGCGCTGCGCGTGCGCGAAATGCGCGGCCGACCTGGGGCCCGTGCGCGACAACTATAAGGACCACTGCGTCAGGCGCGAGTCCGACATCAGCGCGGCCAACCCCAACATCGGGGACTACAGGCGCTACATCGACGACCGCCCGGTGTTCCGCCAGTTCTACTGCCCGGGGTGCGGTGCGCTCGTCGAGAACGAGATCGCGCGCGCCGACGACGAGGTGCTGCGCGACATAGAGCTCGACCTGCGATGACGGCTTCGGCGATCGCGCTCCCGCGCGCGTTCGACTGGAAGTGGATCATGATCGGCGTGTGCGTGGCCCTGACCGCGTATATCGCGGTGGTGCCGCTCGCGTTCCTCCTGTGGCAGAGCTTCTTCACGCCGCAGACCGCCGCGAAGGCGGCGCGCTTCACGCTGGACAACTACGCCCAGGCCTACGGCTCGGCCGACACGGCGAGGCTCTTCTGGACCTCGCTCCAGTTCGCGTTCGGCGCCTCGCTGTTCTCGTTCTCCCTGGGCACCGCGCTCGCCTGGATGAACGAGCGCACCAACACGCCGTTCAAGACGCTGTTCTTCGCGCTGTCGATCATCCCGCTGGTGATCCCCGGGATCCTGTTCACGGTCGCGTGGATTCTCCTCGGCAGCCCCAAGATCGGCATCCTCAACCTCGCGCTCCGGGACTGGCTGGGCCTCGAGAAGCCGCTCTTCAACGTCTACTCGATCTGGGGAATGATGTGGGTCGACGGCCTGCACTATTCGCCGATGGCCTTCCTGCTGATGACCGCGGCCTTCCGCTCGATGGACCCGTCCCTCGAGGAGTCCGCGACCATGTGCGGAGCGGGCATTCTCCAGACGGCGCGGCGCATCACGCTCAGGCTCGCCTGGCCGGCGATCCTCGCGACGCTGCTCGTTCTCTTCGTGCGCGCGATCGAGTCCTTCGAGGTGCCGGCGCTGCTCGGGCTGCCGGTCGGCATCCACGTGTTCACCTCGGCGATCTACCAGGCGGTGCAGCGCTACCCGAGCCAGATCGGCCTTGCATCGGCCTACGGGATGACGCTCCTCGTGATCACCTCGATCGGCGTGTACTTCGTGTCGCGGCTCTCGAGCCGCGGCAGCCGCTACGCGACGGTGACGGGCAAGGGCTTCCGCCCCCGCACGCTCGACCTCGGCCACTGGCGCTGGGTCTGCGCGGGCGCGTTCGTCCTGTACTTCCTGATGATCGTGGTGCTGCCCTTCGCGGTGCTGCTCTGGTCCTCGTTCCAGAAGTTCTATTCGGTACCGTCCTGGCAGGCGCTGCACAACCTCACCCTCGATCCGTACCGCTTCATCTTCAGCTATCCGAACCTGCCGGGCACGGTGTGGAACACGCTCGTGCTCTCTTTCGGCAGCGCGACGCTCATCATGCTGGTCACCTCGGTCATTTGCTGGATGGTGGTCAAGACGAAGGTCCCCGGGCGCTGGCTGCTCGACAACGTCGCCTCGCTGCCCCTGGTCTTTCCGGGCCTCGTCCTGGGGCTCTCGATCATGATCTTCTATCTCAACGTCGACGTCGGCGTCTACGGCACGATGTGGATCATGTTCATCGCCTACGTGACGCGCTTCATGCCCTACGGGCTGCGCTACAACACCGCGTCCATGCTGCAGATCCACAAGGAGCTCGAGGAATCCGCGGCGATGAGCGGCGCGTCCTGGGGCACGACCTTCGTGCGCGTGGTCCTTCCGCTGCTCAAGCCGGGGCTGGTCGCCGGCTGGATCTACGTGATGATCGTCTCGATCCGCGAGCTCTCCAGCTCCATCCTCCTCTACAGCCCGGGCACCGAAGTGCTTTCGATCACGATCTGGGAGCTGTGGGAGAACGGCCAGTACGTCGAGCTGTCGGCGCTGGGCGTTCTCTTCATCGCGGCGCTCTTCGTCCTCGTGATGGCGGCCCAGTGGCTGGGCGGCAAGTTCGGCTTGAAGGAATAGGCGCGTGCTCAAGGTCGAGGGCCTCAACACCGAGTATCCGAACGAGCGCGGCGAGGTCGTGCGCGCCGCGCAGGACGTGAGCTTCGAGGTGCCGCAGGGGCAGCTCTTCACGCTGCTCGGTCCCAGCGGCTGCGGGAAGACCACGACGCTGCGCTCGATCGCGGGGCTCGAGCGGCCGCGCTCGGGGGAGATCAGCGTCGGCGGCCGGGTCGTCTACTCGGGCAGCCGCAACGTCTTCGTCGCCCCCAACCGGCGCGGCTTCGGCATGGTGTTCCAGTCCTACGCCATCTGGCCGCACATGAGCGTGTTCCAGAACGCGGCCTTCCCCCTCCAGGTCGGCGCGCGGCGGCTGAGGCGCACGGAGATCCGCGACAAGGTCATGCGCGTGCTCGCCGCGGTGCAGCTCGAGGCCCTTGCCGAGCGCGAGGCGACGAAGCTCTCGGGCGGCCAGCAGCAGCGGTTGGCCCTCGCGCGCGCCCTCGCCATGGAGCCGCAGCTCCTTCTCCTCGACGAGCCGCTCTCCAACCTCGACGCAAAGCTGCGCGAGCGCATGCGCTTCGAGCTGAAGCGCCTTCAGCGCGACCTGAAGATCACGACCGTGTACGTCACCCACGACCAGAGCGAAGCGCTCGCGCTCTCGCATTCCATCGCGGTGATGAACGAGGGACGAATCGAGCAGATCGGCACGCCGCGCGACATCTACGAGAAGCCGGGCAGCCGCTTCGTCGCGGACTTCGTCGGCACGACGAACTTCATCGAAGGGGAGATGCTCGCAGGCGGGAGGGCGCGCACCGCGATCGGCGACATCGAGACCGGCGCCGGGGAGCTGCGCGAGGGCGACCGCGTGCTGCTGTCGGTGCGGCCCGAGGACGTCGACCTGTCCGAGATCCGCCCCGAGGGCGCCAACGTGTGGGAGGGGAAGGTCGACCAGAAGGTGTTCCTCGGCGAGTTCGTCGACTTCCAGGTCAGGGTCGGCGGCCGCATCCTGCTCTCGCGCCGGCATCCGTCGCTGCGCACGCCCATTGGCGGGGCGATCTTCGTAAGGCTCCATCCCGAGAAGTGCGTGGCGCTAAAGGCCTAGCCCACGGCCTCGTTGACAGGGCGGCGGCCGCGGCGTAGAAGTCCCGCCTCATGAAGCCCTTTCTCGCCCTGGCGCTCCTGGCCGCCGCGATTTCCGCGCACGCCCAGGTCGAGCCGAACGCCACCGCCGCCGTCGCCCTCTACGCCGGCCCCGATCGGCTGCAGAGGCTGATCGAAGGCGCGAAGAAGGAGGGCGAGCTCAACCTGTATACCTCGGCGCAGGCCGACGACATCGGCGCCGTCGGCGCGGCGTATGAGAAGAAGTACGGGGTGCGCGTGAACATGTGGCGCTCGAGCTCGGAGAAGGTGCTGCAGCGCGCCCTCGCCGAGGCGCGCGCCAATCGGCACACCATGGACGTCGCCGAGACCAACGGTCCCGAGATGGAGTCGATGCACCGGGAGAAGATCCTCCAGCTCGTGAAGTCGCCCTATCTCGCCGACCTGATCGCGCCGGCGCTGTTCCCTCACGGCGAATGGGTCAGCACGCGCATGAACGTGTTCGTGCAGGCGTACAACACCAAGGCCGTGAGGAAGCAGGATCTCCCGAGGTCCTGGGAGGACCTGTTCGATCCGAAATGGAAAGGCAAGCTCGGCATCGAGCAGGAGGACGCCGACTGGCTCGCGGGCATGATGGGCGAGCTGGGCGAGGCCCGCGGCACGAAGGTCTTCAGGGACATCGTCGCGAGGAACGGCATGTCGATGCGCAAGGGCCACACCCTGCTCGCGCAGCTGGTGGTGTCGGGCGAGGTGCCGCTCGCGCTCACCGTCTACAACTACAAGGCCGAGCAGCTCAAGCGCAAGGGCGCGCCGATCGACTGGTTCGCCATCGGCACGGCGATCGCGCGGCCGAACGGCGTCGGCGTCGCGCGCGCTGCGCCTCATCCCCATGCCGCGGTGCTCTTCTACGACTTCGAGATCAGCGAGGAGGGCCAGAAGATCCTCGCGCAGCGCGATTTCGTGCCCACGAACCGGAAGGTCGACAGCCCGCTCAACAAGCTGCCGCTCAGGTTCGTCGACCCGAGCGTCACGCTCGACCAGTACGACAAGTGGGTGAATCTCTACCAGGACATCTTCGGAGCCGGCGCGCGCTGATGCTTCGCTGGATTCCGCTGCTCGCTCTCGCGTCCGCCCAATGCGCGGCGGCGCAGGCCCTCTTCGACTACGCCGGCCCCGACCGCATGGAGCGGATCGCGGCGGCGGCGAAGAAGGAAGGCACGCTCACGATCTACACCACCTTCGCCGAGAAGGACCAGCCGGCCCTGTTCGGTCCCTTCGAGGCGAAATACGGGGTGAAGGTGGTCGTGTGGCGCGCGGGAACCGACAAGGTCCTGCAGCGCACGGTCGCCGAGGCCAGGGCGAGAAGATACAGCGTCGACGTGATCCACTTCGGCGCGCCGGAGATGGAAGCCCTGTCGCGCGAGAAGATCCTCCAGGCGGTGAATTCCCCCGTGCACAAGGACCTACATCCGGGGTCGGTGCCCGCCCATCGCGAGTGGGCGGCGACGCTGCTCTCGGTCTGGGTGCAGGCGTACAACACCAACCTCGTCCGCAGGCAGGACCTGCCGAGGACCTATGCCGACCTCCTCGACCCGCGCTGGAAGGGCAAGCTCGGCATCGAGGCGAAGAACGAGGACTGGTTCGCGTCCGTGGTCGACGTCATGGGCGGCGGCGAGAAGGGGCTGAAGTTCTTCCGCGACCTCGTGGCGGGGAACGGCCTCTCGCCGCGCACCGGGCACACGCTCCTCAACAACATGGTGATCGCGGGCGAGGTGCCGCTCGCGCTCGACATCTACAATTACATGCCCGAGCAGGCGAGGCGCAAAGGCGCGCCGATCGGCTGGTTCGCGCTCGAGCCGGCGATCGCACGCTCGAACGCGATCGGCATCGCGCGCCGCGCCCCGCATCCGAACGCGGCGCTGCTCTTCTACGAGTACATGCTGGGCGTGGAGGGGCAGCGGATCCTCGCGAAGATGGACTACGTTCCCTCCAACACGAAGGTCGCCTCGCCCCTGACGGGAGTGAAGATCCTGCAGACCGATCCGATCCGCACGCTCGACGAGAGCGACAAGTGGAAGGACCTTTTCGAGAAGATCGTCCTGAATCCATCGAGGAATTGAGCCGGGTCTGGTAACATTGCGCGCTTGTCATGAGCGTCGCCGTCGCCGTTCCCGAAACTCCGCGCGGATCCTTCCGCGAAATGTGGCTGATCACCCTCGGCCACGCGCTCACGCACTGGTATCCCGCGACCTTCTACCTGCTGCTGCCCATCATCGGCAGGGAGCTGGGCCTCTCGTACAGCCAGATCGGCCTCGTCATGACCTGCCAGTACATCGCGGGCGCGGTGGCGAACGTCCCGGGAGGCGTGCTCGTCGACACCGTGGGCAGGAAGGGCGTCCTCATGGCGACCTCGCTCTTCTGGGTCGGCTTCCCGTACCTGCTGATGGGCTTCGCGCACAGCTACCTGATGCTGCTCGGGTGCGTCGCCCTTGTGGGATTCGGCAACAGCCTGTGGCACCCGACCGCGATCCCCACGCTCGCGCGGCGCTTCCCGGACCGCAAGGGCCTGGTGCTCTCGCTGCACAGCATGGGCGGGAACGTCGGCGACGCGATCGCGCCGCTCGCGGTGGGCGCGCTGCTCTCGGTGCTCACGTGGCGCCAGGCGGTGGTGCTCAACGTGGCGCCGGGGATACTGCTCGCGCTCCTCATCTTCGTGTTCCTGGGAACGATGCGGCTGGGCGCGAAGAAGGCCGCGCCGCCGGGCGGCCAGTCGCTGCGCGACTATTTCCGCGGGCTTCCCGAGCTGTTCTCCAACCGCGGGCTCGTCGTCCTCGCCTCGAGCTCCGCGTTCCGCTCGATGACCCAGAACGCGCTCCTCACGTTCCTCCCGGTCTACCTCGCCTACGAGCTCGGCTACCCGCCGTTCTGGGTGGGCGCGTGCATGTTCGCGCTGCAGGCAGCGGGCTTCGCCGCGGCGCCCGTCGCCGGGCACCTGTCCGACCGCATGGGCCGCAGGAGCGTGATGATGACCAGCATGGCGATGACCGCCGTGGTGCTGCTGTTCATGGCGCTCGCCGGGAAGTCCGCCGCGTTCGTGTTCTTCGTCACCATCCTCGGATTCTTCCTCTACGCGATCCGCCCGGTGCTGCAGGCCTGGCTGCTCGAGACGACGCCGAAGAACATGGGCGGAACGAGCATCGGCGTGCTCTTCGGCGCGCAGGCGCTCGGCTCCTCCGTGGGGCCGGTCCTCGGCGGGATGGTCGCGGACCGCTACGGCCTCTCGTCGGCGTTCACCTTCCTCGCGGTCACGATCGTGATCGCGAACCTCTTCATCTTCTTCATGCCGAAGGACGCGACGCGCGGTCCTTGACCGCCGGCATGCGGCAAGTCTGGCAGGGTGGGCAGTGGGCTGGGGTTCGGCTTGACAAATCGCGCCTTGCTTTCATAATCGCCGCTCAGGCCCACGGGAGGGCCGCGAGGCGGAGACGATCGCCTCAGCACATTCGGCAGTCCAATCTAGGAGGAGACATGAGAGGCAATTCTGTTCTGACCACTCTGGCGCGCTGGCTGGGGGCCTTTGCGGCCGCGCTCGCCCTCGCCGGCTCATTCGCGACCGAGGCGCTCGCGCAGCAGCCGCTGCGAATCGGATTCGGCATGAGCCTCACCGGGCCGCTCGCCGGCAACGGCAAGGCCGCGCTGATCGCCATGGAGATCTGGAAGGACGACGTCAACGCCAAGGGCGGCATCCTCGGGCGCAAGGTCGAGTTCGTCTACTACGACGACCAGACCAACCCCGCGACCGTTCCCGGCCTGTACACGAAGCTGCTCGACGTCGACAAGGTCGACCTGGTGGTCTCCGGCTACGGCACCGCGGTGATCGCGCCGGCGATGCCGCTGATGATGCAGCGCAACCTCATGTTCATGACGCTGTTCGGGCTGAACGTGAACTCGAAGTTCAACTACGACCGCTACTTCCAGATCATGCCCGCCGGACCCGAGCCCGCTATCGGCTGGACGCGCGGCTTCTTCGAGGCGGCGATGGGCCTGAACCCGAAGCCGAAGACGATCGCGCTGGTGGGCGCCGACGCGGAATACCCGCACCTCGCCCT
>Ga0335085_10002010_pt1 | contig 39694 bp, 23 predicted proteins | sample Lox_Sample_45_FD_206712 | JGI IMG/M metagenome (GOLD analysis project Ga0335085, IMG submission 206712) | Soil microbial communities from Loxahatchee National Wildlife Refuge, Florida, United States - Lox_Sample_4.5 | ecosystem: Environmental > Terrestrial > Soil > Wetlands | place: USA...
GATCGACTTGCGCTCGCCGTCGAGCAACAAGCCTTGCACATAAACGCGCGCCCAATGGCGACGCTCCTTGCGGCCCAGCGGGGCCAGCAAGTCTTCCAGAAAGGCCGTCAATCGGTGATCGAGAGCTTTCAACTCCCGTGGCGTCATAGCGGCAGCTTAGCGCCACGAGAAACTGGAGTCAAGAGCAACTTAACCTAGTACTACTAACAGGCTACGGAAAAATCGTCCCAACCTGTCATTCCGAGGAGCCCCCGGCGACAAGGAATCTCGTCATTGCTTATTTTTCAGGGCGAGATTCCCCGCGCACTTTGCCCTGAGCTCCTTCGCTCCGCTCAGAGCCTGTCCTGAGCCAGGCGAAGGAACCTGAACAGCGAACGGGCTCGGAATGGCGCGGCTTCGAAGAGTCTTTCTGCAGCCTACTGAGGGGATGCGAAACCAACAACGATGGGTTGCGACCCGACGGCTTCTTCTCGCCCAGCCTCTGCCGCAATCGGTTGCGAGCGCGCAGCACGCGCGACTTGACGCCGGCCACCGAGAGGCCCAGCATCGCGGCCGTCTCTCGAACCGAGAGTTCCGCCACGTTCCGGAGTATAAAGGCATCGCTCAAGCGTGCGCTGATGCCGCTCAAGGCTTGGGAGAGCGCCTGATGCAACTCAACCTGCGCGTAGCAAGTCTCAGGATCCGACAGCCTCCCACCAGTGAAGGTGGCGCTGATCGACGGCCAGATCTCCTCGAAGGCCAGCTCTTTCAGCCCTTGCCGCTTGCTCCGGCGCAGCTTCATAAGCGCTTCGTTCATGGTGATTCGTACGAGCCAGGTGTAAAACAGCGACTTTCCGTGAAATCTCGCCAGGTTGCAGTAGGCCTTCAGCAAGGCCTCCTGCAGCGCGTCTTCGGCGTCCTCCCGGTTCCCCGTGATCCTGAGCGCCAGGTGGTAGATGTTGTGCTGGTACTGCTTGACCAGAGCGGCGAAGGCCTCATGGTTTCCATGCTGGGCCGCTGCGACCAAGGCGCGTTCGTTGAGCAAATGTGTAGCCAAGGACGTGTCCTCCCGAGATGTGCAATTCGCCCCCGCTACAAGTTTGGAGTGCGGCGCGCCTGCCCTCAATCGGGAGGAGTATGTAACTCGCCAGAGAAGTTTCGGTAGGGCCAAGTGCCGAACGGTTCACTCAGAACGGTCTGCGGTTCCGAACCCGGTTCACGGCCTTCGATTCGGGATTGTGACCACGAATGGAAACACCAACCAGGATGGAAAATTCCTCGCTGACGAGCGCATCCCCCTGAAATGACCCGTTACCGATTTCCCCGGCCGGGCCTCCTCTATCATCAGCTAAACCAATGGGTTGCGGCGATACGTCTCAGACGTCTATTTTGTCTTTTTCGTCTTACACCTTTGGCTTTCGCGGCACTTCTGCTCAACTAGAGGTTATGGCTTCTCCGAAGGATCACCCCGGTCACGCCCGCCAGCCTGCGTGGGGGCGAAGGCAGGGGCCGCGCCCGGGGTTCGGCGGTGATGGCAGGTGTTGGGCTGGGCGGGAGTTCGCTGTGGTGGGGCGGGATTCCGGTAGGGTCAGGAGCCCGGCGCGGGCCGTATTATACGAACGAAGCCGTCAACTTACTGAAAAGAAGGCGCTTCTATTTTTGGAATCGCGCCTATCCCGTCAACTAATTGAAAACAAGATATTTAATGCGATGATCCCGTCATCTTGTTGGTAACTAAGCCTGTTAATCGAAGACGGCAGCAACAGAATGGCGTTCATCCGAAGAAAGAGGACTTGGAGCCGCCCGGACACGTGGTCGGCCGGGCGGCTCGGATCGGAGCGAAACTCGGCGTTACCGCTTCCAGGCCGGAGGCCAGTTGACGCTCAGCCGGTCCTGGATGCGGTCGTATTCTCCCTGCGTCAGGATGCCCCGCGTGACGAGTTCTTCCTTGGTTTTGTAAGGGCGGCCGTTGACGACTCGCTGCACGTCGTTCTCATTCAACCCCGGCAGCCCCCGCAGTTCGGTCTCGGTCGAAGAATTCAGATCGACCTTCGCCGGATGGTCGCGATTCCACCCTTCTTGGGCGCCCTCGGCCGCTACCTTTGCTTCGTGCTCCGCCCTGCGGGCCGCCTCATCAATCTGCTGTGCGGCCGCTTGCGATTCCGCCTTGGCCTTTGCAGTGGCGTCGGCCACCTTTTCGCGCGTCTCCTCGTCGCGGGCAGCCTGATTTTGGGCCCTCGAACGCGAGGTGCACGCCGGCAGACCCAACGCCAGCAGCGCGAAGATCGAAACGGAAGCGATGATCGAGCGCGATGGTTTCATGATGACCTCCAAAGCCATGGGATTGCGCATGAGCTTTCAGGCCGGTCCGGGCTTCTAACCGGAGAGCGACCGAAGTTCTTGGTCGCCGTCAAAGGCCTGCAGGGCGGCCCTCTCATCCTCGAGGATTTGGAAGACCGTATCGAAGCGCATGCGTTGGAGGGTGCGCTTGACCCGGCTGGAAGGGGCAAACAGCTTGACATGGCCGCCGGTCTGTTCGAGCCACTTGTAGGCAGCAGCCAATGCGCCGACGCCGGAGCTGTCAATGTCACGCACGTCCTCGAGATTGATGGCGAGCTTGTTTGCACCTTCCAGGAGCAGCTCTTGAAGCCGCCTCTGAAAGGCTTCCACAGCGAACGCTCGGGTCAAAGGGCCCTTCACGTCGACAATGGTCACAGCGCCTGCCGTCCGGTCGGAAATACTCGAAGCCGAGACCGATACCGGCGAGGGAAGATTCAGAGACCGTTCCAAGGCAGCCTGCATAAGCCCTCCTGCCCGTGCAGTCGCAGGCGAGGTGCCAATCCCTCCTGGCTACACTTAAGTCGCATCAGGTCATCAGGGTGGGAACAATGCTCAGGGTCGGCGAGACTGCGTAAATCTTACGCTCAGGCGCTTCGAGGACGCAATTGTGGCAGCCGTCCGTGCGCCGAAGCGACGAGCTCTATGCTACCGGCTCGCGGGCTTCACCCAGCAGCAGACCGGGAGGTTAGGTGCCGCGTGAGGGACGCCATCGTAGTTTTCCTGAGGCGGAATACGGGATTGACCTGATTGACCAGGTCCTGGTGGACATTCTATTTTACGGAGATGACTAGGGGAGTATAACGAGCTGGTTCTTGGCGCCCGCTTGCTAGTCCGAAACTATCGTTGCCGGAGGCTAGGCTCTCAATGACGAACGAACACCCTACTGCTCATCCGACTGACACTCCACCCACCTCTGCCGGCAGGATCTCGGTTTTTTTAGAGAAAGAACCGCTACTGAAGTCCGATCAGGAAGTGAGAGCGCACCGGTGGACGGGCTACCGCTGGCGTGATCTTCTTTTGCTCGTGGCCGCGCTGGCGCTCATCGCTCTAGGGCTGTTGGCCGGGCTTTCTGGCCACAGCTGACGGAGCACCCAACTGGCAAGTGCTGACGGGGAGGTCGGCAACCATGAGCAACCTCGATATCTTCCAGAGGCTCTCCAGCGGGACTCGGGTGTGGGTTTGTGGCGTCGGCAGCCTGCAGGAGGCGAAGATGCGCTTGCTGGCCCTGCAGCGCAACGAGCCCGCGGAATACTACGTCTGCGACCTGGTGGAGCGGCGAGTGGTGATGGCGACCACTCGCGAGCAGCCGGAGCTGCACGCGGTTGGCGATGATTCGGAGTTCTTTGCGGGAGGGCGGGCGCTGCCACAGAACTCTCAACTTCGTGGCGCGGGGGCGATCCACCTGTTGCAGACCGAGTCAATCCGCGCTCGGGGGAACTCCAACGGTTCAAGCAGAGCGAGGTGAGCGCTAATCCGACCCGCGGATGACGGCCACTCGGACGTGGGCCAGTCCTCGGTGCGTGAACCCCAAGCGCTCGGCGGCGGCAAGGGAGACGTCGATCAGGCGACCCCGAATCCAGGGTCCGCGGTCGGTCACTCTCAGAGTTACCGAGCGCCCGTTCTTCAGATTTGTGACTTCCACTTGGGTTCCGAGGGGCAGAGTGCGGTGCGCGGCCGTCAGTTTGCGGTCATCGAAGAGCACTCCACTGGCGGTGAGGTGGTGCTGGAAACGGGCTCCGTACCAGCTCGCGAGGCCGAATTCGACGGCCCCAGACGCCGCCCTTCCGACTCGTAAGGGGCGTCCGGCGGGAGCCCACACGCTTCGCGAGGAAGCCTCGGAAGGACGGAAGCACAACAGCAGCAGCGTGAGCGCGAGTCCGGCCTGCCATTTCATGGAGATCGCCTCTCGCGGCTAACACCGCCCCTCCTGGGGTCGCTTCTCCCGCAATTAGCGGGCACCTGTACGGTCCGAAGCGAGGATTTCCAGCCGCCTCAGGCCATTTCCTCGCGCGGCTACAGAATGCACCTGTGGTTTCTCCCCCTCGAGGCTCCTCCAATCGCTCACACCCATGCCGACTGCCCTTGCCCTTTGAGTAAGAATTGGGGCGGCTGGTGTAAAAATTAACCAGCGGACCGGACCTGGATGCTCGCCGGCCGCCTCCCCAACTCCTTGATGCAGCGGTTGTTCGTTGTCCTTCGGGATCAGCGCACTGAACCTTTGGTAGACATCGTGCGGGCTGTTGTCGGACGACTCGGACGAGCGAACGGGCTTCCGAAATGGTCAAGCGACAAACGAGGATCTGAGTTAGGGAGATTGAAACCAAACCCGATGGACGATCAGCCAGCCATGCCCACAAGAGCCGTTGCCTCGAGCCGCTGGTACTGACCGCCGATTATCGGGCCTCCTGTCTTGGCTTTCCGATCGGGCTCGAAGTCGCTGGGCCCTCGAGGAGACTGCCATGAGCGCGCGAAGATTGCTCCCGCTGACGTGGCTGGCGATTGCCTTGCCGGCACTGGCGGGCGCGACTGCCCTCGGCAGAACCGCCGTTCTGCCCGTCAGCGCGCCGGAAACCCCCGCAGCGTCGCCAGGTCCAGCAGCGATGCCGGACGAGTCCGGCCACAAGCCGCTGACGCGAGCGCAACTGATGGGTCTGGTGGCAGGAGGCGTGCCGAGCAAGCGGGTGGCGGCGCTGGTGGCGGAGCACGGCATCGCCTTTCGGCCGACGCCTGAGTTTCTAACCGACCTGAAAAGCGCCGGCGCCAGCGATGAGCTCCTCAGCGCGCTAGGCACAGCGAGGAGCAGCGCCATCTCAAGTGAAGGAGCCGCCCACAAATCTGCCTCGGCGCCGCCAGCGGGGCGAAGCGCGCCGCCCGATCAACTCCGGCAGTTACAGGAAGCGGAGCAGCAGTATCGTACTGCCGAGGTCGCCCGGCCGCAGGATCCCAGCGTCCATTTCGCTCTGGGCCGCGTGCTGGCCCAGGAAGGCAAGTGGAGCGAGGCGGCCGCTCAGTACGCAGCCGTAACGAGCACCGAGCCCTCTGACGCCGCCGCTCACAACAACCTGGCGCTGGCCCTCCGCAAATCGGGCGACCTCGATGGGGCCATCCGGGAGTATCGCCGGGCGCTGGCCATCGACCCTGCCCTGGCCGCGGTCCTCGACAACCTGGGCGTAGCTCTCACTCAGAAGGGCGACGCCGACGGCGCCATGGCCGAGTTCCGCGAAGCCCTTCGCCAGGATCCCAGGAATCCTCAAGCGCACAACAACCTCGGCACCATGCTGGAGCAACGCAACGACATCGACGGTGCGATCCGCGAATACCGTGAGGCACTCAGGCTAGGCGGCAGCGGCGACATACCCTATAACCTGGCCACCGCTCTGGAGCGGAAAGGCGACCTGGATGGCGCCATTATGCAGTTCCGCGAAGCGGTGAGCACGCGTTCCGACGACGCCAGGACACGTGTTGGACTGGCGGGCGCCCTGGAGCGGAAGGGAGACCTGGCAGGCGCGCTGGAGCAGTACTCCATCGCTCTCAAACTCGCTCCGCAAGATCCCGCCATCCGCGCCAACTACAACCGGGTAGCGAAGGCCACTACGACTGAAACCAGGAGCGGTTCGGGTGGACGTCCTTGAGCGCCTCGGATTTTGCCCGGGTATCGAGCGATAGATGCACTCGTTATGGAGGGCCTGGCACCTGTCTTCCGGAATTGAGGGCCGCGATGTCTGCCCTCGGCAACTCTAGCCTCTATTTCGGCCTTCGCCGCACACGTTTCTGCCTCTCGGCAAGTGCTCGCTCTGCCCGGCTACGCCGCATAGGTCTTAATCAATCCGCGCATGTAGGCAGCAGCGGCTTCGGCGCACTGATCAGCGTATTCAATGCCGACGGTCTGGCCGTTCACTTTGGGAAGCTCGTGGCAGAGTTCGTAGCCGAGGTAGCCCTTATAACCGATCTCGTGCATGGCCTGCACAAACACCGAATAGTAGTCCGGGCCCCGAACGGAGCCATCTGCCTCGCGCTTGAATTCACCGCCGAAATGGGACAACGCCTGCAGCGGGCCGACGTCGAGAGCGGCCTGGCGAACCGCCTGGGGAGAATGGTCGGGCATGATATAAGCGTCCAGCGAGACCTTCAGATTCGGCGAGTTCACCTCCGAGACCATGCGCAGCACGTCTTTGTGGTCGTGGATCACCGGGGCGTGATTCTGCAACGCCAGAGTGACGCCGGCATCGCAGGCGTACTGCGCGCATTTCACCATGCCATCACGGCACCAACTCCAGACTTCTTCATCGGAAAAGCCCTTGTGGTCGGCTTGCCACATGGCGCGGGACAAATCATACGAGGCAAGCTGGCCCTGTTGGGTCACTCCCGGCCAAGCCAGGAAAACGCGAACCGTACCGGCGCCCAGCTCCGAGGCGCAGCGGACGAGCTCGCGCATGTAAAGCAGCTGCGCCTCGCGATGCTCGGTGACGGGACTGCTGAAGTCATTGTTGCCGGCCAGACCGTAGATTTCGATGCCCTCGCCGTCCGCCACTTTGCGAAGCTCGTTGCATCCGTCCTTCGACATCACCAGCGGGTGCCCGTGCGGGCACTTGCCGTCGATCTCGATGCCGTCGTACCCGTATTGTTTGGCCCGTTTGATGACGTCTTTGAGCGGCAAAGCGTCGCCGCGATACCAGATGCCCAGATAGGTGATGGTGTAAAGTCCGACCTTCATTTGCGAAGGCTCCCGGCCGTTCTCGGAATCACCCAAGGCGGACTTGGACGCGTTGAGCACCCCGGCCGTGGCGGCCAATGAGGCGCCTACGAACTCCCGGCGACTGATCTTATCCATAGAATGCCTCCCTGAAAGGTAAGAGGTGCGAACAAGCTCGTCGGCGATCACGTGGCACGGGCATGAAGCTGCCTCTCTTCTTCGCACAGCATAGCACCGTTCTTTACAACCGTCAGCAAGCGGACGCGTAACCAGGCCGCCCTACAAGGCTGGAAAACCGCGGACGTCGGATGGCGCCGCGGATGCTGATAATCGGAACGTTTCCGGAGGGTGAAGCAAAGCATATTTGACGGGGGGCGCCTCGACACCGTGAGGGTCCGCCGGTGGCGGGAGAAAGTATTGCGGCACGGTATGTCCTAGAGGCAACGGGCCAAAGGTTCCGATCGCACTTCTTAGGTTGAAGGATTGTTTTCCTCGGCCTCAATCAAATAAACTGCCTGCGTGCAAACTGGACGCTCCAGCGTGGACAAGACCTACGACGCCGTAGTGATCGGCTCGGGCGCCAGCGGCGGGTGGGTGGCCAAGGAGTTGACGGAGCAGGGCGTCGAGGTCCTGATGCTTGAGGCAGGCCCTCCGCGCCTTCCCACCCGCGACTTCACCGAGCACATTTGGCCGTACCAATTGAAGTTTCGCGGATTTGGGGACCAGGCCAAGCTGCTCACGGATCAACCCGTGCAGAGGACCTGTTTCGCCTGTGACGAGTACAGCCATCAGTTCTTCGTGAATGACCACGAAAACCCCTACACGTTTCCTGTCGACAAGCCTTTTATGTGGATTCGCGGCCGCCAGGTGGGCGGCAGAACGTTCTGCTGGGGGCGCGAGAGCTACCGATACAGCGACTATGAGTTCAAGGCCGCCAGCCGTGACGGCTTCGGCGAGGACTGGCCGATCGGTTATGCCGACCTCGAGCCCTATTACGATAAGGTGGAAAGTTACATCGGCGTGGCGGCGTCGCAGGAAGGTCTTGAGCAAATGCCGGACGGCAAATTCCTGCCGCCCATGAACCTCTCCTGCGGCGGGCTAATGGCCAAGAAGGTGATCGAAGAGAAGTTCGGCTGGCGCGTCATGCCGGACCGCGTTGCCAATCTCACCGTCCCGCATCGCGGGCGGCCCGCGTGCCATTACTGCGACCAATGCCAGCGCGGTTGCTACACGGCCTCCTATTTCAACAGCCCTTCGGTTACGCTGCCAGCCGCCGCCCGCACCGGACGTTTCAGCCTGGTGAGCGACGCCGTGGTCAGCCACGTGTCCGTGGATCGCGAGGGCAGGGCGCGCGGCGTCCACTACGTCGAGCGCAACTCGCGCCGGCATCGCGAGGTCAGCGCGAAGGTGGTGGTGATTTCGGCTTCGGCTCTCGAATCCACTCGCATCCTTCTTAATTCCACTTCGCCGCGCTTCCCGAAAGGAATTGGAAATTCGCAGGGCGTGCTCGGCCACTACCTGATGGACCATTTCACCGTGGAGGGCGCGGGGGGCTTCCTTCCCTCCTTCCAGTCCTCCACCCGAGAACCCGTCGGGCGTCCGTGCGGGTTTCTGATCGCCAAGTATGTCAACGGTGCCGGGAAAAAGGACAAGAACTTCCTGCGCGGGTACCGTTTTGACGGCGACGGCAGCCAGGAAATGTACTCGCACGCCTTTGGCCTCGCGGCGGTGGGGCAAAATTGGCGCGAGAAAGTCCGTGACGAAATCCCCTACTATTTCGGGATCGAGGCGCAGGGCGAATGTCTGCCCCGCTATGAGAACTATGTGGCCCTTGACCCCGAGAAGGTGGACGCGTGGGGCATTCCGGCGCTCCACGTCAACGCCAGCTACGGCGAAAACGAATCGGCCATGTCGAAGGCGATGCGCCGCGATCTGATGGAGATTCTCGACGCCATGAAAGTCGAGAAGGCCGAGCCGCCCCGGGCAGAGCTCAGTGTCTTCGGCAAGAATATCCACGAATGTGGCACGGCACGGATGGGCAACAATCCCAAAACCAGTGTGGTGGACAAGTTCGGGCGAGTGCACGACGCCCGGAACGTGCTCGTGGCGGACGGCGCGGTGTTTGTGACCCAAGGCTGCTACGAGCCCACGTTGACCATCATGGCGCTGGCGGCTCGAACAGCCGATTACATCGTCGAGGAGCTCAAGCGCGGAAATCTGTAGGCAACGTATTCGATTCGCAGTGCAGACGGCGCATAAGATCTCATGAGTGATAAAGAGTCGGAAGAGAACTCGAGTGGGAGCCTAAGAGGCGAGATTTCGCGCCGCCAATGGTTAGTGATATTGGGCGAGGGGGCCTTGGTTCTGGGGTTTAGTGGGGCGGCGGCCGAGCAACAACCCAAGGCGGCCCCGGTGCCAGACGCGATGGCTGCCGATCTACAGGCGCTTCCGGCCGGTCTCTACGAGCCATCCGCCGAGCCCATGGTACATGCCCTCACGAACGACGAGCTCTATGTGAAGATTCCGGAGGGCAGCGAGACCAGTTACGCCCGGCCTTTGCAGGGACCTTTTCGTCCCGCCTTTTTCAGTGACCCAGAGTTTCAGGCGATTCAGCGGCTGCTTAAACTGACCCTGGGCTCGCAGCCGAGGGGCAGTGCCCAAGGAGATGAAGCAGAACTCGAGCAAACCATCGCAGGAATCGCTCAGTGGATTGATCTGGTCGTGTCGCAGGCTGCCTCGGTTCGGGACGCGGCGCGCCGAATCTCGCCGCAGCATCGCGCCTTGGCAGTTGCATATTACGGCCAGGAGTCCGTCGAAAAGCTTGAGACCGACGACCCCGGGAGCGTCTGCCGGGACGGTCTGAAGTGGCTCGACGACAGGTCAACGGAGCTTCATGGGGCGCGTTTTCTGGAGCTAAGCGAGGGTGCGCAGGTCGAAATTGCGCACTCGCCGGATCATGGCAGTCCGGGTTCAAAGTTCTTGGCATATCTCGGTTCTCAGGCTGTCCTAGGCTTTTACACTTCGCGTTTTGGGCTGAAAGAACTCGGCTACAGAGGGAATTCGTTCTCGGTGGAATGCCCCGGCTGCAAGCCGTCCTTATAATGCCAGGACACATCCCGCCTTGGGGACCCACGATCGGCGGGGGCGCCGCAAGCGGTGAGCGATGCCGGGAAGCCACCGGGCGCGGTTTTATCCGCGCTGGCGGGGCGAAGCCGTGGATTTCCGCAGAATCAGTTCGGCTGGCAGGAGAATCGACTCCGCTGACTCCGAATTGGCGCCTCGAAGGCGCTTCATGAGAGCCTTGGCTGCACTCGCACCCAATTCGGCCGCGGGCACACGCACCATGGACAGTGGTGGAGACAAGTGGGGGCACCATTCGAAGTCGTCAAAGCCGATGACCGAGACGTCCCGTGGGCACTCCAGCTTGGCGTCGCGCAAGGCGCTCAGCAGCCCCAGGGTCATCAGATTGTTGCAGACCACAACCGCGGTGGGCGGAGCTGGCCGCTTGAATAGATCCAGGCCGCCCCAGTAGCCCGAGTCCTCCGTATCGCTCCCGAAACGAATCAGCTTGCGGTCGAGCGCCACGCGCCGCGCCCGCAGAGCTTTCTTGTATCCTTCGAGGCGGTCCGTCCCGTTGAGCAAATCCAGAGGCTCACTCAGGATGGCGATGCGCCGGTGGCCTAACTCCAGTAAATGGTCCGTCGCCGCGTAGCCGGCGCCGACGTTGTCAGCCAGCACCGAGTCGATGTCTGACTTCGACGGACTCCGATCAACGTACACCAGGGGTGTATTCCCGATGAGTTGAGGAATCGTCGCAATCTGCCCGTCGGTAGACCGGCAGGGCACCAGCAGAATGCCGTCCGTCTTCCGGCCTGCGAAAGAGATGAGGTATTCGCGCTGGCGGTCCCACTCCTCCCGTGAATCGGCTATGAGCAGCCGGTAGTCCAGCGATGCCAAGTAGTCTTCCGCTCCATGCATGAGGCGGGCAAAGAATGAGTTTGTGAGATCGGGAACCACCAGCCCTATGGTGTGGCTCTGGCCCAAGCGCAAGCCACGCGCCATGTCGTTAGGCCGGTACTGTGCGTCCTGAAGGGCCTGCTCGACTCTTGCCCGCATCGCCGGGCTCACATAGCCCCGCCGGTTGACCACTGCCGAGACAGTTGAAACCGAGACTCCAAGCTGCCGCGCAATTTCGCCGATAGTCGCCATAGTCGAATTATAGAATCGATTCGCTTCTCGACAAGAGGGTCGCTGCCACAAGCGATGCTGCGCGCTTGAGGTTCGATGGCCCAGCCCGCCACGTTGACGGTTGCTATGCTATTCTGCCCGGCACTTGACGGCGTTTAGGTCTTAGCGTATACCCATGCTGTGAAGGTCCTCTTGAGAGATTGTCAGTCGGGGATGGCCAATCCGGGGTGCCAGGGGGCGCAGAAGCGTCCTAATTTTTACGAACGAAGCCGTCATCTTATTGAAAACACGGCGCTTCTGTTTTTGGAATCGGCCGAATCCCGTCAAGTGGTTCAAAACAAAAGCGTTGTGGCTCAGATCCCGTCATCTGGTTGATACGAAATGTGGTTAGGCCGTCTTCGGAATCCGATTCTTGCGCGGAGAGCCGCCGAGCGACTTGCTGATTTTGGCAACCAGGAAGAAGTTCGATCGTCGCTCCAGGCCCGAAGTCAGAGTCACCAATCTTCTGCCTGACTGCTTCCAACAACTGGTGAGACTTCAGCCCTAACGTCAACCATAAATTAACTTGACTTGGATTGAGTCTCTGCGGCAGACTCTCGAAACGTTATGACACGGGAGGCGGTTTGGCCCACAAAGCGTGAACTCGAAAAGCTCCGACGCAAGAGCCTTTTCGCCTCAGAGGGCAACGGTGGGGGGAAGGCGGGCCAAGTGTCGGCCGCATGATGCCGTTCGGTCGGCGGGGTATTTGCCGTTGCAGCAAAAGCAGCAGGGATAGAGAAATCCGTGGTCAATCCGCAGTGCTTTAACGGTGATGCTTCCACTCAATAAACGTGCAAGGAGGGAGGGTCAGATGATTCCATCCACGTTGGGTATCAGAGAGACACCGAAGTCGTTCCTTGCTGGCTGTGGGTTTTGGGCCAATTGGGGAACAACCCTTCTCATGATGGCTGTCGCGCTCCTCGTAGGCCCTCAACTGTTGTGGGGCAGCGTCACAGGGAGCATTTCCGGCGTGGTGAGCGATACCAGCGGCGCCGTCATCCCGGGCGCTGAGGTTGTGGCTCGCAACGTACAGACGGGCGTCGAGTGGAAGCTCACCACCGACACGCACGGATTCTACTCGTTCCAGGCCTTGCCGATCGGAACCTACGATGTCGAGGTCAGCAAGGAGGGGTTCCAAGGGTATCGGCAGACTGGCCTCGTGCTGACGGTCAATGCCGCCTTGACGGTCGACGCCACGGTGCAGGTAGGTGCGGTCGTGCAAAAGCTCACCGTCACCAGCACGGCTGTAAACGTGGACACGGCGAGCACGCAGATGGGAGAAGTAATTAGCAGTAACAAGATCACCGCGGTACCGCTGTTAACGCGCGGGTATACCGATCTGCTCGCCTTGCAACCCGGGGTGATACCGGTCAGCTCCGGGATGGCGGGGGGCCAGGGCGGATATTTCACCTCCACGGGATTTGGCATTGCTCCCGTCTCGGGGGACCTCAATGCCGGCAACCTCTCAGTGAACGGAATGCGGGAAGCCGCGAACGGCTTCTTACTGAACGGCGCGAGTGTGCAGGAATCGGGATTCTCCGGTACGGCCATCATTCCCAACCTCGATTCGATCGCGGAGTTCCGTATTCTCACCAACAACTTTGACGCGGAGTACGGCGCCTATGCCGGCGGTCAGATCAACGTGGCCACCAAGTCCGGCACCGATCGGTTCCACGGAGACATGTTTGAGTTTGTGCGCAACACGGACTTCCAAGCTCGCAACTTCTTCGACGTGAATCGAGGCCCCTATCAGCAGAACCAGTTTGGCGGCACCATAGGCGGCCCCATCAAGCACGACAAGCTGTTCTTCTTCGCCGACTATCAGGGAAACCGCGTTGTCCTGGGACAGAGCACCGGTCAGGTGCTGGTTCCTACGGCGGCGGAGCGTCAGGGCGACTTTTCCGCGTTGGCCAGTGAAATGACCGGAACTGTGCAAGGTCCGGCCTGGGCGTCGAACCTCTCGAGCCTTTTGGGTCACCCCGTCACTCAAGACGAGAACTACTACACTCCTGGATGCACCTCCCCGGCGGCGTGCGTCTTTCCCAATGCGCAAATACCCTCGTCGGCCTGGACCACGCCGTCCAAGAACATTCTTCAGTACATTCCCCAAGCAAACAGCGGCGCCTATTTCGTCAGTTCGGGTGCAGCGAACCGGCTTACGGACGACAAGGGCAGCGGCCGCCTGGATTACAACTCGCCCTGGGGCATGGTTTCGGGATATTACTACTTCGACCAGTACGAATCGGCTTCTCTAAACCCGACGGCGCCTCTATTCGGTGGCGCGAGCACGGTGAGGTCGCAAGTGATCAACATTGGTCTAACGAAGTCTTTCGGCTCGAGCGCCGTGAACGAAGCACGCCTTAACTATACCCGCCTTAACATTTTCAACCATCCGAACAACGCAGAACCTCATGGCTTGAATTTCCTCGCGTCACTGGGGTTCCCGATCCCTCCCGACACGCTCGGTCCTTATCCCGTGCAGCCGGACTGGGCCACCGTACCCTCATTGAGCTTCAACTCCTTCAGCACGGGCAGCGGAGGAGGTGTAGGCGGGATCGTCGAGGGCACCTACCAGGCGCTCGACAACTTCAGCAAGGTGTTCGGTACGCACACTGTCAAATTCGGCGGCATGGTGCGTTTCAACCAACAGACCCAATATAACTGGGGATCCAATGGTGCTTATACCTTTAACGGGGCGGAAACCGGCATCGATTTCGCCGACTACCTGATTGGGGCTCCTGTGGCTTTCCAGCAAGGACAGGGCTTTCCTGACTACGGGCGTAACCGTTACCTGGGCCTCTACGCCCAAGACAGCTGGCGAGCGCGCCCCAACCTCACCCTCAATTATGGCCTGCGTTGGGACGTCAATACGCCCTGGTGGGAAATTCACAATGAGATCCAGACCCTCGTGCCCGGTTTGCAATCACTGATCTACCCCGGTTCCCCGACGGGTTGGGTCTTTCCCGGCGATCCGGGGATTGCGCGCGGCTTGGGCCCAACGCGATACAAAAACTTTTCGCCGCGGGTGGGTCTCGCCTACTCTCCGAGCGTCGATAGCGGGTTCTTGAGGAAACTGACCGGCGGACCGGGCAAGACCAGCATCCGTGCGGGTTGGGGCATGTTCTACACCACGTTTGAAGGCGCCACCAACTTCAACGCCATCGGCGATGCTCCATTCGGATACTACTATGGGAGCCCTCAGCCCCCGGAGTTCGTCACGCCTTACGTCGACCGAGGCGACGGTTTTGTCGAGGGCCAGAAATTTCCCTCTCAGCCACCTCCGTTCAATGCCTCCCCTCAGAACCCGGACACGAGCATCAATTGGAGCAACTTCACGCCCATCAGCAGCTCACCTGGCTTCTTCTATAAGAATGATCTGCCCTATGCCGAGGACTATGAGTTCTCCCTGCAGCGGCAATTGAACCCCGCAACACTCCTGTCGTTGTCGTATGTCGGCTCGCAGGGACACAAATTGCTCACTTCACTGAACGCCAATCCTGCAGACCAGGCCCTATGCCTCAGCCTTAGCCAGTTGAGCGACGTGGCCCCGGGGACTCAACCGTGCGGTCCCAATGGCGAGAACGGACCTTTTACAGCAGCTAACGGTACGGTGATCCCGACCACGCGCCTGACCTTCGGGCCGCTGATCCAAAGCAACGCATGGTTCGCAACGCTGGGGAATTCCAGCTACAACTCTTTTCAGGCCAGCCTGCGGCATGTAACCGGGCGGCTGGAGTTTCTGGCGGGCTATACGTATAGCAAGTCGTTGTCGAACGCTTCGGGTTACGGCGAGTCCGTAAATCCGTTAGACCACAATGAAAGGTCGCTCTCGGCTTTCGACGTGACGAACAACTTTGTGATCAGCTACAACTACGAGCTCCCGTTTGATAAGTTGGGTGGCCCCCGTAGGCTAACGCAGGGCTGGCGCTTGAGCGGCATCACGCGATTTTCCACGGGCATCCCCATCACGCTTCTGGAAACCGACGACCGCTCTCTGCTGGGGACGAACGGGTCAGGACCCAGTCAGTTGCCGATCGACACTCCGAACTTCTCCGGCGGGAAGCTGACTTTCCATGATCCACGCACCGGGCAGCCGTATTTCGACACTAGCATGTTCAGCCAGGAAACTCTGGGCGTGCTCGGGACGGCCAGCCGGCGATTCTTCCACGGGCCAGGCCTCAACAACTGGGACATTGCCTTCGCGAAAGATACCCGGTTGACTGAAGGCAGCAGCCTGGAGGTTAGGGCGGAGTTCTTCAACGCTTTCAATCACGCGCAGTTTTTGATGCGATCGAATGGTAGCTACGCCGACTATGCAGACCAGGCGAACTTCGGATATGTCCGGGCCGCCAACGCGCCCCGCATTATCCAGCTCGGCGCCAAGCTAGTCTTCTGAATTTCTGACGCCAGGAGGAGCGCGAAAGGCACGTAGCCATGCTTTGCCTAAAGCTGCTGGGCTTGCTACTCACCTTTTCTCTGCCTGCCTCCGGCAACCAGCGTGTCACTCGGGACGGAGCACGCTCGGCCGCGCAGCGCGTGGCGCCCGCTGACACGCCACTCAACCTCGTCGAAACTCCAGACGGGTTCCTCATCAGCACAAATTCGGGTTACGGCGCTGATTACCTGCAGGCCTACGACGAGCGCAGGAATGAGGTGACCAGCCGGCTCGAACTTCCCAGCTTGTGGTACGGTCTCGCCTACGTGCCCAGTCAGAAGTCCCTGCTGGCATCGACGGGAGCCCAATCTGTTCTGATGATTCCGTTTCACAAGGGCAAGTTTGGTACGCCCCGGGAGATGGTCTTTAACGGTTGCGAGTTGACCGCCGGAATCGCGGCTCAGGATGAGACGACTGCCGTCGTTGCATGCAACCGGAGTTACGAGGCCATTCGTTTCAATTTTCTGACGGGCAAAATCCTTTACCGGGTCCACGTTGGAGAATTCCCCTATGCAGTGAAGGTCCTTCCCGGCCATCGCGTGGCGGTCACCAATTGGGGTCAAGCCTCGGTCTCGATTCTGGATGGCAACAGTCTCACACCGCTTCGCACAATCTCCGTGGGCAGCCACCCGGCAGATGAACTTGTACTTCCCGGCCGGCGACAGCTTCTCGTGGCATGCTCGGACTCGGACCTCGTCTCCGTGATTGACCTCGAGTCGTTACAGGAGATCCGGCACTTGAAGATCGCAATTCCGAATTCGGAGGTCGGGGGCGGTCAGCCGAACGCGCTCGCTGTCAGTCCAGTGACTGGAAAGCTATTCGTTGCCATGGCTGCCGTGAACGCGGTGGCCGTGTTGGACCTTGGAGCCGGCGAGGAGCCCAAGTTGGATGGCCTGATTCCTGTCGGCGCCTACCCAACCGCACTCCGCTACTCGTCGCAGGCGCACAAGCTCTTTATTGCGGATGGCCGGAACTTGGTGACCGGCCCCAGTTCTCCTCGTGAGGCATCTTTGGGTTCCAACGGCGAAGCTGCCCATCCAGTTGAGCCGCGCCGGGGGCCCACGCCGTACACTCCGCCTACGCGCAGCCACAAGACCGATTCCGGCGCGCGGACAGATTACATAGGCTACTTGCTCGGCGGAGGTATCGAAGCTCTGGCAGATGCGGACCTCCAAACCCTTGTGGGGCACGCCCGAACACTGGCTCAGCAAGTGTATGATGAAGCTCCGCGGGAACTCGACGCAGGCGAGCGAGAGCTGGTCCGATACTTTTCGGCCAAGAGCAATCCGCAGTCTCCCATTCGCCACGTCATCTACGTGATTAAGGAGAACCGGACGTACGACCAGGTGCTGGGTGACATGCCCGAAGGAAATGGCGCGCCTGATCTAGTCCTCTTTGGGGAATCCGTCACACCGAACCATCACGCACTGGCTCGCCAGTTCGTCCTTTTTGACAACTTCTACGTGGATGGCGATGTGAGCGCCGATGGCCATGTGTGGTCGACCGCGGCCTCGAGCACGGACTACGTCAACAAACTATGGCCTTCCTTCTACGCTCATCGTCTTAAATACGACTTCGTCGGGCCGGACTATGACGGGGACGAACAGCATGACCAGCCCTTCGCCATTCCGAAGTCAGGGGCCATCTGGGACACGGCCCGAAAGGCCGGAGTGAGTTACCGGGACTATGGCGAATGGTGCGTGGACGAAGACTCGCATCCCGAACTGACGCGGTGTTACGTCCGAGGCCTGAAGGATCACTATGATCCGCGGTACGTGGACGGAATTGGCGCCGTCACGGACGTGAAGCGCCTTGAAGAGTGGGAGCGCGAATTTCGTGAGTTCGAGAAAAGCGGGGACCTGCCCCAACTCACCATCATGCACTTGCCCAATGACCACACCCGGGGAACGCAGCCCGGACGCCTCACACCGCGGGCCATGGTTGCGGACAACGACCTGGCGCTGGGCCGTCTGGTTGAAATCGTCTCCCACAGCCGCTTCTGGCGGGAGACCGCAATTTTCGTGCTTGAAGACGACGCGCAAGACGGTCCCGATCACGTCGATGCCCACCGCTCGCTTCTGCTGATAGCGTCTCCTTATGTCAGGCACCGCGCGATCGAGCATGCGCGCTTCTCGACCACCTCGGTGCTAAAGACCATTGAGCAGGTTCTGGGCCTGCCCAGCCTCACCTACTTCGACGATCGCGCACCGAGCCTGCTCGCGGACTTCCAACAACAACCGGTGCTCGAAGGCTACGCGGCTCGCCAGCCGCAGGTGTCCCTGGACGATGTGAATCCGCCCACTGCGCCTGGCGCCAAGCAATCCGAGCGGTGGGATTTCTCCCGTCCCGACCTCGCTCCGGAACGGGAGCTGAACCGCGTCATCTGGAAGTCAGTGAAGGGCGCAAGTTCCGAACCCCCGCCGCCGATTCTCAACGCGCGATAGCACTCCCTTCCGCAAGGCACGCAGCGTCACGTCAGCAGCCCCTCCTTCTCTCCAAACCTAGCGCGAACCCGGCCAGGAGTGCCGAAGGCCGGCACCCAGGCATCAAACATAATTCATGCCGGAGTTTCAAGCGCAAGTGACCCCCAACCGCCGCAACCCGATGCCGCCCCAAAGGGCGAACGGGTGGGGATTCGCCTGGAGGGCGTTGCGACGTCGCAACTACCGCCTTTTCTTCAGCGGCCAAAGCGTTTCGCTGGTGGGTACCTGGATGACCCGCGTGGCGACGAGCTGGCTGGTGTACCGGCTGACGAAATCACCGTTTCTGCTCGGCCTCGTCGGCTTTTCGGGTCAGATCCCCATCCTGATTCTGGGTCCCATCGCGGGGGTCTGGGTGGACCGCTGGAACCGGCATCGCGTGCTGGTGGTGACGCAGGTGTTGTCGATGCTGCAGTCCTTCGCCCTGGCCGTACTAGCGCTCTCGGGGCGGATCACCTTCTGGGAGATCTTCGGTCTCAGCTTGTTTCAGGGCGCCGTCAACGCCTTTGACATGCCGGGACGCCAAGCCTTCGTCATCGAAATGGTGGAAGCGCGCGAAGACCTGGCGAATGCGATCGCTCTGAATTCATCGATGGTGAACGCGTCGCGGCTGGTGGGCCCGTCGCTGGCGGGAATCATCATCGCGGCCGCTGGGGAAGGCTATTGCTTTCTCATCGACGGTATCAGTTATATCGCGGTGATCGTGTCGTTGCTCTTGATGCATCTGAATCGCGCGCCATTGAAAGCTCGGGCCGAAGGCGTACTGACCGAACTGAAGCAGGGATGGCAATATGTTGCCCACTCTATTCCGATTCGCTCGATCCTGCTGCTGTTGGCGCTGGTCGGGCTGGTGGGAATGCCCTACACGGTGCTGATGCCGATCTTTGCCGGCACGATTTTGCATGGCGGCCCACATACTCTGGGATTCCTGATGGGCGCGGCCGGTCTGGGTGCGCTCTCGGGAGCTCTCGTGCTCGCCCGGCGTGAATCGGTGGTTGGCCTGGGCCGGATTATTCCCTTGATGGCGGGCCTGTTTGGCCTCGCCTTGGTCTGTTTTTCGCTCTCACGTTGGTTCTGGCTCTCTCTGCTTCTCATGATTTTAACGGGCTACGGGTTCATGCAGCAGATGGCGTCCAGCAACACCATTCTGCAGACCATCGTCGAGGAAGACAAGCGCGGGCGGGTGATGAGCTTTTATTCGGTGGCTTTTCAAGGGGCGGCTCCATTCGGCAGTCTGATGGCGGGAGCTGTCGCGAGCCGTATCGGCGCGCCCAGGACACTGGCTATCGGCGGGTCCCTGTGCGTGTTCGGCGCGGTCTGGTTCTCGAGGCAGCTTCCGCGGCTGCGGGCGGTGATTCGGCCTATTTATTTGAGGCTTGGAATCATTTCCGAAGTCGCTGCCGGAGTGCAGACCGCCAGCGCTTGGCAGACCCCGCCTGAAGACTAGTCTTCCGGGGCCGGTGGATGCCCAACCCCCTGGGTGGGATTGGGCTGCAGTCGAATTTCCCCTGAGGATCCACAACCGAAACCAGCAAGCATCTGAGTACCGCTCAAGCAAACAGGCTCGCCGGCGCGGCGGCGTTTCTCGGCCGGCGTTTCCCAGAATGCCGGCCGGTGAGAGGACCCTCAGCCGCTCGCGCCCGGTTCTGGCGGTGCCGGGCGTGGTTCTCTCCCGGAGCCCGTGATGGTCTGGGCGATCTCTTCGGGCGGCTCGAGCGGGAGCGTGAAGGCAAACGTGCTGCCGCGACCGAGTTGGCTCTCGGCCCAGATCCGTCCGCCGTGGCGCTGCACAATCTTGCGGCAGATGAAGAGGCCGAGGCCGGTGCCCCCGCGACGCCGGGCATCGGTTGCGTCCACGGGGTGAAAGCGCTCGAAGATGCTCTCCAGGTTCTCCTCGGGGACTCCTTGCCCTTCGTCCCGGACTCTGAACACGGCCACTTCGTGACCTTGCTCTGCCGCCATGCGAACCGTGGATCCCGCCGGCGAGTACTTGATGGCGTTGCTCAGCAGGTTGGTCAACACTTGCAGGATCGCATCCGGATCCGCCAGGAGCGGAGCGGGCTGCGAGGCGGTCTCCAGATAGACGCCGGCAGTTTCTGCCATGGGACGCATGAGATCCGCCGCCTGCATCATCAGCTCGGAGGCCAGGCAGCGCTTGCGCTGCAGGCCCACCTCACAGGCTTCCAGACGCTGGCTCTCCAGGATGTCGTTGATCAGTTGCGTGAGGCGGTCGGTATTCTTGACGGTGATCTCGAGCAGGCGGCGGGCCCGGTCCGGCTGGGCGGCGTAGGCATCGGTCGCCAGCAGACCCAGGGCGCCCCGGACCGCCGTGAGCGGCGTCCGCAGTTCGTGGCTGACCACCGAGACGAATTCGTCTTTCATCTTTTCCACCGCCCACCGCTCGCTGACGTCGCGGAAAGTCACCACCGCGCCCACGATGCGGTCGCCCTCGATGATGGGCGTGGTCACGCTATCGAATGGGACGGCCGCTCCATCCTTGCGGTAAAGGATCTGGTTTTCGGCCTGACGGGTCACTCCGCGCTTCAAGGCGGCAAAGATGCCGCAATCCTCGGGGGCGCAGGGCTGGCCATCCGGCAACGCGTGGCGCAGCAGGGCGTGCAGCTCACGGCCCATGAGCTCGTCCCGGGTGTAGCCAAGCAAGCGGCTGGCGGCAGGATTGGCGAAGGTGCACCGGCCGTCCAGGTCCAGGCGCGCGATTCCGTCGCCGGCGGAATTGAGGATCCGTTCCGTCTCCAACTGGAGCCGCTCGATGGCTTCCTCGGCCAGCCGCCGGTCCGCCGCTTCTCGCTGCAGCGCCTGGATGGCGTCCTGCAGCTCGGCGGTCCGTCGCGCCACGCGCTGCTCCAGGTTTGCATTTAGCTGCCGGATTACCTCCTCCGCCCGCTTGCGCTCGGTAATAACGTCGAAGACCGCCACGAAGAACCCGGTCTCGGGGCAATAGGCAGAGATGGAGAACCACATCCCCAGGGCCTCGACGAAGACTTCAAACTTCTCCGGTATCCCGGTGAGGGCCACGCGGGCATAGGTTTCGAGGAGCCCTGGGTCGGACTTCTCGATGCCCGGAATAACCTCGGTTACCCGCCTGCCGGTGACGTTCTTCAGGCCGGTCAATCTCTCAAAGGCGCTGTTGACGGTGACATAGATAAAGTCCCATCCCCGGCCGTCCTCGACGATCATGCGGCAATAGGCCAGCCCTTCGCTCATATGCTCAAAGAGCCCGCGGTACTCCAGTTCCCGTCTCCGGGCCGCCTCTTCAGCCTGCTTGCGCTCGGTGACGTCCTGCTTGATGGCGATGAAATTTGTGATGACCCCGCTCGTGTCCCGCACTGGCGCAATGGTCATCTCTTCGGTGTAAAGGCTGCCGTCTTTGCGCCGGTTGACGATCTCGCCGTGCCAGTTGTTCCCGGCCAGGATGATCTCCCACATCCGGCGGTAGAACTCCAAGGGGTGTCGGCCTGACTTGAGCAGGCGCGTGCTTCGACCCGCCACTTCGTCGCGGCCGTAGCCCGTGGCCCTGGTGAAAGCGGGATTGACGTACTCGATCCGGGCCTCGAGATCGGTGATCACCACCGCCTCCGCCGCCTGCTCGATCGCCGTCACCAACCGCAGGTGCTCGGCCTCCGCGTACTTACGCTCGATTCCGTATCGCAAGACCCGGACCAGAACATTTCCTGAGATCACTCCCTTGACCAGGTAATCCTGAGCCCCGGCGCGGACGGCCTGTACTCCGATATCTTCGTTGCTCAGGCCCGTCAAGACCACGATCGGCACCTGCGGGAACCGCGCGTACAGCTGCGAGAAAGTCGCGACCCCGCGGCTGTCGGGGAGATTGAGATCGAGAAGCACGGCGTCAGGCGTCTGCGCCTTGAGCTTCTCCAGGCCGGCCGACAGGCGATCCGCACAGTCCACCAGGAACTGGCTATCGCCGGCCTCCCGGAGCATTTCGAGGATCAAGCGGGTGTCCCCGGGGTTGTCTTCGATCAGCATGACGCGGGTCGGAATCGCCGCGGAAGGCTGCAGGCCGGGAGTCGCAGGCGGCGCAGGGCTCGATGTCGGGTTCTCCGCGGTCGCGTTCGGACCTTCCTGCACGGAGTGTTCAGTTTTCGGCATCGACGTTTCGAGTCTGGGCTCGCGTCCGCTTCACTTTCGAGGCAGCTTGACAATGCTCACCCAGAAGTCCTCGATGGATCGCACCACGGCCATGAAGCGGTCAAAATCGACCGGTTTGGTGACGTAACAATTGGCGTGGAGGTTGTAAGTCCTCAGGATGTCTTCCTCGGCCGCCGAACTGGTGAGAATCACCACCGGGATGCGTTTCAATTCCGGATCGGCCTTAATTTCGGCCAGAACCTCGCGTCCATCCTTCCTCGGCAGATTGAGGTCTAGGAGGATGAGGTCCGGCCTCACCGCATCCGCATATCGTCCTTCCCGCCGCAGGAAGGCCAAGGCGCTGGGGCCGTCGGTGACGGCAAAAAGGTGGTTGAGCATCTTCGTTTCCCGGAGCGCCTCCTGCGCCAAGCGGATGTCGCCGGGGTTGTCCTCCACCAGCAGGATGTCGATGGGGCAAATCTGCCCCTGATCGCTCGTCATCAGTTACCTCCCACCCAAGTGAATGCTCAGGAGTCGAAAGTCGGAGGCAAGAACCAGCGAGACCGCAGACTCGCGCTCGGCGCTTAGCTCTCGAATTTCGACGGCCGATAGCTCTCGAGCCCGGGCCCCCGGTCGTCCGGACTCTGATCCGGAAGCGTGAAATAAAATGTGGAGCCCTGGCCCGGCGCGGAGTTGACCCCGATGCGCCCGCCGTGGCGCTCCACGATCTTTTTGGAGATGGCCAGGCCGAGTCCGGTGCCCGGGTATTCGGCTCGGGTGTGAAGGCGCTCAAAGATCACAAAGATGCGCTCGGCATGCGCGGGGTCGATTCCGATGCCGTCGTCGCGCACCGAGAAACGCCACCCGTCTTTTTCCCTTTCGGCTGAGACGTGAACGCGGGGCGGAGCCAGGTCGTGAAACTTCAAAGCATTGCCCACCAGGTTTTGAAAGACCTGGGCCAGTTGGTCGGGGTCGGCCCAAACCGTGGGCAAGGGATCGTGGGTGACCCGGGCGCGCGTCTCTGCGATGGCCGCCTGCAGGTTCGTCAACGCCGCGCCCAGGACCGCCTCGCTGCTGGTTGGAGCCAACGGCTTGCCGCGCGTGCCCACCCGGGAGTACACCAGCAGGTCATTGATGAGCATCTGCATGCGCTGGGCGCCCTCGACGGCGTACCCGATGAACTGGTCGGCGTCGGCATCGAGTTGGCCCCGATAACGCTTGGCCAGCAGTTGGGTGAAGCTCGCCACCATGCGCAGGGGCTCCTGCAGGTCGTGCGAAGCCACGTAGGCAAACTGCTCCAGATCCGCGTTGGAGCGAGCCAGTTCTTTGACCTTGTGAGCGAGAGCCTCCTCGGTCTGCTTGCGTTCGGTGATGTCGCGGACAATGCCCCACATTTGGAAGGGTTCGCCGGCATGGTCTTTGACCAGATAGGTGCGGAGTTCGACCGGGAATACCGTGCCATTTTTTCGGCGGTATTCTTTCTCGTAAGTCTCGGAATAGCCGCGCTTGAGGACCTGCCCTTGAAGGATACGGGCCTCGATGGGGTGCCATTTTGCGGGGGTGATGTCGTTATCGCTGAGTTCTCTTGCCTCAGGCATGGTGTAACCGAGCATGTTGAGGAAGACTTGGTTGCAATCCTGGATCTGTCCCCGCATGTCGGTGATGGCGAAGGCATCGCGGATGCTTTCGTGCAGACGGCGGTACTTCTGCTCGGATTGGGCCAGGCGAATTCCCGCCTCCTTCCGGTCGGAAATGTCAATGCAGAACTCCACGCACTGGTTGTTGCCGAGCGAGCTGCCCGCGAAGAGGAGCCACCGCTTCGTGCCGTCCTTGCGGAAATATTCCTTCTCGTAGGGACCGACGCGTCCGGTCGCCATAAACTTCGCTACCTCCGCGCGGCTCACGTCCATGTACTCCGGCGGGGTGAGGTTTTGCCAGGTCAGTTCGCGCGCTTCCACTTCGCTGCGGCTGTAGCCCATGAGTTTAAGGAACGCGTCGTTGGCATCAACCATGCAGCCCGTGTTCAGATCCCAGAACATCACGCCGACGGTCTCGACTTCCAGCACCCTCTCCAGCCGTTCAAGGCTCTGCCGCAGCGCTTCCTCCGCTCGTTTGCGGTCGGTAATGTCGCGCGTCACTGAAACCACCCGCAAGCCTTCTTCGGTATCGATGGTGCTGAGCTGGATGTCGGCCGGGAACTCCGTTCCGTCCTTCCGCCGGCCGTAGAGCGGCAGGCCCGAGCCCATCGCCCGGCTGTGAGGCGCCGCGATGTACGCCTGCCGGTGCCCGCGGTGGCCCCCCCGGAAGCGCTCCGGCATGAGAATTTCAACCGGCTGCCCCAGCAGTTCGGCGCGGCCGTAGCCGAAGGACTTCTCGGCCTCAGCGTTCACCTGCCTGATGGATCCCTCCGTGTCGGCGGCGACGATGGCTTCGGGCAGGAACTCAAAGAACCTTTCAAACATCAAGCGGGTCTTGCGCGCGGCCTCCTCGGCCCGCTTGCGCTCGGTGATATCGAGGAACGCGCCGACGCAGCCGCGCACCTGCCCGTTGGCGTCCCGCAGGGGACTGGCGCCGCCGAACATGCTCAAGAGCCTGCCGCTCGGAAGGCGGACGTCCATCTCCACGCCCATCACCTCTTCACCCCGCGCCGCCGCTTGCATCGGAAGCTCATCTAACGCTAGCTCCCGGCCGTCGCGGAAGAAGAGCCGCCGTGGAACTGAGTCATCGGACGTGCGTCCGGCTGACAGATTTTCTCCCTCCACAGCCTCGTACATCTGGTTGGCCATCGGATTTCCGGTGATCTGGCTGACGTCGGGATCGTGAGCAACCCAGATCCCCACCGGCGCGACCTTCATCACCTTTTCCAGCTCCTCGGCGCGCTGGCGCAGCGCTTCTTGAATCTTCTGCTGCTCGGAAACATCGGTGTTGGTGCCAAACCACTGCACGACCTTGCCTTCGCGATCGCGCAACGGCAAGACCCGCGTGAGGAAGGGATGAAACTGGTCGTCGGCGCCGCGCAGCGGGAAGATCATTTCGAAGGGCTGCCCGGTGGCGATGGAAGCCTTCCAGGATTCCAGGACTTTGGGCAGTACCTGGGGATCATGAACTGACTGCCAACCCCACCCCTCCATCTTCCCGGGCGTGGCGCCGGTGTACTCGTACCAACGCTGGTTGTACCAGGAAATCCAACCGTTTGCCTCGGCCATCCAGCACAACGTCGGGATCGCATTGGCCAAGGTTCGAAACCGCTCTTCGCTGCTGTGCAACGATTCGTTGCTTTGGGTCAGTTCCGCCGTACGCTCCCTCACCCGGGCGTCCAGTTGATCTCTGGATTCCTCGAGCGCCCACTCGGCCCGGCGGCTGGCGGCGAAGGCCTGGCCAATCACCAGGAGCCCTGCCGAGACGATCAGGACCGCCAGCGCGCTTCCTCCCAGGATCACCGCCTCGGCGACCGCGGTGGCATGCCGCGCGAGCAGTTCCCGTTCCTGCAGATAGCCCCGCTCGCTCTCCTCCATTTGCGCCACAATCTCGCGGATGCGGTCTTGAAGCCGCTTTCCCTTGCCGCTGGCCACAACAGTCTCTGCCAGGTCGAAGTGCCGGCGGCGCACTTCGATGCCGTCTTTCAAGACCTTCAATCGTTCCGCCACGAGCGGCTCCAGCACGTCGCAGCTGCGCTGCTGTAACGGGTTATCCGCCGTCAGCCGGCGAAGTTCGGCGAGCGTGCTGTGGACGCTCTGTAGGGCGGCCTGGTAAGGCTCCAGGTACTCTTCCTGGCCGGTAATAATGAAGCCCCGTTCGCCTGTCTCGGCATCGGTGGCGGCGGAGAGCAGCAGTCGCAGGGCGGCGATCTCCTGTTCGCTGTGCTCCACGCGGGCGGTATCCTCGCGCAACCGCGCTACGGTGGGGTAAGACACGGCGGCGATTCCCACCAGGCACGCCAGCAGGAAGGCGAAGGCGACCCGCACCCTGCGCTCCGTCGACAGGAGCCGGCCCTGAACCTCGCGCGGCGCCTGCTCCGCGTGCAACCGCTCACGGTCGGCCATGAGAACGCTGATGAGCGTTCCTGCGGCGCTGAGGGCGACCCACTTGACGTTGTCGGCGGCATTGGTGACTCGCCAAGTGTGGGTAGGCGGCAGGACTAAGTAAATGGAAGTCAGGGTGGCCAGGGCCGTCGACAGCAGGCCGGGAACGAGTCCGCCGATGTAGGCGCTCAGGATGACGGGCAACACGAACACGATGATCGGCGCGCTGGCTGGCACTTCCGGCGCGCCCGCCTCCAACACCAGGAGCGTCGCGGCCGTGGTCACCACAGCGATGCCGTACGCGAGCCACAGGGGCCTGCTGGCGACCGCGGTGAGCCTGGACTGCCCTCCAGCCGCCGCCGGTGGGACCGCCTCAAAGCGTGGCATCGCCAGCGCCGGCCGGATCACTCTGAGCAACAGGATCACCGTCGCCACCGAAGCGATCGCCGTAACCGCCTTGGCTACCCCCGAGACCCAGTAGTCCGGATGCCAAAGGGTCCAGACGTCCAGGCCGTGGCTGAAGCCGCAGGAGATGATGAAGGCTCCGAACCACCCGAACATCCAGCGGTAGGGCAGATCGGGGCGCCGGCGGGCGAAGTAGATCAGCGCGAAGGGGATCGAGAGGTAAGCGGCGAAGGTCAGGCCGTCCGACAAGGCGTGCAGCCAGAGCAGTCTCGCGTTCCACAGGAAGCAGAAACCATGGGGCATGAATCCATCGGAAGAGAAGGCGTGCCCTAGGTTGTGCATAGCATCAAGGTCGGCTTGGATCTGGGCCGGCCACGGCCAGGTCAGTGGTGGTCGACCTGCCGGCGCCCTCGCCGTCGGCCGTTCCCGGCGCGGCTGTATTTCCCCGGAAATTCTCAGGCGCGTCCGTTCCGCCGCCGCTCAGATCGATTGCCGTCCGAGTTCCACCGCCGGATAATCCCAACCCTAAGTTTGGGCGCAAAGAGTGAGGACGGTGGCGATAGGCGAGAGAACGGAGGGCATTTCTTTGAAGGCATCAAATGAATGGGTTAGGTTCTGCAAAACCGCCCTGTGAGGGCTTGCTGGCTGCGTTTGTGCACTTGCTGCACACTTGAGCGGAGAAGGTACGGTGCCTCTAAGCCCTCGCTCGTGGATTCGCGTCTTCGCGACGCATTCCAAGCGCATCTCTGCTTGACAAGTTCACTTGAGAAATGTATGGTTTATAGCTTCGCAGTAAAATCGCTCGAGTCGCGGTGCGGCGCCTAAGAGGTGGGTGACCTTGGAAAGGCCAGCGCCCCGAGAGAGCCTGATAAGCATCGTCCCTGGTTGGACGCCAAGCTTCAGAAGTGCGGCATATCCCACGATGTCATTGAAAAGACAGCTGGTTAAGAAATCAACTTCGGGGATATCCCACGATGTTATTGAAGGCAAAGCAGTTATCGGTTGGTTGAAAATGGAATATCCCACGATATTGTTGATTTTAAAAAGCTTAATTGGCTTCAGTTATCCTCAATCAGTCAAGCTTGAACCTTTCGTTCGTTGCCACGAGAGCATGGCCGGAAAATCATGTACGGCCATCCCCGGCCAATAAGTCTGCCATCTGAAGCCTGGCCTCCGGGAACCGTCCCAGGCTATCTTTCCACCAACGCCGGTGGTAAAAAAGGGTTGTGCTTCTTCGCGGCTCCTTCCGGACCTTCCTCTTCTACGACGTGGCCGAGGCCTTCGACCTGGAGAACCTCCGCCAGCTCCTGGGCGCCCGCGGCCGGCCCGTGCAAGCGTTTTTTCCCCGCCGCACCCCTGACTACGTCCGTTTCGAACAAGTTCCGCTAGTGGAGTCCTGTGGATCGCTGGCGCTGAACAGCGGCGAGCAGGTTTGCTGGTCGATGAAGTATTACCCTTACGCGGTGGCCGTGGCCCAGCTCGAATCGCCCTTCGAGTGCGAGTGGGATGCGCTGCTGCCTCAGGCGGCGCGCTGGATGAACACAGCCGACCTCGAGGCGCAGATGCGCGAACTGGTTCGCGAGCGCCTGCATCAAGTGGCGGCGGCGGTGATCCGCCCCAGCCCGGAGTGGCTGGAAGACGAATACCTGGTGATCGATCTGCAGGGCGTCGGGCCCGCCGGAAGCGAGCGCCCGGCGGCCGCCGAGCTGCTCTCCGCGCACGGGGAGCGGATCGTGCAATTGATGCGGGGCGAGGCGACGCCGCTCTCGCCCCGAACCACCGAAGAGGCGCTCGGGGCGAGCGCGTCCTACTACCCGACCGACCTGGTGGTGGTGGGCGCGTCGGCCGCGCTGGTCTACGATCGTCCGGATGATGCCGCCGCCACCATCCAGATCCTGGAATACGCCCGTACCCAGCTGGTGGAGTTCCGCTATTACGACAACCTCATGACGCGCGTGCTGGCCCGCGTCTACAGCGCGCTCGATCGCAAGCGGAGCGTGCTCTTTTCGCGCCGCAGCCTGCCGCGCGACGCCAATCAGCTCGACACCATCCGCCTGGACGTCATGGAACTGACGGAGCAGATCGATAACACCATCAAGTTTGTGAGCGACATCTTCTACGCCCGCGTCTACCGCCTGGCCGCCGGGCGCATGGGCGTGCCCGAATACCGCGCTCTGGTCGAACAGAAGCTGCGCACGGCGGGCGAACTCTATGACGTCATGATGAACCAGTTCAACGAGGCGCGCACCTTCATCATCGAAGTGGCGATCGCCGTCCTCTGCCTGCTGGACGTGATCCTGCTCTTCAAAGGCAAGTAGAAAAAGACCCGTCAAGGGCTGGATTCCCGCTTGAATGCGCCGGTGCCTGGGCGTACAGTCTGAGGGCTGAGGTTTTCTGAAGGGGAGATTCGGTTGACCAATCACCGCCGCAGCCGCTTCTTGCTCTGGGTTGCGGCGCTCCTCTGCAGCGCGACAGCGCCGGCTCCAAAACTCCCGCCGAACGCCTTCCCCGTTGCTTATGCCCGTGTTGCCCCCTTCGCTGCGCCCGCGGCGCCGCAGCAGGACATCCTGGCTTATATCGGCGACGCCTGGCACACCCTGGCGCGCTCGATGACCGAGTGCTCGTCGGTGGTGGACGCCAAGGTGGCGGGCAACCAGGCCGTGCTCTATCTGCCCCAGGGCGTCCCGACGCCCTCGGCGGTCGCGAGCCTGGAGAGCCAGTGCCGGGTCAAGGTGCTGCGGTTGCCGGCGCGCATCACCCGTCTGGGCGAAGTGATGCCCGGCGACCTCAAGGGAAACGGCCTTCTCTACCTTCCCAACCGCTACGTTGTTCCGGGCGGGCGCTTCAACGAGATGTACGGCTGGGACAGCTACTTCATCATCCGCGGCCTGCTTGACGCTGGCCAGCGCAACCTGGCGCGCGGCATGATTGAGAACTTTTTCTACGAGATCGACAATTACGGCGCCATCCTCAACGCCAATCGCACCTACTACCTGACACGCTCGCAGCCGCCGTTTCTGACCTCGATGATCATGGCGCAGTATGCGGCCGACAAGGCGACCGGCCAGGAGGACCGGTCCTGGCTGGCGCGCGCCTACGAGTACGCCGGGCGCGATCACGCCCTGTGGACCCATGCGCCCAAACTGGCGGGCTCCACCGGCCTCGCGCGCTACTTCGATGTGGGCGAGGGTCCCATCCCCGACATCGCCGATCATCCCGAGCTGTACGCCGACGTGGCGGATTGGCTGGTCCGGCACCCGGGGGTGCACACTGGCTATCTGGCGCCGACTCTCGCCCAGGGCATCGGCCCCGAGCTGCGGGTGCCGCTTTGCGACGGCCAGCCTTGCGCCGACAGCCGCGCAGTCCGCTTCACCGCCGACTACTACCGGGGCGATCGCGCCATGCGGGAGTCGGGCTTCGACATCTCTTTCCGCTTCGGACCCTTCGGCGGCTCAACCCATCACTATGCCGCGGTCTGTCTCAACAGCCTGCTTTACAAGGCGGAGACCGATCTCGCCGCCATGGCCGATGTGCTCGGACGCGCTTCCGAGGCCCAGCGGTGGCGGGCCCAGGCCGCAGAGCGAGAGCAGCTGATCAACCGCCTCCTCTGGGACGCGCGGAAAGGGATGTTCTTCGACTACGACATGGAGACGGACAAGCAATCCACTTATGTCTACGCCACCACCTTCTACCCCCTGTGGGCCGGTCTGGCGAGTCCCGGCCAGGCAAAGGCTGTGATGCGGAACCTGAATCTGTTCGAACAGCCGGGCGGTCTCGCCATGAGCGATCGGGAGACGGGCGTTCAGTGGGACAAGCCTTACGGATGGGCGCCGGTGACAATGATCGCGGTCGAAGGAATGCGTCGCTATGGGTACAACACTGAGGCCGATCGCGTGTCGAAAAAGTTTCTGGCCACGGTGCTGGAAAACTTCCAGCACGACGACACCATCCGGGAGAAATACAACGTGGTGACGCGCAGCACAGAAGCGAGCGTGACCGCCGGATACCAGGCCAACATCGTGGGTTTCGGGTGGACTAACGCGGCCTTCCTCACCCTGTTGCACGCGCTGCCCGAGCCGGATCAGAAAGCCCTGCTCGAAAGGCAGGAATCTCACGCGGCCTTGCCGGGGTGCGGACGGGCTGCGTCCGGGCGATGAAACCGCGGGATGGATACAGCCGCTCGGATCGCCCTACGGCCGGAGAAAGGCTGATATGGTTCTTCATCCTGCTTTGACCGAAGAGGATCTCGATGCTCTGCGGAGTCTCGACACCTGCACGGTGGTCGACGCCATTGAGACCTTCGATCTCCGGGCTCGGAATACGGGCTTTGCCAATTCCGGCGTCCGGTGTCTCTTCGAGGATATGCCCCCGATGGTAGGCTACGCCGCCACGGCGCGCCTGCGCAGCGGAGACCGTCCCATGTCGGGCGGCGGCTACCATGACCGTACGGAATGGTGGGAAAGCATCCTCAAAGTGCCTCCGCCTCGTGTGGCAGTGCTGGAGGACATCGACGATCCGCCCGGGCTTGGGGCCTTCGTGGGGGACGTGCACGCCGCCATGCTTCAGGCGCTGGGCTGCGTGGGATATGTCACCAACGGAGGCGTTCGTGAGTTGCCTGCCGTGCGCGCTCTGGGTTTTCACCTCTTCGCTGGCAACATCGCCGTGTCCCACGCCTACGCCCGCATTATCGACTCCGGCTCAGCCGTCCAGGTGGGCGGCATGCAAGTGCGTCCTGGCGAGCTGCTGCACGGCGACCGGCATGGCGTGGTTTCAGTCCCGAAGCAGATCGCCTCTCAGATCCCCCGGGTAGCCGCCGAGTTGAAGGACCGGGACCGGGGAGTCCTCGACCTATGTTATTCGCCCGGCTTTTCGGTCGAGAGGCTGCGCGCCGCCATCCGAAAACTAGGGTAGGGAGTTCTCCGAAACTCGCTTGACGTTCACCGCCACGAAGAAGCATCGTTCGGGTGCGGCCGCGCGCCCCAAAGATCCCGGGAGCAGATGAAGAACAGGCGCATCGTCATCGCCGCTCGCGGCGGCCCCAGCGTCCTGGAGTCAATCGAGGAGGACCTCGCTGAGCCGCACCCCGGGGAAGTCCGCGTCAAGGTCCTCGCCACCGGCGTCGCCTTCGCCGATGTGCTGATGCGCTACGGTCTCTACCCCAAGGCGCCGCCCCTTCCTTTCACGCCTGGCTACGACATTGTAGGGGTGGTTGATAAACTCGGCGACGGGGTCTCCGGCGTGGTTCCCGGGGAGACGGTCGCCGCTCTCACCCGGTGGGGCGGCTATTCGCAGTTCATCAACCTTCCTCTGAGCGAACTTACCTCCGTCCCCGCTGGTCTTGATCCCGCTGAAGCCGTCAGCCTGGTTCTCAACTACGTAACCGCCTGGCAGATGCTGCATCGCTTCGCCCAACTGCAGACGGGACAGAGCGCGCTCGTCCACGGCGCGGCCGGTGGCGTGGGGACCGCTGCCCTGCAAATCGGCCAGCTCGCCGGACTCACCTTGTACGGCACCGCCTCGCGCGCCAAACACAACCTCGTGCGGGCGCTGGGCGGAAAACCGATCGACTACCAGACCGAGGACTTTGTGGCACGAACGCTGGAGGAGACCGCGGGTCAGGGAGTAGATTGCGTGCTCGACCCGGTGGGCGGCACCAATTGGTGGCGGTCATATAAGGTACTGCGGATGCGCGCCGGTCGGCCCGCCGGCCAGCTCGTCGCCTACGGAGTATCCGCGGCCGTTGCTGAAGGCCGCCCCCGGAAACTGGTCGGTGCAGCCAGCTTCGCTTTGCTCGCCCTGCTCAGCCTCCTTCCTGACGGCAAGTCTGCGCGCTGGTACGACATCAGCGCCGAAAAGAAGCGTCACCCGGAGTGGTTCGGCGAAGACCTGGCGCATCTCTTCAGTTTGCTTCGGGAACAGAAGATCCAGCCGGTCGTCTCCGAGTGTCTCCCCCTGCACCAGGCGGCCCGAGCCCACGAACTGCTGGAGCACGCCCGTGCCTCCGGCAAGATCGTCCTTCTTCCCTGGGTTGAGTAAGAGTCGGGTGCGGCAGCGCCCGGCCTTAGTGGCTGAGGCGCTCCAACTCGGCAGTTGCCTCCGCATCGCCGGGATGACGTTTCAACAGCTCTTGAAGGGCGGCCGTAGCCTTCTGCTTGTCTCCCGTCAGGGCATAAACGCGGGCGACGTTCAGGTAGCCCTGGGCGTAATCCGGCGCCACCTCCACGCATTGCTGAAAGGCGCGCAGGGCCTGCGCCGTGTCGCCGGACCGCACGTAGAGCACCCCCAGGTTGTTCCAGGCCTCGGCGTAGTCCGGCCGCAGCTTCACAGCCTGCTCCAGATAGGTTCGCGCGCGCGCGGGGTCGCCCTGCATGGCGAAGACCATGCCCATATCGTAATTCAACTCGGCGTTTTCGGGCTCGATCTGCAAGGCCTTCTCGATCACCTGCCGCGCCAGGTCCCATTTCTTTTCGGTGCGGTACACTCTGCCCAGGTTCTCGAGCGGTATCACGTAGTCCGCCCGCGCTGCGATCGCCTTCTCGAAGTACTCCACCGCCTCTTCATTCTTGCCATCGCGCGCCGCCAGCAGCCCCAGGTCGTTCAAGGCGTCCGCGTACCCGGGCCGGATCTCCAAGGCTCGCAGCAAGGCCGGCCGGGCGAGTTCCGGCTGACCCTTCCGCAGGTAGAGAGTCGCCAGGCTGTAATGCGCGGTGGCGTCGTTCGGATCGGACTGGATCACGATTTGAAATGACGCGATCGCTTGATCCACGTATCCCGCCTGAAAAAAGGCCGTGCCGTAAGTGAAATAGTTGCGACCGAACCCCGTCAGATAGCGCTGGCCGGGAAACGGCAGCGCCAGCCGGATTCGTTCTTCCTGGCTCGCTGGCATCTTCGCGCAATCAGTCGACAGGCGGTCAAGATCGAACGGGCCCTGAAACAGTTTCACGATCTCGCCGGTACGATCGAGCAGAAAACTGGTGGGAAATCCGAGGTTGCGGCGGCGGTCAAAGAGGTAGCGGAAGAGCAGATTGTAGATACCCGCCGTTTCGGCGGACGCGATTGCCAGCGGCAGGCGCAGGCCGCGTCCTGACGCGCGCACGTCGTCCGACCTCTCCGGTCCGTCGAAATTGATGGCGACCACCTCGCGGCCGCGTGTAGCCCACTCTTGGCGGCGCCGATCGAGCTCCGCAAGATGGCGGCCCGACGCCGGATCGAGTTTCCAGCAGTAAAGCAGAACGCTGCGGCCGGCGAGATCACCAAGTTTCAGCGACCCGCCCTCGAGCGTGGCAAGCTCGAATTGAGGCGCAGGAACCGGCTCGATCAGCCAGGTCTCGACCGCGGCCGGTAACTCGACAGATTGCGGCCGTGGAAGTTCTGCCGGCGCGGCGGGCGCTGCGAACGGCGTGGCCCGATAGTCGCTGCGCCCCTCCTCAAGTTCGATGCGACGGTTTGCCGGCACCGCTTCGAACTGCTGGACGGCCCCGCTTGGCCATTGGACCTCGATGCGAACCGGGCCGGTCTGCGATCCCAGGCCAAAGAACAGCTCCTTGGTGTGTTGCGACACGAACCCGGACCCCGCCCGCAGGATTCGTCGCTGACGCGCCCTGCCGCACTCGACCGTGACCGCGGCGCCGACCCCGTCCCGATTGCTCTTGATGCCGCGCAATCGCACCGCAATGCCATTTCCGGCGTTCGGCATCACGTTGCGCAGGACGCGAATCTGCGGCCCGGTGCGGTTCTTCAGAAAAAGCTCCAGCCGGCCGTCGTGGTCGAAGTCGGTGAGGGCGAAAGCGCGACTGTCATCCCGAAGGTCGAGTCCCACCGTGCCCGAGATCTCGGAAAAGGTGCCGTCGCCGTGGTTCAGGTAGAACACGTTGCGCTGGTAACCGGCCCAGGTAAAATCGGACCGGATCAGTTCGTTGATGGCTCCCCATCCGAGCTCGTAGCGCTTCAAGGCGCTGCCGGCGCCCTGGGCACGGGCCACCACCTGGCGCCAGAAGAAGCTCTCGCAGTCGTAGGCCTCGACGCCGGAGATCATGCCGTTCGTGACGTACAGGTCGGGATACCCATCGCCGTCAAAGTCCCAGGCATCGCTCGACCAGGACCATCCTGCTTGCTCCACGCCCGCAGCAGCGCTCTCGTCTTCGAAGCGTCCGCTGCCGGCGCTGCGATAAAGAGAATTTCCCTTGGCGTGCCGCCGGTAGAGCGCCCGGATGCTCTCGGGCTGATCGCTCATGAACGCCGGATCGGCCGTGACCCGCACCCCGGCAGGCTCCCACATATCGGAGACGTAGAGGTCCTCGCGGCCGGCGGCGATGGAGTCGAACCAGCAGGAACTCATGCCGGGCCCCACGTCCAGGACGCCGGCCTTCTCGGCCACGTCAGTGAACGTCCCGTCGCGGTTGTTGCGATAGAGGTTCTTGTCGCCGAAATCGTTTACCACGTACAGATCGGGCCAGCCGTCCTCGTCAAAGTCGCACCAGGTGCAGTCGAAACCGTAGTGGTTGTTGTTCTGATTGAGACCCGCGCGCTCGGTCACGTCTTCGAAAACGCCGTTTCCGCGATTGCGAAACAGGAACTTCGGCGGACCGTTGACGGCGTTGTAGTAGGGCCGCGGGTACTGATATTGGTCCAGGCCTTTGTAGTAGCTGTAGAGGCAGAAATAGACGTCGAGAAAGCCGTCGCGATCGTAATCGCCGAAAGCCGCGCCCGTGAAGGTGCCCTCGGGTTGATGCTGGAACTGAAAGGCGTACTCGCGGTGAGCGAACGTCCCGTCGCCGCGATTCATAAACAAAAGGGGCCCGCGCGCCGTCACCACCAGCAGATCCTGGTGACCGTCGTTATCGACGTCGGCGAAGAGCGCGCAAGGCGTGTTGTCGAGCACCCCGACCCCGGCCTGGTCCGTGATATCGCTGAACCGGCCGTCGCCCAGGTTGCGGTAGAGCCGGTTCGGCAGACCCGAGGGCTGGCAGATATAGATCTCGTCGAAGCCGTCGCTGTCGACGTCGCCGGCGGCGATGCCGTTGTTGCCGTAGACATCGATGCCGCTCGCCTGATCCAGCACGGTGCGCCAGTAATCGGTCCCGGGCATTAATTGCTGCCGGAACGACGGGATCGTGCCCAGCACCTGCTCGGTCACGTCCACAAAAAGCGGTTGTGCGGCCTGGCTGAAGGTCTCCTCGATCAGCAGCCAGCGGCGCACCCTCAACCGGTCGCCCTTTTGCTCCCAGTCCAGCTGCCAGAAGCCGACATGCTCCGCGCGTGCCGCACCCGGACCTTCCAGCACCAGGTCATAACGGACGCTGGTCTCGAGAAGCAGCGGTTCTTCGGACCTCACTGTCAGGCCCGGAACCTTGAACTCTGCCGTCACGATCTCTTTGCCCGCGCCCAGGTGACGCTCGAACTCGGCGGTGAATTCGGAGGGTCCTTGCCAGCCCTCCTCCGCGAAGCGCCGCGTCTTCACCTCGAGCGCCGGTCCCGGGCGGATCTGTCTTTCTTGGTGCGAGGCCCAGCCCGACCCCTTGAATTCGGGCGAAAGGCTCTGGGCCAGGGCGGCGAAGTCCGACCGCTTGAGGGCTGCGCTCCAGGCGGCCAGCGCGGTCTCCACCTGGGCGGCGTACTTCTCGCCCACGAACTCGTCGTGACCGGGTTCGAGATACTGCAGGACGTCTTCGAGCGGCAGGCGCTTGGGGTAATGAGGAAGGAAACGCGATGCCGGGGCAAGCGGGTCGAGCGCGAAATCCAGGCCGCGCGGCCGGGTGGCGGGTGGGGCAGAGAGTGGCTTGAGACGGGGAGGCAGCAGGCCTCCGGAAGCGGCGGCGCACCAGGCGAGAAATTGGCGTCGCTTCATTCCTGACCACTGACCACGGCTCTCCCGGGCTCCTCCAGTTCGACCGCGATCTGCTCCCACTCTTCCATCCTCTGCGCCAGGCGCGTGCGCAGCTCGTCCAGGCGCCTGGCCAGCCGGATGGACTCTTCCGCGCTCTTGAAATGCGCCTGGTCCAGCTCGCCGGCCGCGATCTCGGCTTCGCAGCGCGCGATCTCCTCCTCGAGCTCCTGGCGGCGCTCCTGCTTCTGCCGGATCAAAATGGGGTTGAGCTTCTTTCCCGGCGGGGCCTGCTCGGACCGCTCGCCGTTCGTCCTCGCCTCGCCGACGGCCCCGGATTCCTCATCCCGGATGGCCGCCGGGGAGGCGCCGCCCCCCTTTTGCCAGAGGTAGTCTTCGTAATTGCCGGGATAGTCGTGGAGCTCGCCGCCGCCCACTTCGAAGATTCGCGTGGCCAGCTTATCGATGAAGTAGCGATCGTGCGAGACGAAGACCACCGTGCCGCTGAACCGCTCGAGCGCTTCCAGCAGCACGTCCTTGGCGCGCAGATCGAGGTGATTGGTGGGCTCGTCGAGCAGCAGGAAATTCGGCGGACTCAGCAGCATCCGCGCCAGCGCGTATCGATTGCGCTCCCCGCCCGACAGCACCCCGATGCGCTTGAAGACCTCGTCGTCGGAGAACAGAAAGCAGCCGAGCAAGGTGCGCAGTTGCGTCTGACCGCTCAGCGCCCCGGGCGCGATCCGGGCCAGATCGTCGATCAGCCGCGCCTCGGGGTCGAGCGCCTTGTACTGGTCTTGCGCGAAATAGTCGACTTCCACGTTGTGCCCCAGACGGGCTTCCCCCGCGGTTGCTTTCTCCGCGCCCGCCAGCAGCTTGATCAGGGTCGATTTTCCGGCCCCGTTCACGCCCACCAGGCCCACCCGGTCCCCGCGGTTGATGACGAAGTTCACGCCGGAAAAAACCCGCTTCGGGCCATAGCTCTTGGCCACGCCCCGGAACTCCGCCACCAGGCGGCCGCTGGCGCGTGGTTGGGGAAACGAGAAGTGGATGGTCTTCTCCTCGGGCGGCACTTCGATGCGTTCGATCTTCTCCAGCTCCTTGATCCGGCTCTGCACCTGCTTGGCCTTGGTGGCCTGGTAGCGGAAGCGGTTGATGAACGCTTCGACCTGCTGGATGCGTTCTTGCTGATTGCGGTAGGCCGCTTCCAGCTGGGCGCGGCGCGCTTCTTTCTGGGTGAGATAGCGATCATAGTTGCCGGTATAAAAGTAGGCGCGGCGATTCCAGATCTCCAGGATCTTCTTCACCGTGACATCCAGAAAATAGCGATCGTGAGAGACCAGGACGTAGGCGTGAGGGTAGTCCTCCAGATACTGCTCCAGCCAGTTGCGCGCCTCCAGATCCAGGTGGTTGGTGGGCTCGTCGAGCAGCAGCAGGTTGGGCTTGATCAGCAGCAGCTTGGCGAGCGCGATGCGCATCTGCCAGCCGCCGGAGAATTCCTCCGTGGGCCGCCGGTGGTCCTCCCGCGAGAAGCCCAGCCCGTTGAGCACCGCGCCCGTCTGCGCTTCGAGGGCGTAGCCGTCGCGATGCTGGAACTCGGTCTCGATCCGGTGGTAGCGCTCGATCACCCGCTGATATTCTTCGCTTGCCGGGTCGGTCTCCGCCATCTGATGGGTGAGCGCTTCCATCTCCTTCTCCATCTCCAGCACCGGGCCAAAAACGGAGAGGCACTCTTCCAGCACGGAACGGCCCGACAGCGACAGGCCATCCTGGGGCAGATAGCCGGTGGTGATCCCCCGGGCGGCGGTAAGCGATCCGTGGTCGAGGGTCTCGACGCCGGCCAGAATCTTCAACAAGGTCGACTTGCCGGTGCCGTTGCCGCCCACCAGGCCCACCCGCTCGCCCGGGGTCAGCAGCCAGTCCAGGCCCTCGAAAAGGACTTTGGAGCCGAAGTGTTTTCCGGCTGAGGAAAGTTGGATCATAAATACGCGGAGTCGATCGTGGCGGCAGGCTCGCGACCGCCCCGGTCCCCTCAGGAGCGCAGGCTGGCCTCAGCCGCCAGGCGCTTGAGGAGCTGAATCTGCCCGGCGTGATAGACGTCGTGCATGGCCACGCCGGCGATCAGGCGGCGCGGAGTGAAGCGGCTGTCCGTCGAGCGCTGGTCCAGTTCCGCATCCTTGATATGCAGGACCGCTTCGCGCAATTGCCAGTGCTGGCTCGCCAGCAGGTCCAGATCGTCGCGCCAGGCCTTCTGGGACTTGGCGAAGCTTCCGGCGCCGGGCGCCTCGACCGGCCGCGCGAACCAGTTGTTTCCTCTCTCGCCAAAACTGGCCCGCTCTCCGCCGGCCAGGCGCTGGCGCACCGAGTATTTCCAGTAAGCCGCGTGGACCACGAGTTCCCAGATATTGTGCCGTCCGGGCGCCGGACGCCAGGCGGCCTCATCGCTGCGGACCCCGCGCAGGGCGCCCCGCAGGCAGGGACCATGCCAGGCGGGCCCGGAATAGGCCTCGTCCAGAACGGCGAGCAATTGCCCGACCTCCTTCTTCGCCATCACCCGCCTCACGGCCGGAAGAGCCGTGCCTCCAATTCTAGCAGCTTGAGACGAAGTTGGCCCAGCCACCGGACCGGCAAGCTTGCGCGCCTAGGGCGGCGCATACATCGTCTTGTGATGTATGCGGGGCTGTGCGACACGGGCTCTCCTTGCGCCCAGAGCGGCCCTACCGCGGCGCGGCAAACCCAAAATAATTCGTTGCGAAATTCTCACTTTTCGCCACCGGCCCCTTTTTTCATGCCAGCATGGTGGGGCGGGCGACGGCTGATGGGCGATTGGTGATTTGCGATTGGCGATTGACCCTCACCCGGCTCGCCCCACCCCCTCCCCAAGGGAGAGGCCTGTTTCGTTGTCAATTTCGGCCCTTACCCAGAGGCGGGCTGCTTCGTTATGAACTTGAGCCTCGGCTTCAGGGAGGGCAACTTCGCGGGATTTAGACCCTCTCCCCAGGGAGAGGGCTGAGTTCGCCCAGAATTGGGAATGGCCTGAATCGGGCAGCGTCTTGTGACCTCCGGCTCTCAACCCGGCGACGGGACCGGCCAGGCCCCTGGCCGCAAGCGTGGCCGGAAGAACGCCGCCCCGCGCCGTCCGCCGAGCCCGGCGGCGAGGGCCCGGCGCAACGCCCGGCGGCG
>Ga0335085_10002011_pt1 | contig 39693 bp, 42 predicted proteins | sample Lox_Sample_45_FD_206712 | JGI IMG/M metagenome (GOLD analysis project Ga0335085, IMG submission 206712) | Soil microbial communities from Loxahatchee National Wildlife Refuge, Florida, United States - Lox_Sample_4.5 | ecosystem: Environmental > Terrestrial > Soil > Wetlands | place: USA...
GACCGTGCCGTTGTCCGGGCTGAACGACACGGCGTTGTCGATCAGGTTGCGAACGATCTGTCCGACGCGCTCGTCGCGCCCGATCACGATCATCGGGTCGGGCGTGGCGAGATCGAGGGAGAGCGTGATCCCGCGCGGCAGTTCCAGCATCCGGTACACCTCCGCCACCGTTTCCAGAAGGTGCTTGAGATCGACCGGGTTCGAGGTTTCCCGGCTCAGTTCGGCATCCAGCCGCGAGGCGTCGGAGATGTCGGTGATGAGCCGGTCGATGCGGCGCACGTCGTTGCGCACGATCTGCATCAGGCGTTCGCGCGCCGACGCGTCGGGCGTGCGCTCGAGCATCTCGATGGCACTCTTGAGCGAGGTCAGCGGATTCTTGAGTTCGTGCGCCACGTCGGCGGCGAAGCTTTCGATGGCATCGATGCGGTCGTAGAGTCCCTTGGTCATCGCCGACAGGCTGGCGGAGAGATCGCCGATCTCGTCGTGCCGTTCCGGCATCGTCGGGATGCTCTCGCGACCGCTATGGCCGCTGCGCACGCGGTCGGCCGCGGCGGCCAGCCGCCGGATCGGCTCGGCGATGACGCCTGAGAGATAGAGCGAAGAGATGACCATCACGAACAGGGCGACGAGAAACACTTCCAGCAACGTCTCGCGTTCGCTGCGCAAAATGTCGTCGATGTCGCCGCCTTCGGTCGACACCATGAGCACGCCATAGATGGCCTTGAAGCGCTGCACGGGCACGGCGACCGAAAGAACCAGACGATTGTGCTCGTCCACGCGTTCGGCCGTCGCCGTCTCACCGTTCAGCGCGGCGTTGACTTCGGTGTACACCCGGCCATCGCTGCCGGCTTCGAAATAGGGCGCCAGATGCGCGAACGGGCGCACACCCATGATGCCATCGTAGAACCGGTGCCACAGGCCACTCACCCGACTCCAGAAATCGAGCGCGGGCAATTCCGATACCTGCACCACATTGCGGGCGAGAAGGTTGCGCGTGTCGATGGTGAGCTGGCCGTCGGTGCCGTAAACGCGGGCGCGAAGCTGCGTCGGCGCCACAAGCTGGCGAAGGAGCGGCTCGGCGAGACTCGTGTTGATCGTGTAGCGGTCCTCGTTGGCCGCGTACTCGGCCAGGGTGGACGCGATGATCCGCGACTGCTGCGTGATGCTGGCCAATCGTTCGTCGACCAGCCCGGTGCGATTGGTTTCCACCACCAGCACGCCGCCGATGAGGAAGATAAGCGCCACCGCGTTGAAGAAGATGATGCGTCGCGTCAGCGCCGAACGCGTACGGCCCGTGGGCAATGCAACGGCATGGCGCAGATGCTCGAGCGACTCGCGCGCCTGCCGCCGCGACAGCCACGCGCTCCAGGTGCTGAAGCGTGACAGATCAGGCTTCGCGATAGCGGTAGCCCACGCCGTAAAGGGTTTCGATGGCATCGAAGCTGTCGTCGACCACCTTGAATTTCTTGCGCAGCCGCTTGATGTGGCTGTCGATCGTGCGGTCATCGACATAGACCTGATCGTCGTAGGCCGCATCCATCAGGTTGTCGCGGCTCTTCACAAAGCCGGGGCGCTGGGCGAGGCACTGCAGGATCAGGAATTCCGTGACCGTGAGGCGTACCGGCTTGCCGTTCCAGGTGCATTCGTGGCGCTGCGGATCAAGCGTGAGCTTGCCGCGGGAGAGGATTTCCTTGCGCGGTTCGCCGCCCGGAGCCGCTGCCTTGTGGTCGGCCCGGCGCAAGACGGCCTTTACGCGCTCAAGTAGAAGGCGCTGCGAGAAGGGCTTGCGGATATAATCGTCGGCGCCGGCGTTGAGGCCCATCAGCTCGTCGATCTCTTCGTCCTTCGAGGTCAGCAGGATGACGGGCAGGTCGCCCGACTGGCGCAGCCGGCGAAGCAGCTCCAGCCCGTCCATCCGCGGCATCTTGATGTCCAGGATGGCAAGATCGGGCGGGGAGGTGGAAAGCCCGGTAAAGGCCGAAACACCGTCCGAATAGGTGCGCACCTGATAGCCTTCCTGCTCCAGCAGCATGCTGACGGAGGCCAGGATGTTCTTGTCGTCGTCAACCAGCGCGATATTTGCCATTCGGTGATTCCAGCCCGGTTCGATGCGGCTAATATAGTCCGCCGCCGTCCGAAACATAACTGTCATGGCCGATCTCCCCCAGTCTTACGATCCCCATCGATTCCGCAGCGCTGTGCCGTACTACGCCCGGTACCGCCTCGGATATCCGGAATCCCTGATTGCGAAGGTGATCGAACTGGTGGGGCTGAAACATGGCGATGCCGTGTTGGATTTGGGATGCGGCCCCGGAACGCTCGCCATTCCTTTCGCCCGGGCGGGCATGCGGGTGACGGGCATCGACCCGGAGCCGGAGATGCTCGCCGCCTGCACGGCGGAGGCGAAGGCCGCCGGCGTGGCCGTCGTCCTGAAGCGCGGCAGCTCCTTCGACATGCCGGCGGGGATCGGTCCCTTCCGTCTGGTGACGATGGGGCGCTCGTTCCACTGGATGGATCGCGAGGCCGTGCTTCAAGCGCTCGACAAACTGGTGACACAGGACGGCGCGGTCGCGCATTTCGACGACGAACATCCGCGCACCGTCGAGAATCGCTGGCGGCGTCTCCTGCGCGATCTTGGCGACAAGTACGGCCGCGCTGAGGCGCCCCACATCATCGAACGCGAGAGCCCGGAGTACCGCACGCATGAATCCTATTTCCTGAACTCAGCCTTCCGGCGCATCGAGCGCTACGGCGTCATTGTCCAGCGCGCCATCACCGCCGAGGACATCGTCGGGCTGGCCTTCTCGCTGTCCTACACGGCGCCGCAGAAGCTTGGGAATCGCAAGGATGAATTTGAGCGCGAACTGCGCGCCGGCCTTGCGGAGATTTCTCCTTCAGGACGATTCACGGAGATCGCCGAGATGGCGGCGCTGATTGGCCATCGCGAATGATTGTGCGGGGCCGAAGGTTCGCCTAGGCTCCGCAGCGATTTGCGAGGCAGAGGCCGATGAAAAAAGAGGGCCTGTTCGAGCGCACTCTCGAAGCCGGGCTGTTCAAGTCCCGCTGGCTGCTGGCGCCGTTCTATGTCGGCCTCGTCGTAGCACTCGCCATGTTGCTCTTCGAGTTCGTGCTGGAACTGTGGCACTCGCTGTACAGCATCCTCACCTTCGACACCGAGAAGATGATCCTGACGGTGCTGACGCTGATCGACCTGTCGCTCGCCGGTAACCTCATTCTGATCGTGATCTTCTCCGGCTACGAGAATTTCGTCTCCAAGATCCATACGGGCGACAGCGAAGACCGCCCCGCCTGGATGGGCACGCTCGATTTCTCGGGCCTCAAGATGAAGCTGATCGGTTCGATCGTGGCGATTTCCGTCATCTCGCTGTTGCGCGCCTTCGTCACCCTGACCGAGCCTGGGGTTCCGCTTGATGAACGCAAGATGTTCTGGCTCATCATGCTCCACCTGACGTTCCTCGCGTCGGGTGTTATGTTCGCGCTGATGGACTGGCTCGCGACGCTGTCGGAGGAGCGGCGCCTGAAGGAGTTGGCGGAATTGCAGGGACTGGGCGTTCGCGCCGCGGACTAGCGAAACTCGACTTTCAGGATTTCGTACGAGCGGGCCCCGCCGGGAGCCGCCACTTCTACGGTGTCGCCCTTGCCCTTGCCGATCAGGGCGCGCGCGATCGGCGAGGAGATGGAGATGCGCCCCCTCTTGGCGTCCGCCTCGAGATCGCCGACGAGCTGGTACTTGCGCTTCTCGTCGGTGTCTTCGTCCACCAGCGTGACGGTGGCGCCGAACTTCACCGTGCTGCCGGACAGTTTCGTGACGTCGATGACATCGGCCCGGCTCAGCTGGTCCTCCAGTTCGAGTACGCGGCCTTCGATGAAGGCCTGGCGCTCTTTCGCAGCATGGTATTCGGCATTCTCGGAGAGATCGCCATGCGCGCGCGCTTCCTCGATCATGCGGATGACGGTCGGGCGCTCGACGGTCTTGAGGTGATTGATCTCATCCTCCAAAGACCGGAAGCCGTCGGCTGTCATGGGGATGCGTTCCATCGTTCTCGATCCTGATAGGGACAAAAAGACTCCGCCCGGCTGATTCCAGCCGGCGCCGAAGCTATGTCCCTGAAATGTAAAACCTTTTCCTGCGCCCGGACTGCTCGTCCCATCATCTGGCGATGCCAAATTCTAGGGTTGCCCGACCGCGACTTCAAGAGACGCAGAGAAAGCCGAAAAGTTCCGGACTATCAGGCCGTTGCCTGCAGAGGACGCACACCCAGGGCGCCTTTGCGCAGCGCGGATATGGCTTCCGTCGCGGCCACGGCGCCGGCCATCGTCGTGTAGTACGGCACCCGCTGTTGCAGCGCCGTGCGCCGGATGGAGAAGGAGTCCGCGAGCGACTGGGCGCCTTCGGTCGTGTTGAAGACGAGCTGGACTTCGCCGTTCTTGATCGCATCAACGATGTGCGGGCGCCCCTCCAGCACCTTGTTCACCACGCGCACCTCCACACCTTCGGCCTCGAGGAATTTCGCCGTGCCGCGCGTGGCAATGATGTCGAAGCCCATGGCAAGAAGCTGGCGCGCCGGTTCGACGGCAGCGTCCTTGTCGGACTGCTTGACCGAAATGAACACCGTGCCGGAGTGCGGCAGTTTCAGGCCGGCGCCGACCTGCGACTTCGCAAAGGCGCGGCCGAAATTGGAATCCAGCCCCATGACTTCGCCGGTCGAGCGCATCTCCGGGCCGAGAATCGGATCGACGCCGGGGAAGCGGTTGAACGGCATCACCGCTTCCTTGACCGCGATGTGGTTCGGGTTGGGCCGCTTGAGATCGAAGGAGGCCAGCCGTTCGCCGGCCATGACGCGGGCGGCGATGGCGGCGATCGGCAGGCCGATGGCTTTCGCCACGAACGGTACGGTGCGGCTGGCGCGCGGATTGACCTCGAGCACGTAGATGTCGCCGTTCTGCACGGCGTACTGCACATTCATCAGTCCACGGACATTGAGCGCGCGGGCCAGTGCGACGGTCTGGCGCTCGATCTCGGCGATGGTTTCCTTGCTCAGCGAATGCGGCGGGATGGAGCAGGCGGAATCGCCGGAATGCACGCCCGCTTCCTCGATATGCTCCATAATGCCGGCGATGAACACGTCGCCTGAATGGTCGCAGATGGCATCGACGTCGATTTCGATGGCGTTGTTGAGGAAGGCATCGATCAGCACCGGATTCTCGCCGGAGATCTTGAACACGTCGCCGGACTGCACGTTGGCCTTGAGCGATGCCTCATCCGGAATGATCACCATGCCGCGCCCACCCAGCACATAGGACGGCCGCAGAATGATGGGGAAGCCGATCTCACGCGCTGCGGCAATGGTCTCGTCCGGCGTCAGCGCGGTAGCGTTGCGCGGCTGCTTGAGGCCGAGTTCGGTCAAGAGGCGCTGGAAACGCTTGCGGTCTTCGGCGAGATCGATGGCGTCGGCGGACGTGCCGAGCAGCGGCACGCCTTCCGCCACCAGTATGTTGGCAAGTTTCAGCGGCGTCTGGCCGCCGAACTGCACGATGACACCGGCGAGCGTGCCGTTCGATTGCTCTTTGCGCACGATCTCCAGCACGTCTTCCGCCGTCAGCGGTTCGAAATAGAGACGGTCCGATGTGTCGTAGTCGGTCGAGACGGTTTCGGGATTGCAGTTGACCATGATGGTCTCGAAACCGCGCGCCGACAGCGCGAACGCGGCATGGCAGCAGCAATAGTCGAACTCGATGCCCTGGCCGATGCGGTTGGGCCCGCCGCCCAGAATGATGATCTTCTTCTTGTCCGTCGGGTGGCTTTCGCACTCGGGCTCGCCGCCGAACGGGGCCTCGTAGGTTGAATACATATAGGGTGTGAGCGCGGCGAATTCGGCGGCGCAGGTATCGATGCGCTTGAAGCACGGGCGCACGCCGAGCCTGATGCGCAGATCGCGGATCGTCTTCTCAGGCTGGCTGGTCAGCTTCGCGAGCCGCGCATCGGAGAAGCCCAGCGATTTGAGGCGGCGTAGCCCTTCGGCATCCTGCGGCAAACCGTTCGCGGCGATGTCCCGCTCGGTGTGCAGGATCGCTTCGATCTCGCCGAGGAACCAGGGATCGTATTTGGTGATGGCCGCGATCTCTTCGGTCGGAAATCCGGCACGCATTGCCTGCGCCACGATGCGCAAACGGTCGGGCGTGGTCTTGGCCAGCTCGGCGCGGATGCCGTTCGGATCGTCGGGCAGGGCGATCTCGTCGAAGCCCGACAGGCCCGTTTCCAGCGAGCGCAGGGCCTTCTGCATCGATTCCCCAAACGTGCGGCCGATGGCCATGGCCTCGCCGACGGATTTCATGGAGGTGGTGAGGATCGGCTCGGCGCCGGGGAATTTCTCGAACGCGAAGCGCGGGATCTTCGTCACCACGTAATCGATGGTCGGCTCGAACGCGGCCGGCGTGACCTTGGTGATGTCGTTGTCGAGTTCGTCCAGCGTGTAGCCGACGGCGAGCTTCGCTGCGATCTTGGCAATGGGAAATCCCGTCGCCTTCGAGGCCAGCGCCGACGATCGCGACACACGCGGGTTCATCTCGATGATGACCATGCGGCCGTCGGCCGGGTTCACCGCGAACTGCACGTTCGAGCCGCCGGTCTCCACGCCGATTTCGCGCAGCACCGCGATGCTGGCCGAGCGCATGCGCTGGTACTCCTTGTCGGTCAGGGTCAGCGCCGGTGCCACCGTGATGGAATCCCCGGTGTGCACGCCCATCGAATCCACATTCTCGATGGAGCAGATGATGATGGCGTTGTCGGCGCGATCACGCACGACTTCCATCTCGAATTCCTTCCAGCCGATCACCGATTCTTCGATCAGCACCTCGTTGGTGGGCGAGGCATCAAGACCCTGCTCGACGATGTCGAAGAATTCCTCGCGATTGTAGGCGATGCCGCCGCCCGTGCCGCCAAGCGTGAAGGATGGGCGGATCACGGCCGGCAGTCCCACTTCGTCCAGCGCCCGCAGCGCATGCGCGAAGGCTTCCGGCGACAGCTCCATCACGGGATTGTTCTGTCCGTCGTAGAGGAAGTTGCCGTGCTCGTCCTTCTTGTGGCGGAGATAGCCCTTGAGCGTGATGCCGCGCGGCACTTCGAGACCGATGCCGATCATCGCCTGGCGGAACAGCTCGCGATCCTCGGCCTTGTCGATAGCGTCGGCGGAGGCGCCGATCAGCTCCACATTGTACTTCTCCAGCACGCCGCGCTTGCGCAGCGAGAGTGCGGTGTTCAACGCCGTCTGTCCGCCCATGGTGGGCAGGAGCGCGAACACGCGGCCCGCAGGAACGTTGACGCTTTCGCGCGCGATGATCTTTTCCACGAAATCGGTGGTGATGGGTTCGATGTAGGTCGCGTCCGCCAGCCCGGGATCGGTCATGATGGTGGCCGGGTTCGAGTTCACCAGCACCACGCGATAACCCTCGGCCCTCAGCGCCTTGCACGCCTGTGCGCCCGAATAATCGAACTCGCAGGCCTGGCCGATGACGATGGGTCCTGCGCCGATGATCAGGACCGTGTGGATGTCTTGGCGTTTGGGCATCGTCTCTCGCGCGCGTGGAGGCGCGCGGGTGGAGCGCGCGTCCGGATGTCTCGTTTCAGGCTAGATGGACCGTTTAGCGGCGAGTCGGCGCGGAGGCAAGGGTTTCCGCGGGCATATGATAGGTTTGGGCAAATTTGCGCACACGAGGACGGTTTCAATGAAAGTTCGCTACGTACTGCCTTGTTTGCTCGTGGCACTTTATTCCACCCTGGCACCAGCAGCAGCTGACGTGTGGTGGTCGTGCGACTATTCCTCGTTCCGTGGCGACGGGAAAGACCAAGGGTATTTTCACGTGATTGGCGACCAGTTGGAGGAAGCTTCCGGAGACGTCATCCTTGATTTCAAGCTGCTTGAGGACAGCGAGAAAGCAATTGTAGCCGCCAAAGGCGGAAGCTACGCATCTGGGCCGGCCATTATGGGCTTCCTCGTCATGATCAATAAGAAGACAGGTGAGTTCATTCTTACAACGTCATCGACTGGTTCGGTAAATGGACGCCAAACGGGAAATTGCGTGCGCGTCGATCATCGCCCATGGTAGCTGCGATCTCGCCGGAGTGAGGGAACATGCGAACGTTTTCGAGTCTGGCCCTGCTTCTTCTGATCGCGCCCGGTCCGCAGGCCTTTGCAGGAAATGACGTGGATCTCGATGCCGCGCTCGCCGCGGCGATGAAAGGCAAGGCGGTTCCCGGCATGGGCGCCGTGTTCATCCGCGATCGCAAGGTGGCCGCGCTGTCGGTTCGCGGCATCCGCGAGATGGGGCACACCGAATCGATTCAGGCTGATGATCAATGGCGAATCCTGTCCGATACCAAACCCATGACCGCGACGCTGATCGTGCTGCTCGCGGAGCAGCATCGCCTGTCGCTCGATGCGCCGCTTTCAACCACGTTTCCAGAGTTGGCGGCGAAGGCGCGCCCCGAATATCGCGGGATCACCTTGCGCCAGATGCTGCACCACGCGGCAGGCCTGCCCCACGACAGTTCGGATATTGCGCGGGTTTATGCGACGGGCGCTCACGACAGCCGGCCGCGGCCGGAGCAGCGCGCGGCTTATCTCACGACGGCGCTCAACGATTCGCCGGTCGCGCCGCCCGGCAAGGAAGTGCACTACAGCAACACGGGGTTCATCCTCGCGGCCGCGATCGCGGAGCATGTGACGGGCGTTTCGTACGAGGATTTGATGCAGCGCGACCTGTTCGCGCCCTTGCACATGGCGTCCGCGCATTTCGGTCCGCCTTCGGCAATCCGCGGCCATAACGGCGGCCACGTCGCCGGCGCCGAAGACGCCATACCGCCGACCTTCGATCCGGCCGGCGGCGTATCCGTCAGCCTCGCGGACTGGGCGAAATTTTGCATCGACCAGCTCGATGGCGCGAAGGGACATGGTCGCCTGCTCACGCCGGCTGGCTACCAGCTGTTGCAGTCTCCCAACCCCGCGACCGGCAACGGCCTGGCCTGGGGCGTCGATGCAAGCTTCATGGACCGGCAGGGACCGATGCTGTCGCACACCGGATCGGATGAAAGCTGGTATTCCATGGTGCTGCTGTTTCCGGCGAGCGGAACCGGATTGCTGGTGAACGCGAACGGCGGATCGGACATGGGCGGCGAGAAGGCCGACAAGGCCGTCATCAAGGCGCTGCTGCCCAGCCTCGCCCCGCCGGTGAAATAGCGCGGATCAGGTTTTTGGCTTTATCGCGTGACGGCGGGCCATATTCGTCAGCATGGACGCCATCGTGGCGCGCAAATCCGGCGGCCCGAGGACTTCCACATCGTCGCCGAGCCGCAGCAGTTCGCGTAAGCCTGCATCGCCCGATTCCACCGGCAACGCGCAGCGGATCCAGCCGTCGCGGTCCGGCTTGCGCGCGCTTTTCGCCACCGCTTCGGCGACAACACCGCCGAGAAGTCCGAGCCGCTTCATGCCGGAAGGCGAGAGACGCACGTCCGCCTGCTCGCGATAGGTTGCGGTCTCGTAGTCGCGTGCGGACTTCGTCCAGTGCGCTGCAAGATCGAATGCCTTGGGCCGCGTGAAGGCTTCCTCGGTGACTTCGGGATCGATCATCTGCGCCACGCGATAGGTGCGGATCGACTTGCCGGATTGCGCGACGAGGTACCAGACGCCCGCCTTGAGCACGAGGCCAAGCGGCCCAAGCTTGCGCGCGTAGATCTCGCCCGAATTGCGATAGTAGATCTTGAGAAATTTCTCCTCCCACACGGCCTTCGCGACGGTTTGCAGCGACGGCAGGGGATCGGCGTCGCGAAACCACGCGACCGGATCGAGATGGAAACGGGCCGCGACCCGTTCGGCATCGCGTTGAAGATTTGCAGGGAGCGCGGCCAGCAGTTTCAGGCGCGCCGCGGACAGCATGTCGGCGAGTCCGAGCTGCGCGGCCGGTCCCGGCAGTCCGGCGAGCAGCAGTGCCTCGGCTTCCGGCTTGGTGAGGCCTGTCAGCCTGGTGCGGTAGCCGTCCATCAGCGCAAAGCCGCCGGCGCGCCCGCGCTCGGCATAGACGGGAATACCGGCGGCACTCAGCTGGTCGATATCGCGATGGATGGTGCGGATCGACACTTCGAATTCCCGCGCCAGTTCGGCCGCGCTCACCCGGCCGCGCGTCTGCAGCAGCATCAGGATCGAGAGCAGGCGGCTCGCCAACATTTTTCCAGGGTACCGTTAAATCATGACATTCCGTGTCATGTTTATGGCCGTACACCTCTTTGCGCAACCGAAGAGGTCCACGCCCATGAAGTTTGCCGCACTCGCTCTGGCCGCGTCGCTTGCGGGCGGCCCCGCACTCGCAACCGAACCGTCAAACGGAGGAAACGCCGTGACCGATCATTCGCACGATTTCGATTTCCTCATCGGCAAGTGGAAGGTGCATCACTGGCGGCTGGCCGAACGGCTCGCCAACAATCATGACTGGGTCGAGTTCGACGGCACGTCGCAGCTGTGGATGACGATGGATGGCCATGGCACGGTCGACGACAATTATATCGGTCTGCCGAGCGGGCCTTATCGCGCCGTGGGTTTTCGCGCCTATGATCCGAAAACGGGAACCTGGGCCATCTGGTGGCTGGACGGTCGAAACCCGCACGGTCCGCTCGAGCCGCCGGTGATCGGCAATTTCAACTTCAAGGACGGCATCGGCACGTTCGATGGCCCCACCGTGCTGCGCGGCAAGACGGTGCTGGCGCGCTACACGTGGTCGAAGATCACGCCCAACTCGGCGCATTGGGAGCAGGCCTTCTCGCCGGACGGCGGCAAGACCTGGGAAACCAACTGGCGCATGGATCTCACGAGAGTGCCATGAGCGGCGTGATCGAGCTGCGGCAATACACTCTGAAGCCCGGGCGGCGCGACGAGCTGATCGCGCTGTTCGAGCGCGAATTCATCGAGACCCAGGAAGTGCTGGGCATGGATGTCATCGGCATCTTTCGCGACGAAACCGATGCCGACCGCTTCGTTTGGGTGCGAGGGTTTCCCGACATGGACTCCCGCGCGCGGTCGCTTCAGGCCTTCTACACCGGGCCGGTGTGGATGGCGCATCGCGAAGCCGCGAACGCCACGATGATCGACTCCGACAATGTCCTGTTGCTGCGTCCGGCTTGGGAGGGTGCCGGCTTTGCACCCGGCGGCAAATGCGCGCCGGTCGGCGCGACGCGCATCCCGAACACCGTGGTCACGGCGAACATCTGTCCCTTCGCGGTGCCGGTTCCGCAGGCCGTCATCGAATCCATGCGGCGCCTGCTGCCGAAGCAGACCAGAGCGCTTGAGGGTTCGTTGGCGGCCGCGCTCGTCACGGAGCCGAGTCCGAACAATTTTCCGCGGCTTCCTGTGCGCGAAGGCGAGAATGTCTTCGTCTGGTTCACGGTGTTTGATGGCCCGCCGGTCGCGTTCGATCTGCCGGATGCTATTGCCAGCAAACTCGCAAGACCCATGGAGACTCTGCGGCTGTGTCCTACGCCGCGCTCAAGACTGGGCGCGGACGCTAAAGGAATTCTGTGAGCGGATCGTCCGCTTTCCGTGGTTTGCGCTTCGGCCGTGTCCACATCACGCCGGGATAACCTTTCAGCGGCACCAGCTTTTCATTGCGATACGCCCATTCCGGCGCCTCGTTGATGGCGATGTGGTAGAGCGGCTCGCGCCCCGTTCGCGTGCGGAAGATGGCGCGCGGGATGTTGACCATCCTCGGCGAACGGGCGCGTTCGTAGAGCAGCGGCGTGCCGCATTTGGCACAGAAGCTTCGCGTCGATTTCGTTGCGGCGTCTTCGTAGCGCGCGATGCTCTTGGCTCCCTTCACGACACGGACGCGGCTCTTCCAGCAGCCGACATAGGTGGCATAGGCGGATGCGTGTGCGTGCCGGCTCGCTTTGGAATGATCGTGCCACGCCCAGAAAGCCGGCACGTCGATCTCGATCCGCACGGCGCCGCACAGGCATGCGCCAACGGCCTTCGCCTTGCTGGGTATTGGAGGCTTTCCGCCGTCAGCCGATTTGCGCATCTTCCTGAAACTCCGGGACTGTCAAACGCTAGCATTATCGTGGGCTGTTCTCGCGCGCCCAATCCTAGGAAATCAGCATGTACTGGACGAGGAAATAGCCCTGCAGAAGCAGCATTCCGATGGCGGCGGCCCATTGCGCCCAGCGCGGCCTTGCCCAGCCGGCGGTGATGGTGGCCACGAGCATCAGCAGAACGGTTCCGATCGCCGCGAACATTTGCGATTGTGTCATGCCGTAGTTCTTGGCATCCCAGAAATTCTGGAAGATGCCGACGAGCATCAGGAGCGAATAGGCGGCAAAGATGGATGGGCGTTCCTGCTCATAGAACGCCGGCATATCGACGACGCCGTCGCGTTCCGGCCGGATCGAGATCAGTGAACAGGTGTAGTATTGGACGATGGCTGCCACGAACTGGATCACGATCTCCAGCGGAGTCCAGTTCTTGATCGAGGCGAGCGGCCCGATGGCGATCCAGTTCACCACAATGCTGATGACGGCGCTCAGCATCCAGAGCAGCTGAAGCCAGGAGATCCGCACCCGGCGGCGGGCCCAGACAAGCTCGGTCGTGCTGGTGAGAATGTGCGTCAGCGCAATGGCGAAGACAAACGACAGAAGAATGGTGACGTGTTCGAACATGACTGCCCCCCAGGAGGCAGCTTAGCGGGAGCCGCCCACTTGCCAAGAAGAAGGGGGTCTGCTACCTCGCCCGCCTTCGCGCCGATTTGATGCTCAGCTTGCGGGCGCATTACAAATTTCGCTAAAGCGAAGGCACGGACAGGCGAGGTCAGCCCACGTGCCCTTAGCCCCGCAAGCTCAAGCCTTATATCGGTGCAACGACGAGACCTTGGCCGTACACTCGACGGCTGGGGTTCCGTTTTCTAATTTGTTGTCGATGGAGAACGTCCGATGAAAGCGCTGGTCAAGTCGAAGACGGAACCGGGTCTCTGGCTCGAGGACGTGCCCGAGCCCAAATACGGCATCGACGACGTGCTCATCAAGGTGCTGAAGACCGGCATCTGCGGCACCGACGTGCACATCTACAATTGGGACGAGTGGGCCCAGAAGACCATCAAGCCGGGCACCGTGATCGGGCATGAGTTCGTCGGCCGCATCGCCGCGGTTGGCGCCAACGTGCACGGCCACAAGGTCGGCGATCTCGTCAGCGCCGAAGGCCACATCGTGTGCGGCCATTGCCGCAACTGCCTGGCCGGCCGCCGCCATCTCTGCGCCAACACGCTCGGTGTCGGCGTGAACCGCGACGGCGCGTTCGCCGAATACGTCACCGTTCCGGCACCGAACATCTGGCACTGCGATCCGCATGTGCCGCTGGAGATCTACGCGATCTTCGATCCGCTGGGGAACGCGGCGCACACCGCACTCTCGTACGATCTCGTCGGCGAGGACGTGCTGATCACCGGCGCGGGACCGATCGGCGTTGCCGCTGTCGCCATGGCGCTGAAGGCCGGCGCACGCTTCGTCGTCATCACGGACGTGAACGACTACCGCCTCGGCCTCGCCGACAAGATGGGCGCCACCGCCGCCGTCAACGTGAAGACCACCAATCTGCGCGACGTGATGCAGAAGCTCGGCATGCAGGAAGGCTTCGACGTCGGTCTCGAAATGTCCGGCAATCCGGACGGCTTCCGCCAGATGATCGACACCATGGCCCATGGCGGCAAGATCGCCATGCTCGGCATCCAGTCCGGACAGCCCGGCATCGACTGGGACGCGGTCGTGTTCAAGGGCCTCAACATCCGCGGCATCTATGGCCGCATGTTCGGCGAGACCTGGTACAAGCTCACCCAGATGATCCGCAGTGGCATGGATATCGGAAAGCTCATCACCCACCGCTATTCCTACAAGGATTTCCAGAAGGGCTTCGACGTGATGCGTTCCGGCAATTCCGGCAAGGTCATCCTCGACTGGAGCGAATTGTGAGCACGGGCCTCGACCGGAGTCTTGCGGGCGATCTCGATGCCATGCGCAAGGCGGGAACGCTGAAGACGTTCCGCCACATCACCGGGCCCATGGATACGCAGGTGACGATGGCGGAAAAATCCGGCCCCGTGCTGGTGCTGTCGTCGAACAATTATCTGGGGCTGGCCGATCATCCCGAGCTGGTCGCGGCGGGGCAGGCGGCCTTGCGCGAGTTCGGTGCCGGAACGGCATCCGTGCGCTTCATCTGCGGCACGTTCTCCATCCATGACAAGATCGAGCAGCAGCTGGCGAAGCTGTCGCATACCGAAGCCGCGCTGACCTATGTGTCGTGCTGGGCGGCGAACACCGGCCTGATGCCGGCGATCGCCGGCGAGCGGGATGCGCTGGTGTCCGACGAACTGAACCACGCCTCGCTGATCGACGGATGCCGCGCGTCGAAGGCGCGGCGGCTCGTCTACAAGCATTCCGACATGGCGGATCTCGCCGCGAAGCTGGATGCGGTGGAAGGCGCGCGCCGCATCTTCATCGTTACCGACGGCGTGTTCAGCATGGAAGGCGACATCGCCAAACTGCCCGAGATCATTGCGCTGGCCAAAAAGCACAACGCGTCCATCATTCTCGACGATTCCCACGGCACGGGCGTGATGGGCAAGCACGGGCGCGGCACGGCCGAGCATTTCGGCGTCGAAGGCCAGATCGACATCATTACCGGCACGCTTGGCAAGGCGCTGGGCGGCGCGGCCGGCGGTTACGTCGCCGGATCGAAGACCCTCATCGAATATCTGAGTCAGGTGTCGCGGCCGCAGCTGTTCTCCAACGCGCTGCCCGCGACGATTGCGGCCAGCGCCGGCAAGGCGATCGAGATTCTCGAGCGCGAGCCGGAGCGCGTGGCCCGCCTGCACGAAATCACGGCACGCCTGCGCGACGGCCTGAAAAGGCTCGGGTTCAAGCCGCTGGACGGCGAAAGCGCCATCGTGCCGATCATCGTCGGCGACACGGCGTTTGCCATCAAGATGAGCCAGATGCTGCTGGCCGAAGGCATCTTCATCACCGGCTTCGGCTATCCGGTTGTGCCGGAAGGCACGGCACGCCTGCGCATCCAGGCGTGTGCCTCATTGACCGACGAACAGATCGACTTCGCGCTCAAGACCTTCGAAAAGGTCGGCAAGCAGGCGGGTGTGATTTAGCAGCGTTTCAAGATTTCAAATTGCCCAGGATTCTCCCTAGGCTCATCGAAAGCATTTTTCCCAATGTTTGCCGTTCTGCCTTAACTCTAAAGTGAGCTTCGTAATCTGGATATGCCGTGCGATCTGGAAGCAGATCACTGGCGACATTGGAATAATCGAGCTTGACTATATGCGGCGCCCTCCGGCCGTATTTCGCGACGAGGACACTTCCGTGCTGCGTAAGGATGTCGCTCAGTAACATTGAAAAATAGACTATGTCATCCGTATTGTTTAACATACCCAACAGCAGGTCGGGATATCTCTCGTCGATATTTCCGGCGCTGTCTCGGAGGCCAAAATAGGCGTCGATGCGCTGAATGGTTTGGTAGGCTTGCAGAGTCTTTATTGCTTCATCCCTTCTGGCGATTATCGCCTCTATGTTGTCTATGCATTGATGTAACGGAATGGAGATACTAATTGCGCGCGTTGACGATTGCACACGAGTCAGGATTGTCTCACGAAGTTCCGCGATTGGCGTTAGCGGCATCGGGAACGTGCGAAAATCTGCGATCAGCTTGAACCCGGCGGCACCGCCGGCGGCTTCGGCGCGCACAAATTCTAGGAAATGACTCGAATAGCGAGCGACCAGCGGAATGACGTGCTGACGTTTGATGGCCAGAAAGCTGTTTGTGATTGTATTGGTCAGCGCGATTGCATTGTTCACGCCTGAGATCTCGGCGAGTAGCTGATGCTTGCGTTCCGTTCTGGTAGCGGTGACATGGGCCGCGAGCGCACCGGCCAAAGCGCCAAACAACGCGGCCGAGAAGTTGGAATTGGCAATTTGCCACAGTGGAGCAAGGGTCATTGTTGCATTAACTCCGCCACCTCAATGTGCGGGGTTGAATCGGGTTCACGAAGGGCGTGCCGGACTCCACCGATGCGGCCCAGGCCTTCTTCAGCCGGTGGTACCACATGGCGGGCACGTCGGAATCCTGGATCAGCATCAGGCTGGGATTGAACTTGAGGCCCTCGCGCTGCAGCTCGGCCATCTTGCGGTCGTCGGAGAGGAAGGTCGGTCCGAACGCCATGAAAAACGGCTTGAGCACGCCAAGCCACACAGGCCAGTAGAACACCTGCGTCACCTGCGTGGTGTCGGCATCGATCGGTGTGCACGCGGTGAAGCCCACCACATCCACTTGGCGCCCCGCGATGGTGCCGCGGATGTTCTCGAAGCGCACGCTTGGCAGTTCGAACGTGATCTCGGTCGAGACATCGCCCAGCAGCTTGTACGCGGGCTTCGATGGCGCGTGCCGCACCATCACGAAGCCCGTTGGCAACGGCGCGTAGGCTTTTTGCTTCACGGCCATCGGCTTCTTCCACCACCAGCGGCCGTGCACGTAGGGCGCATGTACCGGATCCATCAGCCCGATCACGGCATGATCGATGTTGCAGTGGAAGGTCTGGCTTTCCGTCCAGCGCGGGCGCGCGTTCGGCACGCCAACACACGGCGGTTCGACGGACGGCGAGGCCACTTTCCGCTCGTCATTGGCGAAGTAGACCCAGATCAATCCGTCCTGCTCGCGTACGGGATAGCTGCGCACGCGAATCTTGGCGGGATCGAGATCCTGTCCCTCGACCAGCGAAGGAATGTGCGCGCACACGCCGTCGGCACGGAATTCCCAGCCGTGATAGGGGCACTGCACCGTGTTGTCCGCCATCACGCGTCCGCCGGAGAGCGGCACGCCGCGATGCGGGCAGATGTCGCGCAACGCAAATGCGCGACCATCCTTCATGCGGCCGATTAGAACCGGCTCGCCCAGCAGCATCTGGCGGCGCAACCCACCTGCACGCAGGCTCGACGACAACGCCGCCATGTACCAGAGGTCGCGCAGGAACAGCGGCGCGTCATGCGCGCCGGCTGCCACGGAGGCTTCGGCGCTCATTTTTTCGGCGCTGGCGTGGCCGGCGCGGGCGGTGCCGCGGGTGCGGGCGGCGATCCGGGCGCCTTCAGCAGGCTGTCGAGCTTCGTCATCAATTGCTGCCCTTTGTAGGACGGCAGCTTATACGCCCAGCCGAGAGTCTTCGCATCGATGGCGCGCGCTTCCTTGCCCGCGGCCGGTTTTCCCGGGCCGGAATTGGCAAATACCGTCGCCCAATAATCCTGCCCCTGCTGAATGATATCGAGTGTGACGTCGAGCCCGTCGAAGGTGTGGGTGACGACGCGCCAGGCATTGGTGAAGTCGAAATCCTTGGCCGGCTTCACGTCGTCGAAAGTGAGGCCGACGATCGCCGCGCCGACGCCGTCGGCCGACCCCGGATAGGCGAGCTCGCGGCCCGCCGGCATGTCGGTGAGCTTGAAATCGGCCTGGGTCGGCTTGTCGCGGCTGACGGTGTAGGCCGGACTGCCGATCGGCCGCACATCCGTCGACTGGATGCGTTCGCGGTCGATGCCGAGCAGGTTCTTGTCGTACCAGTCATCCGTCGACGTCTTGGGCTCGAACACGCTGCGCGCGAGATAGCTTTGCGTGGAATCCGGCTCGCGCACATACAGCCCCGAACCGCCTTCGGATTCGCCGATGTCTTCGCTCTTGCCGGTGACGACGGAGGCGAGCACGTGACCCTTGTCGTCGGCCAGCGTGATGAGCGTGCCGTCGCCCTTGGGCGGCGTGTCGAGGCCGAGGAAGTGCAGCCAGTCCTTGCGCGCGGTCTTCTCCTCGATGAGTTCGAGGCTCGCCACGCCGATCACAGTCTTGTTCACCTCTTCGAACGAGGCGGGGAAATCGTTGTGCGAGGTCACCACCCAGCCTTTCATCGGCAGGAAGACGACGTCGATCTTGCCGGTCTTGGACTCGATGTGGATGCGCGCCACTTCGCGTGCGTGATGGGCGAGATCGGGGAACAGGGGATGCGCATGGTACTTCGGCGCCACCTCCGCCGATTGCCGCCACAAAGCGAACACGGCGAGCGCCACCAGCACGAGTGCCACAATGGCCAGCCACATCACATTGCGGCGGCGGGGATCGGAAAGCGTTGCGGTATCGGCCATGGCGTTGCCCCTAGAACGCGATCGCGCGGGCGCGGCGGCGGCGGCGCAGGATGGCAAGGCCGATGGCGAAGGCCGCCACCAGCAACGGCACCAGCGCAATGTTCACGAAGGTGAGGATGTTGCCAAGCCGATCGACGCTGGCGCGCAGATTGTGCTGCACGTCGCGGATCTTCACGCGCGTCTGCGACAGCTCATGCTTGAACTGCTCGATTTCCTTCTGCTGCTCGGCCGTGATGCCGGCGGACGTGGCGCCCTTGCCGGGCTGGGCGCCGGCCTGAAGCTGGCGCAACTGCTCCTGCGTCTGTTGCAGATGGTCCTGGAGGTTCTTCGCCTGCTGCTGGAACTGCGCCTGCGCTTCCTCCTGCAGCTTCTTCACCCGCGTGAACGGGCGGTCGCTTGTCGCGCGCGTGCGCAGCGAGATGAGGTCGCTCGAGCCGGTGAGGTTTTCCACCGCGTTGAGGATGAAGGCGGCGTTGTCGGCGAAGGGTGCTGCGAGCTCCTTGCCGTAGATGTTCTCCACGCGCACCCAGAAGCGGTCGTCGAAGATGTCGCTGTCGGCCATGACGATGACGTTGATGTCACCCTGGCCGATGATGTGCGTGGGTGTTGCCGCAGGCTTCCCGCCGGGCGGCGTTGGCGGCGGCTTCGGCGCGCCTTTTGCGAAGGCTGTCTTCGCCGTGCCGGAAATGCGCGCGGCGATGGTGAAGGGGTGCCCGGTCGGCACGATCTGCGCCATCAGCTGATCGGGCTGCGGCGCGAAGCGGATCGACGCCGCATCGAGCAGCGAGGACTGGCCAGATGATTTCACCAGCGGCGTGAACGTGGTTCCTGCGGCCTTGATCGGGATCAGCGCGCCGACGCTGCCGAGGTTCATCGATTGCAGGTTCGCCGTCACCTGATCGGTCTTGTTGAACTGATCGGCTGTCAGATGCAGCCAGATCGGATAGCGCTGCACCGGATTGCGCGGATCGGCGCTCGTCTGCACGGCTTGCGCGAGATCGCGGTCGCCCACGACCTTGGACGGGTCGTAACCGACGCCCCAGGCCTGCAACAGCTTCGGCAAATCGGAGGATGTCGGCCCGCCGCCCTGGTTAAACGGTCCGCCTCCGCCGGCCTGCGCGGCCAGTTCGGAATTCGGATCCACCAGCACCAGCGCGCGCCCGCCGCCCAGCACGAACTGATCGATGGCGAAGAGTTGCGGATCGCCGAGCTGCGGCGGATGCACGATCAGCAGCACGTCGATGCCGCTGGGGATCGATGTGAAGTTCGGCTGCAGCAGCTGCGTGTCGTAGGTCTGCGCCAGCTCCTGATAGATGATGTAGGGCCGCGCCCGGCCCTGCATGGCCGCCTGGATTCCGCCGGGGCCGAACTGCAATTGCAGGCTCGAGAGGATGCCGATCTTCGGCTTCTTCGGCGTCGACAGGCGGTAGATCAGCGAGGAGATATCGTATTCGAGATAAGGCTCGCGATCCTGGCTGAAGAACGGGATTGTCTCCTTCCCGTCGATCGTGTTGGTGCCGACAAGTCCCAGATAAACGAGATCGCCGCTTTCTGTCGGTGCCCCGGACAGTCCGGCCGCACTCGCTTCGTCTTCCGCCGGCGTGTAGGGCTGCGGATCGATTTCCTCGAGGATGATCTTGCCGCCGGAGAGTGCTGCATATTCGTGCAGCAGGTCGCGCACGCGGTTGGCATAGGCATTGATCTGCGCGTAATCCGCCGCCGCCTTCTTCGAGTAGAAGAATTTGAGGTGGATGGGTTCCTGCACCTTGGCAATGATGTCCTTGGTGCCTTGCGCCAGCGTGTACTGCCCGTTCTGCGTGAGATCGAGCCGCGTGGTGGTGAAAGTGGCGTCGGCTGCGATGTTGAGCGCGACGAAGATCACTGCGACGAGCAGGATCGCGACGATGGCGTAGATGCGGCGGGACATTGGCTTCATGGCATCAGCCCGTCCGCTTCAGATCGACGACGACGATGTTCGCCGCCAGGAACAGCGCGATCAGCGAGAAGAAGAAGATCAGGTCGCGCAGATCGATCACGCCCTGCTGGATGGAGGCGAAGTGCGTGAGGAAGCTGAACGACGAGACGGCGCTGACCAACGGGAACGGCGCCCAAGCGCGGAAGAAATCGATCACCAGCGGCGCGCCCGAGATGGTGAACAGGAAGCACACGACCACGCTGACCACGAAGGCGATCACCTGGTTGCTGGTGGTCGCCGAGATGCAGGCGCCGATGGCGAGATAACCGCCCGCCATCAGGAAGCTGCCGATGTAGCTGGCCAGAATCACGCCATTGTCGGGTTGGCCCAGATAATTGACCGTGATCCAGATGGGGAAGGTGAGGGCCAGCGCCACGCCGGTGAAGGCCCAGGCCGCGAGGAATTTTCCCACGACCGTCGCCCACAGCGGCACGGGCAGGGTCAGCAGCAATTCCATCGTTCCGGTGCGGCGCTCTTCCGCCCACAGCCGCATGGCGATCGCCGGGATGAAAAAGAGATAGAGCCACGGGTGATAGGCGAAGAACACGGAGAGATCGGCGATACCGTTGTCGTAGAAGCGGCCGATATAGAAGGTGAAGGCGCCCATCGTGAACAGGAAGATCACGATGAACACATAGGCGAGCGGCGTCGCGAAATAGGCCGCGAACTCGCGGCGGAAGATGGTCCACACCGCGCTCATGCCCGGCTCTCCCGCGCGCGCGCCGCATCATGGGTGGTGATGGCGCGGAACACATCGTCGAGGCGGCCGGCTTCGGCGTAAAGCTCCTTCACGTCCCAATGCTCGGCAACTGCCGTGGCACTGATCTGCTCGATGAGGAGGGCGCCGCCCTTCGGGAATGCCGTAATGCTGACCGTGCCATCTTCCGGCTTGCCCTGTTCGACGCTGGCCACATCGGCCATCGCTTTCAGCCTGGCGGACGCGGCAGCCGCCTTCTCCGGCGGCAGCAGAATCGTCACGGCGTTGTGATGGCGCGAGCGGGCGAGAAGCTGCGCCGGTGTTCCGTCCGCCACCACGCGCCCACGATCGATGATCACGGCACGCGTGCAGATGGCTTCCACTTCTTCCAGCAGATGCGTCGAGATGATGATCGCCTTGGTGGCCGCCATGGCGCGGATCAGCGTGCGCACGGAATGTTTCTGGTTGGGATCGAGGCCGTCCGTCGGCTCGTCCATGATGAGCACCGGCGGATCGTGCAGGATCGCCTGCGCCACGCCGACGCGACGCTTGAATCCCTTGGACAGCGTTTCGATGGGCTGATCAAGCACGGCATCGAGCTCGGTCTTCGCCACGGCCGTCGCGATCGCCTTGCTGGCCGCTTCGCCGGCAAAACCACGCGCACGCGCGATGAAGGCGAGGAACTGGCGCGGCGTCATGTCGGGATAAGCCGGCGCGCCTTCCGGCAGGTAGCCGATCTCGCGCTGGGCGGCGAGCGTGTCGGTTTCGATGTCGTGGCCGCAGATGCGCACCCGGCCGTCGTCTGCCGCGAGATAGCCCGCCACCATCTTCATGGTGGTGGATTTGCCGGCGCCGTTCGGCCCCAGGAATCCCAGCACTTCGCCCTTGCCGACGCGCAAATCGATCCCCGCGACAGCGGTGATCGGGCCGAAGCGCTTGGTCAAACCGTCGATTTCGATCATTGCCCGGAGGTGCGAGGAGAATTCCTGAAGGCACCGGGATTAGAACAGTCTGGCGAGGCTCGCAAGGCCGGAATCCTTACCGAATTGAGAAGCCTTCACGGATTCGTGCGCCCGCTGTGAAATCGGCTAACTATGCCTTGGGATTGACGTTTTCGACCCCTAAAACCAACTCCCAGAGGCTGGTGATCCCGCGTTCGCCGGCGATTGGAGTTCGCGATGATCGATCCCCGGGCCCTGGTGCGCGCCTTCATCGTCGGCACGGTGCTGCAGATCGTTCTCGTGATCCTGTGCCGCCTGAGCCCGTGGGTCATGCAGCACGCCTTCATGTTCGGCGGCATGATGATCGCGGCAACCGCCGCCTACCTCTATGCGATGGATGTGGGACGCGGATGGTTTCCCGGTGCGACGGCAGGTGCGGCCATCGGCGGTGCCTGCGGCTTCGTCGGGATTGTGGTTGCCGTGACCCTGCATGAGACCGCTCAGGTCGTGATTCCGTACGCGGTGGCGATCTGCGTGCTGACCGGCGCGGTCGGCGGATTGTTCGGCCAGATGGCTGCAAGCTGGCGGGCGTTCGAGGAAGAACAGCGGAAGGGAAAATAAAAGCCGGCCGGCGTGAGGGCCCGGAGGAGGGGCTGGGGGGCAAGAACTCCAGGGGCGTCAGCACCGGCCGACCAACGTCATATGGTCCTGAAGCTGGGCGGCAACAAGTGCCAAAAGATGAAATTCTGTTGGCAAAGCGTGCAGAATCGTGGCGTGCAGATCACCCCTGACAAACGCGCATTCCTCGCCTCGTTCGTTCGCGTTATGGCCGCCTATAGACCGACAAGGCGCAAGGGTATTGAAGCGCGATTGATTCACGCGGAGGACGCGGAGCTCGCGGAGGATTTTTGGGATCTTTATCTAGGTCCATTTTGACGTTCATTGATTCCATGGCGCGCTTTGCGCGCCAAGATCGCCTTTCGACGTACGGAGAGCTTTCGATATTCCCCCTGGCCGCGTCCCCCGCCTCCGCGCGAGAATTCTCTTTCACGACCCTGACGAGAACCATTCGAGCGCGTCGCGTTCCGTTTTCTTGATCCAGTCGTTCTTGGCGCCGTTGTAGGCGAGCGTGTCGTCGGGATGGAGTGCTGCGGCGCGGAGCTTCTCCGCTTCGTATGCCTTCGCGATGTCCGGATGGGCGCGCAGATAATCGCGGAAGGCCAGATGCCGCGGCAGGCCTTCGGCGCCCTCCGCGTAGCAGTGCAGCTGGACCTTGCGCTTGCCCGCGACCGCATCGGTCAGCGTGCAGTAGCGCCGGCCCAAAAGCCCGAACTCGCCATACCATTTGTAGCCAAGGGCGCGAATCGCGTCTTCCCGCGCATCGAGCGCCGGAAGATCGGTGACGACCGGAATGAGATCGACGATGGGCTTTGCCAGAATGCCCGGAATGGCGGTCGAGCCGATGTGATGCACGGTGATCAGCACATCGCCCAGCGCCGATTTCAGCCGCGCCGATTCCGCTGCCGCAAGGACGGCCCATTCCGGCGAAGGCGGGAAGAGCTCGACGGCGAGTTTGTCCGGCGGCGGATCGATCATGCTCTCCCCCTCCAACAAAAAAAGGCCCCGGCGGAAACCGGGGCCTTTGTCGAAACGCGGCCGATGCTAGCGGCGATTGCCGAGCAGGCGCAGCAGCATCAGGAACAAATTGATGAAGTCGAGGTAGAGCTTCAGCGCGCCGAAGATTGCCTTGCGACCCGTCACGGTGCCGTCATCGTTGGCAACGTAGCTCTCCTTGATCCACTGCGTGTCGTACGCCGTGAGGCCCGTGAAGATGATCACGCCGGCCACCGAAATGACCCATTGCAGCATCGTCGAGTGGACGAAGAAGCCCACGACCGAGGCGATGATGATGCCGATCAGCCCCATGAACAGGAACGAGCCCCAGCCCGACAGGTCGGACTTGGTGGTGTAGCCGTAGAGGCTCATGGCGCCGAACGTCCCTGCCGTGATGAAGAACACCTGCGCAATGCTTGCCGTGGTGTAGATCAGAACGATCGGGAACAGCATCACGCCAACCAGGGCGGCGTAAACGAGAAACGTCAGCCGCGCGGTGCCGACGCTCATGCGGTTGATGCGGAAGCTCAGGAACATGACGAGCCCGAGGGTTCCGAGCACCAACACCCACATCAGCGGTCCAAACAGGGTCGTACCGATGCTGGTCAGCATGATACCGTTGCCCAGCTTGGCGACGGCCTGCGACGGATCCGTCGTCACCGCCGCGGTAAACGCTGCGTAGGCCGCCAGACCGGTCACGACCAGCCCCGCGAACATGTAATTGTAGACGCGCAGCATGTAGGCGCGCAGGCCGGCATCGATCGTGGCGACCGCCGCCGGGGCCCTGGCTACGCGATTGTCAAAGTCAGCCATCTGGCAGAATCCTTTCTTGTCCGGCAATCAGCCGGCACATCTATAATATCGGGATTCGGCGTGGCGGGATCAAGGCGGCGCCGAGCCGCCGGGAATCAAGGTTTCGCGACAGTTACGGATTGCGCAACAGCGCCGCGGGCCTTGCCGACAGCGCCGTCCATGCCGCGCCGAGGCCGAAGAGGAGCGTCGCCAATCCGCCGCCGGCCACGGTGAAAAGGGCGGCCTTGAAATCGAACACGAACCGCACATCGAAGACATAGCGCGCCACCAGCCACGCGCCGAGCGTTCCGGCGGCCAGCGCCAGCGCGCCGGTGACGACGCCAATCAGTCCGTATTCCATGGCGTACACGCTCGCGATGCGCGCCCGCGTGGCCCCCAGCACTTTCAGCACCGTCGAGTCATAAATGCGCGCGCGCTGTCCCGCCGCCACGGCGCCCGCCAGCACCAGCAATCCGGCGAGGATGGTGACGAGGCTCGCCGCGCGGATGGCGTCGGCCATCTCCTGCAACAGCCCGCTTACCTGCGCAATGGCGTCCTTCACGCGCACGGTGGAGACATTCTGGAAGCGGTCGGTGACGGCGCGGTACATCGCTTCCTCGTCGCGGTCTGGTACGCGAACGGTGGCAAGGAACGAATGCGGCGCCTTGTCGATCAGGCCAGGCGACAGGATCAGCACGAAATTCTGCCGCCCATTGGAGAAATCCACGTCGCGGAAATTGGCGATACGCGCCTGGATCTCGCGGCCGAGCACGTTGAGCGTGATGGTGTCGCCAAGTTTCAGATGCATGCCTTGCGCAAGCTCCGCATCGAACGAGACGAGTGTCGAGCCGGTGTAGTTCGCAGGCCACCATTTGCCGGCGGTGATGTCGTTGTCCTTCGGCGGCGTTGCCGCATAGGTGATGCCGCGGTCGCCGTTCAGCGCCCAGCGCGAACCCGCATCTACCTTCGCCCTGGACGACGGCACGCCGTTCAACGCGGTGATCCGTCCACGGATCATCGGCGTGCGCTTGTAGTCCGACGCCGTCTTGAACCGCGCGATGGTCTTGTCGAAGGCCGCCGCCTGATCCGGCTGGATGTCGACGAAGAAGAAGGTGGGCGCCTTTTCCGGCAGGCTGTCCACCACGCGCGACTGGGTGGTGCGGTCGATGAGCGTCACGGCGGCCAGCAGGGTCAGCCCGAGCCCCAGCGCGACCACGATGCCGGATGTTCCGGCACCGGGCCGCGTGAGATTGGCGAGCGCGAGTCTCACGCCGGCATTGTTCGGTCGCGGCAAACGGCGCAGCGCAAACCGCAAACCGGCCGCGATGATGCGCAGCACGATCAGAACGCCCGCGACTCCGGCGAGGAACCATCCGGCGAATATGGGCGAGGGCGCAATATAAAGTGCCAGCGCCATCACGATGAGCGCTGCGGTCAGCGCCGCGATCAAATACGGCGCGCGTCCGCGCCGCGATGTTGGCGCCACGATATCGCGAAACAGCGACGCCGGCGGAATTTCGCGGGCCCGGGCCAGGGGCGGAATGGCGAACGCGGCTGCCGACAGCAATCCGAACACGGCGGCCAACGCCAGTGGCGCGCGATAGAGGCCGAAATCCATCTTCACCGGCAGCTCGGCGCCGAACGCCGCATTCAGGGCGAACGGCAAGGCCGCGCCCACGATCAATCCGATGACGACGGCCAGGAGTGCAATCGCCATCACCTGGAGAAAGAAGGTGGCGAACACCAGTCCCCCTTCCGCGCCGAGCGATTTCAGCGTGGCGATCTCGGCGCGCTTGCGATCGAGGAAAGCGCTCACCGCCTGTCCCGCGCCGACGCCCGCGACCGCCAGCGCGGTCAGGCCGACGAGCGTCAGGAACATGGTGATCTGTTCGATGAGGCGCTTGAGGCCGGGCGCCGCGGCGTTGCGGTCGCGCACCTGCCATCCGGCGTCGGGATAGGTGTGTTTGGCGGTGTCGCGGAATTCGGCCGGCGTGTGGCCCGCGGCAAGCGCGATGCGATAGCGGTATTCGATGAGGCTGCCGAGCACGACAAGTCCCGTGCGCTGCAGCGCCGCTTTCGAGATGAGCACATGCGGGCCGAGACTGAATCCGCCGGAAATGCGATCCGGTTCGCTTATCAGCACGCCGGTGACGCGGAAATCCTGGCTGCCGATGCGCAGCATCCCGCCGACGCGCAGATTCAAACGATCCAAAAGCGTTTGCTCTGCGACGGCACCACAATCGATTGCAGGAGATTTCATACCCTCCCCTTGAGGGAGGGTCGAAGAATTCGAGCGCAGCGAAGAATTCTTCGGGGAGGGGTTTTGTTGCCGGCCATCACCCCTCCCCGAAATCTGCTGCGCAGATTTCGACCCTCCCTCAAGGGGAGGTTGGGAGTTTGTGCACGCCAACGCGCTCGCAAGAGATGTGTTGCGTGTCAGTCCAACTGAACCATAAAGCGGATACGCCTCATCCACCGATTTCAGCTCGACCAGCTGCCGTTCGCCTTCCATGCCGCTCTTCAGCGCATACGCCATGCCGCGCATCGAGGTGGTTTCCGACACGCGCCCGTATTGCTTGAGGAATGAAAGCTCGGCCGGCGTCGCCGTGCGATGCACCAGCTCCACGGCCACGTCGCCGCCGAGGAGCGTGCGTCCGTTGGCGGCCATGCCGGTAAGCAGGCCTTGTGCGAACGATCCGACACCGGCGATCGCCGCAACACCCAGCAGCAGGCAGGCGAAGAAGATGCGGAAGCCGGAGAGTCCGCTGCGCAGTTCGCGCCGCGCCAGTCGTGCGGCCAGCGCGAGGCTGCTCATGAAACCGTCACGCGTTCGTCGGCCACGATGGCGCCGTCCTGTAGGCGCAGGATGCGGCCGCAGCGCTTCGCCAGGACTTCTTCATGCGTGACGAGAAACAGGGTCGTGCGCGCGCGCGCCTGCAAGGCGAAGAGCAGATCGGCCACGTCGGCGCCCGTGTGCGTGTCGAGATTGCCGGTCGGTTCGTCGGCGAACAGCACTTGCGGCCGCGGCGCGATGGCGCGTGCCAGCGCCACGCGCTGCTGCTCGCCACCGGAAAGTTGCGACGGATAATGATCGACGCGCGCAGCCAGTCCCACCGTCTTCAGCTCGGCGCGGGCGCGTTCGAAGGCATCGGCAGCACCGGCAAGCTCCAGCGGCACGGCGACATTCTCCAGCGCCGTCATGGTCGGGATGAGATGGAAGGACTGGAACACGATGCCGACATGGTTGCGCCGGAATTTCGCCAGCTCGTCTTCGCCGAGGTTCGTGATGTCGCGCCCTGCAACCACGGCGCGGCCCGATGTCGGCGCCTCCAATCCTGCCGCCACCATCAGCAGCGACGATTTGCCGGAGCCGGATGGCCCCACCAGCGCCACGGCTTCGCCTTGTTCGACGGTCAGGGTAATGCCGGAGAGGATGTTCACCGGTCCAGCCGCACTCGCAAGCGTGAGTCTGATGTCTTCCAGTGCGATGGCGGGAGCAGGGCCGTGCATCGGGGCCTCGGGAGTCGGGTCCTCGCGGTCCGGCGAGGCTCGTGATAGGCGATATGGCATGAGCCTTGTGCGATTCAAGATACACCTCCCCTTGCAAAGGGGAGGTCGACGCGCGGGAGCGCGTCGGGTGGGGATCACTTCCGGACATTGCAGAATGATCCCTCCCCGGATCGCTGGCGCGATCCGACCCTCCCTTTTCAAGGGAGGGTTGCCAATCGTCGTTCTCGTCTCGCTCATGATCACACCCGCCATCGCCGCGCCGGTGAAGATCCTGATGCTCGGCACCAGCCTGACGCAGGGCTTCGGGTTGCCGCCGGGCACGGAAATCCCCGTGGTGCTGCAGGCACGGCTGAAGGCGTCCGGCATCGATGCCGATGTGATCAACGCCGGCGTGTCCGGCGACTCCTCGGCCGGCGGGTTGTCGCGGCTTGACTGGTCGCTGGCCGATCATCCCGATGCGGCCATTGTGGAGCTTGGCTCCAACGATGCCTTGCGCGGCATTGCCCCGGCGCAAACCGAGAAGAATCTGTCCGCGATCCTCACCAAGCTGAAAGCGCAGCATGTCGCGACCCTGCTGCTGGGGATGAAGGCGCCGCGCAATCTGGGGCCCGAATATGCCCGCGACTTCGACGCGATCTATCCCAGGCTCGCGAAGCAATATGGCGTGACGCTCTATCCCTTCGTGCTGGACGGCGTGGCGCTCGATCCGAAGCTCAACCAGGCGGATGGCATGCATCCCAATCCCGCCGGCGTGAAGGTTATCGTCGATCGGATTTTGCCGGACGTGAAGACGTTGATCGCGAGCGCCCACGGCGCGAAGGCGAAATAGATGTTCCGGCGTCTGCTCTCCGTCGGTGGGTTCACGCTGCTGTCGCGCATCACGGGATTCATCCGCGATGTGACGATGGCCGCGATCCTCGGCCATGGCTGGCTGTCGGATGCGTTTATCGTCGCGTTCCTGCTGCCCAGCTATTTCCGCTCGATCTTCGGCGAAGGCACGATCAATCCCGCCTTCCTGCCGCGTTACGCAACGCTTTACGCGCGAGGCCAGAAGGCGGACGCGGCGCTGTTCGCCGACCGGGTGTTCTCGTGGCAGATGGCGGCGCAGTTCGTGTTGCTGATCGCGGCACTGATCTTTATGCCCGGCATCGTGCATGTGCTGGCGCCGGGCTTTGCCAATCATGCCGATCAGTTCGCGCTGACTGTGAGCCTGGCGCGGATCACCTTCCCCTATCTCATCCTCACCGTGGTGGCGATCCAGCTGTCGGCCATGCTGAACGCCATCGAGAAATTCTGGGCCGCCGCTGCGTGGTCCAATTTCCAGAACCTCGGGATGATCGCGACGCTCGTCCTGTGGCGCTGGTTTCCCAATGCGGCCTATGCGGCGGCATGGGGCGTGCTGGCCGGCGGATTTGCGCAATTGTTCTTCATGCTGTGGGCGGCGCGCGAGCATGGACTCACGCTTCGCATTTCGTGGCCGCGCTGGACGCCGGAGATCGCGGAATTCTTCAAGGCGCTGGGTGCCGTGACCATCGGCGCGGCGAGTGTGTTCATCGCGCCGTTCATCGACACGGTGATCGCAAGCTTCCTGCCCATCGGAAGCCGCACGGCCTTATATTATGCGGACCGTATCAACCAGTTGCCGCTGGGCGTGATGGGCATCGCGCTCGGCACGGTGCTGCTGCCGGAAATGTCGGCGCGGCTGGCGAAAGACGATCGCGCCGGATCGGATTCGGCGCAGAACCGCGCCGCGTCGCTGTCGCTGCTGCTGACCTTGCCGTTCGCCGCGGTGTTCATCGTGGTGCCGGATGTGATCATGCGCGCCATCTTCGCCCATGGCGCCTTCGACAAAGCCGCCGCCGATCTTTCGGCCATCGCGCTCACCGCCTACGGCATCGGCTTGCCGGCCTTTGCGCTGGTGCGCATCTTCGCCAGCACCTTCTACGCCCGCCACGACACGGCGACGCCGGCGCGCGTCACGGTCACGGCGATGCTCTTCAACATTGCGCTCAAGGTGGTGCTGGTGTGGGGATTCCATCTGGGCATTGCCGGCGTGGCGCTGGGCACGTCGGCCGGTGCGTGGCTGAACGTCGGAATTCTGGTCTGGCTCGGGCGCAGGCGCGCGCTGCTCTCCGTTGACGACAGTTTCCGCCGCTCGGTGTTGCCGGTGATCGTGGCCGCGCTCGCCGCGGGTGTCGGCGCCTATGCCGGAGCCATGCTGGCGCGCGGCATTCCTCTGCCGCGCTTCCACGATGAAGCGATGCTGGCGTTTGCGTTTATCATAGGCGTGGCGGCGTATGTTGCGGTGGTCGCGCTATTCCGGCGCTCGCTGCCGCTGGGCAATCTGGCGCGGGCCAGGGCGGCATGATCCGGCTGTTCGTCGCGATCGCGCTGCCGGATCGTGTCGCGCAGGGATTGCTCGCGATGCAATCGGGCGTGCCCGGCGCGCGCTGGCAGAACCGCGATCAGCTGCACCTGACCTTGCGCTTCATCGGTGATGTGGACGGGCGCGACGCCAGCGCCATCGACGATGCGCTGTCGTCCATTGCAGCACCTGCGTTCACGCTGGAACTGAAAGGTGTGGGCGAATTCGGCGGCAAGAATCCCCGCGCGTTGTGGGCCGGCGTCGTGGCGAATGACGCCCTGACCCGCCTGCAGCGAAAAATCGAGAGCGCGATCCAGCGCATCGGCTTTCCTGCCGAGGAGCGCAAATTCACGCCCCATGTCACGCTTGCGCGCCTGCGCGCAACACCGGCCGGCCGCGTGATGGATTACCTCGCCGATCATGGACTTTACGCGAGCGGTGCGTTCGAGGTCGCCGAGTTCATCCTGTTCTCGAGCCAGACCACTCCCAACGGCAGCATCTACGTGGCGGAACGGAGCTACGCGCTCGCGTGAGCCGGCTTGCCCATCAGGCGGCGGAACAGGATGTAGACGATCAGCAAGATCCCACCCACAATGCCAGCTGCGTAGCTCGCAAGATGGGCGTAGGCATCTGCGGTGAACGCGACCCATTTCGATTTCGGGATGACCGCGCCCCAATTGCCGGGGGGCGGGAACCAGCCATGCGCCGATCCGTACGCGCCGTACAAGCCCGCGGCGAACGCACACAGAGCCATCGTGATCAGCAAACCGAAGATGAGCGGACGGATGTCGGAAAGCGACAGCCGCGGCGGCGAACCGGCGCGCGCCGCTATGGCAGCGAACACGCCGAGCGGCAGTCCCACCCACCATGTCGCCACCGCGCCCCAGCCGAGCGCCAGCAGGAAGGGTGATTGGGTGTGGAAGATGTCGGGATGGGCGATAGAGAAATATTCGACGCACAGATGCGCCGTCACCTGGTCGTGCAGGATGCCGTAGACGATGGCCGCCAGCGTGGAAAAGACCACGATCTTGAGGAATTCCATGCAACCCGCTTCGGGTAAGTTTCGTATACTGTAGCGCGGCAAGGAGAGTGGTGCATGCCAAAACTGGATGCAGGCGCCCGTGCAGCCGCGCTGAAGGGTTTGCCGGAGTGGCGGACGGTCGATGGCCGCGACGCGATCACGCGCAAATTCCAGTTCAGGGATTTCAACGCCGCGTTCGGATTCATGAGCCGCGTGGCGCTGCTGGCGGAGAAAATGGATCACCACCCCGAATGGTTCAACGTCTACAACAGGGTTGAGGTGACGCTCTCCACGCACGATGCTGGCGGCGTCACCGGGAAGGACATCGCGATGGCGAAAGCGATGGAAGAATACGCCGCGAAGGTCTAGGGCGTGATCGGTTCGAGCGGAATCAACTTCACACCCTCCCTCAAGGGGAGGGTTCGCTAACTGGTCGAGATCCGAGTTCTAGTTCACGCGCTCAAGATCAATGCGAGCCGAGCGGCCACGGCCCGATGACCAGCGCGAGCCTACCCGCCGCAATGAACAACGCGGCGACGATAAAGCGGACGAGAAGCGAAACCTCGATCTTCGCGGTGCGCGTCAAGAGCCACGCCGTCGCCGGACACAATGCGATGCCGGAGAACATCGCGTACCAGCCGTGCGTCAGCGGCAGCGGTCCTTCAGTGAGGATGAGTCCGAAGCCGCCGCCGCCGGCAACGATCGCCCATCCCCATCCGACGATGAAAGCGAGCGCGACAAGCACGCGATCGAGAAGACCACGGTCCACCGACAGGGCAGCCATCACGTCCTCACGAAGCGAACACGCGCCGCCGCTTCATCAGGCTTCCGCCCATCATGCTCAGCACGATCAGCGAAACGAGGAACGTCGCGTGATACCACGGCGGAAACTTCGCGAAGATCATGAACAGGTGGAAGTAGCCGAACGGGATGAGCAGGATGATGCCGGCGATGAGCGAGGACTGGTACTTGTTGCGTCCGATCAGGGCCGCCACGTAGCCGCCAATGATGGAGCTGATGCCGCTTTCGGTGAGCCGCGCGATCATCATCGGCACGGTGAAGAGCATCGGTTTCTCGACCGCGTGATACTCCGGCCAGCCGTAACCCAGTCCAAAGTCCAGGATCGTCACCACGACGATCCACGCCACGACGCCCGCAACGGCGCCTCCGAGAATCCGGACCATTCAAACCCCCAAGCTCTCCGGCGCGAAAAGCGCCGCCCCCGACCTTCGTCCTATAGCAGATTGCGGGCATCTGCGCGACTTCGGAACTTCGATTGTTACCTGCCCGTTGTTTTGACCCGGGCAGAAAGGAGCGACCGATGGCAGACGAAAACCGCGGCGGTGGACGTTCCGCCATGGCATTGATAATTGGCGCATTGATGGTGATCGTGCCGCTCGGCATATGGTACGTCTTCGCCGGCGGTCATTTGAGCGGTCCGCCCGCGAACACAACCCACACGGTCAACCTGAACGTGAAAGGTCCAGGCAAGGGCGGCTGATCACGCCCTGGCGTTCTTCACGAGATCGGCGACCACGCTGGGATCGGCGAGCGTGGTCGTGTCGCCCAGATTGGAAATGTCGCCTTCGCCGATCTTGCGCAGGATGCGGCGCATGATCTTGCCGGAGCGCGTCTTCGGCAGGCCCGGCGCGAATTGGATCACGTCCGGCCTGGCGATCGGCGAGATCTCGTGGCTCACCCATTGCTTCAGTTCGTTCGCCAGCGCATCGGACGGCTGTTCGCCGGCGTTCAACGTGACGAACGCATAGATGCCCTGGCCCTTGATGTCGTGCGGATAGCCGACCACCGCCGCCTCGGCCACTTTCGGATGCGCAACGAGCGCGGATTCCACTTCCGCCGTGCCGAGGCGATGGCCCGACACATTGATCACGTCATCGACGCGGCCGGTGATCCACCAATAGCCGTCTTCGTCGCGCCGGCATCCATCGCCGGTGAAATACTTGCCGCGATAGGTTTTGAAATAGGTGTCGATGAAGCGCTGGTGATCGCCATACACCGTGCGCATCTGCCCCGGCCAGGAATCGAGCAGCACGAGATTGCCGGATGCTGCGCCCTCGACAATCTTGCCATCGGCATCGACGAGCTGCGGCACGATTCCGAACAGCGGCTTCGTCGCCGAACCGGGCTTCAGGTCGGTGGCGCCGGGCAGGGGAGAGATGAGGATGCCGCCGGTTTCCGTCTGCCACCACGTGTCGACCACCGGGCAGCGACTGTCGCCGATCGTGCGGTAATACCAGAGCCACGCTTCGGGATTGATCGGCTCGCCGACGGTTCCGAGCAAGCGCAGTGACGCGCGCGATGTGCGTTTCACCGGCGCTTCGCCTTCGCGCATCAGGGCGCGGATCGCGGTGGGCGCCGTGTAGAAGATGTTGACCTTGTGCTTGTCGATCACCTCCCAGAAGCGCGACGTGTTGGGATAATTCGGCACGCCTTCGAACATCAAGGTGGTGGCGCCGTTCGCCAGCGGCCCGTAGACGATGTAGCTGTGGCCCGTCACCCAGCCGACATCGGCCGTGCACCAGTAGATGTCGCCGTCGTGATAATCGAACACATATTGATGCGTCATGGCGGCGTACATCAGATAGCCGCCGGAGGTGTGCAGCACGCCTTTCGGCTTTCCCGTCGAGCCTGACGTGTAGAGGATGAACAGCGGATCCTCCGCGCCCATTTCGGCGGGCGGGCAATCGGCGGACACTTTCGTGGCTGCCTCGTGGTACCAGACGTCGCGGCCGCTCTGCATGGCGATCGCCCCGCCCGTGCGCTTGACCACGATGACCGTCTTCACGTCCGGGCACTTCGCGAGCGCCTCGTCCACATTGTTCTTGAGCGGGATCGGCTTGCCGCCGCGCAAGCCTTCGTCCGACGTCAGCACGATGGTCGAGGTGCAATCCTGGATGCGCCCGGCAATAGAATCCGGCGAGAAGCCGGCGAAGATGACGGAATGGATGGCGCCGATGCGCGCGCAGGCGAGCATGGCGTACGCGGTCTCCGGAATCATCGGCAGATAGATGGTGACGCGGTCGCCCTTCTTCACGCCGTGTTTTTTCAGGACGTTGGCAAACAGACACACCTCGCGGTGCAGCTCTTCGTATGTGATTTGGCGCGGCTTCTCGCTGGGATCGTCCGGCTCCCAGATGATGGCAGTCTGCTTGCTGCGCTTCGCCAGATGCCGGTCCACGCAATTGGCGGAGACGTTCAGCGTGCCGTCCTCGAACCACTTGATGTGCAGGTTGGCCGGGTCCCACGACACGTCCTTCACTTTGGTGAAGGGCTTCATCCAGTCGATGCGCTTCGCTTCCTCGCGCCAGAAGCCGTCCGGGTCGTTTACGGAGCGGGCGTACATCTGTTCGTATTTCGCGCGGTCGATGAAGGCGCGCTCGCGCCATGCTTTCGGAACCGGAATGAGCGTATCGGACATGGATGTTTCCCTGGCTGCCTTGGCGATTATTGACCGCGAGGCAATTGGGCTTCAACCCTTCGGAGGCCAATCCCGGGCGCTATGCAGGGCGCGCAAGATCTCCACGTCCTTGCCAATGATGTTGTAGATCAGGATGTATCTGGTCTTGGGCACGGAGAATTCCCGAGTGCCCGTTTCGCGGCCATATCGACCAAGCCGAGGAAATCGTGACAGGCGTTCGCCGCTGGTAATAATTCGATCGATGACCTTGCTTGCCGCTGCTTCATTGTCAGCGGCAATGTAACTCCATGCCTGCTGGACATCGCGCACCGCGTCAGCTGTCCAGAAAGCCGTCCTTCAGGCAGCTTTCTTTCGCGTGCTGCGGGACTGCTTCTGGGCCGCAATGTAGTCCCGAATTTGCCGAACCGCCTCGGCGTGCGGAATGAGTTCGCCGCGCCGGGCCGATTCGATCCCCTTCCGCACCTCTGCAACGAACCACATTTCATAGTCGAGGTGATCGGACAACAGCCGCTCGATGGCTCCTGATGTCGTGCGATCAGTCAGCTTTGCATATTTCGCCAGCTTCTTGCCCAGCGTAGGACTAACCTTGGCGGTTACCGTAACCGATTTCTTTGCGGAACGAGCCATGAGAACCTCCGTAGGTATACAAGGTATACCTAGGACTTCGGTGTTTCAAGTACAGTTTCCCCATCTTCGCCCGTGCGCGGCGGGTCGCGGCGGATGGAGGCCGGCGTTTTCGAGAACCGGATCGGCGGCTTCATGGCGCGCCACGGACCTTCACTCTTGTGTTCGCGCAGCTGGAAGAAATCGACCGCCTTCAGGTGCGGATCGGTGAGCACCTCCTCCAGCGAATTGGCGCGCATGATGGGAATGCGATGCTCGACGCCCAGCGCCATCCATTCGTCCGTGGTGTGGGCGAGTGCGGCGTCGCGCGCCATGGCGTAATACGCCGCGACTTTCCCTTTCGAGCCCGGCGCGTTGACGAACCGCTCGCTTTCATACGCGTTCGGAATACCGCCGAGCTCCATGAACTTCGCCGACGCCGCGCGGGAGGGCGATTGCAGCGCGATGTAGCCGTCCTTCGACTTCAGCGCCTTGCGGTCGGCGGTCAGCGCCGGCGTGTAGCCCATGTGCGAGACGGGCGGCTCGAAGGTCGCGCCGGCCAGATGCTCGGTGAGCAGGAAGCTGGTGAAGCTTTCCAGCATTGGCACTTCGACGAACTGGCCTTCGCCGGTGCGCTCGCGATGGAACAGCGCCGCCAGCACGGCGTACACCGCGTGCAGGCCGGACACCTTGTCGGCGATGTAGCTGGGGATCAGCCGCTTCTCCGGGTTGCCGTCGACGCGCGGCAGGAGATCGCTCGCGCCGGAGGCCGCCTGCACCAGATCGTCGAATGCCTGCCGCCCGGCATAGGGCCCGTCCGATCCGTAGCCCACGCAATGCACATAGACGATGGAGGGATTGAGCTTGGCGATCGTGTCGTAATCGAAGCCGAGGCGTTGGGCCGCATCGGCGCGCACATTGTGGATGAACACTTGCGCACCCGGCACCAGCGCGTGCAGTTTCGCGCGATCGGCCTCCGCCTTCAGGTCGAGCACAACGGAGCGCTTGTTGCGGTTGAGCGCCATGAAGATGGAGCCCATCTCCGGATTCTTCGCGGCCTTCGCGGTGGGGCGTTGCGGGTCGCCTTCCGGTCCTTCCACCTTGATCACATCGGCGCCGAGATCGCCGAGCGTCTGCGTGGCGTAGGGCCCGAAGATGAAGGTGGTGAGGTCGAGGATGCGAACGCCGTGCAGCGGACCTTTGGCGCTTTCGTCGGCCATGGCGGAATTCCGTTTCGTGAAGTGAATGTCTGGTCGGAGGGGAGATTACGGCATGGCGGCGGATGGGCAAGCACCTAAGCCTGCGTCCGCTCAACGAGTGGAAGGAGCCGGGAATCCTCCAGCGCGGCGCTGCGGTGGCCCAGGCCTGCCAAGTATTCCCGGTCGGAATTGAATGCGACAAAGGAATCTGCACTGCGCTGACGAACCAGCATGGCCATGTCCCAACGCTCGCCAGGTGGCCCAATCAGGAAGTGTCCCCCGTCGCCGAGAAAGAGAATCTCGCCGCCGCTTCGCTTCAGGAACGGCAGTGTGTGATCCACATATTTGAGGAAGGCTTCCGCACCGCTGATGGGTGATGGCGGCATGAGATGTGGCGCTGCCGTGTAGTCCGCGAATGCGCGGAAGCGCAGCAAATTCAGCATCACCACCGGTCCTTGCAGCCCACGCATCACAAATGCGCGCCCCGATTCCATGGTGGGTTCGAGATAGTGTGTTTCCGCGCTTTTCTCTGACATGATGACCTCGTGAAACGCAGAAGAGTATGGCATGGCGGTGAAGGCACAAGCGGCCAGGAAGGTGGCGAAACCGGCGGCGAAACCGGACGAATGGAAGCCGTCCATTTCCGATGAAAAGGTGAAGGCCGCCACCGGCCGCGGCTGGATGGGCTGGTTCGTCATCCTCAACAAGGCGAATGCCGGCGCCATGGCGCACAGGGAGATCGCGCAGCATCTCCACGACAAGGGCTGCCCCGGCTGGTGGTCACAGATGATCGCAGTGGAGTTCGAGCGCTCGCGCGGCGGCCGGGCGAAGCATCAAAAGGCCGATGGCTATTCCGTGAGCATCACGAAAGTGTTGCCGGTGGACTTGCGGGCGCTGTTCGCGGCGGTGACCGATGCGAGGCTGCGCGCCAGATGGTTCCCCAAGGGCGCGTTCGAGGAGACTTCGAAGACGAAAAACAAATACTGGCGCGGCACATGGAAGAAAGATGCGCGGCTGGAAGTCGGCTTCTACGCCAAGGGCGCCGGCAAATCGCAGATCGCGCTGCAGGTGAACAAGCTCGCCTCCGCCGCCGACGTCGAGAAGGAACGCGCGGCATGGAAGAAGGCGTTTGAGAGGCTCGCCTCCGTCCTGGGCAACGAGGCCTGAGATGCGACGCGCAACCACTTTCGGTTCAATCCTATTCGGAACCTGCACCATTTTGTTTATCGTATTCTTCAACAGTGGAGATTTTGGAGTTGGTCAAATCGCCGGCTGTTTCGCCGGTGCCACCCTTATCGCAGCATCAGTTGTTTCGATGCGAACAGGACGCTTCGAATACCTGGTCGCGATGTGGGGCATTCACGTCGGTACAGCGCTCAGTTCCTTGATTGCACTATCGAGCAGCGTGGAAGCGAAGCAAGCGGGAGGATCATCAGCGTACGCCGTGGTCATCACAATTCTCATCGCCTGCTTGAGTTTCCTCTCAATGACGCTCATCTCCGCGCACACAAAAGCCGAAGGTGGCCGCTGATGCGTCGTCTCGTCGCCATTCTGGCGATATTCGTCGCGCTTGTTAGCCTTCCTTTTGGCTTCGTAAGCGACAACACGGTTGTCGACGCGCTCACGTTCGGGCTGTACTCGGGCGCGCTTCTGATCGCCGGATTGGCCACGCTGCGCGGCACTGATTTGATTTACATGGCTGCTGCTTGGGGCCTCTATATCGGGATGAATCTGGCTGCGTTTGCGAATGTTATCGGTGGCTTGAGCCGCAACGCTCCAGCGTTCGTGTTCGAGATAACGCTTCTTTTGTGTTTCCTTGCAGTTGGTCCTGCGGGATTAGTCATCACGTTCATCGCCAATCACCGGGAACGTCATGGCTAATGCAGCTCCATCTCTTCACCTGGAAGAAGGCATTTGAGAAGTTGGGCACGCTGTTAATGTAACACGCCTGTCATCCCCGGCGAGCGCGAAGCATCGCTTCGCGCGAGGGAAGGGGACCTAGGTGGTGAAAGAGAGGTAGGCTGCATGTAATGCCCAGCGAATTGCGAAATTCCCTAATCGTGCCGGCAGCGCTGGCCGGTGTAGCTGTCGGAGCCACGGTCGTTACGCTCGAATTCTCCGTGCTATTTTTCTCAGAGCCCGAGCAACCGTCCCAGTTCTGGATCTTGCCCGCGTTTTGGATCGGCGCGCTGTTGGTGTTTCTGATGGGGTTCGTTTTCTTCGGAGTGCCCGCGTGGTTCGCTGCCCATGCCTTTAACCGGCATCATTGGTACGACGCAGTCTTGATCGGTGGAGTTCTTACAGGCGGTGTTGAGTTTCTGTGGTCACTGCTTACAGAAGCCGGTTGGTTCAACGCAGTGAAAACGGCGGCTGCGATTGGTCTTGGCGGCGCTGCATCCGGGCTGACGATCTGGTGGATCGTATACCGAAAGCAGTAAAGATCGCGCTGGCCGATCCGCCTGGGTCCCATTCCCTCGCAGCACGCTGATGCGCGCTGCTCGCCGGGGATGACAATGTGTTTTGTTACGGAGTGAATACGCCTCACTCCGCCGTCGCCATCCAGATGATGTGGCGCGGGCCTTTGCCGTTCGCATTGGCGCGGGTCCTGATCTCTTCCACCGCGAATCCCGCGCGCTGAAGCCTTCGGGTGAATGGCGGACTGGGCGAGGCCGACCAGACGGCCAGCACGCCGCCGGGGCGAAGCGCCCGGCGGGCGGCCCGCAAACCATCCGGATCGTAGAGCCTGTCGTTCGAGTCTTGCGTCAGACCATCCGGGCCGTTGTCCACGTCGAGCAGGATGGCGTCGAACCGCGCCGCACCGGCCGCGATTGTGTTACGCACATCCTCTTCGCGGATGTGGACGCGCGGATCGGCGAGGCACGCGGCGGACAGATGCGCCATCGGTCCGCGCGCCCACGCGATGACCGCGGGCACAAGCTCGGCGACTGTGACCCGCGCATCGGCGCGAAGGCCGGCGAGTGCTGCGCGCAAGGTGAAGCCCATGCCGAATCCGCCGATCAGCACATGGCATTTCGCGCGCCCGCCGATGCGCGCGCAGGCGAGATCGGCCAGCGCTTTCTCCGACCCGCTCATGCGGCTGCTCATCAGCGTGGTCGGGCCCGACCGGATGGAGAATTCCTCGCCGCGCCGCATCAGCTTGAGCTCGGCGCCGCCTTCGATCGCAACCTTGTCGAGGAGAACCCACGGGATCATGCTATGTTCGTCCTTTCACGGACAGACAGTGCAAACCTTGCTCGTCGCTATGTCAGGGCGAAAGCTAAATGCAATATATCGAAAACATCAAA
>Ga0335085_10002012_pt1 | contig 39690 bp, 45 predicted proteins | sample Lox_Sample_45_FD_206712 | JGI IMG/M metagenome (GOLD analysis project Ga0335085, IMG submission 206712) | Soil microbial communities from Loxahatchee National Wildlife Refuge, Florida, United States - Lox_Sample_4.5 | ecosystem: Environmental > Terrestrial > Soil > Wetlands | place: USA...
GATCCCCGAGCCCGTCCACTTCCTGAACGGTGAGTTTGAACGCCGAGGTGGCAGGGAAGCTCCCCAACCACGTCTGGATCGCCGCGCGCCCCGTGACCGCCGGTTCGTTCGGCGGCATGACGGTCGCGTCGACGGCATATTGACCCGCGACGGCCCCGAAGTTCCTGGCCAGAAACTGGGTCGCGAACTGGTCTTCGGCTGTCCGGATAGCGGACTTGTCGGCGTCCGACATCGGTTGCGCCGGCTTCATGCAGCCGGACGCGAGCGGCGAAGCGAGGAACAGCATGCGCGTGAAGGAGCGCAGTGACATGACGGTCTCCCGTGTGATGGTGACGGAGATATAGCCCCAGACATGGCCACGATCCAGTTCCTCGGCGCCGCCGGTACCGTGACGGGATCGATGCATCTCGTCGCGGTGGGAAACCGGCAGATCCTCCTCGACTGCGGTCTGTTCCAGGGGCTGAAGGACCTGCGACTGCGCAACTGGCGCGACTTCCCCTTCGACCCCGAGCGCCTGGACGGCGTCGTCATCTCGCACGCGCACATCGATCACACCGGCAGCCTGCCGCTGCTCGCCAGGCGCGGGTACAAGGGACCGATCTACTGCACACCGGCGACGGCCGAGCTCCTGGCGGTCCTGCTCCCCGACGCGGCGCACCTCCAGGAGGAAGAAGCCGAGCGCGCCAATCGCAAGGGCTACTCCAAGCACGCGCCGGCGCTGCCGCTCTACACGACGCCGGACGCCCAGGCCGCGCTGGCGCTGCTGCAGCCGCGTCCGTTTCACGACCCGTTCGTGATCGCCCAGACCTTTACTGTCCGCTACCGCATGGCGGGACACATCCTGGGGTCGGCCACGATCGAAGTGGACCTTCCGGGCAACCAGACCATCGCCTTTTCCGGGGACCTCGGCCGCTACGACCGGCCGATCCTGCGGGATCCAGAGCCGATCCCCGGGGCCGACGTCCTGCTGCTCGAGTCGACCTACGGAGACCGCCGGCATGTGGATGACGTGGAAGAAACCCTGACGCGCGTGGTCGGCGCCGCGGCCCAGCGGGGAGGGGCGCTGCTCATCCCCGCGTTCGTGGTGGATCGGACGCAGGAGCTCGTGTGGTTCCTGCAACGCCTCGAGCAGGCGGGGAAGATCCCGGAGCTCCCTGTGTACGTCGACAGTCCTTCGGCGACCGAAGTGTCCGAGATCTATCGCCGTCATCCCGAGGAGTGCGACGCCGACCTCGCCGCGCAGATCCGCGCCGGTCGCGATCCCTTGCGGATGAAGACGGTGACCTACTGTCGCACCCAGGAAGAGTCGCGGCGCCTCAACGGCCTGCACGGCCCGGTGATCATCATCTCAGCCTCCGGGATGGCCACCGGCGGCCGCATTCTGCACCATCTCTCCCAGCGGCTGCCGGATCCCACTACCACGGTCATGCTGGTCGGCTACCAGTCGGCCGGCACCCGCGGCCGCGCGCTGCAGGACGGCGCCAAGACCCTCCGGATCTTCGGCCAGGATGTGCCCGTGCGGGCGAAGGTCGAGCAGATCCACGGCCTGTCGGCGCACGCCGATCAGGATGAGATCCTGCGCTGGCTCGGCGGATTCACGCGGCCGCCGCGGATGACGTGGCTCGTGCATGGGGAACCCGAAGGCGCCCAGGGCCTGGCCGAGACGATCCGCGCCCGGCTGCACTGGGCCACCGGCGTGGCGGCGATGGAGCAGCAGGTGCCGTTGCCGGGCTGAGTTCTCCTACAGCTCGCGACGAAACAGGAAGGTCGCGGCCGCCATCGTCCCCACGGCAAAGAGGCCGAGCAGCAGCAGGTCGAACCCGATGGCCGCGAACCCCGCGTTGCGGAGCAACACGCTTTTCAGCGCATGCACGGCATAGGTGAAGGGATCGACGACGGCGATCGCCCGCATCCAGGCGGGAAACGCCTGCTGCGGGTACACGGCGCCGCTCGGAAACCAGAGCAGGGTGTTCAGCACGCCGAAGATCGCCCGTGGCAGCAGCGGATCGGTCACCCGGACCATGAGCAGGAACATCATGGAGACGAGCGCGATCGCCGTCGCGGCGATCACCACGAACACGTGCAGCAGCCGCAGCGGGGCGAATGGAGCGGGGATCCCGGCCACCACGGAGCCGATCGTCATCAGCATCGTCGCCGAGAGAATCGCCTTGATCGCGCCGCCGAGGTTGAAGCCGAGGATCAGCTCCAGCTTGGTGATCGGCGTGACGAGGTAGCCTTCGTGCAGGCCGCGCGCCTTGTCGTCGATGAAGATGATGCCCCCGCCGATCATCACCATCATGAAAATCGACATCACGATCGAGCCGGGAAGCAGATACTGGATGTAGGGGACATAGGGGTAGATCTCGACGATGTCGAGCGTCGGCTGGGCGGCGAGCCGCACGTCTCGGGGCTGCGGGCGGCCATAGGCGGCGAGCTGGGAGGCGAAGACCGACCCGAGCGTGCCGGCCACGAAGTTGTCGCTGTTGTCCTCGATCAGCGCCACGCTTGGCGCCTCACCCGCCAGCACCCGGCGGGAGAACCCCGGCGGAATGGTGAGCACCCCGTTCAAGTGCCCGTTGCGCAGGGCGGTGAGCGCCAGCGCCTGGTCGTCGTAGGGGATCAGCTCGTAGGTCCGGTTGTTCGCCGCGATGGCGTTCGACAACTCGCGCACCTTGACGGCGGGGAGGCCGTGATCCTGGTCGACGAGCCCGACCTTCAAGTGGTGGACCTTACCCCCGAAGGCGTAGCCGAGCACGATGAGCTGCACCAGCGGCATCACGAGCGACACCATGATGAGCGTGGGGCTGCGGCGGAACCGGCGCAGGTCGCGCTCCACGATTGCCCAGGTGCGCTCGAACCCTGCCGTGTTCATTGCCGCAGCGCCACCGGTCGCACCAGGGGCGCCGCCTCCTGCAGCGCGTCGCGCAGGTCGTGGCCGGTGTAATGCACGAACACATCATCCAGGGTCGTGCTGTGCACCGCGAGTGACTGCACCGTGACGCCGGCCTGCGCCGCGGCGGCGAGCAGCGCCGCGGTGGTGTCCGGTCCCGACTGGGTCACGATCCGAAAGACGTCGCCGTCGCCGCCCACGCTCTGCACACCGGGGAGCGCCTCCAGACGGGCCCGCCAGTCGGCCGGCGCCCCGGCGAAGCTCGCCTCCAGGGCGTTCTGTCCCGCGATCGAGGCTTTGAGCTTGAGCGGGGAATCGAGGGCCATCAGGTGCCCGTGGTCCACGATCGCCACCCGGCCGCACAGCCGGTCGGCCTCGTCCATGTAGTGGGTGGTGAGCAGCACCGTGAGATCGTGCTCCGCCTTGATGCGGTTCAGCATCTCCCACACCCCCGTGCGTGACACGGGGTCGAGTCCCGTGGTGGGCTCATCGAGGATGAGGATGCTCGGGGAATGCACGAGCCCGCGGGCGATTTCCACCCGCCGCCGCATGCCGCCGGACAGGAACTTCACCGGCTTGTCGGCCCACTGGGTCAGCTCAACCGCGGCCAGCAGCTCCGCGATCAGTGGCTCGCGCCGCTCGCGCGGGACGCTGTACAGCTTGGCGAAGATGAGGAGGTTCTCCCTCGCCGACAGCTCCACGTCGGTGGTCATCGCCTGCGGGATCACGCCGATCAGCCGCCGCACCGCTCCGGGATCGGCCAGAATGTCGACGTCCCCCACGGTGGCGGTCCCCGCGGTGGGCTTGAGCAGGGTGGTGAGAATCCGGATCAGCGTCGACTTCCCGGCGCCATTGGGACCGAGCAGACCGAACACCTCGCCGCGCTCGACGCTGAACGAGATGTCGTCGACCGCGGTGAAGTCGCCGAACCGCTTGGTGATGCCGCGGACCGCCACGGCCGTCACGGCGCCATGCGCTCCCGCGCGAGGGGGAAGAGCACCGTCGCCGTCATACCGACCGCGAGGCGGCGGTCACGGTTGTCGACGCGCAGGCGGATCTCGAAGGTCTTGATGTCGCGCTTGGTCCGGCTCACGTCCCGCTGCGTGGCGAAGTCGGCGTCCAGGCTGCGGTAGAACACCGCGCCCCGGCGCTCCGCGCCGCCCGGGAGTCGCACGGTCATCGTGTCGCCGATGCGGATGCGGTCGACGTAGGTCTCCTCGACGTCGGCCCGCACCCAGAGGTCGTCGGGATTGATCAGGGTGAGAATCGCCTGGCCCGGGCTCACGACCTCACCGGCGCGCGCCGCCAGCACGTCCACGATCCCGGCGATCGGCGCCCGGATCTCGGAGTAGCCGAGCCGCACGTCGGCGCGGGTCGTCTGCGCCGCCGCGGCCGCCTGCTCCTGACGCGCCGCGATCAGCGCGCTCTGGCGCGACTCGACCTCCGTGTGCGCGGCGTCGGCGCGCGCCTTGGCGACGGTGTAGGCCGTGCGCGCTTCGTCGTAGGCCTGGGCGGAGATGATGTCGCGGCGCGCCAGCGGCTCGTCACGATCGAGATTCGCCTTGGCGATGGCGAGGTTCGCCTGGGCCTCGCTGTCCTGCGCCACCGCCGCGGCCAGATCCGCCTCCCCCGCCTGGACGCGCGACGCGAGGCCTTCCGCGCTGTGGGCGTAATAGGTCCGCTCGGCCGCGAGCTCCCCCGGCGCGAGTACGGCGACGAGCTGGTTGGGCGTCACCGAGTCGCCCTCGGCGACGAGCAGCTGGCTCACCCGTCCCTCGACGAGCGGTCCCACAATCACGTCGTTGGTCGTGACGATCCCCGTCAGGACGAGAACCGAGGGCGTCCGGCCCACACAGCCGGAGCCGAGAAGGAGCAGGGCGGCGCCGAGCTGGGGCCGCCACAGCGAGAGGCGCACCAGGACCCTACGCGGCCGGCGGCCGGCCCACGGGAACAACGAGCGTGGGGGCAGGAAGGTGCTGGAGCAGGCGCTCGGTCACGCTGCCGAGCAGCATCCGATCCACCCACCCCTTGCCGTGCGACCCGAGGACGACGAGGTCCGCCTGCCAGGCGTGGGCCTCCGCGGTGATGGTGACCTCGGGGGAGCCGTGCCGAACGAGCTTATGGATCGCCGCGTCTCCGACGAGGGGCCAGATCTTCTGCTTCAGCTCATCCTCGAGCAGCGCCTCGTAGTCCTGCAGGCTGGGCGGTGGGGGTGCCTCAGGGAGAATGGGCAGGGGCTCGATCGTGTGCAGCACGCGCAGCTCGGCGCCGAAGAGATCGGCATAGCGGCGCGCCGCCTTCAGCGTGGCCGCGGCGGCGTAGGAGAGGTCGACCGCCGTGAGCACCCGGCGGATCGCCGCCGGTGGGGCGCCGGTGACGAGCAGGGGGGTACGCAGCATGCGGACCACGTTCTGCACGGTGCTGCCGCCGAGCCAGCGCCCCAGCGCGGAATGGTGCTTGGCGCCGAGCACGAGCAGCTCCGCCCCGCTGTCGCGCAACGCGTCGTCCAGGACGGCAGGGGGCCATCCGGTCTTCACGACCAGCCGTTCCAGGACCGTGGCCGGGACAACGTCGGCGAGATTTTGCCCGAGCTGGGCGCGGGCCGCGTCCGAGACCGAGCGGCGGAACGCCTCGACCTGCTCGGGGACCTGGACCACGGCGAGGTCGGCCCAGACGTCGCGGGCGGCATGCACCAGGCGGCACTCCGTGGCGGCGGCTTTCGCGATCAGCGCGCCGAGCTTCGCGGCGCCGCGTGCCGCCTCCGACGCGTCGACGCCCACCACCACCGGTTTCCAGGTCGTCATTGGGGCTCCCGTCGTGGTTCATACGCAAGTTCCCCAGGGAAGGTTGAAGAGACCGTGAAGGCGGAGTTGCGGCAAGGGCCGACGCCTCGTAGCGTCGGGCCTGTGAGCGAGCATCTGGACGTGCTGATTCCGGAGGACCGGATCGCGGCGCGCGTGGCCGAGCTGGCGCGCCAGATCGACCGGGACTACGCGGGGAAGGGGGAGCTCGTGCTGGTGGGGGTGCTGCGCGGCGCGTTCATCTTCCTCGCCGACCTGGTGCGCCTGCTGACCATCCCGAACCGCGTGGACTTCATCGCCCTGTCGCGCTACGAGCACGGGGACACGGCGGCGGGAGAGGTGCGCCTCGGGATGGACCTGCGGGAGCCGATCACCGGCCGCCACGTCCTCGTGGTCGAGGACATCCTGGACACGGGCGTGACGCTGGGGTACCTGCTGCGACTGCTCACGGCCCGTCAGCCGGCGTCGCTCAAGACCTGCGTGCTGACGCACAAGCCGGGACGGCTCGAAGCCGACGTGCACCTGGATTACGTCGGCTTCGATATCCCCGACCACTGGGTGGTCGGGTACGGCCTGGACTACGACAACCGCTGGCGCACCCTTCCCTACATCGCCACCCTCACGCGATCGGCGGACGGGTGACGCAGCGCCGGCCCCTCAGCTCGCGGCCGGGACGCGGTGCAGGACCACGATCGAGATGGCGATCAGCAGAAACGAGATCGTCAGCAGAGTCATTTCCCGGAGCGCCATCCGGAACTGCTCCGGCCGGGTCTGGATGTACTGGGAGGCTTCGGTCGTAAGGATGAGGAGCCGCCGCACCCCGGCGATCAGCGCCACGATGAGGAACGGCTCTGGCACCAGTGCATGCTCCACGATGAACAGCCGGATCGTGTGGAGCAGCTCCACGATCATGAGGACGAGGAGCAGCGTGTCGAGCGCCTTCAACGCTTCGGCCTGCACCGCGCCGTGGGGGAGCGAGCTGAAGAGCTTCCAGGCCGTGGCGACGACGAGCACGACCGCCGTCGCCGCGAGCAGCAGCGCCGTGACGAGATAGATCCCGTCCTCGGTAACGGTGAGCCAGTCCGACACGCCGTCCTCTACGCCCCCCAGGACCGGTCAGCGCTCGGCTTGCCCGTGCGCTTCGACGAACCAGAGCAGCTTGTCGCTGCCGCGGGTGATCTCCGTGAGCATGTCCGCGGTCACCGCGTCGCCGATCTCCTGCGCGCGGTCGATCGCCGGGCGTACCCGTCCCGCGAAAGCCGCGATGGCGCCGGCCACGGCGCGCACGTGTTCGTCGCCGCGCGCGATCGCCGCCGGATACTCCTCGAGCTCCGTCTGCGCCGCCACGAGCCGCGCGGTGCCCGCCGCCACCCCGCCCAGCTGGACGATCCGCTCGGCCAGGAGGTCGGCGTATTCCTGGACTTCGGCCACGACCTTGTCGAACAGCTGATGCAGCGACAGGAAGTCCGGTCCCTTCACGTTCCAGTGCGCCTGCTTGCCCTGCAGGTGCAGATCGACGGCGTCGGCGAGCAAGCCGCCCAGAAGCTCGATGATGTCCGAGCGGATGGATTCGGACAGATCGTTCTTGGTCGTATGGACGACGTCGGAAGTGCTGGTAATCATCGGCATCGCGCCTCCCCTTGATGGCCTTAGATCACCTGCCGCTCGGGCACCGTAGTGCCGCCGGCGGCGAGGTGCCGGGTGAACCAGTTCGCGGCGTGCTCGGCCACCGCTTCGAGGGCACCGGGCTCCTCGAACAGGTGGGTGGCACCCGGAACGACGATGAGCGACTTCTCTCCGGCGAGCTCGGTCAGGGCCCGCTGGTTCAACTCGTAGACGACCTCGTCGGCGCCCCCGACGATGAGCAGCGTCGGGGCGTGCACGTGTTTCAGAAAATCTCCGGCCAGGTCGGGACGTCCCCCGCGCGAGACAATGGCGTGGGCGCGCGGCTCGTGCGCGGCCGCGACGAGCGCCGCGGCGGCGCCGGTGCTGGCGCCGAAGTAGCCGAGCGCCAGGTCGGCCGTGGCGGGGTGACCGGCGGCCCAGGCGGTGGCGTGACGCAGCCGGTCCGCGAGCAGCGGGATGTCGAAGACGTTGCGGCGCAGCTCCGCCTCGGCCTCGGTGAGGAGGTCGAACAGCAACCAGCCGAGATTCGCGTCGAACAGCCGGTCGGCCACGAAGCGATTGCGCGGCGACAGCCGCGAGCTGCCGCTGCCGTGGGCGAACAGCACGAGTCCCGCGGCATGCGGCGGCACGGCGAGGGTGCCGGTCAAGTGGACGTGGTGGCCGGCGGGAATCCGCACGGTCTCCGCGACGTGGTCGAGCGTGGTGGCGGGCAAGGTCGGCGTCGTCATAGGTCCCTCAGGTTTCCAGTTCGACTTTCAGGGCCAGAAAATCCAGGAGATCGCGCAGCGTCAGGATGCCCACGAGCCGCCCGTGGTCCACGACGAGCAAGCGGGGCTGCGCCGTGCGGCGCATCAGACCCAGCGCCAGCAGGGCATCGGTGTCGGGGCTGATCGAGTTCTCGGGTCCCTGCGGGGACGCCACGGCTCCCACGGTGCGGCGGGCCCACTCTTCGCGCGGGACGGCCTTCACCTGCCGGGTAGAGATGGCACCGAGCAGATGCCCGTTATCCTGCACGGGAAAGAGCTGGTGGTGGTAGCGGAACACGAATTGCTCGAGTAGGTCCGCCAGCGTGGCGTTGGACGGGACGGTCACGGGGTCGCGGGTCATGAAGCGTCCCACCGGCTCCCCTTCGAGCAGCCGGCGCACCACCACCTGCTGGTAGGCGGAGCCCGCGGCCTGGCGCAGGAACAGCCCGATCAGGAACGACCAGATGCCGCCGAAGATGTCGCCCACGGCGAGCCGGATGGCGCCGAGCCCCATCAGCACGTAGCTGAAGCCGACCCCCACACGCGACGCGAGGCGCGTGGCCCGGCGCAGCTCGCCGCCGCGATGCCACAGGAACGCGCGCAGCAGCCGGCCGCCGTCGAGCGGAAACGCGGGGACGAGGTTGAACCCGGCGAGGACCAGGTTCATGACGCCGAGGTAGGTGAGGACCGTGACGATTGGGGCGGGCATGCCCGGACTCACCAGGGCCAGCCCCATGGCGGCGAGTCCGATCACGATGCTCGCGAGCGGGCCCGCCGCCGCCATCAGGAACTCCGCACGGGCGCTCGGCGGCTCGTCGCCCATCTCCGCCACGCCACCGAAGATGAAGAGGGTGATTCCTTGCATCGGAATCCCCTGCCGCTGCGCGACCACCGCATGGCAGCCTTCGTGCAGCAGGATCGACAGGAACAGGCACAGCGCGCCGACCACGCCCATCGCCCAGTAGGTCGCCGGCGTTTCGCGCGGCAGCCACAGCGGGAACAAGCCGGCGGCGAGTGACCAGGTCACGAGGAAGGCAATCACGAACCAGCTCGGATCGAGCCGGATCGGAATCCCTCCGATCGTGAACAGCCGCAGCGGGCGACCGAACACCGATCAGGCCTCCTGCATCTCCTCGACTTCGATCTTCAGGTTCGCCACCACGCCGCGCAGGCCTTCGAGATCCTTGCGCAGCTCTTCCATCGCCCGGATGCGCTGCTCGAGCACGTCGAGCCGCCACTCGATGTCGGCCAAGTGCCGTTGCACAACGCTCGTATCCACAACCCCTCCTCATGAACCCTGAGGAAACGCTAGGGGTGTCGCGCTAAGACACCCATGAACTGGGCGTGAGACGTCGATGAAGTGGGATGCGCCGGCGAATTCGACCGCTAGGTTGAACGGCGTGAGACAGGCGCGATGGGTGGCGACCGCCATCTGGGGACTGGTCCTCGCGGCCGGTACGGCCCCGGCGCAATCGCCGGCGCAGGTGGCCGCGGCGCTCGAGCGCCTGACGACGGCCTCACCGGATTCCCCTTGGGGGGCGATCCGGCGCTTCTACGAAGGGCGGGGATTCGAGCCGGTCTGGACGGATTCCGGTGCGCTCCGTGACTTCCGGCGAATCCTCGGTGACGCCCCCCTGCGAGGCCTCGATCCCGCGGACTACCGTCTGGCCAGCGTCGAGGCAGCCGGAGATCCGGACACCCTCGCCAGCCTCGACGTCAACACGACATTCGTCCTGTTCCGGTATGTCCGGGACCTCACCCTGGGGCGGGTCGAGCCGGATCTCGTCGACACCATGTGGTCGGCCTCCTCGCGGCGTCCCGACCCGCGCACCCTGGTTGGTAGCGTCATGAAGGGGGGCCACCTGGACCGAGCGTTGAGCGCGCTCGGACCCACGCAGCCGGGTGCGCTGGAAGTGGAAGCCGCCCTCGCCCGTTACCAACGCCTCGCCGACCAAGGGGGATGGCCGGCCGTTCGTCCCGGGGCGGCGCTTGCGCTTGGTACGAGCGGCCCGCGCGTGGCCCGGTTGCGGGCGCGGCTGTATGCCACCGGGGATCTCGCGACCGCCGACTCGCTCGGCCGTTTCGACGCGGGTGTGGATTCGGCGGTGCGGCACTTTCAGGCGCGGCACGGTCTCCAGGTTGACGGAATCGTCGGCCCGCTGACCCTGGCCCAGCTCGACGTCCCGGCGGGCGCCCGGGCGCGCCAGCTCGCGCTGAATCTGGAGCGTTGGCGGTGGCTGCCGTCCGAGCTCGGACGCCGCTACCTCATGGTCAACTCGGCGGCGTACGAGCTCACCCTGGTGGACACGGGCGGGGTCGACACCTTCGCGGTGATCGTGGGGCGCACCGACTGGCCGACGCCGATCGTCAGCGCGGCGGTGACGGAGATGCTCTTCAATCCGCGCTGGAACATCCCTCGCAGCATCGCCCTGGCGGAAGTGATCCCGGCGCAGGTGCACGACTCGACCTACATGGCTCGTCAGGGCATTCACGTGTTGAGCGACACGACCGACCGGGCGCGCGAGCTGGACCCGGACAGCGTCGACTGGCGCGCGCAGACCGAAAGCACCTTCGCGCTGCGGCTCTGGATGGCGCCGGGGCCCGGGAATCCACTCGGCCGTCTGCGGCTCGGCGTGCCGAACCGCTTCAACGTCGCGCTGCACGACACGCCCGACACCGGGCTCTTCGCCGAGCCGGCTCGCACGTTCAGCCACGGCTGCGTCCGTGTGGCGGGGATCGCGAGGCTCGCCACAATCCTCGTGCGCGATCTGGGTTTCTGGCCCGCCGATTCGATTCAGGCGACGCTCGCCTGGCCCGACGAGCGGCGCGTGCGGCTCCCCCGCGCGATCCCGGTGTACTTCGTGTACTGGACCGCCTGGGTGGACCCGGACGGGACTGTGCAGTTCCGGCCCGATCTGTACGGATGGGACGCGGAACTCGAGCGGGCGATCCGCGAGCGCGCGAGGCTGGAGCCGGCCCATGCCCGCTGACCGCCCCGACCCGGTGGCCCGCGACGTCGGGCACACGGCCGAAGTCGAGCTCGAGGCCCGCGGTGCCGACCTGGGGGAGCTGCTCACCGCCGCCGGCCGAGGGTTGGCGGAGCTGTCGCTCGGCGGGGCGGACCTTCGGGCGGTGGGGGAATGGCGGCTGATCCACGTCGCGGGCGGCGACCGGGCGGCGCTGCTCGTCAATTGGTTGAACGAGCTCGTGTACCTGGCCGAGGTGGAGCGTTGGGTGGCGACGGAGTTCGCGGTCGAACGGGTCACGAACACCGAGGCCGCGATCCGCGCGCGCGGCGTGACGGTGGAAGTGACGCCCTCGCGGGTGAAGGCCGCGACGTTCCACGGTCTCCACGTCGTCGAGCGTGACGGCGGGCTCGAAGCTCACGTCATTCTGGATGTGTAAGGTGACCATCCCGGTGGAGCTGGTCCACGATTTTCCGGTCAGCACACAGCCGGGGATGCGAGTCCCGGCGCGCTGCTACGCCGACGCCGAGCTATGGCGCCAGATCGAGACCGACCGCTCGATGCAGCAGCTCCTGAACGTCGCGACGCTTCCTGGGGTGGTGGGTCGGGTCTACGCGATGCCCGACGTGCACGAAGGGTATGGCTTCCCGGTGGGCGGGGTGGCGGCGATGCGGGCGTCGGACGGGGTGATCTCCCCGGGAGGGGTCGGCTACGACATCAACTGCGGCGTGCGCTTGCTCGTCACGGACCTGCCGGTGGCGCGCGTACGGCCAAAGCTCGAAGGCCTGGTCCACGAGCTGTCGCGCAGCGTCCCGTCGGGCGCGGGGCACGGCGGCCGGCTATCGCTCGACGACACGGAGCTCGACCGGGTGCTGACCGAGGGCTGCCGCTACCTGGTCGAACGCGGCTTCGCGACTCCGGAGGACCTCGAGGTCACCGAAGCGGCGGGGAGTCTCCCTGGGGCGGTTGCGACGGAGGTGTCGCGCCGCGCCAAGGATCGCGGGCGCGGCCAGCTCGGCACCATCGGCTCGGGGAACCACTTCCTCGAGGTCCAGATCGTGGATACGGTGGTCGATCCGGAAGCGGCGGGGATCCTGGGTCTGCGCGAGGGGCAGGTGACCCTGCTCATCCATACGGGGTCGCGCGGACTGGGTCATCAGGTCTGCACCGACTACGTCCGGCTGATGGACGAGGTGATGCCGCGCTACGGGATCGAGCTTCCCGATCGCGAGCTGGCGTGCGCCCCCCTCGCCTCGCCCGAGGGGCAGCGCTACTTCGGCGCGATGTGCGCCGCGGCGAACTTTGCCTGGAGCAACCGTCAGGTGATCACGCACCGAGTGCGGGAGGTGTTCCAGCGGTTCTTCAGCGACGAAGGCCGGCTGCGGCTGGTCTACGACGTGGCCCACAACATCGCCAAGCTGGAAGAGTACGGGGGAGAGCGGCTCTGCGTGCACCGCAAAGGCGCGACCCGGGCGTTCGGACCGGCGCACCCCGAGACGCCGGCGCGCTACCGGGCCATCGGGCAGCCGGTGCTGATCCCGGGGAGCATGGGGACGGCATCGTACGTGCTGGTCGGCAGCGACGCGAACGCGGGGCTGAGCTTCGGCAGCACCTGTCACGGCGCGGGCCGGCGGATGAGCCGCCACGCGGCGAAGCGCGTCAAGCCGGGGCACGAGGTCCGGCGGGAGCTTGAGGCGCAGGGGATCGTCGTGTCGTGTGCCTCGAGCGGCGAGCTCGCCGAAGAAGCGCCGTATGCGTACAAGGATGTGGAACGGGTGGTGGATGTCGTGCATCGGGCGGGGCTCGCGCGCCGCGTGGCGCGGCTGTGCCCGCTCGGGGTAGTCAAGGGATGACCATCGAGGAGGTTCGTATGGTACTGCCGTTGCAGATCAGCGCCCGGGGGTTGGATCTGGAAGCCGCCGCGGAAGCCCTGATTCGTCGGTACGCCGAGCGGCTCGATCGTTTCTACGACCGCATTACGGCCGTGCGCGTTCTCGTGGAAGTGCCGCAGCGGCGCATGGGGGAGCCGGTCCTCTACAACGTGCGATTCGACATCACGGTGCCCGGCGGCGAAGTGGTGGTGACGCGCCAGGGGCAGGCGGAGCTGCACAACGCGATCCAGCGCTCCTACGAGGCGGCCCGGCGCCGGCTCCAGGACTATGCCCGGCGCCAGCGCGGTGACGTCAAAGCGCGCGTGCGCACGCGTGCCTGAACCAGGGGAGCTGGCCCTCGCCGTTCGAGGACTCACCGTCCGGTTCGAGTCGCGGGCGGTGATCGAGAACCTCAGCTTCGATGTGCCCGCGGGGGGAACGCTGGCCGTGATCGGTCCGAACGGCGCCGGCAAGACGGTCCTGTTCAAGGCCCTGATCGGCAGCGTCGCCCACGAAGGAAAGATCTCCTGGGCGACAGGGACCCGTATCGGCTACGTGCCCCAGAAACTCGACATCGAGCGCGACCTCCCGCTCACCGGGCTGGACCTGCTTCAGGCCAAGGCCGAGTTGTCGCACACGCCCCGGTCCGACGTGACCCGCGCCATCGAGCTCGTGAACCTGGGGCCCGACATCGTGGTGCAGCCCATGAGCACCCTGTCGGGGGGACAGTTCCAGCGGTTGCTGATGGCGTTCGCCTTGCTCGGCCACCCTACCGTGCTGCTTTTCGACGAGCCGACGGCCGGCGTGGACGAGCCGGGCCAGGAAGGTCTGTACGAGATGATCGCCCGGTTGCGCGAGGCGACGGGGCTCACCTTGCTCTTCATCTCGCACGAACTGGCGCTCGTCTTCCATCGCGCCGACCGCGTTCTCTGCCTCTCCCCGGGGCGGCCTCCCCACCTCGGCACGCCTGAGGAGGCCCTTACGCCCGAGCGGCTGCAGCAGATGTATCGCACCCCGCTGCGATTCCACCACCATGACGGCCATCACGCCTGACGCCCTACTGCTGCCCGTGGGGATGGCCGTCGCCGCCGGTCTCGTCGGCTGCTTCGCGGTGATGCGGCGGATGACCCTCGGCGCCGACGCGCTGTCCCACGTGGCGCTTCCCGGCATCGGCGTCGCGCTGGCCCTCGGAGCGAACCCGGTACTCGGCGGCGTGACGGCGCTGCTCCTTGGGACGACGCTCGTGTGGACTCTCGAGCATCGGACGCGGGTGCCGACGGAGGCGATCATCGGGGTCGTGTTTTCGGCGGCCCTGGCGATCGGCAGCATGCTGACATCGGGTGAGGAGCTGATCGAGGCACTGTTCGGCGCGGCCCGCGTCCCGGGGCCGTGGGAGACGGCGCTCGGCAGCGCGGCCGCGATGCTCGTCATCGTCTTCGTCTTACGGGCACGCCACCGGCTGGTGATCGCCCTCGTGTCGCGGGACCTCGCCAGGACGGCGGGCGTGGACGTGGCGCGGCTGGATCTGCTGTTTCTGCTCGCCTTCGCGCTGACCGTGGCCCTGGGCCTGCGCTACCTGGGCGTGCTCCTCATGGGGTCGCTCATCATCATCCCGGCGTCGACCGCGCGCCATGTCACTCGGAGCTTGAACTCGATGCTCGCCGTAGCGGTGGCGGTTTCGGTCGGCGCCACGCTGCTTGGCAGCGCCGGCGCACCACTCCTCGGGGTGGCCGTCGGTCCGCTCATTATCGCGATCGCCGCCGCCGGCTTCCTGGCCGGTCTCATGTATCGGCCACCCTCCTAGCGGGGATCCCCGCCAGATTCACGCTGGCCCTTCGGCCGGTTCCTCGCTCGCCTTCGTGTCTGGCTATCGCCGCGCGCCGGCCGGAGCGGTTTCACGCTTGTGACGGAGCTCCGGATCGGGGGCGACGAGGCGTCGCCGCGCCACGGCCCGTACGATATCCCGGCTGGTGAGGATCCCGACCAGCCGCTGCTTATCGGTCACGAGCAGCCGATGGACACCAGCGCGGTCCATGTAATCGGCCGCCTCGTAGACGTCGGTCCCCGGGGCCACCGTGCACACCCCCTGGTGCATCGCCTCACCGACGGTACGATCGGCGAGTGCGTCCCACTCGGGGCCGCGAACCTCCGCGAACCGCTCCAGAACGTCGGCCCCCGCGTCCGACCACAGCTCCGAGAAGAACGCCGCCGGCGCCTCCTCGCCTTCCACCCATTCCGCGGGCCCCTCCCATTCCTCGAGCTCCATCTCGGGGCGCTCCTCGGGGACGCCGGGCGTGTCGCTTTCGAAGTCCATGATGTCGGTCGTCGAGAGCACGCCCACGAGCCGGTCGCCCGCCGTCACGGGGGCGCCGCTGACATGGTGCCGACTGAAGAGGGTCATCGCGTCGCGCAGCGGCAGGTCCGCCGTCAGCGTCAGCACGTCGCGGGTCATGATGTCGTGAACTTTGAGCATGGTTTCACCCCCGGTGAGAGGCTCCGACCGAAGCATCACGGGAGGGAGGTGAAACGATCGTGAAGGCGTCGCCGGCCTCAGCGGCGAGCGTCGCGGCGCGCACCGCCGCCTGGTGCGTGCGGAGTGCGGGGCTGTAGTGCACGGCGTAGGGGACGGGCTGCTCCAGCCGTCGCACCGGCTCGGGGAGCGCCGCGAGGGACCGGGCGCAGTGCGCGCGAACCTCCGTGAGCGGCGGTGGCGGCGCCACACGGCGCCCGGCCCGCATCACGGTCTCGAGCAGCGGCTCGGCGCCCGCGGGCGCCGGTTCCCAGCGCGCCGCCACGGTGTCCTCGAGCAGGTATCCGGCCGCGTCGCGGCGCCGGTAGATCTGTTTCTCGCCGGTCCACGTCTCCTTGCCGGGGCTCGTCTTGAGCACGTCGCGCCCCGCGTAGCGGACGAGCTTGTAGGCCATGTCGAGATACGGCGCGTCGGCGGAGACGGTCATGCGCGTGCCCACCCCGTAGGCGTCGATCGGCGCTCCGGCCGCCTCGCAGCGCGCGATCGCCGTCTCGTCCAGGTTGCCGCTGGCGAGGATCTGGACGTCGTCCAACCCCGCCTCGTCCAGGACGGCGCGGACCTGACGGGAAAGCGCCACGAGATCGCCGCTGTCCAACCGGACACCAGCAAGGCGCTCTCCGCGCGCCGCCAGCTCGCGCGCCACGACGACCGCCTTCCGGGCCGCAGCGACGGTGTCGTAGGTGTCGATCAGGAGGACCGTCTGGGACGGGAAGGCGGCGGCGAAGGCGCGGAACGCGTCGATCTCGTGGGGGAAGGCGGTGACATAGGAATGCGCCATCGTGCCTGTGATCGGCACGCCGTAGGTGAGTCCGCCGAGGACGTCGCTCGTCATCGCCGCCCCGGCGATGAAGGCGCAGCGCGCCGCCTTGAGCCCGGCGTCGATGCCGTGGGTGCGCCGCAGGCCGAACTCCACCACCGGTTTTCCGCGGGCGGCTTGCACGCAGCGGGCCGCCTTGCTCGCGAGCAGCGTCTCGAGATGGCAGATCGAGAGGATCGCGCTCTCGACGAGCTGCGCCTCGACGATCGGCGCGGTGACCTCGAGCAGCGGCTCGTCGGCGAACACGGGCGCCCCTTCCGCCACGGCGCGGACCGAGCCCGTGAACCGGAGCGACGCGAGGCGATCGAGCGCCTCCGGGGGCAGCCGCTTCAGCGCCGAGAGCGACGCGATCGCGGACTCGGAGACCCGGAACTGCTCCAGGAAGTCGAGCGCATCGGCCAGGCCCGCCGCCACGAGGTAGCCGCGGCCGGCCGGGAGACGGCGCACGAACAGGCTGAAGGTGGCGTCCGCCTTCATCCCCTCGCGGAGGTACGAGGCGGCCATCGTCAGCTCGTAGTAGTCGGTGAACAGCGCGGCGTCCTCCAGCACGAGCGGGCCCGACCGGTAGGCGCCGGAGAGTGGGGGGGCGGATCTAGCCATGCACGAGAAGGTCGTGGAGGGTGCGCTCGCGGTGCAGCCGGTTCACGACCTCGGCCAGGAGCGGTGCCAAGGGCACGACCTCGAGCGGCAGGGAGCGCGGCTCGGTGAAGGCGACGCTGTCGGTCACCACGAGGCGGCGGAGCGGCAGCGCGGCGAGGCGGGCCACGGCGTCCTGCACGAGGAGAGCGTGGGACGCGACCACCGTCACCTCCGGGAGCGCGCCGGCTTCGATCAGCGCGTCGGTGGCGGCGGCGATCGTGGCGCCGGTCGAGATCATGTCGTCCACGATCAGCGGGGCGCGGCCGCGGACGTCGCCCGTGATCCCGCGGGTCATGACCTCGCTGCCTCCCAGGCGGGTCTTGTGCACCATGGCGACCGGGAGGTCGAGGGCGCGGGCGTAGCGATCGGCGAGCCGCGCCGCGCCCAGGTCCGGGGCCACGACGACGCCGTGCGCCGTGGGGCCGAGCCGCTCCGCCAGCGCGCCGACGGCGGTCAGGTGCTCGATCGGTATGGCGAAGAAGCCTTCGAGCGCTGGCATGTGAAGGTCGACGACGACGATTCGATCGAGGCCGCCGCCCAGGATGTCCGCCATCACGCGCGCGCCGACCGGCTCCCGCCCGCCGGCGCGGCGATCCTGCCGCGCGTAGCCGAGGTAGGGAATGACGCCGGTGACGCGCGCGGCCCCCGCCCGGCGGGCGGCGTCGGCGAGCAGCAGCAGCTCGAACGCGTGCGTTTCGACGGGCGGCGAGGTGGGCTGGAGCAGATATACGTCCTGGCCGCGGACACTGTCTCTCAGGGCGACGTGCAGCTCGCCGTCGGGAAAACGGTGGACGACGACGGGGGCGAGCGGGACCCCGGCCGCGGTCGATACCGCCGCGGCGAGGCGCGGGTTGGCGGAGCCGGAGATCAGGGTGAGTGGCACGACGAGAGTTTCCTGTTTGCTGCACACTGCAGGGCCACGCCGGAAGGGATGATGAAATGAGTGTGAGGCCCGATTCCCTGCCGGGTGCTTAACGCGGACCTCAGCGGCATTTAAGGGGGGACAGTGCATCTTCCCGCCTGAAACCGGGAGAGTAGGGAAGAGAGGAGCACATGATCATGCTCGCGGACACGGGTCGGGCCAGTTCTGCCGCAGACACACAGGCGTCCCTGCTGGCGGTCGTGCTTGATCACGCGCATGCGCGCTTTTTCGAGGTGACCGACGCCGGGGCGAAGGAGCTGACGGGGCTGCGTTCACCGCGGATGCGGGGGGGCAAGTTCCACAGCGACCGCCAGGGCGGGCCGGGGTGGGGCGAAAAGGAATTCCATCAACGGCGGCGTGAGGAAGAGCGCCGGCATTACCGGGCGATCGCGCGCCGCCTGGCCGTGCTCGACCGGTCGCGGCGCGCCCGCGGTTTCGTGGTCGCGGGTCCCGGCCGCGCGGCCACCGCCTTCCGGCGCTGCCTGCCCCCGCCCCTCGCCCAGCGCGTCCTGTCGACCGCGCGGCTGAATCCCCTGGAGGTGAGTCCGGTGGCGGTCCATTATGCAACCCGCGGCGCTCGGCGCGCGGCGCAGCTCGCCCGGGAGCAGGCCCTCGTGGCGGCGGCGATGGAAGGGGCCGGTCGGGGCGTGGCCGCGATCGGAATTCGTGAAGTGCTCTCGGCACTGGAGCGGCGGCAGGTGCGCACGCTCCTCGTCGCGCGCGATTTCGCCCGGCCCGGCTATCGCTGCGCCGCGTCGGGACGGCTGGTGCTCGGCAAGGCCGAGTGCGAAGAGGGCGGCGGCGTCATTCGCGAACCCAACGTGGTCGCGGCGGCCGCCGCGGAGGCGCGCGCTCAGGGCGCCGATGTGGTCGTGGTGGGCGATTCCCGGCTCGGCGAGCGCATCGAACGCATCGCCGCGCTGCTGCGCTATCCGACCTGATTCTGGGGCCTCACCCCCGCATGACCAGCACGGCCGCGCCACGCACCCGCCCCTCGCGGACTCGCGTGAGGGCCGTGTTCGCCTCCTCCAGCGGATAGGCCTCGACGTCGGTGCGGACCGGGACGCGCGGCGCGAGCGCCAGGAACTCCTCGCCGTCGCGCCGCGTCAGGTTCGCGACGGACCGCACCACTCGCTCCCCCCACAGGATTTCGTAGGGAAACGCCGGGATCTCGCTCATGTGAATCCCGGCGCACACCACCGTCCCGCCGGGCGCCAGGGCGCGCAGTGCCGCGGGAACGAGCGCCCCGACCGGCGCGAAGATAATCGCGGCGTCGAGTGGCTCCGGGCCCGGCTGATCCGAGGCGCCGGTCCACTCTGCGCCGAGCTCGCGCGCGTGCGCCTGGGCCGCCGAGTCCCCCGCGCGGGTAAAAGCGAAGATCCGGCGGCCCTGGTGGCGTGCCACTTGGGCCACGATATGCGCCGCGGCGCCGAACCCGTAGATGCCGAGCCGCGGCAAAGGACCCGCCGCCACCAGCGCCCGGTAGCCGATGAGCCCCGCGCACAGGAGTGGGGCGGCCGAGGCGTCGTCATAGGCATCGGGTATCGGAAAGCAGTAGCGCTCATCGGCGACGGAGAATTCGGCATAGCCGCCGTCCAGCTGATATCCCGTGAAGCGCGCCTGCCCGCACAGGTTCTCGCGGCCCGACCGGCAGAAGGAACAGGCGCCGCAGGTCCACCCCAACCAGGGCACGCCGACCCGTGCGCCGAGGCGGAAACGCTCGGCGTCGCGTCCGCGGGCGGTCACCGTGCCGACGATCTCATGGCCCAGCACGAGCGGGAGCTTCGGGTGGGGCAGCTCACCGTCGACGACGTGGAGGTCGGTACGGCAGACGCCGCAGGCGGCGACCCGGATCTGTACCTGGCCCGGTCCTGGAGTTGGGGGGTCGAGGGTCGCCGCTTGAAGCGGCCGACCGGGTGCTGGGAGGAGCATCGCGCGCATGGCTAGGAAATGCGAACCTCCTCGGCTCCAGGTCAAGGGTGAGCCGGGGAGGTTCTGGGGATACTTAATTCCGCACGGGCGCTGCCAACCCTGGCGCGGCGGCGCGAGGATACTGACGCCGGCCCCTCCCGTGGGGGCATCGTCAATCTTTCCGTCCGTCCGTGAAAGCGGCTTGAGAATCCCTCGAAGATCTCCGGGCACGACCCCCCGGCCCCCACTGCCCGACCTGCGCCTAGCCCCTTCGTGCGTCTTTCAGAGGTCCTTCACACCGAACCCACCAGCTTGCGAAGAGGATTCCCGCCGGGAGCTCGACATGAAAGTCGCGGAGCTGATGCAGACCAAGGTGAAGTCGATCGCGGTGAACGAATCGATCACCGAGGCGATGATCACGATGGCCGATTCGCACATTTCCGGGTTGCCGGTCGTGGACGGTGGCGACCACCTCGTGGGCGTGATCTCGACCACGGATCTGCTCACGGCGATGGCCGAGGCCGAGGACGCCCCGGCGCGGGCCCGTCTGCTCGATCAGACGACGGTGCGCGAGTTGATGACGGCCCGGCCGATCACCGTGTCCCCCGATGCCGATGTCCTCGACGCCGCCAAGGAAATGCTCTACATGGACATCCACCGCATCTTCGTCGAGTACGAAGGGCGCCTCGTGGGCGTCCTGTCGCAGACCGACATCGTCGGAGCCGTGGCGGGCGCGAAAATCTAGGAGGCGGGTCATGCACGTCACCGACATCATGCACACGGATCTGAAGACCATCAGCGCCGACGCCACCGTCGCAGACGCCGTGGCGGCATTGGCGCTCGCTCGCGTTTCCGCCATGCCGGTGCTCGATCGTCACGGCCGGGCCGTCGGGATCTGCACGACGCGGGATGTCCTCCTGGCGGAGAGCCGTTGCGAGAACCCGGATGCCCGGGAGCGGCTGTTCGACTCGACGCTCGTGCTCGAGATCATGACGCCGTGGCCCGACACGATCGGGCCGGACGCCGATCTGCGGGCGGCCGCGCGCAAGATGCTGGATCACGGCGTGCAGCGGTTGTTCGTGTCGGAAGCCGGGCGGCTGGTGGGCGTCGTGTCGCAGACCGACATCGTGGACGCCGTCGCCGCGGCGAAGATCTAGCGGGCGGTCCCGGCCCAGCGTTTCAAGCCGGGGAGCAGCTTCACCATCACGGCGCGGGCTTCGGGCTCCGGCATGACCCCGCGCCCCGCCATCATCCGCACACAGCGGTCGATCATGGCCGGCAGCGCGATCGCGGGGTCGGTGAACGACCCTTTGGCGAAGCAGAAGCGGCAGTAGTCGATCGCCCGGCGGCCGTCCCGTTCGGTGCCGTGATCGGCCTCTCCCTGAAGCGGCATGCCGCAGCTCTGGCAGAGGGGGCCGGCGAGCGAGATGGTCATTCGGGTCGAGCGCTCAAATCGGGACGGCGACGGCGGCGCAGCTGGCCCGGCGCAGCACCTGCCCGGCGATGCAATTTTCCGGGCCGCCGGCCACCGCGGCGCCGCGTCGATACCCCAGCACGAGCAGATCGACCGTGTGCTCGTCGACCGCGGCGAGGAGCTCCTTCACGGGCTCGCCCTGACGGGTGAGCACTTCCCATTGCGTCGCGACCGCCGTCCCGCCGCCGGGCGGTTCCCAGACTCCACCCGGGGCCGCCGTCGTGCGCCCCGGTCGCTCGACGTGCAGCGCCGCCACCGTCGCCCCGTACGCCGCGGCCAGTGTTTCCGCGACGCCGCAGATCTCCGCCACGGTCCCGGCCGGGCCGGCGATGGCGGCCGCCACCCGATGGACCGTCGTATGGCGGAGCGGGGCGAGGACGACGGGGACGCGGGCACGTTGCAGGACCGCGGCGGTGACGCTCTTCTCAGGCGGCCGATTGGGATCTTGCGCGGGACGGCCCAGCACGATCACGTCGGCGGCCTCCTCCTGGGCGCAGCGGATGATCTCGATCGCGGGCACGCCGAACGCCGTGCGGAACACCGCGGTCGGGGCGGGGAGGACCGCGGAGCTCGTCAGCTCCCGCAGCCGCTTGGTGGCCCGCGAGGCGGCAAGGCCCGAGAACGAGCCGACGTGAACACGGCGCAGCCCCTCGACCTCCCCCGCCTCGACGAACGCCCAGGGGTCGGGGATGACGGTCAGGACGATCAGCTCCGCATGAGCCCCGGCGGCAAGCTCCGCGGCGGCCAGCACGGCTCTCGGCGTGCTCGTGGACAGGTCGACGGCGGCCAGAATTCGCTGGATACGCATATCCGATCTCCTCAGCGGCAATTTGCCGACGCCACGTTGAAAGCGGCATGAAGCCCGGGTGAGGGCTTGCCGAGGCTCCCTATTGTGAGGGAACTTTCAAGGTGGCCATGGTCAAACGCCCATCTCCCGGCCGACACCCTGCGGCTCCGGCCGCGGCTTCCGCCGATCGTGTTCGCGAGCGCTATGAGCGGCTGCTCGGGTCGATCGGCGGGCTGCTCGCGCGCCATCGCCTCGGCGAGGTGCTCCAGGAGGTCGTGGAGGCCGCCCGCGACGTCGTGGGGGCCCGCTACGCGGCGATCGGCGTGCTGGCGTCCGATCGGAGGTCGCTCGCAGAGTTCGTGACCTCGGGGATCTCGGCGGCGGAACGCGAGCGCATCGGGGACATGCCCCAAGGCCGCGGCCTGCTGGGTCTCCTGATGCATGAAGGCCGACCGATCCGGACGGCGGAGATCCGCCGGCACCCCCAGTCGTACGGCTTCCCCGCCGGCCACCCCGAGATGCGTTCGTTTCTCGGCGTCCCGATCAACACGGCGCGGGGCGTTTTCGGCAACCTCTACCTCACTGACAAGGTCGGCGCGCCGGAGTTCACGGCCGAGGACGAGGCGATCGCCGTGCTCCTCGCCGCCCAGGCCGGCGTCGCCGTGGAGAACGCGCGGCTGTTCGAGGAGACTGAGCGCCTCCTCGCCGAGGTCCAGGCGATGCAGCGCCAGCGCGACTTGTTCTTCGCGATGATGAACCACGAGCTGCGCAACGCGTTGACGGGGGTCTTCGGGTGGGCCGAGCGGTTGGTGCGGGCGCGCGGTGGCGATCCGACGCTGGCGGCCCAGGAGGTTTACGAAGGCGCCGAGCGCACCGTCGCGCTCTTGAATGACGTCCTGGACCTGACCCGTCTCGATGCCGGCAAGGTGCACGCGGTCACGCGCGAAGTGGATGTGCGGGGCGTCGTGCAGCGGGCGGTGGCCGGCCTCGAGCCGCAAGCCGAGCCGCGCCGCATCGAGATTGTGACGACATGCCCGGATGCGCCGCCGCCGCTCACCACCGATCCGGTGCGGCTGCAGCAGATTCTCACCAATCTCCTCGGCAACGCCGTCCGGCACAGCCCGGACGCCGCCGTCGTGCGCGTGACGGTGGAGGTCACCCGGCGGCAATTCCTGCTCACGGTCAGTGATGAGGGCAGCGGCATTCCCGTCGAGCTGCAGGAGCGGATCTTCGAGCCCTTCGAGCGGGTCAACCCCGAGTCCGGGACCGGCGTTGGGCTCGGGCTCGCGATCTCCCGGCGACTCGCCCAGGTACTCGGGGGCACCCTCACCGTTTCGAGCACGCCCGGTGAAGGGGCCCGTTTTCTCCTGTCACTGCCGAGGGAATACACGGGCGCCGATTAATGAAGCCTTCTTCACGCTTCATTTACGAACCGTTTCACCACGCGGCTTAAGGTTTCCCCCATGAAAATCCTCGTGGTAGAAGACGACCGGAAGGTCGCGGGTTTCATCGAGCAGGGTCTGCGCGAGGAAGGCTACGCTGTCGACGTCGCCCCCGACGGTGACGAGGCCACCATGCTCGCGCATGTCTACGAGTATGATCTGGTCATCCTCGACATCATGCTCCCCAAGAAGAACGGCCTGCAAGTGGCGGCGGAACTGCGCCGCGAAGGCCGGCCGACCCCGATCCTGATGCTGACGGCGCGGGACACGACCGAGGACGTGGTGCGCGGGCTCGACGCCGGGGCCGACGATTACATCACCAAGCCGTTCAAGTTCGACGAGCTCCTGGCCCGGGTGCGCGCGCTGGTGCGGCGCGGTGGCGCCGCCCGCACGGAGCTGCTCGTGTACGGCCCGATCGAGCTGGATCGCCTGAAGCACAAGGTCCGGGTGAAGACGAAACCGATCGAGCTGACCCCCAAGGAATTCCACCTGCTGCAGCACTTCCTCCTGCATCCCGAAGAAGTCGTGCGTCGCACCGAGCTGCTGGAGAAGGTGTGGGACATGCACTTCGATCCCGAGAGCAACGTGGTCGATGTGCACGTCGGGAATCTCCGCCGCAAGCTGAAGCAGGCGGCGGGTGCCGACCTGATCGAGACGGTGCGCGGCGTCGGATTCCGGCTCCAATCCCCCGAGGAAAACGGAAAGAAGGCGTGACGCCGTCGTTGCGGCTGTCACTCGCCGCGCGATTCGCGGGGACGATGGCCGTTGCGTTGATCGCCATCTCGGCCGCGTTCTCCCTGGCCACGAGCCGCGTGCTCCGGAGTCAACAGGACCGCGCGATCGCCGCGGCGGCCGTCATCGTCAGCGACGGGCTGGCCTACAGCGAGATGCAGGGAGCGCCCCCCTTCCTCGCCGCCACGCCCTCCCGCTACACCCAGGAGCTCAACCGCTATGTCGTCCTGCGCGACCCGCAAGGCCGGCCGCTGCGGGCCATTCCGGGCGAGGCGATGGATCTGCCGGTCGATACCGCCGCCGTCGCGGCCGCCGTCGCGCATCCCGGCGAGTTCCAGTACGCGGACGTGCGCGGGTGGCACGGGCTCCAGATGCGCACGGTGTACGTCGCGGAGGCCGGCGCCGGGGGTGGCGGCGCGGCGCACTGGCTCGTGCAGGTCGCGGCGTCCACCGAACGGCTGCACGCCTTGAGCCGCGACCTGATTCTGATCCAGGTCGTCATCACTCTCCTGGGGACGGGGGCGTCCTACTTCGGCGGGTGGTGGCTGGCGGGGTCGGCGGTCCGCCCCGTGCAGGAAATCACCTCGCAGGCGATGCAGATTCAGGCGGGGACCCTCGATCAGCGGCTCGCGTCGCACGCCACCACCGTGGAGTACCGTGGGCTGGTGTCCGTCCTGAACCGCATGTTGGACCGGCTGGAGAGCGCCTTCCAGGCGCAACGCCGTTTTACCGCGGACGCGAGCCACGAGCTGCGCACGCCGCTCACGGTGATGCAGGGAGAAATCGAGGTCGCGCTGCGGAGCGATCGCAGCGTCCGCGAATACCAGCAGGTGTTGCGCAGCTCACTGGAGGAAATCGATCGCCTGATCGTGATGACGGAGGAGCTGCTCCTGATCACCCGGGTGCAGGCGCACGCGGTGCAGGTGCACCGCTCGTCCACCGACGTGGGCGCGCTGATCCAACACTCCCTCGACCGGCTGCGCGGCCAGATCCTCGAGCGGGAGCTCACCGTCTCCGCCCCGGCGGCGGATTCGCGCGTTTCGGCGGACCGAGACCTGCTCGGGAAGCTGATCGACGAGCTGCTCGAGAACGCCGTGAAGTACTCGGAGCCGGGCGGCGAGATCCGGGTTTCGACCGAGCCGTCGCCGGAGCGCATGCGGCTGGTGATCGAGGACGCCGGTCCTGGCATTGCGCTCGAGGACCTGCCGCACATCTTCGACCCCTTCTACCGGGCCGACCAGGCCCGCGGCCGCGGCACCGGGACCGGCCTTGGGCTGACCACGGCGGCCGCGATCGCGCGCCTCCATGGCGGCGACATCCGGGCGGCCAACCGCCCCGAAGGCGGGGCCCGCTTCGAAGTGGACCTCCCTACTCATATCCCAGCGTGAGGAGCCCATGACTCACCCCCCAGACCCGCACCGGGAGGCGCATCCCCGGGGCACCCTGTTCCTGATCGGCCTGTACGGTGTCGTTTTCGCCCTGTGCTGGTTCGCCGTGTACGTCCTGCTCTACCTCAAGCGCGGTGGGGTGACGCCATGAACGTCCCCCTCTACGAAAAGATCTGGATCTGGGCGGCGCTGGTGATCATCGCGGCCTTTGCCGTGACGGTGACGGTGGGGTACGCGTCGAGTGCGCTCCAGCCCCCGAGCCACGTCGAGACGATCGATCCCGCCAAGGTGTTCACCGACTCGCGGTTCGCGCAGCGCGGGGTGACGGTCACCGACAAGGGAGCGACGGTCGTGATGGTGGCGATGATGTTCGCCTACAATCCCGCCGAGGTGCACGTCCCCGCCGGCAAGCCCGTCACCTTCCGGCTGACCAGCATCGACGTGACCCACGGGTTCCAGATCGTGGGCACCAACGGTAACACCATGATCATCCCGGGCTACGTGAGCCAGTTCACGACGACCTTCCAGCAGCCCGGGGAATACCTCATCGTGTGCAACGAATACTGCGGCCTGAGCCATCACCTGATGTCCGCGAAGCTCGTGGTGGAGGCGGCCCCATGACCACGAACCAGAGCGATCGGCTCCCGCTCGCGAACCTGGGCGTCGCCGTGGCCGCCTTCGGCATCGCGGCCGGGATGGCGCTGATGCAGGCGCTGTCGCGGGCCAATCTCGATCTCCCCTTCCGCAGCGCCAAGATGTACTACCTGTCGGTCACGGCGCACGGCGTGCTGATGGCGCTCGTCTTCACCACGTTCTTCATCATGGGGTTCGGGTACGTGGTGATCACGCGGACGCTGAACCGCCCGATTGCCGCGCCGGGGCTCGCGTGGGCCGGGTTCTGGACTGCGACGCTCGGCACGGCGCTCGCCGCGGGGGCGATCCTCGCCGGGAAGGCGAGCGTGCTGTACACGTTCTACCCTCCGCTGCAGGCGCATCCCGCGTTCTACATCGGGGCGGCGCTGCTCATCGTCGGGTCATGGGCGTGGGCGGCGGTGACGATCATGTCGTACCGGTCGTGGCGCAAGGAGCATCCCACGGAGCCCGCCCCGCTCGCGTTGCACGGGATGCTGGCGACCGCCATCGTCTGGCTCATCGCCACCGTGGGGGTCGCGGTCGAGGACGTCGTTCTCCTCATTCCCTGGTCGCTCGGCATCACCAAGACCGTCGATCCGTTGCTGGCGCGGATGCTGTTCTGGTACTTCGGGCACCCCCTCGTCTACTTCTGGCTCCTCCCCGCGTACGTCGTCTGGTACACGATCCTCCCCAAGGTCGCCGGCGGTAAGCTGTTCAGCGATCCCCTCGGGCGGCTCGTGTTCATCCTGTTCATCGTGCTCTCGACGCCCGTGGGTCTGCACCATCAGTTCATGGACCCCGGCATTCCGGCAGCCTGGAAGTACCTGCACTCGATGATCACGCTCGGCATCCTGTTCCCGAGCTTCGTGACGGCCTTCACCATCACGGCTTCGATGGAGGTGGCGGGACGGATGAAAGGGGCGACGGGACTGCTCGACTGGCTGGGCACGCTCCCCTGGGGCAATCCCACCTTCTCGAGCGTCGCACTGTCCATGATCCTGTTCGCCTTCGGCGGGATCGGCGGGGCGATCAACGCGTCGTACATGCTGAACTCGGTGGTGCACAACACGGCGTGGATCCAGGCCCACTTCCACCTGACGGTGGGGAGTGCGGTCGCCCTGACCTTCATGGGCACCACCTACTACATCCTGCCCCGGCTGCTCGGGCGCGAAATCGAATCGCCGTTCCTGGCCAAGGTGCAGCCGTATCTCTGGTTCTTCGGGATGGCGCTGTTTTCCTTCACGAACCACGTCACCGGACTCCGCGGGATGCCGCGACGCGTCTATGATCCCAGCTACGGGGGCGCCCCGGCGGCCGAGCACTGGCGCATCCTGACCGGCGTCTCCGCCGTGGGCGGCATCCTGCTCTTCGCGAGCGCGGCGCTGTTCGTGCTGGTGGTGCTCGGGACCTGGCTCGGCGGGAACGCGCGCGCCGGGGGACCGGCGCCGTTCGAGTGGGCGGAGCCGCTGGAGCCGGTCGCCACCCGCCTCACCTGGCTCGACCGCTACGGCCTGTGGACGATCGTGGCGATCGTACTCGTTCTCATCGCCTACGCCTATCCGCTATGGGCGCATCTGCAGATGCCCACCTTCGGGTCCCCGGGCTTCTCGCCGTTCTGACCGGCGCCCGCGGCCTGCGGCGGGATCCGGTGGCGGCGCTCGCCGCCATCGGATTCGCTGCGGGGAGCGTCGTGCAGCTGCTGTTTCAGGATCCGGTCACCGCCGACCGGATCTTCTTTTTCACCCTCGTGCTGGGTGGCGTCCCTCTCGTCGCGCAGACGCTCTGGGGGATGCTGCGCGGGCGGTTCGCGGCCGACATCGTAGCCATGCTCGCGATCGTCGGCGCGTTTGTGTTTCATCACTACTTCGCCGGCACCGTCATCGTCCTGATGCAGTCCGGGGGAGAAGCGCTCGAATCCTACGCCATGGACCGGGCCTCGGCTTCGCTGGAGGCGCTGCTCGAGCGGGCGCCCCGCATCGCCCGGCGGCTGGAAGGCGACCGGCTGATCGAAGTCGCGGTGGACACCATCCGGCCGGACGATCTCATGGTCGTGCGCCCGGGGGACCTGGTCCCCGTCGACGGCGAGGTCACGGCCGGGACGTCGAGCGTGGATCAGTCGGCGTTGACAGGGGAGCCGCTGCCGATCCGGGCGCGGCCGGGGACGACCCTGATGAGCGGCGGGGTGAACCTGGATGGGGCGTTGACCCTCCGGGCCGTCCGGCCGGCGGCGCTGTCGCAGTACCAGCAGATCGTCGAGCTCGTGGCGCGGGCGCGGCGCGAACGGCCCCCGATCCAGCGCCTCGCCGACCGCTACGCGGTCTGGTTCACGCCGCTGACGCTCGCGATGTGCGGCGTGGCCTACGCGCTCACACACTCGGCGACCAGCGTCCTCGCGGTGCTCGTCGTCGCCACGCCGTGTCCGCTGATCCTCGCGACGCCGATCGCCGTGATCGCGGGGATCGCCCGCGCGGCCGCTGAAGGGATCATCGTCAAGACGGGAGTCGCGATCGAGCAGATCGGGCGGGCGCGCGTCGTGGTGTTCGACAAGACCGGTACGCTGACCCTGGGACGGCCGACCGTGGAGCAGGTGGTCCCGACCGATGCCCGGTCGGCCGATGAGCTGCTGCGACTCGCCGCCGCCGTGGAGCAGCGGTCCGGCCATCATCTGGGTCACGCCGTAGCCGAGGCGGCGCGGCAGCGGAAGATCGCGGTCCCGGAGGCCCGCGACGTGCGGGAGACGCCGGGGCTCGGGGTAGTGGGGACGGTGGAGGGCCGGACGGTTGCGGTCGGGTCGGTGGCGTACCATAAGTCCCGGGGCGTGGGGATTCACGACGGGCTCCCCGAGCGCACCTCGGCGTTCATCACGGTGGACGGCGCACCCGCCGGGTACGTCACTTTCGCCGATCGGCTGCGCCATCAGGTGCCGGGTCTGATGCAGCGCCTCGTGGTGCTGGGCGTGACCGATACGGTCATGCTCACGGGGGACCGCCAGGAGACGGCGGAGATCGTCGCCGGGCAGGCGGGGATCCACACCGTGATGGCGAACCTCCTGCCGTCGGACAAGGTCGCCGCGGTGCAGGAGCTGAAGCAGCGCCATGGCGTGGTCATCATGGTGGGCGACGGCATCAACGATGCGCCGGCGCTCGCTGCGGCGACGGTGGGGGTCGCGATGGGCGCGCACGGGGCGGCGGCGTCGGCGGAGGCGGCGGACGTCGTGCTGCTGGTCGACGACGTCAGCCGGGTGGCCGAAGCGGTGGCCATCAGCCAGCGGATGCGGCGCATCGCGATGCAGAGCATCGGCGTGGGTCTCGGGGTGAGCGGGGCGCTGATGGTGGTGGCTGCCGCCGGGCATATCACCCCGGCGATCGGGGCGTTGCTGCAGGAAGCGCTCGATGCGGCGGTGATCCTCAACGCGCTGCGGGCGCGGAGAGCGTAGAAACGGGAGCGGCGAGCTCGGCAATCGGCGACGTCTCACTCTGGCTTCATGGGTTGTTCATAGGGCGTGTGCGAGTTTACCTTCGTGCGCCAGAGGACCGGCGCATCGAGCGGTCCGCGTTCCTGACGTCTGGGGAGGAATGCCGGGCCGCTCGTCTTTTTTGTGCCGTTCGAGTGAGAGTCTCCTCACGGACGGCAGGGCGTTCTCTTCAAGTCTTGCGTGATACGTTGTGTACGGCGCAGGAACACCGGACATGGAGGAGGGTGCCGAGAGGCACCACACGAGGCGTGGGAGAACCACGCCACAGGTGAGTGGGCGAGCGTGGCCCACCCGTCCGATACCCTGCGCTGCTGGAGGGGCCAGAGGGTCAGCAACCGACCCCTGGCCCCATTCAACTTGGAGAGCCATCATGATCGCCACCTCCGTTGCCGGATCCGCGATGTCCAAGGTGTTCCCGAACCGCTGCGTGGCCGGTCGTGAGCTGGCCGCGCGGCTTGCGGGTGTGCGCCTGCACGACCCGATCGTCCTGGCCCTGCCTCGGGGCGGCGTCCCCGTGGGCTACGAGGTCGCTCACGCCCTTGGCGTGCCGCTCGACGTGCTCGTCGTTCGCAAAGTAGGCGCGCCCGATCAGCCCGAGCTCGCGATCGGCGCCGTGGGGCAGGGGGCGACGGTGCTCGACCGCGAGACGATCGCCCTGATCGGCGTCCCCGACGATTACCTCCAGGCGGCGGTGGCCCGCGAGCGCCTCGACGTGGAGCGGCGGACGGCGTTGTTCCGGGCGGGGCAGCCGCCCTTGGACCTCAAGGGCAAGACGGCGCTGCTCGTGGATGACGGCCTGGCGACGGGGGCGACGGCGGAGGCGGCGGTGGATGTGGCGCGCCACCTCGGCGCCGAGCGGGTGGTCGTGGCGGTTCCGGTGGCATCCGAGGAGGCGGTGAAGCGTCTCAGCGCCAAGACCGATGAGGTCGTGGCGCTCGCGACCCCGGCGTTCTTCCGGGCCGTCGGGTACTGGTACGAAGACTTCTCGGCGACGGAAGATGCGGAGGTCCAGCGGCTGTTGAAGGTCTCACGGCTCGAGCGCGAGACGCACTACCGGCCGAAGGGTTGAGACTGGCCGGAAGGTCCTAGGTCAAAGAGTGACGAAGTGGCTTGTCGGGCGCTTGACGCGCCCGACACCCTTCGTCAGTTGGGACACCGGTTAGTGGTGGCGCTTATGCTCGTGGCTGTCGCCACCTGAGCTCAGCGTGACATCTGCCAGGGACGCCTCCTCTTCGAGCGTGGGCTCGACGAAGCTCTGCTTCGGGGTCTCGCTCATTCTGGGCCATTCCTCCGAGAAAGGGGCGCCGACGGCTATCGGCGCGTCACCCAGTTTGCAAGACCCGCGCCAGAAAACCGGGCACTAGATGGAGCTAGGGATCAAATGCCTTGTGGGAGACCTGCAACGTTCCGTCGATGAGGAGCCGCAGATGCTGCGTCCCTGGTCCTCACTTCCCTTCGAACACTGGCTCCCGCTTGCCGAAGAACGCGGCGATCCCCTCGGCGAAGTCCTTCCCGTCGGCGATCGCGGCGAGCTGACGCAGCTCCTCGTCCAGGTGATAGTCGAGCTGGTCGACCCCGGCCGCCTGGTTGATGAGCGCTTTGGCGACACCGTAGGCCTTGGTCGGCCCGGCCGCGAGGCGTCTCGCGAGCGCCTGCACCTCGACGCCAAAGGTCTCGTCCGGAAGCACTGCCGTCACGAGCCCGATCGCCTTGGCCTCCCGCGCCGTCAGGCGTGGGTTCATGAGGATCAGCTCCATCGCCTTGCGCAGCCCCACGAGCCGTGGCAGGAAAAAGGTCGAGCTCTCGGCGCCGGTCAGCCCGGTCTTGTGATAGGCCCACTCGAAACTCGCGCGCTCGGAGGCGATCACCAGGTCGCAGGCCATTGCGATCCCGAACCCCCCCGCCGCCGCGATCCCGTCCACAGCGGCGATGAAGGGTTTCGGCGCCCGCTTGATCTCCGAAATCGTGCTGTGCAGGTACTCGAGGATCTGCTTGAAACTCTCGCCGAAACCCTGCTCGGGGCCCGTGCCCTCCGGGTGGAGGTAGCCGAAGTCGCCGGCGTCGCCCTGCTCCCGGATGTACTTCAGGTCCGCGCCGCTCGAGAACACTCCCTCCACCCCGCGGAGCAGCACGCAGCGCACCTCGGCATCGCGCGCGAATTGCAGCCCCGCCTTGCGAAAGTCCTGGGCCATCGCGACGTCCATCGCGTTGAACCGTTCCCGCCGGTTCATCGTGATGATGCCGACGGCGCCGTCGCGTTCCATGAGGATGTGAGCCATGGCGTGCCTCTATGGGGTGCAGCTAGCCGCCAGCCAGCGCCGGTTCGCCCGCCTCGGCCAGCGATTCGGCGCACATGACGATCGCGTCGGACAGGAGCGGGCCCCACACCGCCCGCATCATCCACTCCCGCTGGGCGTAGGCGCAGGCCTTGAGAATATCGATCGCCTGCCACGCCCGCGCGTCCCGCACCATCGGATGCACCGGAAACGCCCGCGAGCGGAGCAGCACGGGGCCCACGTCCACCTCCGATGTCACGAGATGGACCGTCGTCCGGGTCTCCGGCTCCCCGGCGAGGATGGCCTCACGCGTCGAGCGCAGGCCCCGGTAGCGCGGCCGGCCGTCGCCGCCCTGGATGCTCAAGTCGGCGTCGTGAATGTTGATCACGCGGTCGGGGAAGGCGTCGAGGAGGGGCTTGGTGAGGATATGGAGGTAGCCGCAGGCGACGACGAGATCGATTCCCAGAGCGAGCAGCTCGTGGGCGGTTTCCCGGTCGAAGTCGGCCCGTACCGACATGTCCCGCAGTGGCGTCCCGCGCCCGCGATAGTACTCATGGATGTCACGCACGAGGACCGGCACGTGCGCCGTCCGTGCGGTCGCCAAGTCCCGGTGCTCGGAGTCCGTCACCACGAGGGTCGTGAGGTCGTAGATCCGGCCGCGGCGGCGGTCCTCGCCCAGCAGATACGCGAGGCCGGGAGCCCGGAAGGTGGAGAGCAGCGCGACCTTCAGCATATGCGCGGCATCGGCTCGCCTTCGGCTTCCGTCATCAGGCGCCGCCCCAGGCCGGTGTCGAGAATCACCCGGCCCACATGATCCGCAATGCACTCGCCGACGATCACCGCCGCCGCGCCAAGCGGATGGGCCCGCAGCGCCGCGAGCACGACATCCGCCGCTTCAGGCCGCACGCCCAGCACCGCCTTGCCCTCGTTGGCGATCTGGAATGGGTCGAGGCCCAGCATCTCGGCGGCCGAGCGCACCACCGTGGAGATGGGCACCTGCGGCTCGTGAATCACGATCCCGACGCCGCTCTTCTCGGCCATTTCGTGAAGCGCGCTCGCCGCCCCGCCCCGGGTGGGATCCTTCATCGCGGTGATCGCCCCGGGGGCGGTGCTGAGGGCCTCCCGGATCAGGCCGTTGATCGGCGCGACGTCGGACGACAGCTCGGCCTCGATGGCGAGCGCGTGCCGCTTGGCCATGAGCGCGATCCCGTGGTCGCCGATGGTTCCGGTGAGAATGACCCGGTCCCCCGGCCGGAGCCCGGCGTCGGGGACGACGGCGTCGGCCAACGCCACTCCGGTGGTGTTGATCACGATCCCATCCAGCTCCCCGCGCCCCATGACCTTGGTGTCGCCGGTGACGATGGCGACGCCGGCCTCGCGGCAGGTGGCGAGCATGGAGCGCTGAATCCGTTCGAGGTCGGCGCGCCGGAACCCTTCCTCGATGATCACGGCGCAGGTCAGTCCGAGGGGAGTCGTGGCGCCCATCATCGCGAGGTCGTTGACCGTTCCCGACACGGCGAGGCGGCCGATGTCGCCGCCGGGGAAGAAAATGGGATGCACGACGTGGGAGTCGGTGGTGACGACGAGCCAGCGGTCGCCCACGCGCAGGGCGGCGCCGTCGTCCATCGCGCCGAGGCCGATTCCGTCGATCGGCGCGTCCAGGAATCCCGCCGCCAGGGTCTCACCGATCAGGGTGCGCATGGCCCGCCCGCCGGCGCCGTGCCGCAGGGTGATCAGCTCTTCACGGGCGGCGAGGCCGCTCGGGGTCTTCACGGAGGCGCTCATAGGTCCGGGTGTCCTCCATACATGTGCCAGATCTTGCAGGTCCCCTCGCTCGACACCATGCAGGCCCCGACGGGCGCGTCGGGGGTGCATTCCTTCCCGTAGAGGCGGCACTGCGTCGGCGAAGCGATCCCCGCCATGATGTCGCCGCAGATGCACACCTGGGTCAACGCGGAGGGAGCGTGGTTCCAGAGGCGCCGCAGGTCGATCTCGAACTTGCGGCGCGCATCCATCGCGGCGAACTCGTCGCGCAGGCGCAGGTTGCCGTTCGGCACGTGCGCGATGCCACGCCACTTTCCCCCGGTCGAGCGGAACACCCGCCACAGCATCGCCTGGGCGTTGCGGTTCCCCTCGGGGCTCACGCACCGGGGATACATGTTCTCGACCCGCGGCGTCCCGTCGCGCACCAACTCGACCAGGCGAACCAGCCCGGCGAGGATGTCGAGCGGCTCGAACCCCGCCACGACGACGGGAATGCGATGCCGCTCCACGAACCGCTCGAAGATCTTCCATCCGGTGATCGCGGCCGCGTGCCCGGCGGCGAGGAACCCCTCGACCCGGTTCCCCGGCATCTCGGCCACGATCTCCATAACCGGCGGGATGTACTTGTGGGCCGAGAGCACCGAGAAGTTGGGGGGCGGGTCGGCGAGCATCACCGCCGCCGTCGCGACCGCGGTCGTCTCGAACCCGCTCGCGAAGAACACCACCTCTTCCGTCGTGTCGCGCGCCAGTTCGACGGCCTGCGCCGCGCTGTAGACGACGTCGATCGTCGCCCCTTCGGCCTGGGCGTCGGCGAGGGATTTGGCGGTGCCGGGGACCTTCAGCATGTCGCCGTAGGTGGCGACCCGGATCCCGTCCTGCGCCAGGACCACCGCCTCGTCCACTTCCGGCATGTCGGTGACGCAGACCGGGCAACCGGGGCCCATGATGACGTTCAGATCCCGCGGCAGAATCGCCCGCAGCCCGAACTTGGCGATCGATTGCTCGTGGCTGCCGCACACGTGCATCACCGAGACGGGCGCCCGCCCGATCTCGTGGGTGACGTGCGCGAGCCGGCCGGTCAAGGCCCTGGCTTTGCCGGGGTCGCGGAACTTGAGCTCGCCCACGCCGTCGGAGAGCAGGGCCTCAGGCATCGGGCCCTCCCTGCCGCTTCGCCGCCACGATCTCCCCCCGTACATCCGCCGCCATCATGTCGTTCTCCGCCTCGCGCAGCAGCAGCTCGTAGAGCGCCAGCGTCTCCCCGATCTCGTGCGCGGGGATCTTGCGGATCGCGAAGCCGACGTGGTTCAGGATGTAGTCGCCGGGCCCCACCGGCTCGTCCACGACGTCAAGCCGGGTCTCCCGCCGCACGCCGAAGAAGTCCACCGTGGCCGTCTGGCCGTGAACCGCGATGACCTTACCGGGAACGCCGAGACACATCACACACCTCCATCCGCCTCGCGGCGGAGCCGGGCGGTCGCGATGGCCGCCTGGCCGTAGCTGATGGCCCCATCATTGGGGGAAAGCAGACGCGGGATCAGGACCCGTAACCCGCGCCGGGTGAGTCGCTGCCGCAACGAGGCCAGGAGCCGCGCATTCTGGAAGCAGCCGCCGCCCAGGACGACGGTCGTCAGGTCGGCCGCCTGAGCGGCTCGCACCGCCACCTCGACCGAGCCGGCCGCAACGCTCTCGTGGAAGGCGGCCGCGAGGGCCGACGGGGCCTCGCCCCGGGCCAGCGATTCACCCAGCGCCGTCAGCAAGGGGAGAGGATCGAGCTCCCACGTCCCGTCGTGCTGCTGCGCGGGGAACGGCAACGGCGTGGCGGGCAGGTCACCGGCCAGGGCCTCAAGCTCCATCGCCGCCTGCCCCTCGTACTGCGCCGTAGTGCGGATGCCCAGAACCGCCGCCGCAGCGTCGAACAGCCGCCCCAGCGACGAAGCGAGCGGGGCGTTGAGGCGTTGGGCGATCTGCTGATCGGCGAGCGTCAGCTCCTTGGGGTCGATGCCCGCAAAGGCACGGGCGAACGCGGGCGCCGCGTCCGGTGCGAGCGCCAGGTATCCGCGCGCCACCCGCCAGGGCCGCCGCACGGCCAGATCGCCGCCGGGCAGGGCCGCGTAGCGCAGCTGACCGACGCGCCGGTATCCCCCGAGGTCGGCGATCAGGAACTCGGCGCCCCACACGTTCCCGTCTTCGCCGTAGCCGGTGCCGTCGAAAGCGAGGCCCAAGACGGGACCCGTCTCGCCGTGCTCCGCCAGGACCGCAGCGACATGGGCGTGATGGTGCTGCACCGGGAGGACGCGCTCGAGTCCCAGCTCTTCCGCCACCCGCGTCGAGAGGTAGCCGGGGTGCAGGTCGCGCGCGGCGACCGTGGGTGTGATCCGGAACAATCGCCGGTAGAGCGCCAGGGTCGCCTGGAAGTGCTCCAGAGTCTCCAGGTTCTCGAGGTCGCCCACGTGCTGGCTCACGTAGGCGGTCGACTCGTGCACGAGCGTAAACGTGTTCTTGAGATGCGGGCCGACGGCGACGAGCGCCGTCGGGCTCTCCAGGGGCAGCGGGATCGGCAGCGGGGCGAAGCCCCGCGCGCGGCGCAGGAACACCGGAGTATCGCCCGCCACCCGCAGCACGGAGTCGTCGTAACGGGCCACGATCTCGCGGTCGTGCACCAGGAATGCATCGGCGATGCGGTCGAGGCGGCGCAGCGCGTCCTCGTTGGAGGTCGCGATCGGCTCTTCGGAACGGTTGCCGCTCGTCATCACGAGCGGGCGCCCGGTCCGCTCCAGCAGGAGGTGGTGCATGGGGGTGTAGGCGAGCATCACCCCGATCGTATCGAGTCCCGGGGCGACGGTCGGCGCGACCGGTGCCCCGGCATCGACACGCCGCCGCAGCAGGACGATCGGGCGCTCGCGCGACTCAAGCAACGCCGACTCGAGCCCCCCGACCAGGGCGAAGGCACGGGCTTCCTCGACGCCGCGAACCATGACGGCGAGGGGCTTCGCTTCCCGGAGTTTCCGTGCGCGCAGCCGGCGTACGGCGATGTCGTTCGTCGCATCGACGGCGAGGTGGAATCCTCCAAGGCCTCGGACCGCGATGATCAGTCCGGCCTGGAGGAGGCGCGCGGCTGTGGCAATCGGATCCCGAACCTCGCCGGGCAGTGGGAGGTCGGGGTGGGTGAGCCACACGTGAGGCCCGCAGTCGGGGCAGCTGTTGGTCTCGGAGTGGAAGCGGCGGCTCGATGGGTCCTCATACTCGCGCCGGCACTCCGGGCATTGCGGGAACGCGCGCATGCTGGTGCGCTCCCGGTCGTAGGGCATCGCCTCGATTACCGTGAAGCGCGGGCCGCAATCGGTGCAGGTGATGAAAGGGTAGTGGTAGCGCCGGTTCGTCGGATCGGACAGCTCGGCCAGGCAGTCGTGGCAAATCGCGACGTCGGGGGAAATCGGCTGCCGGCGGTCGGGCTGATCGGCCGATTCGCGGATCTCGAACGTCACGAGTCCTGTCGGGACCACGCGGGTCTGCTCCACGCGCTCGATGCGCGCCAGCGGGGGGGCCTCCCGCTTGAGCGCCCGCATGAACGGGCCGATCCCTTCTGCGGCGCCCTCGATTTCGATCTGGACGTCCCCCGCGGCGTTGCGCACCCAGCCGCCGAGGCCGTGCCGCAGCGCGAGCCGATGGACGAAGGGGCGGAACCCGACGCCCTGCACGACGCCGCGGACCGACAGCCGCCAGGCTTCCCGGACCACCGTCTGGGGGGCGGTGGTCATGCGGGTTGGCGACCTCGAGCGCGGGACCGCACGAAGCCGTACCACTCGTCCATCCCGTTCGGCTCCATGGCGGAGGTGAAGAGGAACTGCAGGTCGGGATTCACGGCGAGACAGTGCGATACCGCCCGCTCCACGCTGAACGGCACGTGGGGGAGCAGGTCCATCTTGGTGAGGACGACCACTTTCGACTGCCGGAACATCTTGGGGTATTTCGCCGGCTTGTCCTCCCCCTCGGTGACCGAGAAGAGGACGACTTTGGCGTCTTCCCCGAGGTCCCAGCTCGCCGGGCAGACCAGGTTGCCGACGTTCTCGATGAACAGGAGATCGGTATTGGCCAGGTCCATCGCGTCGAGCGCCGTCTCGACCTGCCGGGCGTCCAGGTGGCAGGCGCCCCCCGTGATCACCGCCTGCACCAGCCGGTCGGTGTGGCGGGCGAGGCGGTCGGCGTCGTTCTGCGTCTGGACGTCGCCCGTCACGACGGCGATCCGGAGCTCCCGACCGAGATCGGCGAGCGTCCGCTCGAGCAGCAGCGTCTTCCCGGATCCCGGTGACGACACGAGGTTCAGCGACGGGACGCCCGCCTCCTGCAGCCGGTGGCGCACCGCCGCCGCGATCTCGTCGTTCTTCGCGAGCACCCGTTCCCGGACGTCGATCGTCCTAACGGCCATCGTCGACCTCCAGGTAGGCGAGCCGCAGCACGTCCCCCGGCTGGCGCAGGATCACCGGCCGCGCCTGCCCGAACGGCGGAGCGGAGAGCAGCGCCTCGAGACAGAACGACAGATTCTCGGGCTCCACCCCGGCGTCATCGCCGACCTCGACGCCGACGGCGACCAGTGATTCGGGTTCGCCGACCCGCTCCTCCGCCATGCGGCAGACTTCGAGCGCGATGCTCATCTCATGCATGCATGGGCTCCACGGCGGTACAGGTCACGCCCCACCGCCCGAGCTGCGCCACGATCTCGGCGACGAGATCGTCGAGCCGCACGCGCAGCGTGTCGGTCAGCGAATTCGACAGCTCCACGACGGCCGGCTCGAGGCCGATGGCCACCGTCTGCGCGGGGAGGGTGCCCCGCAGCTCGGCCAGGGCCAGGACGTCGCGCAGATCGACTTGATGCGGGGAGATCTTGGTCGCCAGATATCTCGGGATCCGGTCCCGCTCGAGCGCGTGCAGTGTGCCCGGGGCGGCGCCCGTGGCGATGGCGTCGACCAGCAGCACCCGGCCGGCGTCTTCGATCACGGGCAGCAGGTTCATCCCCCAGGTACCGCCGTCGACCACCTCCACGCTCTCCGGAAGCTGCCAGGTCTCCTGCAGGCGGGCGACGGCGGCGAGCCCGAGTCCGTCGTCCGCCATCAGGGGGTTCCCGAGGCCGATCACGACCGTGGGACGGGCAGATTCACTCATCGACATACTTCTGGTCCCTCTCGAGGAAACGCCCGCCGGAAATGATCGAGGAAATCGTCCCCGTGTGCTCGAGCGTGTCCGCTCGCAGCGCCAGGTACACGTGGATCGGGACGAAAATGATGAACAGCCAGGTGAGGATGTGGTGCACGAAGTGGACCCTCTGGATCCCCCCGAGCAGCCGCACGACCCAGTTGAACATCGTGTAAAAGAAGCCTTCCGGGGCGGCCTGGCCGTACATCGCGAAGCCCGTGATGGCCATGATCGCCGCGATGAAATAGACGAACGTGTACGACAGCTGCTGCAGCGGATTGTGCCCCATGTACTGGGGGTCGTGCGTCGTGTCGATCATCAGGTAGTACTTGACCTTGCGCCACAGATTCGCCCAATCCCGCGGCCGGACGGGGTACAGGGCGCCCCACCGCTCGAACTTGTTCCCCCGGAACAGCCAGTAGAACCGCACGATCGCCGTGGCGACGAGCACCCCCGCGGCGACGAAGTGCCAGAACCGCACCTTGCCCATCAAGTAGTTCGCGCTCGCCTCCCCGCTGGTCATGAAATACGGCCGGCCGATGTAAAAGCCGGTGATCACGAGGACGACGATGCACAGGGCCGCCGTCCAGTGCATGGCGCGGATCGGCCATCCCCACAGATAAACCCACTGGTAACGCCCCGTGCCGTGGAGCGTTTCCTTGGCGAGGGGGGGCCGTGGGGCTGCGCCCCCCTTGACCGGGGCGCTCATTGCACCCTCACGCTGGTGACCTCCGCCCCGGTCGCGTCGAGGACGTGCACGCCGCAAGCCATGCATGGATCGAACGAGTGGATCGTGCGGAGAATTTCGAT
>Ga0335085_10002013_pt1 | contig 39657 bp, 29 predicted proteins | sample Lox_Sample_45_FD_206712 | JGI IMG/M metagenome (GOLD analysis project Ga0335085, IMG submission 206712) | Soil microbial communities from Loxahatchee National Wildlife Refuge, Florida, United States - Lox_Sample_4.5 | ecosystem: Environmental > Terrestrial > Soil > Wetlands | place: USA...
GCCGATTGTGCAATCGGCGAAAATCGTCGGCCCTTCAGACGATGTGCTTTTCTTCAGAAGTGACAGGCAGGAAACGTCGGATCTCAGCGCTGTCGAGCGCATGCAGATTCCTCTCGCCAGGCGTGATGAGTCGCGAGTCTTCCATACTGCTGAGGGCGGGTGGGAGGCGGTCCGGCCGATCTACACCAGAACCAGCTTACGGGGTTACGCATTTGTAACGTTCGACCGAAGCGCGGCAAGCCAGCAGTTGGGCTCACTTTTAGGTGACACAGCCATCTTCGGCTGCATTTGGGTCGTGGCTTCAGCGCTCCTCGTGCTGCTGATGGGACGCACCATTACACAGCCCTTAGCGCTCTTGCATCATGGCACCACAACTCTCATGACCTCGCCCGAAGACGGTAGCCGTTTTCCCCTTCCCGTGCGTGTACAAAATGAGATTGGCGACTTGATCGAGACATTTAACCGCATGGTTGCCTCACTGGCAGAGCAGCGCGCGGGATTGAATGACACACTTTCTCTGCTCGACTCCATGCTTGCCAATGCGCCCATCGGATTGGCATTTGTTGACCACAATGGCCGTGTTGTACGCGTCAACCAGATCTTCGCAAGCCTCACCGGCGTCACAGTCAGCCGTCACCTGGGCCGTACCTTGACTGACCTGCTGCCAAAGGCAGTGGCTTCAGAGATTGAAGCTGCGGTACACCGCGTTTTTCTAAGTGAAGAGCCGGTGCGCAATCTGGAACTGAATGGCGAAGGCGGCAAATTGCGCCGCCAGTGGACTTGGCTGATCAGCGCTTATCCAGTGCGTACCTTGCCGAATCAGGTGCGTTGGGTCGGAATCATTGCGCTCGACGCCAGCGACCGCAAACGCAGCGAAGAAGCATTGCGGCGAAGTGAAAAACTCGCGGTCACCGGCCGCCTGGCCGCGTCCATCGCGCACGAGATCAACAATCCCCTCGAAGCCATCACCAATTTGCTCTTCCTGCTCCGCTCCTCCAACGACCTTCCGGATACGGCGAGGCAATACGTGACGATGGCCGACAACGAAGTGCGGCGAATCTCCGAAATCACGCAGCAGACGTTGCGCTTCTACCGTCAACCGACGCAGCCGGCAACAGTGCCTGCGGAGGAACTATTTGAATCGGTGATCAATCTCTATCAAAGCCGCATTCATGCGGTCGATCTTCATGTGGAGCGCGCGTACGAGTCCGGGCTGACCCTCTTCTGTTTTGCCGGTGAGATCCGCCAGGTTTTCGCCAACCTGGTGGGGAATGCGATCGATGCCAGCAGCGCCGGCGGGCGCCTGGTGCTGCGCACACGCCGCTCGCACGATTGGAGAAATCCCGCGCTAACCGGAGTCCGCTTTACAGTGGCTGACACGGGCGAGGGCATGGAGCCCGAAGTGCGCGAACATATCTTCGAGGCGTTTTTCACCACCAAGGAAGCCACCGGGACGGGTTTGGGACTTTGGGTAAGCCAGGAAATTGTTCTCAAGCATCATGGGTTAATGCGCGTGCGCAGCCGGGTTGCGACGCCGTCGGACGCGCCGGAGCAGAGGGGTTCAGGGACCGTCTTCGAGATCTTTCTTCCGGATGAGCCGCAATCTCTTGCCGCACCCGGTCGAGTCACCGGCAACGGCGCCGCAGCATCCGCCGTGTCGCAACAGGCAGACCGCATCAAGGCTTGAAGATCCCTCACCATTCATAAGCAGTAAAAAATCTCTTCGACCCTCTTGACATTCGACCGCTTGTTTGTGTTACGTTTGGTAACACTATGGCACGTAACACACAACCCGACCACGACCCCGGCGAATTGGGCGAGCTTGAACGAAGCATTCTGCTCACGATTTGGCGCAAAGGAACTCTCACTGCAGAACAAGTGCGTGAGGAACTCGGCCGTCCGCTCAAGGACTCGACCATTCGCACCGTCTTGCGGCGGCTTGAGGAGAAAGGCTACCTCGCTCACACCGTCGAGGACCGCACCTTTCTTTATCGCCCCGCCGAATCGCGTCAGCGCGTAGCCGGCCGAGCCGTCAAACGCATTGTCGACTGGTTCTGCGCGGGATCGGTTGAGGCCCTGCTCGTGGGGATGGTCGACTCCAAGGTTCTGGACCGCAATGAGCTGCAGCGACTGGCTGAGCGCATCGCCGCAGCGGATGAAAGCGCCCCCCCAAGCAAGAGCGCTCGCAAGAAGGAGGGAAAATCGTGATTCGCTTCGCGCTGCCCGTCTTGTTTGAAGCCGTCTTGCGCGCGCTTGTGGCCGCATGCATTCTTGGAGTTGGCCTGCACCTGCTGCGCGTAAAGAACGTTCGCGCGCAAAAAGCAGCCTGGAGCGTGATGCTGCTGGCAGGCATCGCGATGCCGCTGCTCATGCTCTCAAGCTGGATCCCAGGCTGGGCCCCCGCCTGGGCTGTTGTCCGGCTACCCGCGCCCTCTTGGACCAGAATGATGGCACGCAAGCAATCTCCCGCAATCGCCGACCGCGCCGCCGTGGCTCCAACTCGAACGCCGGCAACTGCGCCGGAGCCGGCTCCCGTTGCGACGAAGACAACTTCCCTGCACCACCGCCATGCTGTGGCCTCTGAAACCTTGCGCGATCCTACGACTGTGAAGACTTCTGTTTCCGCGGCGCTACCGCCCATCGCAGCGCCAACAATGCCTGCACAAACCAAGACCAGCCGGTTCCCGCTCGATATGCTTTCCATCGCCGGGCTCATTTACCTCGCTGTGAGCGCCGGTCTCGTTTTCCGCTGGCTCGTTGGCCTCGCTTCGTCGATTTGGCTTTGGCTTCGGGCCATGCCCGTAGATGCCATGAAGTTCAGCGGGATTGGCCCGGCGATCGCCACGCGGGCCAGCCGTCATATCTTTTCTCCGGTCAACATCGGTTCCGGCATTGTTCTCCCTGCCGATTACGGCGAGTGGCCGCCCGATAAACTGCGCGCAGTGCTGGCTCATGAAGGTTCGCATGTTCGCCAACGCGATTTTTATCTGCAGCTCGTTGCCGGTTTATACGCCGCTCTCACCTGGTTCAGCCCACTGGGATGGTGGCTTAAGCGCAAGCTCTCCGAGCTGAGCGAGGCCATCAGCGACCGCGCCGGCCTTGAAGAATCTCGCAGCCGCTCCGCGTACGCCCAGCTCTTACTTGAATTCGCGGCACTGCCGCGCCCAACTCTCACAGGAGTCGCCATGGCCCGCTCAAACAATCTCTCGCATCGCATCGACCGGTTGCTCAACGAATCCAGCTTCAGCCAGGCTTTCACCGGCAGCCGCCGCGCCTATGTTGCCGCCCTCATTGTTCCCGCAGTACTGGTTGCAGCCACTACGGTGTTTCGCGTGCAGGCAGCCGCCGCGCCTGGCCATTCAGACTCCTCTGCAGTGGCCAGTCTTTCAAAGGATCAATTGCCCTCTTTCTCAGCCGTGACAGGCGAACCCAGCCCAGCGCCATCGCAGGAGAATGGGGCTGATGCCGGGCAAGCTCCTCCGGCCCCTCCCGCACCGGAAGCAGCCCCCGCTCCCCCTGCAGAACCCGGTGCAGGCCCCGAGCCGGCGCCCGTTCCACCCATGCCGCGTGCTGGCGCCCAGGGCGCTCCGCCAACTCCACCGCTTCCGCCAGGCACGATGGAACTTGCAGTGCCACGGATGCCGCCCATTCCGCCGGTCGATGTTGAGGTCCAGATTCCTCCAATGCCGCCGCTCGGGCCCTTCATGCACGGTTACGAAGGCCGTGCTACCTGTTTCGCCGATGGCGACGCCTACGCGATCGTGGGCGATCCTGGAACTCCCTCGAGATTCTGCGGCAACACGCGCGGCGAAATGGAGGCCGAAGCAGAGAAGGCCCGTGCCACCGCACATGGGCACTTCCTGCTGTTTCGCCACGACGGCAAGTACTACGTCGTCGATGATCCCGCGGTGGTGAGCCAGATCGAGCAGATGGACAAAGCGGTGCAGGATCAAAGCCAGCAAATGCGCGCGCTCGGTGAACAGTTCCGCGACGAGGGCAGGCAGGCGCGCGATGAAGCACGCCAGGAGCGCGAGAAAACCGCAAATATTCCAGCGCCTGACTTGTCAAAGGAGATGGCCGACTTGAATGCATCGGTTGCGAGTTTGACGGCCAAGCAAGGGGCCACCGTCTCGCGCGAAGAACTCCAACAGGTCCAGCGCGAGGTCTCTGAGATCCAGCGGCGCGTGATCGAGGCCGAGGTAAACACGGATATGAAGAACTTCAACGCCGAATTCAATGCGAAGTTCAAGGCCGATATGGACAAGTTCAAGGAGCAGATGAGCCAGATGGGCTCTCAATTGGGCCAAACTGTCGAGGGGAATCAGCAGAAGGTCAGTTCCATCATCGACGACAGCCTGAAGAACGGCAAAGCCAAGCCTGTGAACTAAGCGGCGATCGGAATGCTGCAGCGTGCCCCATGTCCCGATGCTGGGACATGGGACGCCACGAACTCCGTTGTATTTTCGTTCGAGATGCGCAGCCGGCTCGGCCCCGCTAATACAGCCTTATGCCGCGCAGCGAATGCGTGTGGAGCGGATCGGCATCATTGAATGTGTGCGTGGCGGCATGCGCCATGCAGTGGCTCTGCTGACGGATCTGCCCGCCCAGGTATGACCGCGTCACGTGCAGCCGATTCATGATGATGTACCGTGTCCGAAGGCCGTTAATGGTGGCCGGAAGCGATGCGGGAACCTGCGTTCGGTCGACGTAGATTACCAACGAAGCTTCCTTTGGATTGTCGTAGCTCTGCCCCACGCCGATGCCGAAGAAAGCGGGATTCTGTTTCATCAGGCTCGGCGCCACTTGCTCCTTCGCAGCGATGGCCTGGTTCAGCACAGTCGAGGGCAGCGGAGGAAGCGCATTCGTCTCAGCCGCAGCTTTTGGAACCAGCCCCGCAGCTAAAGCCTGCGCCGTGGTCGGAATCACTTCCGTGCGGACGCCGTTCACCATCTGCGGCGCGGTTACGTTCATGTTTTCGTCAACGTAGAGAATCACAGCTGCGCGGCCGGCGTGGTCGCTGCTCTTGCCCGCCGCAACGCCTAATATGCCGGCCGAAGGATCGACCAGTGTACGCGCCTGCGCCAGTGCCTGCTGAGCGAGTTGGCTCTGCGCGTCGGTAAGCGTGCTCGCCTGCGCCGCTGTCGCCGTGGCATTGCCGTAGTTCAGGCACTCCACTGGGTGGTCCGTCGTGCCGACGAATGTGAAGGAAGTTCCCGCTTGCGTGCCAAGCTCCGCCAGCACAGTGGGCGTGGGATTGGCTACACCTTCGCTTACACCCGTCGTACTATCAACGCCACCGGCAAAGAACAATCCCACCGGCTCGGCGTCTGCGGCGTCTACCACCAGCGATCCGGAATCGCCCGCATCGCTGAAATTGTTCCCTTCAATCGAAATCTGGTTGGTAAAGGTCTTGGTCAGGTAGGGCACGGTCTCTTCGCAATTCTTGAAGTAGCCCACCTGCACGCTAAGGTTCACCGCCGTAATGTTGGCGCATGTCAGACCGGTGGTCCGCCCGCTCTTGGCCACCGCCATGCCAATCGAACCGTTCTCACCCTTGCCGCCCGTCGAAGAAACGCCTGGAGGCGCGGCAGACAGAACACCACCTGCTCCGGGCGTACCCAACTCCATAATTGCGCCTGTCGAACTCACCATGTTTGAGTTGACCGCCGCGATGGCAGCATCCACATTGGTGGTGCTCGCGCTCAGCGGCAGCCATGTGGTCAGAACGCCCACCGGCGTGGTCCCGCTTCCGTCTCCGTTGGGCGTGCAGTTGTTGTCAATCAGCCCAGGCTGCACAATCGACTCGCCCACCGATGCCTGGTCGCTGCGCGCCAGCACGTGATTGCAGCTCAAGATGTACTGGGTATTGCCGCTGTTCTGGATCAGCGCTCCCAGCGTGCCGCCGCAGCAATCCACAATCTGGTTGCCTTGTGTGTCGTAGTCGTTGTTGTTGCCGCCAGAGCTACCCAGTAGAACCGGCGTCGCCAACTGCGTCTGGTGCGTGGCAGGATTGCGGGAGATTCCTGCCGTATTCAACAGGACTTGAGAAGAGGTCTTTGAGGACGATGTGCCGATGGTGCCGACAATATAGGTTGCACCCGTGGCGGAGATTGTTCCCGGCGCCGTGTAGGTGACGGAACAATGGGTAAACTCATTCGAGTTTCGTGAGCAGTTCGTTGAGCCCAGCGAGCCAGATCCGCCACTCGATCCCGTCGCCGAGTTTGACACGGCGTAATTAATCCCCGTGCTGCCCCCGGCCTCGGCAATATAGCCCGTGATGGTCACCGTTCCATTGCCGCCGAGCGCAACATTCTCCGGCGAAAGCGGCTCAAGGAATCCCGGCGTTACTGTGACGGTGACACTCGCCGATGTGCCCGCACCGGTTCCCGAGGCGAGCGTAGCCGTTACGGTCACTTTCGCGGAGTCTGCAGTGAGATAAGGAGGCGGTGTGTATTGGCCGCTGCTCGAAATCGATCCCGCGCCGGCATTGGAATCGCCGCCGCTAACTGCCCAGCTGACCGACGCCGCGCCTCCGCCGCTTAATGTGGCAGAGAATTGCTCGACCGCCGTGCCCGAATTGTTGGTGGCATTGCAGCCGGTGCAGTTGGTATCAACGGTCACCGAGCCGGGAGAAATAGAGAATGTGCCATTGGATGACTTGCCAGAGGCTGACCCGCCGCATCCGGCCAGCAGCACGAGGACGGGAATGGCGCCCGCAGCCAGCGCTCGCGCCTGCCAGCGCCCCAGCAACCTCGATCCATGCCGCCGCCAAATCCCTTGAGCCGGCCGGCCCGGAGAAAGCCCGGCCTGCCTATGCGGTTCTGTCGTCACTGCCGATCCCTGGCTCAATTTACCCGGCGCCTTTCTGGCTGATGTTTCCGCTCAATCCTCGTTAGACGCGCTTCCTTTCAACTCGTCTATGCTCTCTCCCGTAAGTGCCGGAACCTACGGAAGATCGCTGGCACACTTCTCTCCCTTGCCATTCAATCTTAGACCCGTGCGGACCACGAAGAGTTGTCTCCCGATGTTCGCACAAGTCGAAAATCCAATGCTCTTCCCATGCCGGCAGGAAAGGCACGAAAGTACTGTGTCGCAGGGTGGTCATGCTTCCAGCTGCGGAATGAGCCCCAAGGTGACAAACGCTTGCAGCACCTGCGAAAGAGGTCTCATCAATTAAGCCGGCGCGACGAGCGCACTAAAATCGAAGCAGGAGCGATCATGGAATACGTCAATCTTGGCCGAACCGGACTCAAAGTCTCCCGCATCTGTCTCGGATGCATGACCTACGGCAGCCCCGCTCAAGGCGCGCCGATGCCGGGACGCCATGCCTGGACATTGAACGAGGCCGATAGCCAGCCCTTTCTCCGCCAGGCTCTGGATCTCGGCATCAATTTTTTCGACACCGCGAATGTGTACTCAAGTGGAGACAGCGAAGCCGTCGTGGGCCGTTTTCTCAAGGCCAACACGCGCCGCGAAGCTGTTGTGATCGCCACCAAGTTGCAGGGCGTGATGCGCGACGAGCCCAACGGCAAGGGCCTTTCGCGGAAGGAGATCTTTTTCGAAATCGACCAGAGCCTCAAGCGCCTCGGAACCGACTACGTCGATCTCTACCAGATCCACCGCTGGGACTACGAAACGCCGATCGAAGAAACGCTCGAAGCGTTGCACGACGTGGTGAAGGCGGGCAAGGCGCGCTACATCGGCGCGTCGTCGATGTTCGCCTGGCAATTCGCCAAGGCTCTCTATCTTGCGGATCTCTACGGATGGACGCGCTTCGTCTCCATGCAGAACCACTACAACCTGCTCTACCGCGAAGAAGAGCGCGAGATGATCGGCCTCTGCAAGTCCGAAGGGATCGCCGTGATCCCCTGGAGCCCTCTGGCGCGCGGCCGCCTCACGCGAGCGTGGAAGGCCGAGACGACTCTTCGCTCCGAGACCGACAGATTCGATAAGTTTCTTTACGGGGGAACGGAGGAGGCCGACCACAAGGTCGTCGACCGCCTCGGCGAAATCGCCGCGAAACGTGGAATCTCACACGCCCAGGTAGCGCTTGCGTGGCTCCTGGCCAAGCCTGCCGTTACCGCGCCCATCGTCGGCGCGACCAAGCCGCATCATCTTGAAGAAGCCGTCGCAGCGCTGTCTGTAAAGCTCACGCCGGAAGAGATCGCGGCCCTCGAAGAGCCCTACATTCCGCATCCGGTGCTGGGGTTTAGTTGAGGATCAGGCAAGACGCCCAGAAGACACGGCGTTTAACATTCCATTGTGCCCAACCTCAGCGATCAAGTGCAGTATGTGCGCGGCGTCGGTCCGACTGTCGCCAAGATGCTCGCCGAAAAAGGCATCCTGACCGCCGAGGACCTGCTCTATCATCTTCCCTTCCGCTATGAGGACCGCCAGAATCCCGTCAGCCTTGACGAATTAAAGCCAGGAGAAGTGGCCAGCGTGATCGGTGAGGTGCGCGGTTCGGCCCTCTTGCGCACGCGCCGGATGCCACTCTTTGAACTCACCGTCGGTCAGGGCCGCCACGCGCTCAAGTGTGTCTGGTTCAACTCGCCGTATCTCCAGGGCAAATTCCTGGCCGGGCAAACGGTCGCGGTCTACGGCAAGGTCGAGCCGTCACGCTCGACCACGAACTTCAAAATGATCCAGCCGCAATTCGAGATTCTGCCTGACGCAACCGCCGACGCCGAAACGAAGATGCTTGAAGTCGGCCGCATCACGCCCGTCTACGAATCGCTCGGCGGCAGCCGCCTGGCCTCACGCTGGCAACGCCGCGTCATCTTCAACTTGCTCGAATCGATGCGCGGCGCAGTGCCGGAGTGCCTGCCGCAATCGATGCTCGGACGGCTCGATTTTCCCGATCGCGAGACGGCGCTGCGCGAAGTGCATTTTCCGCCGGAAGGCACGTCTCTCTCTGAGCTAAAAAGCTTTTCGACCCCCGCTCATCGCCGGCTCATCTTTGAGGAGTTCTTCTTTCTGGAGCTGGGTCTGGAACTCAAGCGCCGGCGCATGAAAGAGCGCGTCGGCGTCGCCTTTGCCACCAACGAAAAGGTGCGCGAGGCGATTCGCGAGGTGCTTCCCTTCCATCCCACGTCGGCCCAGAAGCGTGCGCTCGGCGAAATCGTTACCGACATGCGCGCGCCGAATCCGATGCGCCGGCTCCTCCAGGGCGACGTCGGCTCGGGCAAGACGATTGTCGCGTTTCAGGCCATGCTGGTGGCCATGGAAAACGGCTACCAGGCTGCTCTGATGGCGCCTACCGAGATTCTTGCCACGCAGCACTATCTGGCCGCACGCAAACTGCTCGAACGCTCCAGCCGCAAGCCGCGCATCGTGCTCCTGACAGGCTCGCTCGACGAAGACCGCAAGCGGACCAATCGCGGCCTGATTAACCGCGGCGACGCGAACCTGATCATTGGCACGCATGCGCTCATTGAGGAAAAGGTGGAGTTCGACCGGCTCGGCCTGGTCGTCGTCGACGAGCAGCACCGCTTCGGCGTGGTGCAGCGCTTCAAGCTGATGAAGAAGCCCAACCAGCCAGAGCCGGACGTGCTGGTGATGACGGCAACACCCATTCCGCGCACGCTCGCGCTCTCGCTTTACGGCGATCTGGATCTGAGCACGCTGGACGAGTTGCCGCCGGGGCGCATGCCGATCGTCACGCGGCGCGTGCCCGGCGAGCGCGTGGATGAAGTGTGGGACTTTGTGCGCAAGCAGGTTGCGCAGGGCCGCCAGGCTTATATCGTTTACCCGGTCATCGAAGGATCGAAAGACGATCAGCCGGAACTGGATTTCTCGCGCGACGAGGCAGAGGCAACTGCACGTCCCGCACCTGCGAGTTCGCGCAGGAGGAGCGGCAAGTCGCCGGAGCTCTTTCCCTCTTTAACAAAAGAATCGGCTCCGAGCGCAAAATCAGGCCTCAAGTCCGCCGTTGAAATGCATGAAAAGCTTCGCAAGGGGCCGTTCGCCGGCTTGCGCGTGGCCCTGCTCCACGGCCGTCTCGATGCCGACGAAAAAGAAATCATCATGCGCCGCTTTCAGCGCGGCGAGATCGATGTGCTCGTTTCCACAACGGTCATTGAAGTCGGCGTGGATGTGGCCAACGCCACCGTCATGGTGGTGGAGCACGCCGAGCGGTTTGGCCTCGCACAGTTGCATCAGTTGCGTGGCCGCGTGGGTCGTGGCGCCGCAAGAAGCTACTGCATCCTGGTCACCGGCGAGCGCATCTCCGACCTCGGCGAGGAGCGCCTGAACGCCATGGTCGAAACCCAGGATGGCTTTGAGCTTGCCGACCTTGACCTCAGGCAGCGCGGGCCGGGCGAGTTCTTCGGCACCCGGCAGGCCGGTTTGCCGGATTTCCGCGTGGCTAATCTCATCCGCGACCGCCAATTATTGGAGTTGGCCAAGAAGGAAGCTGCGAGTTTCGTCGTCGGTCCAGAACCGGCAGTGACCGAAGCCGAGCGCGCGGCCGTGCGTTCGCAACTCAAGCAATCGTGGCAACGCAAATATGGGCTGGTTGAGGCGGGATGAAAGCTGCTTCTACGCCGGCCCCGTCGGCTGCGTCATGACTGTGATGTCTGGCGGAAACGTCTGAACCTCCAGATCGACGCTGGCGATCTCCGCGCCGCAGTCGCGTTGCTGGCTGCGCGTGCACTGGCATAGCTCGGTCAGGCGGACGTGGCCGTTCTGGCTCAGTTCCAGCCCCGACGCAATCAGGATCGTGTAAATGTCGATGCAGGCCTGCCGCTCAAACTCGAACAGCATGTTCACCCTGCCGGTGTCGTTCGCGCCGCGGCTCAGCACCCACCCGCCGCAACCGAGGATAGCGCCGGTGAGAGCCTGCACCAGCCGCGATGGCTCCTCGGTGGAGACAGCCTTCATCTGCATCGCCCAGGGGATGCTCAATGCTTGCCGGCTCGCTTCCTGCATCTTCATCTTCACATGCTGTTTATCGGAGGGCGGCGGGGGCGGATGAATCGTGTTGCGGAGTCGAACGGGCGTGACCGCCTTTGACACATCGCGGCCCGTCCGACGTGTGGAAAAGCGTGCGCCTGCCAGGGGCGGCGGCTTCAAATCTTCCCGGCGATTTTCGTCTCTGCGCCCGTTCTCACGCCACTGTCCTGTGCCTTTCGGCGGTAATGTTGTAGCTTGATAAACAAGATGATCGCTGGTTCCGGAATCGACATCATCGAAATCGCGCGCATCCAGCACGTCATGGATCGCTTCGGCGGGCGCTTTCTCGATCGCGTTTTTCTTGAGGCGGAGCAAGCTTACTGCAAGCGCAAACGGAACGCCGCGGAGAGCTTTGCCGCGCGCTTTGCCGCCAAGGAGGCGGCAGCCAAAGCGCTAGGCACGGGGATCAGCTTTGGAGTCAACTGGCTGGAGATTGAGGTCGTCCGCGAGCCCGGCGGAAAGCCCAGCTTGCGATTCCACGGCCGCGCCGCCCAGATTGCCAGCCATCTGGGTGTGGTCCGATCCGCTCTGTCCCTCACGCATACAGCCCAGCTAGCCATGGCCAGCGTGGTGCTTGAAGACCGGCAGTAAAACAGGCTCAGAACGCGCCGCCTCTGGTATCCTCAAGTCGTTGATTTGCTGAGTTCCTCGAGGGGAGAAAAGTGCCAAGCCGCAAAGAGATTCAGTGGTCGCAACTCAAGGTAGGCGCGCTGATTTTGGTCGCCGTCGCCCTTCTGATCGCTATCATTTTTCTCATGACTGCGTCCTCGGGCGGCTTGTTCGCTCGCCGGATGGAGCTGCGCTGCTACTTTCCCAATGCCGGCGGGCTTAAGGATGGCGCTGTCGTTTCGCTTGAGGGCGTCACCATCGGCAATGTGATCCATATGCGCGTCATCCCGTCGCGCAATCCCAATCCCGTCGAAGTGACCATGCAGGTCGGTGAAAAGTATCGCTACGACCTGCACACCGACTCGCTGGCTTCCATTCAGGCAGCGGGCGTTCTGGGCGATAGCTACGTCGACATCGATTCCACCCACGCCACCGGACCGCCTGTCTCCAATGGCGCCGAGCTCCAGCAGTCCGGCTCGCCAACCATTCAGTCCGTCATTAACACCAGCCAAGTCTCCATCCAGGAGATCAATGTGCTGATCCATAAGATTGAGACCCTTGTCGACACACTCAATCACGGACGCGGCACGGCTGGCGAGCTCCTCAACGATCCCACAATGGCCAGGAACATTGGATCGATGGCAGCCAACCTGAAGACGATCACCGACAACATCTCAAGTGGCAAAGGAAGCCTGGGCCAGCTGATCAACGACGACACCCTCTACAAGAAACTGAACTCGTCTGTCGATAATCTCAATTCGATCACCGCGGATTTGCAAGCCGGTAAAGGCACCGCCGGCAAGCTCTTGAAGGATGAGACGCTCTATAACAATTTGAATTCCGCCACCGCGAACCTCAACCAGTTGACCGAGCAAATCAACTCTGGCAAGGGCTCGCTGGGGAAGCTGGTCAAGGATCCTGAGTTTGCCAGAAAACTGGACGATAGTCTGACCAACCTGGACGATATCGCCAAGAGTATTAATGCAGGCGAGGGGACGGCTGGCCAGTTGATCAAAAACCGCGCGCTCTACGATCATCTTGATCAGACTGCGGACCAGGCTCGGCAACTCATTAAGGGAATGCGCGAGGACCCAAAGAAGTATCTCGTGATTCAGTTGAAGCTGTTCTAGTCCCCGGAATGCGCCGCCGACTTGCTAATTCGCGGCCTTATTGCCCCTGAAGATCTTCCAAAACTCGACGAACGCCTTGAGCCGCACCACCTGGAAGAAGTCGTCGGCGACCAGAAAGAACATCCCGGACGCAGCCAGAACAAAGTGCATGGCGCCGGCCCCGAGCTCGTCGATGAATGGCAATGGCGCTGCAGAAAAAACCATCGCCACCACCAGCAGCGCTAACTTTACGATGCCCAGAACCAGATTGATTTCGGCAAGCTTGCTGGTAAAGCCCTTCCCCAGCCGCAAAGCCTGCCCCAGTGATGAAAGCACGGAACGCTTTTCAAGAAGCAAGAGAATCGGCGCAATCGTCAGCGCCCAGCTTGAGAGCGCGAAGGCCGTAAAGAATCCGAGCGACAGGCAGATGGCCCAGATAAAGTAGCCAACCAGATCGGGCTCGCCCGCTCCGGCGATGTGCGTGGCTGCGGCCCAATGCATCGAACCCAACCAGCCCCAGATCGTCAGGCATAGCATCGCGAGCCAGGCACCTCGCAACACAATCATGGCGATGGGCCGAAATCGCAAACCGGGCTCCATGCGCATGAACAGAAGATTGCGGCCTACGCCGGAGACGATCATCCATGCCAAGGCCGCCGCCGGCAGCAGCCAGCGCAGCACTGCATCCAGATGCGGCTCATAAAACGCTGCAACATTCGAGAGCTGCACCGCTGCGACCCACGGATTTTGTGTGTCGATGGAACTTGCACCCGCGGATTCGAGCGGGTACGCGGCAAGCACCTGCTGGATTTGCTGCCAGCAAATAAGAAGAAATGGGATTCCGAAGAGCCATCGCCACGCAATCTCAACGGCCGTGAGCGACGGACGCCGGACAACATCGCTCATGTGCTCCACCAGCAACTGCGTCCCGCGTACCGGCGCGTTGCTGTGAACCACGGCCACGGATGCTGCCCTCACTTCACAACCAGATTGACTGCCCGGCCCGGCACCACGATGACTTTCACAACAGTCTTGCCCTCAATGCGAGCTTTGACCTTCTCATCGGCCAGCGCTGCGGCCTCCATGGTTTTTCCATCGGCGCCCGCGGCTACGCGAACCACCGTCACCAGCTTGCCGTTCATCTGCACGGGAATCTCGATCTCGTCTTCCCGGGCCAGTTCAGGATCGCTCTTGGGCCACGGTGCGCGCAGAATCGCGCCCTCCTCGCCGAGTTGCTCCCACATTTCTGTCGCGAGAAACGGCGCGAACGGCGCCAGCAGCAAAATGAGGACCCGGAAGACCTCCTCGGTAGCCTCAGGCGATATCCAACCCGTCAGCCCCCTAGTCCCTGCGAAACTGTTTTCGATTGCCAGCTCATCAGAAACGATGAGGTTGACAAGTTCCATAATCGCCGCGATGGAGGTATTAAAGTGCCAACGGCTTTCGAAATCGAGCGTGACCTTGGCAACGGTCTGATGGAGCTTTCGAAGCAGCTTTGTCTCGGCTTCGCTTCTCTCTTCCGACTGCCCTGCATTTTCTCGTCCTACACCTGGGTATTCTCGCTTGAGGTCACCGAGCTTCCTGTAGAGCCGCCAAACACGTCCCAGAAAGCGGCTCACTCCGGCGACGCCATCTTCCTGCCAATCGAGATCGCGATCGGGAGGTGCGGCGAAAAGCGAGTACATGCGTGCGGAGTCGGCGCCATAGCGCGCCACCATCTCGTCGGGCGAAACCACGTTGCCCTTCGACTTAGACATCTTCGCACCGTCTTTGATCACCATGCCCTGCGTGAAGAGCCGCTCGACCGGCTCGTCGTTCTCGACCAGACCCAGGTCGCGCATCACTTTGGTCCAGAAGCGCGAATAGATCAAATGCAGAATGGCGTGTTCCACGCCGCCAATGTACTGGTCGATGGGAAACCAGTACTTCACTACGCCCGAATCGAAAGGCGCCTTTGCGTTATGCGCATCGGTGTAGCGGTAGAAGTACCAGCTGGAATCGACGAACGTGTCCATCGTGTCCGTCTCGCGCTTCGCCGGTCCGCCGCACTTGGGGCACGTGGTGTTCACAAACTCCGGCACGCGCGCCAGGGGCGACCCGCCCTGCTGTGTAATCTCAATCTTGTCGGGTAACAGCACCGGCAGTTGATCGTCCGGAACCGCAACCAACCCGTCGCGTTCGCAATGAATCATGGGGATTGGTGTACCCCAATACCGTTGGCGGCTTACGCCCCAATCCTTCAAGCGAAAGATGACCTTTGCTTCTCCAAAGGCGCCGCGCGCGGCAGCCTCCTGGAGAAGTTTTTGGGCTTGGGCGCAGGTCAATCCGTTGTACTCGCCGGAGTTCACCAGCACGCCGTCTTCGGAGATGAACGGAAGCTTCGCTCCGTCCTCGTCCTGGGCTGGCCTAATCACCTGCCTGATCTCGATCCCGTATTTTGTCGCGAACTCAAAATCGCGCTCGTCATGTGCCGGCACGCTCATGATCGCGCCCGTGCCGTAATCCATCAGGATGTAATTCGCCACCCAGATTGGCGCACGCTCGCCGTTATACGGGTTTACGGCAAATCGCCCCGTAGCCACGCCGTGCTTTTCGATCGCGCCCAGGTCGCCCGCTTCTCTCGCTGTCTTCTGCTGCGCGAGAAGCTCGTCTACCTTGGCCTTCAGATCTCCATCTTCGGCGGTGAATGTCTTCACCAGCGGGTGCTCCGGCGCCAACTGCACGCTCGTCGCGCCAAAGATCGTGTCCACGCGCGTCGTAAAAACCCGAATGCGGGTTTGTTCATTTCCCTGCTTTTCGGCTCCCTTTTCCTCCAGGAAAAAGTCGACCTCTGTCCCCTCGCTACGCCCAATCCAATTGCGCTGCATGGTCCGGACTTTTTCCGGCCATCCGTCCAGCTTGTCCAGATCGTCGAGTAATTCCTGCGCGTAAGCCGTGATGCGGAAAAACCACTGCACCAGGTCGCGCTGCTCCACCCTGGTGTCTTCGTGACGCCAGCAGCAGCCGTCGATGACCTGCTCGTTGGCCAGTACTGTTGCGCACTCCGGGCACCAGTTCACCTTGCTCTTTTTGCGATACGCCAGGCCCTTCTCATACATGCGCAAAAAGAACCACTGGTTCCAGCGGTAGTATTCAGGCATGCATGTGGTTACTTCGGTTGCCCAGTCGAATCCCATGCCAAGGCGCTGGAACTGGCGCTTCATCGCTGCGATGTTCCTGAGCGTCCACTCGCGCGGCGGCGTGTTGTTCTTGAGCGCAGCATTTTCCGCCGGCAACCCGAACGCATCCCAGCCCATGGGGTGCAGCACGTTGTAGCCGCGCATCCACATCTGCCGCGCCAGCGCATCGCCAATGGCGTAATTGCGCACGTGGCCCATGTGCAGTTGGCCGCTGGGATACGGCAGCATTTCCAGCACGTAGTATTTTGGTTTTTTGCTTGTCGCCAGCTCAGCAGCGTAGAGCTTCGGGTCGGCTGCCCAGCGCTCCTGCCACTTCTGTTCGATCACCGCTGGGTCGTAGCGCAGTTGTTCCTTGTCGTCCGCCATCACTTTTCAGTGTAAACGGCAGAGGGCGTTACTTCGCTGGCTGTTTCACCAGCCGCTTCAGCGCCTGCACATTCCGTTCCTCGTCGCCCTCTTCGTCCACGGGTGTCTCCGCAATAAACGCGCAATGCGCGAAGCGCGCATCATTGAGCAGCCGCCGGAAAGGCTCGAGGCCCATCGTTCCCTGCCCGATGTGCTCATGCCTGTCGAGCTTCGATCCACGCTCGGCCTTGGCGTCGTTGCAGTGCCACACGCGCACCGCATCGAACCCCACTGTCGCGCCGGCCTGCTTCATCGTCTGCTCGTATCCCGCCGCACTCACCATGTCATAGCCCGATACGTGCGTGTGGCAAGTGTCCAGGCATACAGCGACCGGCGCATGATGCTTCAACCGCTCTACCAGTTCCGCGACCTGCTCAAAGCTGCCGCCGAGCGAGAACTCCGCGCCCGCAGTGTTCTCAATCAAGATTTGGAAGCTCGTGCCTTGCCACGGCTGCCCATCGATCGCGCGTTCAATCGACTTGGCCGCCAGCTTCAATCCTTCATCGCGCGTCAATCCTTTCCACGACCCCGGATGCAGCACGAGATACTCCGCGCCCCAGGCAAGCGCACGCTCAATCTCTCCGCGAAACGCCGCCACGCTTTTTTCTCTGATTTCTTCAGACTGGCTGCACACGTTCACCAGGTAGCTCGTATGGATCACCAGTGGGCCGACATCGAGCTTCGCCCGCAGCGTGCGCATGCGCTCGGCCTGCGCGGGGTCAACCTTTGGCGCGCGCCACATGCGCGGGCTCGAAGAGAAGATCTGGAACGTGTTTGCGCCAATCTCTCGTGCGCGCTCAACGGAGTTAGACGCTCCGCCTGCCGTGCCCAAGTGGACCCCAATTCGCTTTGTCATTCGACCAGTCTAAACGGGTCTCCGGCGTCGTCTCCCGCTCCAGGCAGTGGACGAGTTTCAACGGCTCGGACTCGCCACCTGAGCCCAAATGATTGCGTAGACCAACTTGCCTGTCTCTCAATCCGACACGCGAAGTGTGTCAATCAGAGCCGCCAAAGCGGCAGGCTGGTTTCGGCGGCTGGGATAGTAAAGAAAATATCCCGCGAACAATGGGCACCAGTCTCTCAGAACCTGAATGAGGCGCCCCTTTGCAATCAAATCGGCGAGTGAATCTTCCATCGCTGTTCCGATTCCCACTCCCTCAAGTACCGCCTGGATGACGAGGCTTGGATCATCAAAGGAGGCAGGTCCATGAGGACTCACTGTCAGCGCCTTGCTGCCCTTCTCGAACTCCCATCGATAAAGGCCGTTGCCGAAACGAAACCCGATGCACGCGTGGGTCTTCAAATCCTGCGGGTGTCGCGGAATGGGATTTGATTTGAAATATTTCGGGGAACCAACCACCGCGAGACGCAATTCCTTGGTGACCCGAACGGCGATCATATCCCGCTCAATGAACTCCCCGAGTTGAACACCCGCGTCATACCCGCCTGCCACAAGATCTACCGGGTCGTTTGAGGAAGTGACCTCGAGAACGATTTCAGGATAGATGCGAGCAAACTGAGCCAGCTTTGGCAGCAGCACCATCTGCGTGGCCGTCCGTGGAATGATGATCCGGATTCGGCCTGCGGGCTTCTCGCGCTGCTTTCGGGTTTCAGCGACAGCCTGCTCGATTCTTTCCAACGCCGGCGCAAGTTCGTGCAGCAGGGCCGTGCCTGCGACGGTTGGAGAAACGCTTCGCGTAGTCCGCGCCAGCAACTGCAACCCCAGCCGACTTTCGAGCCCGCGCATCGTGTGGCTCAAGGCGGACTGCGAAACACCCAGGCGCGCGGCGGCACGGGTGAAACTGCGTTCTTCGGCGACCACTCTGAAGGCTGCGAGCTCGCCAAGATCGTTCTTCATGATTCATGAATTCTACTCATAACGGTTTGAATATGGAACCATCTAGTCTCATGAACTGTATTGACCTAGACTTGTTCTTGTCAGGAATGGTTGTGGTTCGACAACGTTATCTGTTGCAAAGGAGCAATCATGGAAAAACGAATCCTTGGAAAGAGCGGCCTCGAAGTTTCAGCGTTGGGTCTCGGTTGCATGGGCTTGAGCTTCGGATTCGGCCCCGCCACAGAAAAGTCAGAAGCCATCAAGCTCATTCGAGCCGCTGTTGAGCGCGGCGTAACCTTCTTCGATACGGCGGAGGTCTACGGCCCGTACGTCAACGAGGAATTGGTGGGCGAAGCTCTCGCTCCGTTCCGGAATCAAGTTGTGATCGCAACCAAGTTCGGTTTCGAACCCAACCCCGACGGCAGCGGCAAATGGACAACACTTAACAGTCGCCCCGAACATATCAAGCAAGTCGTCGAAGGTTCGATAGAGCGCCTTAGAACCGAAGCCATCGACCTGCTCTATCAACATCGCGTTGACCCCAACACTCCCATCGAAGAGACCGCCGGGGCAGTCAAAGACCTGATTCAAGCCGGCAAGGTCAAACACTTCGGACTCTCCGAGGCCGGCGCAAAAAACATCCGCCGTGCCCATGCCGTGCAACCAGTGACTGCGCTGCAAAGTGAGTATTCCCTCTTCTGGCGCGAGCCCGAGCAGTCCGTCATGCCGACCCTCGAGGAACTCGGCATCGGCTTCGTTCCGTTCAGCCCGCTCGGCAAAGGGTTCCTCACCGGCAAAATCGACGCATCCATCCAATTCGCCAGCTCCGATTTCCGCGCTGTCGTGCCGCGCTTCAGCGAGGAGAACCGCAAAGCCAACCAGGCGCTCGTTGACGTGGTTACAAAATTCGCCCAACAGAAGAAAGCCACACCGGCGCAGATCGCTCTCGCATGGCTGCTCGCAAAAAAGCCATGGATCGTGCCCATACCTGGCACTACCAAGATCTCCAGGCTCGAAGAGAATCTGGGTGGCGCAACCCTTGTGCTCACCCATGAAGATGTGCGCACCCTCGAGGAAGCATCTTCGGCAATCAAGGTCGTGGGCGAGCGCTATCCGGCGACACACCAGAAGCTGATCGATCGGTAGCCAATTCCTGTTCCATTCATTCCGACCGAGGAGATTCCAATGAACATTACCTTCGAAAACAAAGTGGCCCTGGTGACTGGCGCGGCCTCCGGACTGGGCCTGGCCACTGCAACTGCATTTGCCGAATCCGGGGCCGCCGTAGTGCTGGCCGACTGGAACGAAAAGGAAGTGCAGACCGCGGCCAGTGCAATTGCCGCCAAAGGCCATAAAGCTCTGGCCGTCACCTGTGACGTGTCCGACGATGCCCAGGTGGAAGCCATGGTCAAGCAGACTGTCGCGACATTCGGCCGGCTCGACGCCGCTTATAACAACGCCGGCGTGCAAAACGTCCTCGCCGAAACCGCCGACTCCCCGCGCGATGACTACGATCGCATCATGGCCATCAACCTCCGCGGCGTGTGGAGCTCAATGAAGTTCGAATTGCAGCAAATGCGCGCCCAGGGCAGCGGCGCCATTGTGAACTGCTCCTCCCTCGGCGGCCTCATCGGCGGAAGCAGGCGAGGCACATATCACGCTGCGAAGCACGGCGTCATTGGGCTCACCAAGAGCGCGGCTCTCGAGTACGCAACTCGCGGCATCCGCGTCAATGACGTTTGCCCGGGCATGATCCAGACGCCGATGTCCGACAAAATGATCGCCGAAGGCCAGGGACCGGAACTGGACACGATGCTGAACACCTTCGTCCCCATGAAGCGGTTGGGACGCCCCGAGGAGATTGCCGCTGCAGTCTTGTGGCTCTGCAGCGACGCAGCCAGCTACATCACCGGCCAGTCGATTTCGGTCGACGGTGGTTTTGTGATGCGCTAGAGAACTGTTTCTGAGAGCGCCGCTCACTTCCTGGCGATGATTCCGGGGCTGCACCACTGCGCGATCAGGACTCCTTCGTCTTCGGCGAGCGCGCGAATCTCATCGATGATGCTGTTGAGCTCGGCCGTGGTTGCAATGTCCTCGCGACGAATGACGGGTGCAGCCTCGGCAAAGGTAAGCTCCCAAAGGCGCTTTTCGGGCCCGCGAAAATAGGCAGGCTGCTCAAGGTGAACCTGGACGGATTGAAAGCCGGCATGCGAGGCGTCAACGGGCAGCCTGGCACCGTAGTCGTAGCTCACACCCAAGGCGTCTGCCGTCGCGTGAGCGATCTCTACGGAGCGCGCGATTGCCGGTGATTTTGCGGAACTGAAGATGCTCGAAAGGTGAAGGTCCTGGCAAACGAGAACACCGCCGGGCCGCAGAAGCCGATAGGCTTCGCGGAGAACTTTCTGTGGTTCGGTGAGGTGGCAAAGCAAGAACCGCATGTGCACGAGGTCGAAGCTTTCATCCGGAAATCCGGTGGCATAGGCGCTGGCTTCGATGTAGTCGATGGGCAGGTGATCGCATTTGGCACAATGCCACTTGGATACGACGAGCTGATCGGGATTGACGTCTGCCGCAACAACCGAGCCCATGGGCCCGACTTGTGTTGCCATCCAGCAAGAGACGGCGCCGATGCCGCACGCCAGATCCAAGGCACGCGTTCCGGGGCCGAGTCCCGCGTCGAGAAGCATTTTGCGGGTTGACGGTCCGTAGACTTCATCGAGCAGCCGCAGCCGGTCTGCCGCAGCCTCGCCGGTTCCGAGCACATAAACATCGCTCGCAGTATCTTTGGCGCCTTCTGCCATAAAGGTTAACTCCTTCGTCGGTGTTGGTCCGATTGTTTCCTGGCTTGGGGAAGCGCTTGGAGGGGTCGATGATAGCAGGCGGGATTGGGGATGGGGAACGGAAAAACGGCATGGACCGACGTGATTGAGTCTACGCTGGGACGATTGCGCAGTCAGCGCTCGTGGTGTCCCGGTTCGTGGAGCGCAAGGAGCACGCCGGAACATGGCTTGCCTTCGCAGCCCTGCCGGGGCATACTTGCAGAATTACATTAACTAATCAGGGGTTCACGTTCAATGGGGAGAACCTCCACGCAATTCTTTCCCAAAATACTCTGGGCACTGCCTTGCCTTGTGATTCTGATGATCACCATTCTTTCCGGCTGTGGAGGTGGAACAGGTGGGGGCGCCTCGTCCCCTCCACCGACTTTATCTCTATCGGTGACCCCGTCCACTTCTACGGTCAACGCGGGAAGCAGTTTCTATGTCACTGTAACGGCGACGGCAACGAACGCCCAAACCCTTCCCACGATCACACTGGGAGCTCTACCGGCAGGCATCACAACGTCGGCATTTTTTCCGATGTCCGTTCCCGCGGCCGGCGCCACAATTAACTTCAACGCTGCATGGTCTCTGGCGGCGGGTAACGACACGATTTCGATTTCCGGATCGGCCTCGACCGCCACGGCAACAGCATCATTCGGGATACAGGCGATTGCCGCGCCTCCAAATGGCGCATTCGTCAACCCGAACTATCACGAGATCGAAGTAGCGCCGGGCGGCTCTCAGACGATTCAAGTTCAATTGGCGAACAATTCGACCTACAGTGTGTCGCTCGGCGTGGAGGGGCTGCCGCTGGGGGTTGCTGCCAGCGCGAATCCTGCAACAATCGCGCCGAATCAAAGCTCCAATATCACGTTTACGGCAAGCGCCAGCGCTGCAGCGCTGCAGAATTGGGAGATCACAATTACGGGCACGCCAGTGGGTAGTGCGCCGCCCGGACCGACTCTGAGCATGTTGCTCGATGTTGTATCAAATTCCGGTGTGGGGTGGTCGAACCAGACATCATATGTTTCAACGCATTCCACGCCACTCGCCGCCGTCTTTGATCGCAGCCATGGAATGATCTATGCCGCGAACCAAGCTTGGAACGAAATCGACGTCATTTCCGATCAAACACGGGCCATCGTAAAGAAGATTTCGATCCAGGACCCGCGTGGCATGGATCTTTCGGTTGATGGCTCGACTGTGTGGGTGACGACAGGATGCCAGGTGATGTATGGCATTAACACGACTACGCTTCAGGCCCAACAGTACATTCTTCCCCGCTACGGAGTCACAAGCATTAGCGCAGGCTCAAGCTGGGAAGGCGCAGAGGTCTTCTCACTCGCTGATGGAACCTTATTGTTGATCTTTTCGCCGTATACAGGAAGTGGTTCTTACGAAAGTGCAATCTGGGACCCTGTCACGAATGCTTTTGTCCAAACCGCGAATCCAGCTCTCTGGGGCGTTATAGGGCGCTCCGGCGACGGCAAGCATGTTTTTTCGATTGGGTTGGACGAAAGCGAGACCTCTTTTACATACGATGTACTTTCCAAGACCTACGGCAATCCCATATCTTTATCGAACTTTGGCTATGGGGCCGCTGCGGTCTCGAATGGCGATGGAACGATTGTCGCCGGAGTGGATGTAAACGGGATAACTTTGTACGATGGCAATTTCCATCCGATCGGATCGCTGCCAGGAGATGGAGGTTGGGGAAGCAGTGCCGCAGACGGTTCGACCTATGGCGGCATCATCTTTAGCCCTGACGGAACGAAGATCATCGAAGAGACAGAGTCGACGGCCATTCCCATGATCATGACGTTCGATATTGCAAGCGGTCAGGCGGTCCGGCTATCACCAGCCATGCCCGTCGTCCCTGCGGAGATGACTCCGCCTTATTACGTGCCGATACCATTCGCAGTAGACAATTCGGGCATGGTTCTTGGCATTCAAAGCGACGGCATTGCCTTTGACGATGCGACAGTCAATCTCAATTATTCATCGATGGACATTGCATCACCCACGTTCATGGGGCACATGAGTGCTTATGGCGGACCCCTGGCAGGAGGGACCACTACCGGGGGGTTCGGGAACGATTTCTCGATCGTGCCGGATGTGTATTACGGCAACGTGAAGGGAACGGCAACGCTTTCGGACAACTCAGTTTCCATTACTTCCCCTCCCTCGATTTCCGCAGGGCCGGTTGACGTGAAGATGCTTTTTCCGGATGGGATGGAAGTTTACGATCCGCTGATCTTTACCTACGGCACGCAAGTGCTGGGCGTGGTCATTTCCGGCGCAACGCCAAACGGCGGCGTCGCGACCCAGCTATCGGCGTGGGGGCTGCCGATCGATCCAAGCCATGATTCGGTTACTGTGGGCGGACATCCCGCATCTGTAACCTCAACCACAACTCAATATCCGCCGTTTTCGGGCGAGTATGCAATGTTCCTTTCATTTACGGCCCCGGCGGGATCTCCTGGCTGGGCAGACCTCGCGGTCACAACCCCGAACGGAACGGGCACACTTCCTCGCGGATTCTTTTATGCACAAGGGGTGACCGATTATGCGATGACGGACAGCGCGACCTTTGTGCTGTTCGACAAGGGACGCAACCAGCTTTACCTGAGCGCGGGGGACCACATCGATGTGTTCTCGCTTTCATCGAACAGTTTCACGACTCCGTTGCAGCCCCCAGCCGTGGGCACCAAAAAGCAGTTTCAAGGGCTTGCACTCACACCCGATGGCAAGTACCTGCTGGCCACTGATCTGACCGATTTTTCGCTTGCCGTCATCGATCCCGATACTCCTTCTGACGCCTACGTTGTTCCGGTCGCAACGGGCGGGGCGAGCTTTGGATATCAATGCTCGACCGGCCCACTTTTCGTCGCCGCCGACAACCTAGGCAATGCCTATGTGGTTACCGGAGGTGTTGTTGGAATTAATTGTGGGGTTGGAGGATACAAGGCGACGGTCAACCTGGCTTCAAAGACATCTGCTTTAATGACCGCCCCAGGATGTGACAATATCGGACCGGGAGGCCTCGCAGGTTACATCGGGTCTCCTGCGGACGGACGCCTAATTGCCATTAGCAGCGCCGGTCAGTACGGCGCGTTTCAAATCTACAACCCAGCGGCTAGCTCCTGTATTCCGGTTGCGGCACCGGCCCAAGCGGACAGCGTATCAGTGGCCGCCGATGGTAGCGTGATCGCAGTAGTGCGGGCGTTTGTCAGCCCATCAGGAAACATCACGGGGCGTTTTGCCACTCCAGGGATCTTCTATCCACATTCCTCGGGGTACTTTAACTACGACCCTTACGGAGACGGCGGCGCATTGCAAAATGCGAAGCTGAACGACGCGGGTAGCCTGTATTACTGGGCGTACCCGAATTACGTCGACATTGTTGACGTACAACATGGCATGTCCGCGTTGCGATTTGGTTTAACTGAAACAGTGACAAACACCGTTGCTCCGATGGCCATCGACACCAGTGGTCGACAAATCTTTCTTTTGACCGACAAGGGACTTACCGTCGTCGATTTGGGAAATGCGCCGCTCTCCATCGGTCACTTCAGCCAAACCTCGGCCAGCGCCGGAACGCAAATCGAAATCCGTGGCAGCGGATTTGAGAGCGGCATTTTGGCTACGGTAGGTGGCGTCTCGGCCTCGCTTTTGTATGTTGACTCCGAAACTATCAACCTAACGCTGCCCGTTGCCAGCGCTGGACCTGAAGATTTGACACTGACAAACCCCGACGGCACAAGTTATACCCTTCAAAACGCGATCACGATTCAGTAGAAGTTACGCGCCGGACTGATGGTGCTCTTTTTTTTAAACCGGTCTTTCTCGGATTGGCCCTATCGCCCTTCGCCTGATTTTCGCCATTCGGATATAATCCCCAAATGGACTTTCAGCTCGTCACCAGCTACAAGCCAAGGGGCGATCAGCCGCGGGCCATCGACCAGCTTGTGGAGGGTTTGGGGGCGGGCGAGAAGCACCAGGTGCTGCTGGGAGTGACGGGGTCGGGCAAGACGTTCACCATGGCCAAGGTCATCGAGCAGTCGAATCGACCGGCGCTGATCCTGGCGCATAACAAGACGCTGGCGGCGCAGCTTTACCACGAGTTCAAGCAGTTCTTCCCTTCGAACGCGGTCGAATACTTCGTGAGCTACTACGACTACTACCAGCCAGAGGCGTACATTCCGGCCGGCGATCTCTACATTGAGAAGGAAGCAACCATCAATGAAGAGCTGGACAAGCTGCGCCTCTCGGCCACGCGAAGTTTGTTTGAGCGGCGCGATGCGATCATCGTCAGCTCGGTAAGTTGCATCTACGGTCTCGGTTCGCCCGAGGCGTACTACGGCATGTTGCTCTTGCTTGAGAAGGGCCAGCACATCAGCCGCAAAGACATTACGCGGCGGCTGGTGGAGATTCTCTACGAACGCAACGACACCGACTTCCGCCGCGGGACCTTTCGCGTGCGCGGCGATGTGATTGAGGTTTTCCCCACCTACGACGAAAACGCATACCGGATTGAGATGTTCGGTGACGAGATCGAGAGCCTGTCGCAGATCGATCCTCTGTTCGGCACCGTGAAGCAAAAGTTTTCAAGGCTGCCGATTTATCCGAAGAGCCATTACGTCGTACAGCCGGAGCGGAAGTCGGAGGCTATCGATTCCATCGTGGCTGAGTTGAACGAGTGGGTCGCGCACCTTGAATCGGAAGGCCGCATGGTTGAGGCGCAGCGCGTTCACCAGCGAACGCGATTTGACCTGGAGATGATCAAGTCGATGGGTTACTGTCACGGCATTGAGAACTACTCGCGGCACTTCAGCGGGCGCCTGCCCGGCGAGCCGCCGCCGACGCTGCTTGACTACTTTCCGCGCGACTTTCTGCTCTTTGTGGACGAGAGCCACGCCACCATTCCGCAGGTGCACGGCATGTGGCACGGCGACCGGAGCCGCAAGCAGACCCTGGTCGATTACGGATTCCGCCTGCCTTCGGCCATGGACAACCGGCCGCTGAAGTTTGACGAGTTTGAGAATCGCATTCATCAGACGATTTACGTTTCGGCCACTCCGGGACCGTATGAGCTGACGCGATCGGCCGGCGTTGTCGTCGAGCAAGTCATCCGCCCTACCGGCCTTGTCGATCCTGAAGTCGAGATTCGCCCGGTAAAAGGCCAGATCGACGATCTGCTGGCCGAGATTCGCGACCGCGCCAAGCGCGGCGAGAGAGTTTTAGTCACCACGCTGACCAAGCGCATGGCCGAAGACCTCGCGGGCTACTACACCGAAGTGGGCGTGCGCTGCCGCTACATGCACTCGGAGATCGAGACGCTGGAGCGCATAAAGCTGCTGGCCGGCCTGCGCAAGGGCGAGTTCGACGTGTTGATCGGGATCAATTTGCTGCGCGAGGGACTGGATTTGCCGGAGGTGTCGCTGGTGGCGATCCTGGACGCGGATAAGGAAGGCTTTCTGCGCTCCGCTGGCTCGCTGATCCAGACCATGGGCCGTGCTGCGCGGCACCTCGAGGGCAAAGCGATTCTCTATGCCGACAAGATCACCGACTCCATGCGTCGGGCGATGGACGAGACCGATCGCCGCCGCGCCATCCAGCGCGCCTACAACGAGGAAAACGGCATCACGCCGCAGTCGATCCTGAGCCATGTGGAGATGGGGCTCGCATCCATCCTGAAGGCCGAGTACGGCGACGTTGAGGTGGAAGAAGCAGCGGCCATTCCCGACTTTAAGAACCAGCTGGAGCTCGACGCCTACATTACCAAGCTCGAGACCGACATGCGCGAGGCGGCTAAACGGTTTGAGTTCGAGAAGGCCGCTCGCCTCCGCGACTCGATCAAGGAGCTGCGCGACAAGGAGTTCCTGTTTGGGTAACCGCGCCGGGTAACCAGGAATTGACCGGGTGCAGGCAACCCAAACCACAGGGGTCACCATCTGAGGTAGTGAGATAGTAAACCCTCTCCGGCCCTGACATGCGGGTCGCGCTAGTCAGGCCATGACAACCATCCTCATCGTAGACGACGATCCCCTTCAGGCATCTTTGCTGATGTCGCTCCTGGGACGGCAATTCGGCAATGTGTGCAGGGTCAACGATGCGGCCGAGGCCCTGTGCCTCATTGAGCAGCCCGAGTTTGCAACCAAGCTCAGCCTGGTGATTACCGGCCACCATATGACGGGAATCGGAGGCCCTGCGTTCGTCGCCGAGTTGCACGCGCGCAAGCCGGAACTGCCGGTGCTGGTCCTGAGCACGGGTGGAGTGGACTCCTCGGATTACAAAAACGAACAGGTTGTCTTCCTTCCCCGCCCTGTTGGCGGGGACAGGATGCTGGCTGTCACCAGCCAGATCCTCGCAGACCGCAAGCCAGCTGTCGCTTAGGCCACAAATCCAATCGAACCTGCCCTCGCACCTCTCATAGAGTGAGCCAAATCACAAACAGAACTCCTATGATGGATAGAGAATAACCTCGTCCGTTGGGAGGTCGCCGGCCTCCAACGTGCGTGCGAGAATGAACGTGGGGTCAACAACGGCGGGTTCTCCGATTCACTTGAGCTCTTGAGGACCGTGCGGTGTGGCGTTTTCTTCAGGAAATCGCCACGTAGATGTTGTGGTTCCGCTTTAGACCCTTTGGAGAACCGCGTAATGGCCACTTTTGGCAGCTTTTGTCTTCTTATCGCTTTAGTTCTGGCCGCCTACAATTTATTCGCGGGAGCGGTGGCTTTGCGGCTGATTGCCACCGGCCAGCCTTCCAGGGTTTCTCCAGAGCGGCTGGCGGATACGGCACGCCGGGCTGGAATTGCAGGCTTCGTTGCGGTCACTGGCGCGGCATTCGCGCTCATCTACTCGGTCTTCACTAACGATTTCTCCATTACGTACATCCTCGAGCACTCCAACCGGGCGCTGCCGATTCCTTACAAATTTGCGGCGCTGTGGAGCGGGCAGGAAGGCTCGCTGCTGCTGTGGGCGTGGCTGCTGGGGACCTACGGCTTCGTCCTGCGGCTGCGCCACAAGACAGATGTGAAGCTCTATGCCTACGCGGGCACGATTCTGTCGGGCATTCAGGTGTTCTTCCTGGCGGTGCTGGTATTTGCAGCGCCGCCATTTGCGCTGCTGAAGGGCACGATTCCTGATGACGGCAACGGGCTCAATCCCCTGCTCCAATATCCGGAGATGGTGATTCACCCGCCGATGCTTTACCTGGGCTACGTGGGCTTTTCAGTTCCCTTCGCATTCGCGCTGGGCGCGCTGATGATGCGTTACCCCGGCGAGAAGTGGATCCGGATCACGCGCACATGGACGATGGTGACCTGGCTCTTTCTGACCTGCGGCATCTTCCTCGGGATGCACTGGGCTTATGCGGTGCTTGGATGGGGCGGCTACTGGGGATGGGATCCGGTGGAGAACGCGAGTTTCATGCCGTGGCTCACAGGAACCGCTTTTCTGCACTCGGTGATGATGCAGGAACGCAAAGGAATGATGAAGAGCTGGAACGTGTGGCTGATTTTCTCCACGTTCCTGCTGACGATGCTGGGCACGCTGCTCACACGAGCGGGCCTTGTGAGCTCGGTGCACGCGTTCGCTCAATCGTCGATCGGCACATGGTTTGTCGTATTCATGGGCATTGTGCTGGCGGTCTGCATCTTCACCTATATTCTGCAGCGCGGGCATCTGAAAACGGAACACCACATGGAATCTCTGGTGAGCCGCGAATCGAGTTTTCTGTTTAACAATCTTGTGCTGCTCACAGCTTGTTTTGTGATTCTGTGGGGCACGCTGTTCCCCATCATTTCGGAGTACGTGCAGGGGACAAAGGTGACTGTGGGCGCGCCGTTTTATAACCGCGTGGCCGTGCCGATCGGACTCTTTCTGGTATTTCTCACGGGAGTGGGACCGCTGTTGCCGTGGCGCTCGTCGTCGTTCAAAGCCATCAAGCGCAACTTTATTTTGCCGATCATTGCGCTATGGGTCACGGTGATTGTTTGCCTCGCCGTCGGAGTGCGGCCATGGAAAGACGGCGCGCTTGACCAGGGCAGCTTTTACGCAGTCGTGGCCTTTGGGATCGCGGCGGCAGTGCTCACGGCGATTATCGCGGAATTTCTGCGCGGCGCGGCCGTTATATCGAAACAGACTCACCGCAATCTCTTCGCGGCGACGTGGTTGCTGACGCGGCGCAATACGCGCAGGTATGGCGGCTACATCATCCACATCGGCGTGGTGGTGGTCGTGATCGGACTGGCGGGATCAGCATTTAACCGCAGCATCGAAAGCGAAATGGGCCTGCACAGCACCATGCAGATCGGGCCTTACACGCTGGTATGCACCGGCTTCACGCAGGATTCAAACGAAAATTACAACTCCGACTACGCGGTTCTCGACGTTCAGCAGGGCGGCAAGAAGGTGTTTTCGATGACGCCGGAGCGGCGGTTCTACCTGGCCAGCGGCCAGCCGCAGACGATGGTCGCGATTCATTCAGTTCCCGAGTGGGATCTGTATGTGGTCTACGAGGGCACGAATCCCGACACCGGCCAGCCGATTATCAAAGCGTTTCTCAATCCGCTGGTGGGCTGGATCTGGTTTGGCCTGGTGATTATTGTCGGCGGAACGTTCATTGCGCTGGTTCCCAGCCTGACGCCGGCAACTGTTTCATTGCGTGTGCCCGCGGCAAAAGCAGCGCCGATGACTCCGGCGCTGAAGGGAGGCGACTGAATGGCGCTCCGCGCATTTAAGTTTTGGGCAAGAGCCGGAGAAGACGTCCGTGCACGCTTGAGATTTTGGGTGAGAGCAGCAGAAGTCAGCACGCTTGCCCTGGCCATTTGCTTTTCGCTCGGCGCGGGCACTCCCGAGTCGCGCCAGAATACGCTCAGCCATCAGCTCATGTGTACTTGCGGTTGCGCGCAACTGCTGGGCGAGTGCGATCACGTGGGGTGTCCTGACCGCGACAAGGAACTGTCAGAGCTGATGTCGGACATTGCGGCGGGCATGACGGATCAACAGGTGTTCAACGAATTTGTGGCCAAGTACGGCGCAACAGTGCTGGCGGCACCGACGACGAAGGGATTCGACCTGGTGGCGTGGATCGCTCCGTTCGCGGTCTTTGGCGCGGCGCTGCTGGGAACGATCCTGCTGATCCGGCGCTGGGGCGGATTGGGATTGGAGCGGCACGCGTATTCGACAGGCACAGTGGCGAAGGCTGCCGATCCGGCAGAGCAGGAGCGGCTGGATCGCGTTCGTCGCGATACGGGCGGCGGCGATGGATTTTAATGGAGGATTTTGAGCCATGACGCAATTGGATGGCCTGATCGCGGGGATGCTGCTTCTCTTCGCGCTCTTCTTGTACACATTCTGGCCGGAAAACGGCTTTGCCAGCCAGAAGGAAAAGACGCGGCTCGATTTTCTCCTGGAGCGCAAGGAGCAACTGTACGAGAACCTGCGCGATTTGAACTTTGAATTTCGCGCGGGCAAGTATCCCGAAGAGGATTTCGAGAAGCAGCGCGCGCAGCTGGAACACGAGACGGCGCAGTTGCTGGCGGAGATTGATCTTTTGCAGGGACTAGGGACGTAGGGAACAGAGACCGAGAGAACAGAGATTAGAGATCGGATAAGACAACGATCGGGGAATCAGAGAAGACAATGAGATCGAGACGATTGATTGAAGGAATGATTGCGGCGGGCTTCTTATTCGCCGCGTCGTTGGCGCAGGCAGCCACCGTATCCGGAACCGTCACCAACATGACCACCAATAAGCCCGCGGCGGGAGACACGGTTACGCTGCTGGAGCCGATGAGTGGCATGAGCGAGGTCGGGCATGCGACGACCAATGCGCAGGGCCACTACACGCTCGAATTGCCCGGCCAGGTCCCGTACCTGGTTCGCGTGACGCATCAAGGAGCGGAGTATTTTATTGCCGCGCCGCAAGGTGGAGGAACCGGCGATATCTCTGTTTATGACGTGGCGGCGAAGGTGGAAGGCATCACGATCTCCGAGCATGTCACTGGAATCGAAACTGATAATGGCCAGCTTCGCGTGGTGGAGCGCTACGACATTCACAACGCAAGCTCCCCGCCGCGAACGCAGTGGAGCAAGCAATCCTTCCAGGTGATTCTGCCGGATGACGCGGTGGTGGGCGATGCCTCGGCGCAGCGGCCGGGAGCGAGCAGCCTGCCGACGAGCGTGAAGCTCAATCCCGATGGGCCCAAAGGCCATTACTCATTCGACTTTCCCATCCAACCGGATTCCGGCGCCAAGGGCACGCTCTTTCAGGTGCAATACAATCTGCCGTACAGCAGCGGGAAATACAGCTTTCATTCGCAGGTGACGCTACCGGCCGATACGGTCTGGGTTGTGCTGCCGAAATCGATGACATTTACGGGCGGAAACGGTTCGGGGTTTGAATCGTCTCCGCAAGATCCCACCGTGCAGACTTTCCTGGCGCGCAATGTCGCACCGGGAAAAGCGCTGGAGTTTTCCGTTTCCGGTACCGGTTCTTTCGCGCGCGACGACCAGGGCGGCCAGTCGAGCGACAGCGGCGGACAACCGGGAGCGACCCCCACTGGGCCTGGCGGCGGAATCGGCGAACCGATCAATACGCCCGACCCGCTTTCGAAATACAAATGGTGGATTCTCGGCGGACTGGCGTTGCTGCTTGCGGCCGGGGCGGCGTTTTTGCTGCGAAGGCCGGCAACGGCAGAAGGGTATGTGGCCTCGAATGGCGGCGCAATGGCGCATGCTGCAGTTTCGGCGGCGCACTCGGTGCCGGTTTCGGCAGGAACTTCTCCCGCACAAAAACACTCGGCGCTGCTGAATGTGCTGAAGGAAGAACTCTTCGCGTTGGAGAGCGAGAAGATCGCGGGAACTTTATCCGCGGGCGAGTACGCCGAACAAAAGGCGGCGCTCGAGACGGTGCTGAGGCGGGCGCTGAAGAAAAGCTAGGGTTCAGGTCTCAGCGGTCAGTGGTTAGCGGTCAGAATGAGCCGCAGAGAACCTTCGGCGGACGTTGCCTGGCCCGTGTGGACTGATCACCGGTCACTGATCACTGTAAGCTGTCTTCATGAAGACTCTGCTTCGCACGCTGCTCTCCTTGTCTCTTATCGTCTGGCTGGGCGCTGAGGTTTTCTTTCCGATCGTTGCGGCGATCACTTTCAACACGCTTCAACCCGACACGCATACCGCCGGAACCATCGTCGGCCAGCTGATTCGCATCCTGCACGGGATGGGATTGGTTTCAGGGATGGTGGCGCTGGCGGTGATGGCGCTGGCTCCGGCATGGGGAATCTACAAGCCGCGGGCGGTGCTGCTGCCGATGGGTTTTGTGGTTTTGATGATCGGGCTCACGGTTTATTCGCAGTATGGAATCATTCCCGCGATGGAGCGCGACCGTATTGCCGCGGGCGGCGCCATTGATACAACAACGCCTGCCGATGCGACCACAGCGCACTTCAACAAGCTGCATAACCGAAGCGAATATGTGGAAGAGGCGATTCTTCTGCTGGGGTTGGCGACCGTGGTGCTAATGGCGCGAGCGGAGTCGACACGAAGCTGACGGTTCGCGAAGCCGAGTTCTGCCCAACGAATGCTTCTCTTGCGATCGTCGCCAAGATTCGGCGATCAATGGCATCCTGTATCATCGGAGAGGCTTGAATGCGCAGCTCCTGCTCTGCAACGGCCACCATGGAAAGACTATGAAGACCGGGATTATCGGCCTGCCGCAGGTGGGCAAGACTTCGCTGTTCAAGATTCTGACTAAAGCCAAGATCGACGAGCATGGGCGCGCAAACCCACGCGAGGCGCACATTGGTGTGGCGCGCGTACCCGATGAGCGGCTGGAGAAGCTGTCGGCGCTCTATTCCCCCAAGAAGACCACGTTTGCGTCAGTGGAGTTCGTTGACGTTGCGGGCATCGGGCAGGAAGCGCTGAAAGAGACTGCATACCTGACGAACCTGCGCAACGTGGACGCGCTGATTCATGTGCTGCGCGCGTTCGAGAACGACGCTGTTCCCCAGGAGGGGCCGATTGATCCGCTGCGCGACGCCAAAAACGTCGAGTTCGATTTAATGTTGAGCGACCTTGGCCAGGTTGAAAAGCGGATGGAACGCGTCGAGAAGGATATGAAGAAAGGCCGAACAAGCGACCTGGAGCGGGAACAGGCGCTGCTGGTGCGGTCGAAAGAAATGCTGGAGAGGGAAATTCCACTGCGCGCCATGGAGATGACGGCGGACGAGAAAAAGCTCATCCGAGGGTTTATGTTTTTGTCGCAAAAGCCTATGTTGTATGTGCTCAACGTGAGCGAGAGCTCGACGCTGGGCGCAGATCTTGAAACCGCTGTCAGCAAATATAAATTGGATGCGATTGCAAACCGGCCCAACGCGGGCGCGATGGCTATCTGCGGGAAGGTCGAAGCGGAGCTGGCGGATATGGATGATGCCGAGGCAGCGGACTTTCTGGAGAGCTACGGCCTCAACGAAAGCGGATTGGTGCGGCTGATTCGTAAGAGCTATGAGTTGCTGGGGCTGATCAGCTTTTTCACCGCGGGCGAGGATGAGTGCCGCGCGTGGACGGTGCCGGCGGGATCGAAAGCTCCGCAGGCTGCGGGCGCGATTCACTCCGACCTGGAGCATCATTTTATCCGCGCTGAAACCATTCGATGGGATAGTTTGCTGGACGCGGGATCGGAAGCCGCGGCGCGATCAAAGGGCACGCTGCGCCTCGAAGGCAAGGAATACGTGGTGCAGGACGGAGATGTGCTGCACATACGGCATAGCGGGTGAAACAAAGAGAATAGAGAGCAGAGATAAGAGAAAGGAAAAGGCGCGCCGAACGCCGACCACGGCTGATGATTTCTAATCTCTGTTGTTTGATCTCTGTTCTCTCTTCTCTTCTCTCTTTATCATGCTGACGACTTCTCTCATTCTCGGAACGATTGCGGCGCTGGCCGATGTAGTCGGCGGGTTGGTGCTGGTGCGCGCGCGAGGCGTGGAGCGCTACCTGCGTTACTTTGTCGCGTTGGGAGCTGGATTCCTGATCGCGACGGCGCTGCTGGAGATGACGCCGGAGAGTATCAAGCTGAATGCGCGGCTTGCTCCGGCTCTGATCATGGCCGGCTACTGCGCGATGCATCTGCTTGAGCACACGATCAACGCACACTTTCATTATGGCGAGGAGACGCACGGCGGCGAATTCGTCTCTGCGCACACGGGATACTCGGTGCTGGGAGGCTTGAGCGTGCACGCGCTCTTTGACGGCGTGGCGATCGGTTCGGGGTTCGCGCTTTCGGACTGGCTGGGGTGGCTGATCTTTCTGGCGATCCTGCTGCACAAGGCGCCGGAGGGTTTCACGATGGCCAGCGTGATGATGGCCAGCGGACGAAGCCGGAAGACTGCCTTCTGGTCTGCCGTGGGGCTGGCCTGCGCAACCTTGGCTGGCGTGCTCGTGATTCAGCTGGTTCCGCGATGGGTTCCGTTCGGACTGCCGGTTTCAGCGGGGGTTGCGCTCTACGTGGCCGCGACCGACCTTGTGCCTGAGGTGAATCGCGAGCCGGGTATCCGGATGGCGCTGGTGTTCTTTGCCGGCGTGGCCGGGTTCCTGCTGCTGCGGATGCTGCTGCCGAACGTGTAGGGAACATTCCGATGAGATTCTGTCCCCAGGCTTGCGCCTGGGGCTACCGTTTGGCGCCCGCTACGCGGGCTTTCAAAGCCAAAGCCACACAAGCGGTGCTATGGGAGTGCGGCGGGCGATATGCTATGCGATGTGGCGTATTGCGTTGCACCGGTTTTGGAGGATGTCGAAAGCTCACGGCGGCCACACAGGCGCGTTCCCATTGATTTTCTTGGAGCACTGATTTTTGCGGCACTCGGGTTCCTGGTGATGGGCTACCATCCGGGGCTTGAGGACGATGGGCTTTACCTGTCGGCCGTAAAGGGCGATCTGAATCCGGCGCTCTTCCCTCACAACGCGGAGTTCTTCCGGCTGCAACTGCAAGCGACGCTTTTTGACACATGGATGGCGGAGTTCGTTCGCTGGACGCGGATCCCCGTGGCGTGGGCGGAACTCATCGTCCAATGGGCCGCGCTTTTTCTGATTCTCTGGGCGGTGAAAAAGATTGCGAACCGGCTTTTCGAAGATGAGCCGGCGCGTTGGGGCGGAGTGGCGCTGATCTCGGCCATGTTCACGCTGCCGGTGACTGGCACCGCGCTGTACATGGTCGACCAGCATTTGCATCCGCGCACGCTGGCGACGGCAATGATTTTGCTGGCAGTGTGGCGGATCCTGGATGAGAAGCCGTGGCAGGCCGCGCCGTTGCTGCTGGTTGCATTTTTGCTGCACCCACTGATGGCGGCGATGGGGATTTCGTTTTCTTTTTTTCTCGTCATGGTCATGGCGGGCCGGGTGCGCGAGCGGGTGCGAGGGTGGCGAAGTTCGATGGCCGCGATCGTGCCATTGGGCTGGATCTTCGAGCCGGGCAATCCGGGCTGGCGCAAGGCGCTGGACACACGAACGTACGACTTCATTTACAAGTGGACCTGGTACGAGTGGCTGGGGGCGCTGGCGCCGCTCTTTCTCTTCTGGGTGCTGTGGCGCTATGCGCGCAAGCGCGGGGAGACGAGGCTGGCGCGGTTTGCGCTCGCGGTCCTGATCTACGGCGTCTTCCAACAGGCGTTGGCGATGGCGCTGCTTTGGCCCGGGTTTCTGGTGCGCGTGACGCCGCTGCAGCCCATGCGCTACCTGCATTTGCTCTACTTCTTCTTCGTGCTGGTGGCCGGATGCCTGCTGGGAAAATTTGTGCTGAGGCGAAGCGTTTGGCGCTGGGCGGCGTTTCTTGCGATCGCGAATTGCAGCATGTTTGCGTGGCAGCGAGCGGAGTTTGCGGCGAGCAGGCACCTTGAAATGCCATGGATGCAACCGCCCACCAATCCGTGGATGCAAGCGTTCGCATGGGTTCGCGCGAACACGCCGGCAAACGCCTACTTCGCGCTCGATCCGCACTACCTTGAGGCAGCCGGCGAGGATTACCACAGCTTTCGCGCGTTAGCGGAGCGCAGCCAACTGGCCGATGCGGTGAAGGACGCGTCGGTGGTCACGCTGGTTCCCGAGCTTGGACCGGAGTGGGTGAGACAGACCGATGCGGAAGAGGGGTGGCCCAGCTTCAGGCTTGCGGACTTCGAACGTCTTAGAGCGGAGTTTGGCGTCGACTGGGTGGTGGTGAGCGACGAGCAAACGACCGGATTGAGCTGCCAATGGCAAAACGAGCAGCTATCGGTGTGCAGAATTCCATGAGGCAAGTGCGGGCGAGGACGCCCGCACGACAGCCGGCGAGGACGCCGGCGCTACTCAATGTGAAACGCGGGCATTGCGGGTTGAGGGTCTATCCGCGAGAATAAAGAAGTCATCATTCTCCTTTTCGGGCACCGATCATGCTTAATCTTACCCAGCGACTGATTCTCGGCTGCGTACTGCTCGCCTGCCTGGCGGTGGGACTGGTCGCGATCACGCATAAAGCGCTGGCGGCAAGCGGGCAGCTTCATCTGGGATATGCAGTCGCTGTGATTGCGTCGCTCGTGGCGGCGGCGACCATCTACTTTGTGCTGAAGCCCATCGACACGCTGGCAGGCGACGCGCACCGCATTGCGCAAGGCAACCTGGAACATCGCGTCGAGTGGAACAGCCGTGACAGCTTTGGTGTGATCGCCGGCGAGCTGAGCCGGATTGCCGTGCGGCTGCGCGAGTTGCGCGAGACCGAAGCCGGACGGCGGCAGATGGAGTTCCAGCTCTCCGACGCGGTGCTGCAATCGATCTTCGAGCCGATTATCGTGACGGACGGCAAGGGCCACGTTCTCAAGTTGAATCAGTCGGCTTCAGAGTTGCTGGGCGAGGCGGCAAGCGATCGCATGGCGCTGGCAAATACGCCGGGAGGCGAGAAGATTCTGAGCGCGATCCAGGACGCCGTCTCAATGCAGAGAGCGGTGGCAGCGGAGGGCGAAGCGTCGATGCTGCCTATGCGCATTGGAGACCAGGCGCGGAGCTACCGGCTGCGCACCACGCCGATGCGTGACTCCGAGGGCAGGTTGCTGGGCGCGGTAACTGTACTTGAGGACGTGACCAGCCTGCGGGACACCGACCGCTTCAAGACGCAGTTCATCGCAGTGGCCAGCCGCAAGCTGCGCGATCCGCTGCTGCAATTGCGACGCGGGCTGTATGCGCTGGCGCAGGGATTCAGCGGCGAGATGACCAACCTGCAGACCGAGCTGGTGGCGCAGGCAAGCAAGGAAGCGGAGACGCTGGACGACCTGATGGCCGACCTGATTGGCGTGGCCGAACTGGATACGGGCAAGCGCGAGTTGAAGCCGGAACGGTTGCGGCCGCTGCAAGTGCTGAATGAGGCGCGCGACCGATACTGCGACGAGGCGGCAAGGAAACACATCCGCGTGGAGGTGAGCGCCTATGCCGACCTGGCGGTGATCGAAGTCGATCGCCGGGCGATGCGGTCGATTCTGGATAATCTTCTGTCGAACGCACTGCGTTACACGCCCGAGAACGGCGAGATCTTACTGGCGGCGGAGGAGATCAAGAGCTTTGTGCAGTTCAGCGTGCGCGATACGGGACGCGGCATCGAGGCGGAACGGCTGAGCTCGATCTTCGACCGATTCAACACATTCTCAGAAGAAGGCACAGGACTCGGCCTGGCGCTGGTTCGGCGTCTGGTGGAGTTGCTCGGCGGCCAGATCGCGGTGGAGAGCCGCCTGGGGCACGGAGCAACGTTCCGATTCACAATTCCAGTAGCAGTTGCGCGGGAAGTCCATCATCCCGTCGAGGTGGGCTGAGCGATGGCTGAGATCGTCCTTGAAAGCTGCGCATCTACCTGGGCGCCGCGCCGGGCGTAGGCAAAACCTACCTGATGCTGAACGATGCCTACCTGATGCGTACGCAGGGCGGCAAAGACGTCGTGATCGGCCTGGTTGAGACCCACGGACGGAAAGAGACCCAGGAACAGATCAGGGATCTCGAAGTGATCCCGCAAAAGGTGATTCCCTATCGCGGCGTGAACCTGAAAGAGATGGATGTGGACGCGATTATCGCGCGGCATCCGCAGACGGTCGTGGTGGACGAGCTGGCACACACCAACGTTCCAGGGAGCAAGAACCGCAAGCGCTACGAAGATGTGATGGAATTGCTCGACGCCGGCATCAACGTAATGACGGCGGTCAACATCCAGCACCTGGAAACTTTGAACGACGCCGTCAACCGCTCGGCGAACACCACCATCCGCGAGACCGTTCCCGACAGCTTTGTGAAGCGCGCCGACGAAGTGGTGAACGTGGACCTGACGGTTGAGGAGCTACGGAATCGGCTGCGGAGCGGCAAAATCTATGCTCCTGAAAAGGTGGAGCAGTCGCTGGCCAACTTCTTCCGCAAAGGCAACCTGAACCTGCTGCGCGAGCTGGCGCTGCGCACGACAGCGGAACAGGTGAGCAACCGCGCATCGGAATACAGACGGACGCAGGGGCTGGAGCAGGCGCCGATTCCTGAGAAAGTGATGGTTTGCCTGAGCACGCGGCCGGGAACGGAAAGGCTGCTGCGCATTGGGGCAAGGATCGCCGGACGCCTGGCGACAAATTGGTACGCGGTTTACGTGACTCCGCCGGACGATAAGGGACACAGCGATCCCGAGGCGCACCAGCGGCTGGAAGAGTACATGCGCATGGCCCGGGATCTGGGCGCGAAGGTAGTTCAGCTCACCGATCGAAAGGTGGCTGACGCGCTGATCCGGTTTGCGCAGCAGGAGAACATTTCGCACGTGGTCTTCGGGCAGTCTGCGCGATCGCGCTTCGACATTCTGCTTCGCGGCTCGGTGCTGAACCGGTTTCTCTCTGAAGTGCGCGACGTCACAGTGCAGGTGGTGCCGATGCAGAAGCCGCTGCGACGGCAGTGAGAAACAGAGATTAGAGAACAGAGATTAGAGAACAGAGATAAGAGATTAGAGAACAGGAAAAGCAAGATCGCTTTAAAGGCCTCGTCTGAGTTTTCGGCGCCCAACAATAAGACGTGCGGCTCTCTGCACTCTTCGCTCGCTTCTCTGCTCTCTGTTCTCTCTTCTCTGTGCTATTCGCAGAAGACGCGGACCTTGGCTTTCTCTTCCTTGGCATCGACGTCAACGGTGAGGTCTTCGAGGTGGTCGATCAACTCCTCGAGATTCTCCGGCTTGATTTGCGAAAGAGTGAGCGGAATACCGTGCTTGCTCAGTGTCTCGTCCAACTGATCGTGGGCCTGCTGGGGAATGAGGCTGGCGAGGCGTACGCCGGCGCGCAGAAGCTGCATGGGCACGCGGACGTTGACCGTGGTGGGACCGTTCTTTTCGGTTGACTCGACCAGTACGCGGAGATACCTGGCGTGGGTTTTGACGGTCGCGCCCGTGTCGTTTGCGGAGCCGGCGAAGTTGCCGGTGAAGGAAGCGGTGGTGGCGGGTTCAGGTTCGAGAGCGGCAAGCAGGCGGTCGGCTTCGTCGGCGGTGATTTTACCTGCGGCTAACATTTCAAGGATCTGACGGCGATTTTCATTCATGGCGGTTCTCCGGGTTGAGGTGATGTCTTTCTCGATGTGCGGGCGAGACGCCCGCACGACAGCCGGCGAGGACGCCGGCGCTACAAAATGCGGACCAGGACTTTGAGCTGACGGCGATTTTCATTCATGGCGGTTCTCCGGATGAGATTGAAAACTGTTGAAAAGCGTTCTTT
>Ga0335085_10002014_pt1 | contig 39645 bp, 30 predicted proteins | sample Lox_Sample_45_FD_206712 | JGI IMG/M metagenome (GOLD analysis project Ga0335085, IMG submission 206712) | Soil microbial communities from Loxahatchee National Wildlife Refuge, Florida, United States - Lox_Sample_4.5 | ecosystem: Environmental > Terrestrial > Soil > Wetlands | place: USA...
TGAACAGCATGACTATTGGGAGTGGCGGAAGCACCATCACGACTAAATCTGGCGCTGTAGAAGCTTGAGCAGGCAAGCGGGATTTCCTGATTGTCACTCAGCTGCGCAGAATCCTCCTGGATCTTTTTCCGACGGCTGCTTTCTCAACATGCGTCGATTCGCTGACCGCCCTTAAGAGGGCGTTCAGCAGCATCTTGTGCGGCTCAGCAGTAAACCGGTCATCCCATTCTCGCTGCAAGACAAGACCGTGGAAGGTTGCGATCAGAAAGCTCGCCAGCGCGTCTGAATCAAAGCACTTCGCGATCTCGCCGCGCATTTGAGCGGAGGCGAGAACTTCGGAGATGAGCTTGCGAGGCTCTTCGAAGCTGCGTTGAACTATGCGCCGAATGCCGGGATTGCGCTGGGCTTCGGCCCATAACTGCACGCTGACACGACGCCGGCGTCGTTCCTTGGGACTATCCAGTTCATCCAAAAAGGCATCACGGAGTCGTTCGAGAACTCCAGCCGCCCCGCCCTCTTCGACCGCGTCCATCACGAGTCGTTTTTCTGTCATTTGGCGCTCGTTGGCAACGGCTTCGATGATTTCTTCTTTGCTCTTGAAGTAGTTGTAGATCGCGCCGGGGCTCAGACCGGACTGGCGGACAATGTCCTGCATGGTCGTCCGGTGAAATCCATCCCTCGAGAAACAAACGAGCGCCGCTTCGAGGATTTCTGAACGTCGGGAATCGAGGTATTCTTTACTGACTTTGGGCAAGCGTGACCTCCCGCGATGAGTATGCATCGGACAGCCCAGCTCTCGACGGCACATGTCCGAAGATGACGTGATAGAACTCGTATCCTCTGATTCGGGCTGCGTTCTTGTAATACCGCTGTCGGTAATCTGCTGCAGACAGATCGCTGTCGAGGTCAAGACCACATTCCTTGAGAAATCCAGGCGCTCGGCCCGGCTGAATGCCGAAGGTCCACCGTTCCTCCAAGCGGGCAATCGTCCTTTGGACCTCCCTACCGCCGGCGAAGCCTGTGGGATCATGGAGTACGGCTCGATCTACGTAGGTGAACGCGAGCGCAGTGCCCGCAGCCAGGCTCCCGATAAACGACAATGTTGACCTGACCGCGTCCTCTGTCAGGTAGTTGGAGACTCCTTCCCAAAGGAACAAGCTTGGCCGGGAGCCGTCGAGGCCGGCGGCCTGGAGAGACGCGGGGACTTGATCGCACTCAAAATCTGCCGCGACGTATGTGACATGCTTGGGCAAGACTCCGAGCGAGCGCTCGATGTGCGCCTTCTTGACGGCCGATGTGTTCGGGTGATCGATCTCGAAGAACCACGTGCGTTCGGCCTCAGCAAGCCGATAGGCGCGGGAATCAAACCCAGCCCCGAGGACGACAATTTGTGACACTCCGTTGGCTAAAGCTGACGTTACATACTCATCGATCAACCGGGTGCGAGCAAGGAGTGAAGTTCGTGACCCCGGCCAGCGGGCATCGATGTACCGGCACAGCATTGCCGAGACCAGAGGGTTGCGAGCGAGCGAGGCAACGAATCGAAACGATGGCGACAAAAAGCTCAGGGCCATCCGGTCATCGACGATCCGATCTTTAGGCCGACGTGCTCCTTCAATGGCCCGGAAGAGCGCATTGTGTTCGGCTGTACGGCTTGGACTCTTTGCCTTCATCGTAGTCTCCAGATACATATAATAAAACGAACGACCGTTCTATTATATATCTGCGAGCCATCTGATCAAGAGATGGCTGCGGATGTTTTTACGGGCAAACTTGTATCAGCCGGTCGGCGCAATCCGTCCGGAGCGAGTACTCTTTGAGTTGGATCGAATTCCCGATTTTCAAGGGGACCTCGATCATCATGTTTTTCCAGGGCGTATACGGAAGAATCTTCCACATCTGCGTGCTCAACCAGAGCCGAAAACGGGTTCGAGGCACAAACCAGTCCGTACCCCCGTCCGCAATGCCCTGGCATTTATCAACAAAGGCCCGCATGAGTGATTCGTATTTTGCAAACGCGACGCGATGATCCCCTTCGGCCTCGGCCAATTCGCCAGCCAGGACATACGCGCCGACGACGGCCATGCCTGTCCCCATGCCTGAGAGTGGCGACGCGCACCAGGCTGCATCTCCCACCAATGCGGTCCGGCCCACCGACCAGCGGTCCATTTTCACCTGACTGACCGAGTCGAAGTAGAAGTCCGGTGCCCTTTCCAAAAACTCAAGCAGTCGTGGCACCTCCCAGCCTTCCTGTCGGAAATGCTCTCGCAGGATCTCCTTCTGTTGCCCACTGTCACGGCGCGCGTAGTCGAGCGGTTCAGTAGCAAAAAAGAAAGACGCCTTAGCTTCCGACGGAGGTCCTCCACTGAAAATGCCTATCTTCTTTCCCAACGTCCCGTAATAGATACCGGCATGGTCCAGTTGCAGATAGTTGGGAATCGTGAAGATCGAGACGTAATAACCGAGATGACGGACAAAATCGGACTCCTTGCCAAACGCTAGAGATCGGACCTTCGAGTGCAGCCCATCGGCTCCCACCACAAGGTCGAATTTCCGCAGCCCTCCCCGTTCGAACTGCACCTCCACTCCGTCGGGGCCTTCCTCAATCGCCGTGATGCTGTCGTCGAAGACGTATTCGGTCGTCTTTCGCGTCGCATCATGAAAGATGGACGCGAGATCCCCGCGCAGAATTTCCAGTTCTCCGCTTGTGAATCCGTCCGGCATGCTTGCGACCTTGCGGTTGTTCCGATCGACGATGGTGATGGCGCCGATGCGGGTCTGCTTGCGCTGCACTTCGGGCAGAAGACCCATGCGTTCGAGCACGCGAAGGGAGGCACCACGAAAGTCGATGGCATAACCACCCGGTCTCAGGGTTGGCGCTCGCTCCACAATGGTTGGCCGAAATCCGAAGCGATGGAGCCAGAAGGCCAGTGCCGGCCCGGCAACACTCGCTCCGGAGATAAGTATGTTCCTGTTGTTCATTGCAACCTCCCGTAATGGAATTGTACGAATGTATTAGACATTTGTACAAGACGAATGTCTGGTACGATCGTTCTATGGCGGACAAAGAGAATTTGAATAACCGGGAAGCCCTGCTGCTGGGAGCCAAGAAGTGCTTGCTGGAAAAAGGGTTCAGCCGAACCACGGCACGGGATATAGCGTCCGCGGCCGGGGTGAGCCTGGCGGCGATTGGCTACCATTTTTCCTCCAAGGAAGCTCTGCTGACCGAGGCTTTGCTGCTGGCGTTTGGTGAATGGGACCAGGATCTCCAGGAGGCGCTGCGAGCCGCTGTTCCGTCTAACGTCTCCCCGGCGAAGCGATTCGAGACCACGTGGGGAAAAATTATGGCGACCTTCGCGACCCATCGCTCGCTCTGGGTCGCGAATTTCGAGATCTTCGCGCAAATGGTCGCACAACCGGCAGCCCGCGACATCATGGCCGGCAAACTGCATATCGCGCGCCGCGGATTGGCGGCGATGTTCCTGAATCAGGATGAAAGCGCGGTGAGTGAACACACGGTGAGAACGATCGGTACGTTTTACCACGTGGTCCTGTCCGGACTCATTCTCCAGTGGTTGATCGATCCGGCGAGCGCGCTCTCAGCGAAGGACCTGAAGGAAGCGTTGGGCGCGGCAGCTCAGAGTCTTGAGCCCGGCGGGAGCGATTCCGGGCGTCACCTCAAGAGGCCGAGCGGAAAGCGGAAAGACAAGTGAAACGCCGATGTCCCGATCGATGAGCCTGACTTCACTTTTCCGGGCTGAATAGCTCACGGCAAAGTTCCTTCACCTTCGAACGCGCTGCGTCCAACGCGATTCTCCCGGCCCGAGTTGCTGTATAGCAGATTCGACGGCGCCCTCCCTCCGTATGACTTACCTCGGATTCGAGCCACCCGCGCCGTTCAAGACTCCTCAGGAGGGGATAGATGGTTCCCGGGCCCAGACGATAGCCGTGCCGGGAAAGCTCCTCGATGATCCCCAGACCAAATACGGGCTTGATCGCGGCATGATGCAAGACGCGCAACCGCACCAGTCCAATCAGGAGTTCCTGATATTCCGCGCTCGGATGTTTCAATCGATGTCCCATTCAGATGCCTAATCATCGCCCCTCATGATCACAGGCGGCATTCAATCGCAGCTCCGAAGAGGTTATTGTGATGGTCGTCACGCCGCTCAATTCCGTCGCTGTACTATGAATGAATCAGGATGTCACGAATTCTATATTCGTGCTACGTTTCTTGAATTGTGAGATGGAATTTTCTTCGAAGGAGTGAGCATGGGCGTTCTCAGCAGAATCGGAGTGGCACTCGATTCTGACCTCCTCAAGCGATTCGACGATTTCATCTCCCGGCTAGGGTATACAAATCGGTCCGAAGCCTTTCGCGATCTGATTCGCGATCGTCTGGTATCCGAGCAGACGGCAAGTCCTGGTGCGACGGTGGTCGGCACCGTCACGCTTATCTACGACCATCACGCTCATGGAGTTACCGAGAAGCTCACCGAACTCCAGCACGCCCATCACGAACTGGTCGTTTCGACCAGCCACGCACATCTCGATCACGATTCCTGCCTGGAAGTCCTCATTGTCCACGGCAAAGCTCGACAAGTAGAGGAGTTCGCCGGACGTTTGATCGGCTTGAAAGGTGTGCAGCACGGGCGACTCGTCATGACGGTTGCAGAGCCGACAGCCCAGCACCACCACGGTAACGGAAAGCCTCATACCCACAGGCACTGATGCATTTTGCTTTATCCGAAAAGAGGAAGACTTGTGACAGTCCGTAGCACGATTTCAAAGTTCGTAATACTGGCCTCTATTCTGGCTGGAAGCCCACTCGCGTTGAGCCAGATGAGCGACGGAGCGTCATCGCCGCAGATTTCGGGAACAGTAGTTGACTCGTCTGGCGCAGCGATTGCCGGGGCCGCTGTGGAAGTTCGAAGCACGGACGGCGCTACACAAAAAACGACGCAATCAGACTCGAACGGCGCTTTTATGATTTCTGGGCTCTCGGCAGGTGATTATCGGCTCATCATTTCCAAGGCCGATTTTGAATCCAGAGATATCCCCATCACCATCGGAACCAACGAAGCGCTGGCCCCGTTGCGTATCTCTCTTGCCGTGAGCGGCATGAACACCACCATCAACGTGCAGGGCCGCGCGGACGATCTGATCGGAATTGCCGATTCCAGTACTCAGGGAACGGTAGGCGCAGCGGAAATCCAGGATCGCCCGATGCTTCGTTCCGGGGAAGTTCTGGAGACGGTTCCTGGCGTCATCATCACTCAACACGCGGGCGGCGGAAAGGCCAACCAGTACTTCCTCCGCGGCTTCAATCTCGATCACGGCACGGACTTCGCCATCTTCATCGATGACATGCCGCTCAACCTGCCCTCACATGCGCACGGCGAAGGGTACTCGGACATGAACACGGTTATCCCTGAATTCGTAAGGCGTGTGAACTTCGAGAAAGGCCCTTATTACGCCGACGTGGGCAACTACGGTTCGGCTGGATCGGCTCACCTGGAGTTCTTCAAGACCCTGCCCGAGAACTTTTTCCGTGTGGAAGGCGGCATGTACGACTATGGCCGATTCGTATTCGGCGAGTCGCAAAAACTCGGCGCGGGCAATTTGCTTTACGGTGGAGAGGCCTATCACGACGACGGACCGTGGACGCATCCGGACAATTACTACAAATTCAACGGGCTGTTGACCTACAGCCAGGGCGGAGACGCCGATGGTTTCAGCCTCATGGCCCGCGGCTATCACGGAACATGGCACTCAAGCGATCAAATCGCCGAAAATGCCGTACCGCTGGTTGGCTTCTTCGGCGCACTGAATCCGACCGACGGTGGCCATTCCCAGCGTTACAGCCTGCAAGGCGAATGGCATCGCCAAGGCACGAATTCCGCGACGAAGATCACCGCTTACGGGTTCTATTACAATCTCGATCTATTCTCCGATTTCACTTATTACCTGACCGACCCGGTCCGCGGCGACCAGTTCGAACAGCGCGACAGGCGCTGGGTGGCCGGCCTCGATGCACACCACACGATCTTCAGCCAATGGTTTGGCAGAAGGGTAGAAGACACCTTCGGCCTACAAGTTCGCAACGACTGGATTCACAACGGTCTCTACCAGAATGAAGATCGCGTGCGTGTAGACAAGACAGATTCTGGTACCGGCAACAGCTTGCCCGCAACCACCCAAGAGGATCGCTTCACGGACACGCTATTAGGCTTTTACGGAGAGAATCGAATCCAGTGGGCGTCGAAGCTCCGTTCGGTCGCAGCACTGCGCGGCGACGTTGAACACTTCGAAGTGACCAGCCTGGTCACTTCGGCCAACTCCGGCACGGCCAGCAAGACGCTGCCCAGTCCAAAAATAAGTTTGATCTTCGGCCCCTGGGCTAGCACTGAGTTCTACGCGCAAGGCGGGTCCAGTTATCACTCGAACGACGGGCGCGGTACAACGCTGAGGGTCGAGCCTGTTTCGGGGGACAATCCTTATCCCAATACGCCCGCTACGCCGATTCCGCCCCTGATTCCGACCAAAGGCGCGGAAGCCGGCGTACGCACTGCGGCCGTCCCCCATCTCCAAAGCACGCTCTCGTTCTGGTATCTCCACAGCGCCTCGGAACTGCAGCAGTCCGGCGACACCGGCGGCACGACAGCCTCACGGCAGCCGAGTGACCGCTATGGCTTCGAATTCGCGAACTACTACACGTTAATGAAGAATCTGGCGGTTGACTTTGACCTTGCAAACTCCAAAGCTCTTTTTTCTGAAATCGATCCAGATGATGCGGCGCCAGGCAGTCCGGGTGGCAGGCGCGTGCCCGAAGCCGTGGGGCTGGTGATTGCCTCGGGGGTTGCTGTGCCCAATTTCAAAGGCCTCATGTCCAGTTTGCGTCTGCGCTACTTCGGCCCGCGCGATCTGACCTCTGATGGACTCTATCGCTCTCATGCAACGGCGCTGGTCAACGGAGAGGTAGGGTATCGGATAAGCGAGACTTGGCGCTTTTCAGCAGAATTCCTGAATTTGCTGGACCGCAAAGATCACGACATTGACTACGCCTATGAATCCCAAATAATGCCAACCGTCACGCCCGCGTTCACCGATGTCTTCCACCCTGTCGAACCATTTCAGTTCCGATTCTGGTTGGAACGAACCTTTTGACAAATGCAGCGGCCGTTTCGGGTCTTAGGGAGGCAAGAATCCGCTACGGTTGCCATCTTCGACGTTACGACGACTCCCGAGCAGAGCCGCGAGGACCGCGGAGCCTCGCTTTGCAGGCCGAGTCGAGACCGGACGCCCAAGTATAAGCGATTCGTTGATGGCGAAATCCGTTTGAGAGCTCTCGACGTGTTTCAGTCGTTTGTAGGATTGAAGTCGTCCGACTCAGGTTCAGAACAACCTGGCCATTCGCCACTGAAAGAATAGAATTGCGAGCGCACTGATAACCTGTAAGGCCGATGAAAGGATAAGCTCGCGCATTTGGTGCCTCAATTTCGTCTGACGCTGGACTAGCGGAAGACTGATCAGTGCGCTCGCGATGGAAGTGAATACGACTGCGACACCTGCCTGAGCTTGGCTAACTTCGCCGTGCATTGCCATATTCGCCGCCGCAGCCGTCGTGCTCGCGCTGCTGAAGAGTCCACCCAATACGCTAACAATCTGGAAGCCGGCATTGCCGATCCAACGCTGGCCCAGGGTTGCAAGTACCTGCAATAACAGAAAGAGGATTGCAAAGCTCGAAACCCTTTTGAGTGACACGGGTGAACCGAGGTCGATCGTCACTCCCCTATCTAAATCACCGGCGCGATGCCGATCACGATAGACCCAATAGCCCGCAACCAGAGTCATCGCGATCAGTGGAAGTGCCGCCGTCCGGACAGCACTATGAGCGAAGATCGCGAGAATGATGAGATTGCGAAAGAACATAGAAACTGAGGTCAATAGGATGACAGGAACCGTGAGGTCGACCAGACCCGCTCCAGACAACGTCGAAGTCAATTCGGCGGCAGTCGCGGTTGAATTGACGAGACCGCCGAGGATCGCAGTAAGATAAATTCCCTTCGAGCCATAAATACGAAGTAGAACATAATTCAGGAAGCCAAGTCCCGCAATGACAACAACGATGACCCAATCCTCACGCGGTTGGATCAGTTGCCAGGGATCGACAAAACGGTCAGGCAAGAGCGGCCAGATAACAAACCCTAGAAGCCCGAGCAACAGCGCGCTGCGTACTTCCTGCTGGGTGAGCCCTCCTGCGAATGCCCTCAACTGGGGTTTGAGAGCCAGGAGCATCGCCACAATAATCGCGCACGCGACAGGGGTGAACAAGTGGCCCTGGCCCACGAGCACGCCCAACAGAAATACCACGGCCAGCGCTGTTGACGTTGTCGCCTCTAGTTTTCGCGTCGTCTGCAGGCCGCGAAGATTCACAAAGACGATCACAATCAGGATTGCGCTGCCGCTGACCAACAGAAGGGGTGGGCCGAGCAGGGTAGCAAGCAGGCCGAGGAGTGCCGTCATGGAGAAAGTGCGGACGCCAATGTCTTTGTTTGACCATTCGCGTTCGAAGCCCACGAGCAAGCCTAATGCCAGCGCGACGGCTACCTTTACAGCGATCTCAATGGCGGGGAAAGCTTGGTTTGCGCCGTGAAACGTTCTGAGCCAATCCTGCATTCTCCCGGAACCTCTTGAAGACAAGATCTGCGTCGAGGTGGGCATTGTCCCCAACAGTTCCTTTTGATGCATGAAACAACGGACCAGCCTGCGGGACAGTAGCTCCCATGTCCGAGACCCGGGAACAAATATTGAACGATTAGAGCGGTCCTACAGTGCTCCCGGGTAAGCCTTAGACTGGATTGTGCCCTCAGAAGGTTTTGCGATGACGGCCAAAGGGAGCAAAGGTCTTTCGGATGTAAGAGGACGCGCTGGGAGATATCGAAGTCCCGTTGCCATCTTCGATTTTACGACGACTGCCCGAGCACGGCCGCGTCGACCGCCTTGGCAATTACCGATGGATTCCAGTCGTCTCCCTCCCAGGATTTGATCAGCGTGTTGTTCGGGCCGATGAGCGAGACATCGATTGTGTGGACGATGTCACCGCCACGAGAGGCTTGATACATAACTCCGAAGCTGGTAGCCAACCGGTGCAGGTTATCCGGAGTGAGGGTGACGAACTCCCAGTGGTCGAAGCCCGACTTATTCCCGTGCAGATACTGCAGGCCATAGCGGCGCAGGACTGGAGGAGTATCGTGAGCGGGATCGAGACTGACAGTAATCAGCTGGCTGCGCTGGTAGACCTGCGGGTTCTGAGAGAGCAGATGGTCCACCCTCCCGAATAACTTGGTGATGATCGGGCAGTCTTCCGTGCACTGCGTATCGACAAATGTGACGAGGATGGCCTTGCCCCGGAACTGTGTGAGTTCCACTTCTCGGCGGTCCTCATTCACCATGGGGATTGACGGCACCAACTCGCCTTCGAGCAGCGTGTGCGGAGGCAATGCTGCTCGGGCCCGGGGATTGCTCAGTTCGGACAGGATCATGACGCCGTCGAGTTCGTGCTCGCCGCCGTCGGCGGGCAGAATCGCCTCGCCCGCGACGGTGTCGCCGGTTTGGAGGTCTCGAAAGAGGCCGGAATCGGAAATCCGGTACACGGCTGAGGTCGCAGGCATCCTCTTTGGCACGGGTGCCTGCTCAAGGGTGACCTCCTGATTCAACGGGCTCTTGCCAAGGACCACGCCCTGAACGTGATAGCGAATTGCGTTGAGGCCGGATGTATCGGCGGAGTTTCCCAACCGGCGGCAGCCGGCAGCGCAGACGAGCAGAAGGCTGCCAGCCAGGAGAGCAGTGAGGCGAGGCCGATAATTCATTTGCGATCTCCTTTCTGCGTGACGAGTCATGGAGCGGACGGGGCTGGCGAACGCGCGGCTTGTGCCGCCGAGAGTCCGAGCCATCGGTTCACGGATGGTATTCGCGACAAGACGAACTTCTCCGTCAAAAGGACAACAAGCAGCGAGACAGCCATGGCGGGAAGATAGATTGCAAGGGCGACGATCGCAGCGACCAGGGTGAAGGACCATCGCGGCTTTCCGATTGGCAGTGGGGCCCCCAAGACTCCATCCGCCCGGCGCCGCCACCACATCACGATGGCGCTGATGCACATCGTGATAAGACCCAACGCAGTGGCCAGGCCGAGAAGCTGATTGGGAAGGCCGAAGAGCTGGCCCTCATGCATGGCGACGCCCGTGTCGACAATCCGATCGACCAGTGGGAGCTGCGAGAACGGCTCGCGCATCACGATGGCTCCGCTCGTGGGATCGAGATACAGAGTGGTGCGAAGGGGCCGGTCCTGCGAGTCGGAACGTACACTCCAGGCTCCGCCGGCCTGGTCAGTGGGAGCGATACGGACGGGTGGGGCGAGGTGAAAACTCTCCGCTTCGGGAAGAAGGCGATTCAGGGGGTCGAAGTCTCCGGCTCTCGGCAGCGCCCGATGGGCCGCAGGGACAGACGGCATCTGCATCCCGGCCATGGCACTTGCATCGCTTGCCTCTCTCCGCTGGAGCGCGGAATTCTCTCCCGTGCTCCAGGCCTGGTGAACCAGGTGCGAAGCGGCAAAGGTGCGGACCGCAAGCAGATACTGACCTCCCCAGAAGCTGGCCCACGGCAAGCCGGTGAACAGGATGAAAAAGGCGTATGCGGAGATGAGAATGCCGGTTACCGCGTGAAGGTCACGCCAGAAAATCCGCGAGCCACGATGCAGTCGGACATACAGAACCCCGGCGAGACGCTCGGTCTGACGAGGCCACCAGAGATAGATGCCGGTGATGAGAAGCACAACGGCCCAGGAAGCAGCCAACTCAATGATGTTCGATCCCCGGTCGCCGAGGAGGAGTTCGCCGTGAAGATAGAAAAGAACCTCCATCGGACGGCTGTCCTCGTCGCCGACCTTGAGGATATGCAGGGTAGCCGGATCGACATAGACGCGATACTCTTTCTTTTCTCTGCCGACAACCACTTGCGCCGCCGAGTTCCTGTCGCGAGGGAGTTCGAAGTAATGGAAGTTCGTTCCTGGAACGGCATGCAGGGCAGCCTCCACCTCCGCAGCGGGGGTGGCGCGAGCGCCTTGAATCGCGAGGTGGTCGTAGCGCCAGTCGAGCAGCCGTTCTATCTGCGGGCGAAAAAGATAAATGGAGCCAGTGACCGACAGCCAGAGGATGAACGGGATCGAAAACAGACCTGCGTAGAAATGCCAGCGCCAGATCGTCCGGTAGGTGATGGCGGACTGGGTCAAAAATGCACCTCCAACCGGCTGAGTGCGGTGATGGGGGAACCTGGGAAGATGACGTTCGGCGTGTTGCCCGATTCAAAATACGAGCGATCGGTCACGTTCCGGAGGTTGACGCTCAGACGGAACATCCGCTCTTCTCGGCGCTGCGGCCCGAAGGCGTAGCCTGCCATGGCGTCGAGCCGACCGTAGCCGGGCAGAACCAGGTCATCGGCCGGATCCACGAACCGATAGCTTCTGGCGATGAAGCCACCACCAAAGCTAAGCCCGCGTGCTACACCCTGTTGAACTTCGTAGACCGTCCACAGGCTTCCACCGTGACGAGGAGCATTCTGGAAGATGTTGCCGACCGGATAAATCGGATCGGCGAGAATGCGCGCTTCGTTGTAAGCGTAGGCAAAAGTCACGTCCCAACCGGGAAGAATACGGCCAGAGGTGTCCAGTTCGATGCCCTTTGAGCCGGTGGTCGCAATCTGGATGGATGCGAGAGGATTCCCAGGATTTGTGATGAGAAGATTCGATGCGCGAATCCGATAAACAGCGAGAGAGGAGGAGAGCCTGCCGTGGATCTCCGAGGTGCGAACTCCGCCCTCCCACTGCTGGCCATACTCCGAGGGGAACGGCTTGCCTCCGGGGGTGAACTGCGCCGCCAATGTGGGGCTGAAACTGCGGCTCCAGCTTGTGTAAAAGGTCACCGGCTGTGCAGGCTGCCAGGTGAGCCCGACACGCGGCAGGAATGCGATGTTTCCCTGCGTCGTATGCGTACCGTACACGGTCTCGTCATACCGTTGGGTGAAGCCTTCGATACGCGCGCCGACCAGAGCCTTCAGCGATGGCAACAGTCTGACGTGATCCTGAAAGTAGCCTCCGTGTGACATCAGCTTTGTGGTGCCATCGAGCGGGAAGTAGTCAGGAGAGTTGGGATTAAAGAAATACTCCGTCAGCGTCGCCGGATCGGGCATAGTCTTGCTGAATGGGACCGGATGATAGAAGTTAATCGAGGGAGCATCGTCGAAGATTGCGTCCTGAACGACTTGGTCGCGACTGTACTCGAAACCGATCAGGACGTTGTTTTCGATTCTTCCAGCGTGAAATAGTCCCGTAAGATCGGTCTGCCAGTCGTAGAACCGCAGAGGATACGCCGCGTCCTCCGAGTACCTCGTGAGCGTTTGATTGTCGGGGAGAAGATAGCCGGTGCTGGTGTCGAGATAATCCCAGTTGGTGAGCGCAGCGCGGAATCGGCTGCGAACGATCCATTCCCGGTTGAGGCTTCTTGAGGCATCGAGAGTTCCATCTCGCTTCTGCAAGAGTGAATATTGCCATGGCTCGCCATAGAAATTCGAAATGTCGACGGGAGCCGGACGGTTCCCTAAACCAGGGATTCCGTAATCAGTTGTTGTTCTGCCGTGCAGATACTGCAGCTGGACGCGGATAGCAGTAGCAGCATCGGGCTTCCAGGTCAGCTGCGGAGAAAGGAAATAGCGGCGATCGTGAAAGTCGTTGCGGAAGTCGAATGCGTTGGCAAATTCTCCGTTGACGCGATAGAGCAGCGATGAGTTGCCAGCAAGAGGGCCGGTGACGTCGAACGTGGGCCGCACAGTTCCGAAATTGTCGCCCTCCATGGAGAACTCCGTCTGCTGAACCGGCAAAGGCTCTTTTGTGATCAGATTAACCACGCCGCCAGACGCTGCGCGCCCATAGAGGACCGATGGCGGTCCCTTGAGAATTTCAATGCGTTCAACATCGGTGCTGTCGGATGGCACCATGCCATCGAACACAAAACCGTCCTCGTAATAGTTGCTGAAGACCCCAAGGGGCAACCCGCGAATCGTGAGAGCGTTGCCGACATCTCCTGCGGCGAGGACATCGCGATTGACGCCGCTGATGTTCTCGGCCGCATCGGCAAAGTGGATGTCTTGCTGGCTCTGGATGAGCGCCTGATTCGCGACCCCGATGCCCTGCGGAATTTCTCGAATCGGGATCTCCATGCCCGTGGCGGATGAAGCATAGTCGCTGTGATAAGTGCCGCTTTCGGCTGTCACTGTGACCGTCGTTCCAGGACCCGCAACCATCAGGGCAATTCGAAGTGGGGTTCCGGAAGGAGTGGGCAGTTCGACACTGGTTTCTTTGCGCTGGAAGCCTGCCCGTTCTACAGCCACGTTGTACCGGCCCAAAGCGAGATCGCGAAAGGCAAAGGTCCCGTCAGCTCCAGTGGTGGTCGCCGCAATGCAGTAGGCGGCACTATTCAGAAGGATTACGGCAGCGCCAGGGAGGACAGCGCCAGTAGCATCAGTGACAACACCTTGCAGCGACACTCTCTGAACGGATTGCGAGCGTGCGGCAGGAATCGCAATGCAGCAAAACAATACGAAGGCTATCGTCCATCGGAACATCCCTGACCTCCTTGGTCGAGCTGGGCAAAGGATCGCCGTGATCGGATTACATCCCTGAATCGGAGACAGTTCCGCGCGGAAGGTGTGCACGACCGATCAGCAGCCGCTTTCACTGACAGGACACGACCGTGACCCTTTGGGCCAAGGGGAAGAAACCACCGAAGGGATGAGAAGAACGGGATCGTTAGCTTTGTTCCGAGAGGGGAGGGCCCCGCCCGGCGTGCGTGCGAAGGGGCGCGGAGAGATCCGCGACTTGCCGGAGCACGGGGATTTGCCACCCGACCACCACCGCCGCCAGATTGGTGACGGCGGAGATGACGACGGCATGCGATGGCATCAAGATCGCGACTGTGGGACCGGGATAGTTCGGGCAGGTTAACGGCGCAGAGAATGCGGGATTGGGATCAGGAATCCGCGCCATTGCGGCCATCTGCATGGCCATGGCGCAGTGGTGCGCACCGTGTCGTCGACAGCATGGCGGCAGACCAGCGTCCTCGCTGCCGTCGACCATCGCCGATAGCGGCCCAAGCCCGAACAGCAGGATCAGGAAGATGGAGAAGCCGCGCCGCATTGATCTAATGGTATACGAGGAGTCCAGGGATTATTTGCGTGCGAGCAAGTTCTGTGTAGGATAGCCTCCAACAGGCCCTCGGTGAATCTGTCCTTCCGCGTCGATCGTTATCTGGGTTACGCAACATAGATTCGGCCTCAGGCATCGGCCAAATTCCATTCGGCACCGTTCAACTGATCTTCACTCAGGAGTCGACGTTAGGATCCTGATTGAGTCCGTGCTGAACGGGTGCTCTTTGCCAACATCCCAGCGAACATAAAGGATGCAGAGCGCAAGCAGCAAAAAGAAGAGGAGAACTAGGCTCGCACGTTCGCGCAACGTCCACCGGATCTGCCGGAGCCGCCGCTTGCTGCCTCGATCGAAGGTAATCACACGCATCGCGCCCTCCAGATGGGCCAGATGGCGAGACCCCGGAAGATATCGCCCTATCTGGCCCTTCGAGATTGCTTGTCCAATCAAAAGTTCACCGCGATTTTCGCTGTGAGAGCGCGCGGAGTCACATAGTGAGTGCCGCTGACGCTCTCGCCGCACTTTCCATCCTGTTAAAAGGGAGTAGATCGGCTTGGAACGGCCAAACCTGCAAATGCTGCTGACGCGTGTTTGCAGTTTGGCAATGTGAGGCAGGATTTACTACTCAGCCTCGACCATGCTCTGTACTCCCGCGTCCTTGGCGCAAGAAGTCGGTGCGGCGCTTGGTGCCCAAGCTGGCGAGCAAGGTATTCGCAGCGCAGTGACGGACGCCGGATTTACGCGCTTCCGCCGTGCTGCGCAAACGCTGTTCAATCTCGTCTGTTCAATCTCGTCTTTGAAGCGAGGCCATGAAGCTCCCGCTGCGATTTGAGTCACAGCAGCGTCAAGCACTGCACATTTCGAAACGTGTTTTGGCGATTCCATAAACCGGCCCACCGGCTAGAATTTTCCCGTGACCAGAGAACGTTGGGCTCAGATAGGAATCACGACTCAATTCCTGATCGTCGTCAGGACACTCGGGGAGATCTTTCGGCTTAAGCACCTCCATGGCACGAACTTCTCGACGGCAGCTGCGATGCCTTATGTCGGCGGCTCATTGATCGCCGTTTGTCTCTGCTGGGTGGGGGTGGCCTTGTACTTCTTCCGACGCTACACGCTGTCCTCCTGGATTGCGCTCGCCAGCGTAATCACTCTGCTGGTGTACAAAATTGTCGTGATCGGCTGGTAATGGCGGCTCATTTTGAAAATTCGACCGAATTCGAGGTGACCGCGCCAGGGCCAGCCAACACATTGGGGGTGATGCGCTCAAACAAAACCGCGACTAGGTCGGAAGAGGCCACTGATGGAAGCGCATTTATCTTCAGCAATCTCAAGAGGAAGCCGACCGACTCACGGACCTGGCTCTTGAATGTGTGAGTCTTCGGAAATAGCTCCAGCGAAACACGGTGCCGCAGCAATCTCGCCATGCCTGGCCTGATTTGACCGGGTACCGCGTTCGATTTGGCGTAGCCGATTTCTCAAGTGCTCATTCTTCACCAAAAGATCGCAGATGATTTCACGCTGTCTCTCGATTCTGCTGATCAACTCGCTCGTCGAGGTTTCGGGATGCGCCGTATGAGTCATAGCTACCTCCTTCGGGCTGATGCGCTCCTGCATTGTGAAGGGGCAGTGATTGCACGTGGCGCCGCCCGTTGTGAGTGGAAGAGATATTTAGAGACGGAAGGCATGCCAGCCCAGAGCCACATACCATACGTGGATTTCCGTGAGCAGAAGCCGCTCAGTCAGCCCTGCAGCTCCGGTCCCTGCAACAATCGCCGAAAGATGAAAGGTGGAGATAAAGAGAACAAGAAGCACGAAGGTGATGGGACCGGCTGACAGGAGAAAAGTCCCGTAACGGCGCCACTGAGCGATGCGCCTGAAGTACCGTGCGCTGACAGGGAAAGCGAGCAAGGGTACGACGAAAAGAAGCAGGGCCGCCACGTTATGCATTGCCAGCGAATCAGCCAAAGTGAATACCCCGGCCAGTGCCAGCCCAATTGGAGAGAGGGCGAATAGTGCTGCGCACCACTTGCACCTGGTGGTTGGTCTTTTGATTTCCATTGTTGCAAAAGCTGCGAACACCCCGACCAATGTCAGTAAGCCGCAAATAACGAAGGCACAGTTAAAGAGTTCTGCGTGGGGGCCGACGCCGAGAGCGCTGATTGGATTGGTCACGGCTCCAGACAGGCCTCCGATCAAACCGTATTCCGTTCTTACGGTAGGCTGCAGACATCCGAGCGCGAGCCACGCAATCGCAAACAGAGCGGGTCCCACGACGGCCCCAATCGACGCGTACCGGGTGAATGCAAGCGCGCTTTGTCCTTCTCGGGTTTGTACCGCTGTTGAGTTTGTGATCATTTTCATCTCCTTTAGCCCCCCAGGTGACCGAAGCGATCGCGCACTGCCGGCAGACTGCTTCTGCTCGATCCCAAGAGCATTTAGGCATTCTGGGGCATTCGTTATGTCATTGCAAGTGATGAATAGTGATGGTATATATCACTGATATGAATTTATCGACAATGGACCTCAACCTGTTTTCTGTGCTGGACGCGGTGCTTTCGGAACGAAGCGTGACCCGGGCAGCGAACAAGCTGAATGTGACGCAATCGGCTGTCAGTAACTCTTTAGCGCGGCTGCGTGAGATCCTGTCGGATCCCTTGGTGGTGCGGAATGGTCGCGGTTTGACGCTGACGCCGCGCGCAGAACAGTTGGCGCCTATGATTTCCGCGGGGCTGAGTTGTTTCCAGAGCGCGGTGCACGGCGACGACGGGTTCGCACCGGCCGAAACCAGCCGAACCTTCACACTGGCGGCCGCGGATAGTCAGCAAGTCTGCGATGTCCCGTTCATCGCTGAACGATTTTCGCGTCAAATGCCGCATGCGTTTCTGCGCGTCGTCAGTCCCGACTTTCTGCTGAGCAGTGATGGGCTCGCAACGGGCAAGATCGATGTGTCCTTCGGGCCCTCGGTTGATGTCCAGCCGCCGCTCTACTCCGAGCATGTCTGCAAGGAATTGGGTGTGCTGCTGGTCAAGAAGGATCATTCTCGGGTGAAGCAGCGGCGGATACGCAGAGAGTTGTTCAATTCGTTAAAGCATATTGACGTCGAGATTGCTCAGGGAAGGCCTGGGACAGGTCATCAAATTGCTGAAGCAATATGGACTCGCCAAGGATTACGGCGAGACATTGCGCTTACAGTTCCGAATTTCACGGCCGCAGCGATCGCAGCGGCGCACACCGAATACATTGCCGCGGTACCGCGCAGAACTGCGCAGGTCTTTTCCAGAATGCTTCCGCTGAAAGTTGTGGAACCTGATTTTGAATTGCCCAGCATCGATATCGCAATGTTCTGGCACGCACGAACCGATGGTGACGATGGAGCGCGCTATTTTCGGCGGCTAATCCTTGATTGCTTCAGCGAAAACAAGTACTGACCGGCATAGGAATCAATTCCACCGCTCTAGGATAGCGAGCTCAGACTAACCCGTTCATCGAGCTACCGACGAGTGACCCCAGACTTGCGGACTTCTTGCGAGATGGGCAGCTCGGTAGGTGTGGATCCAAAGATGGCGCTGAGTGTGTCATCGTCTGGATTCGCCGGCAGACTCACATGAACAGATGGCCGCGTTTTCAAGACCTGGCGGACGGGAACTGTTGTATAAAGATCAGAGAATACTTCAGATCGTCCGCTGAACGGAATGGAAGTCGCAGTGGCTGGAGTTCTGGGAGTTCCTGTAATTGTTTGTACGCGATTTGTACGCAAACCGGGCAATCGTGAAATTCGGCAAATTTCGGGCATTCTCAGTATCAGTAACTTGAGTGTTTTCAGTGTTTACGGCGGGTTCGACTCCCGCCGCCTCCACCAGTACTTTGGTTAATTTTCCGTATCTTACCGATGAAATGAATAAGCCGGGCTGCCTCCTAGAAAAGACTTCTCATTTGCAGCGTCGAACACCGCTCCATGGATCATGGTCGACGTTTTGAGTGGGTCCGAGTACGGGATCGCTGAGGAAGATCCGCACCTGTTGACACCCGCGCGGTTTACTGGTCTGTGACGGACTCAGAGCCAGCAACGAAGTTGCCGCACGCAAGTCTAGGCTTGGTGGCGTCGGCCAGATCAGCATCGACAAGTATCCTCGGGTGGTGTATGCGGTCGCTGTGGATTTAAAGAAAGCACTGGGTCTGACAACCCTTGGATCGTCCGAAGCCGCAGAAGGGCCTGTCTCGATAAGGACGATTTGAACGCTTCGATGGAATTGGCGCGAGGACCGATCTCTATAGGGATAGAAGGTTTCCTCTACCCGATCGTTGTGAGCGGCGACGACAACCTGATTGTCTGCCACGCCGACTGCGGCCGAAAAGCTGTTTCTCTCCAGAGCAAACGGGACGTCCCTGATCACGTCAGGCGAATCGCCGGCCGGCACAAATGACGAACGCCGGCCGCGCTCCACAGGAATTCTCTTCGACGCATGACGATTTGATCTACCGCTGACGTTTGAATGGATTTTAGAGTTGCGCTACACGTCACGCCGAGCAAACTGTCACGTTGGTTAACACTCACACTGGCACAAATCACAGGGAAGGCCCAGAAGACGCTGGACGAGGGAAAAGTCTGTGTGAGCCCGATGCCGTCCCGACAAGGATGCCGACCGGCTCTTCACTCCCCGTATCCTCATCCCTGCACGTGACTCCAGACTAAACAACACATCGAAAGTTTCGAAGAAATACTTCGAAAATTACTTCTTGTCATTCGTTCCAATTCCTCGCTAGGATTGGCCGCGCTTGCATCGGTAAGTCGATTTAGTCGGGTAATCGTTTTACCGATTGAAGGTTCGGGCACAGGCCCAATGGGCGATTTGTTGACTTTCGTCAATCTCCAAAGGAAGAGCTCGATTGTAGAGTTCGGCCAAATGAGACGGAGGGTTCCCCGGGGGCATGATTCAACTTTCAAGAAGATCGCTGATGAAGAGCGCCACTCTTCAGACGTTAGGATCGCTATCTGTTTTCTCGCTACCTGCGCTAGCGAGAGCCATTGAAACGAGCAGTACACAGTATCAACGTCCGAATCTCAAAATAACGGATGTGCGCACCGCCCAGGTGAACGTACACGGACCGCAAACACACATCAGGATCTACACAGACCAGGGCATCTATGGGCAAGGCGAATCCACCGACGCCGCAGTAGGGACGGCATCTCTCGTTCATGGCTGGCGGCGCATGCTCCTTGGGCGCAGCCCGCTCGATGTGGAAGCCATTTGGGAAAGGGTCCGCACTCTTGGAATCTTCGCCGGCGCCCAGGGCGGTCAATATATTACTGCGCTCTCGGGACTGGAGATTGCCTTGTGGGATTTAGCAGGCAAAGCGCTGGGGTTGCCGATTTACCAACTGCTGGGCGGGCGTTTTCGCGAGAAGGTCCAGATCTATTGCGACTCGGACATGGAAGTTCCGATTGGCGAAGAGGCGGATCGCAAGCTCCCATGGATCAAAGCCCAGGGATTCAAAGCCATGAAGATCGATCTGGATGATGCGAGGGACCCGGCGCGTTGGGACTCGTACAACTGGACGGCGAGCAACGGCGAGATCGATCGCATGGTCAAGTGGGTGTCGAGTGTGCGCGAGAAGATCCCTGCAGACATGGCCCTCGCGTGCGATATGCACGGCCGCTATGATGCTGCGACTGGGAAAAAAGTGGCGAAGGCGCTGGAGCCGTTCCGCCTGATGTGGCTCGAAGAGCCGGTTCCTCCCGAAGACATTGATGCGATGGCCGACATCCGGCATTCCACTTCGACGCCGATCGCCTGCGGCGAGAACCTGTACATGCGGTGGGGATATCGGGAGCTGCTTCAGAAGGAAGCCGTCGATATTATTCAGCCTGATTTTGAGAAGGTCGGCGGACTTGCCGAGGCGCAGAAGGTTGCCAACATGGCGCAGGCTTATTACGTTCCGGTGGCGCCGCATTGCGTTGTCTCGCCGATTGGGCAAATGGCGACTGCACACGCCTGCACGACATTTCCGAATTTTCTGTGCTGTGAGTGGCACTGGATCAATCACCTGGACCTCTGGAACTCATGGGTGAAGGAGGGAAACATCATCGTGAACGGCTATGTCACTCCGCCAGACCGGCCCGGTATTGGGCTGGAGATGGATGACGACGCGGCGAAGAAGGCGCAGATTCCTGGGACTCCATGGTTCGATCCCGGGAAATAGCGATCCGAAGAAGAACAAGAAACTCGTGGCAATGGGGAAGAGATGCGAAAAGTCATTGCAACCGTTTCAGTAGCGGCAATCATCGTGGTGCTCTGTCCGTGTTTGATCGCGCAGACGGGAGCCCCCATCATGCAGGAACCACCGGTCCCACCAGCGCCGGATTTTCACGGAGAGTTTTTCGCGCCACAGCAAGTGATCCAATACACCTACTACTGGACCGGCGAGCGGTTTCCGGATGGCCGGCCGAAAGTGGCCGATGACATTTTGGACAGGATGAAAACCGTCACGCTCGAAGAGGCGTGGGCGACACTGCGCGCAGCTGGATTCATGCACCAGTACGAGGACGGCTGGTATTGCATTCACCCCGATCAGGTGCTGGTAGGACGTGCGCTGACGTCGGTATGGATGCCGGGAAGGCCGGACCTCCAGAAGCAGATTGAAGCGCAAGGGAAAGAAGATCATCGCATTGGAGCAACCAATGCATGGCCCGTGGATATGCTGCAGCCTCGGGATGTTTATGTGTCCGATCACTTCGGACTGAAAGAAGACGGCCCGTCGATTGGCGATAACGTCGGCAACGCCATTTACGCGAAATCGGGGAACGGAATTGTTTATGACGGAGCGGTTCGCGACATCAACGGACTGAATGAGTTGCCGAACTTCACTTCTTTTGTTCGCTTTTACGATCCCTCGCACCACTTCGGGTCGCTGGCAAGCGGACGGTTGCTGAATTCAACGATGGTAAGCATCAATGGGCCGACGCGAATTGGACATGTGCTTGTGATGCCGGGAGACGTGGTCCTCGGACGCAACGGCGGCGTCATCTTCATTCCGCCACAACTGGCCGAGCGCGTCGTCACGGAGTCGGAGCGCACCCATCTCGAGGATATGTTCGGACACCAGCGTCTGCGAGAGAAGAAGTATTCGGCCGGACAAATCGATGCCCGGTGGACGCCGGAAATTGAGCAGGACTATCACCAGTGGCTGAAAGAGAACGAGGATCGCCTGCCCGTACCGAAATCTACGATCGAGGAGATTCTAAGAGGGAACAATTCAAAGAATTGAAGGGCTCGGAAATCGTCATGGATCTCATCCCTGCACGGCCGTTTTCCGATCCGCTTCGCAACAACGAATGTCGTCAGCAACCCACGCGATGCTGCTTCCTCAGTTCAAAAGCGTGGGCATCGTTGGTTCTGAATTTCAAAATGCTGCTCTTCGCAGCAGAAGTGAGGTCTCAACCATGTTGAACAATTATGTCAGTGATGCATCCGCAACCCGGTGCTCGGCGCCGTCTCTCGTTTTGAAGTCCCAAGTCAATGAAGAGATATTCAGATCCGCAACCATGGCTTTGAGAGCTTTCAAGCTGCTCGGACGATGCTGTGGCGGGACCGCTTGCTGCATCTTTGCGCTTCTCCTTGTCGTGTCAACTTCTGCGGGATTGTCTGCGCAGACCTCCGGAACCATTTCAGGGCACGTCGCCGATCCGACAGGCGCAGTCATTCCAGGCGCAAATGTCACGCTTACCAATGTGGGCACGAGCACGTCACGTTCGACGGTCACCACCGGGGCAGGAGATTACACGTTCCCAGACGTTCCGCCGGCAGTCTACAGAATCCAGGCTACGCATGCGGGCTTCAAGACTGCTTCGAGTCAAAACATCGAGCTGCAGGTGCAGCAATCGTTGCGCCAGGATTTCACGATGACGGTAGGTTCGGTTACGCAATCGGTCACCGTGGAAGCTTCGGGTGCGCTGCTGCAGGTTGAAAACGCCACGGTTGGCACGGTGATCGAGAATGCGGCCATCAATGAGCTGCCGCTGAATGGGAGAAACTACCTGAGCCTGGTTGCGCTTTCGTCGAATGCCAACACGCTTTCGTCTTCATCCGGCCAGGCCGGCTCCCGCATGGGCGGCGATCGCGCCAGCCAGGCGATCTCGGTGGGCGGGCAGCGCATCATGTTCGACTACTACACGTTGGACGGTGTGAACAACACCGATCCCGACTTCAATACCTACGTTGGCCTGCCTTCTCTCGACGGCATCCAGGAGTTCAAGGTCCAGACAGGCGTTTATCCGGCTGAGTTCGGGCACGAAGCGACGCAGGTCAACGTGGTCTCGAAGAGCGGCACCAACACCTATCACGGCAGCATGTACGACTTCATCCGTAACAACATCGCGGACGCAAATCCATACTACTTCCCGTACAACGCCGCGCCTCCCAAGGTGTATCCCTACAAATGGAATGATTATGGTTTCGAACTGGACGGCGCCATCAGAATTCCCCATGTCTACGACGGCAGAAACAAATTCTTCTTCATGGTCGACGACGAGTGGAGGAAGATCCGCACCATTGGCCAGGGGAACGCGACCGTGCCCTCCCCCACGATAGCGAGCGGCAATTTCCAGGGCTTCACCGACAAGAATGGAAATCCGGTCACCATCTACGATCCGTCAACCGGAGATGCCAACGGCCTGGGAAAGACGCCCTTTGCGAACAACACCATTCCTCCGGGCGAGATAACGTCGCAGTCCAAGGCATTGCTGAAATACCTGGGAACAAGTACAGCGCCGTTCTACTCTGGTGGAAAAGTAGTTTCGAACTACCCGTACAGCACTACGGCGCCGCAGAATCGCCAGGGCCTTGCCGTCCGTGGAGATTACATTCAATCGCAGAAGTCGCAGTATGCGTTCCGCTACAGCTCCGGCAACGAGGACATTACGTCTACAGGATTGCTTGGAGCAGGCAGCAAGATCATTACCAACTACTACCAGTACATGGGATCAAACACGTGGACCCTTTCTCCCACGTTTGTCAACGAGGCACGGTTCGGCTACAGCCATTTCTTCAACTCTCTCGGCTTGTTGTCGGCATACACAAACGACGTGGTCGATACGATCGGAATTCCTGGACTGAAAGGCGGCGCCCCCTCCACATGGGGCATTCCAGACCAGGCATTCAGCCAGGGGCCGACGGGCACTACACCGTCGATCTGGCAGGAAATTGGAGATATCGGCGGAGATGGCCCCTACGTTGTGACCGATCCCACATGGCAGATCGTGGACAGCCTTTCCTGGGTGAAGGGAAAGCATTCGCTGGGCTTCGGATTCGAGTTCAGCCGACAGACCTTTAACCAGCTGGGCAATCAGTTCTCGCGTGGGCAGTTCTTCGCCCAGCCCATTTCCACTGCTCTGGAAACGTCAGTACCTGACCCCAAAAACCCGGGGAAATTCATCGTAGCTCTTTCCGGTGGCGATTCGCTGGCTGATTTCCTGCTTGGCGATCTGAGCCAGGCAACCGTCGCGGTGGCCGTAGCGGACGCGAATTACGTGCGCAACGTGCAAGCTTATTACGCCGATGACAACTACAAGATTTTGCCCAATCTCACCGTCTCAGCGGGCTTGAGGTACGAATTGACTCCTCCCTGGAACGATACGTTTGGGAATAACTTCAACGTATATGTCCCGCATTTGCCGAAGATGGGCGACACCGCCGCCACCTACCCGCAGAGCCAATGGCCCTTCGAGGTCCGCCAGGGTAGTTGTACAGCAGCCAATGTGTATCAAGGCCTTAACATCCGATGGACGTCCACCTATGGTCCGGCGCCGGCCTGCAGCAACGGCCTCCTGCCCAATGGCCCACTGATGGACACGAAGTACCTGAACTTTGCGCCAAGATTTGGTATCTCGTACTCACCGGACACGATGACGGTGATTCGCGCGGGCTACGGCATCTTCTTCATGCAGGACATTGGCAACGCGTACTTCGACATGGCGCGTAATATCGCCGGACGCGCGACAGCAATCAACGTGGACACGACCACCGGAATCTACGGCAACTCCAACTTGACCTGGGCGAACGCATCACCGGGCGCCAGCGGCGGCACAACCGTGCTTCTCGGCCCGACCACGGTCGAGTTTGCGAACGCACCGAGCCATGAGACCAGTTACACCGAGCAGTTCCTGCTCAATATCCAGCGGCAAGTGGGGCAGGACTGGTCGTTCGAGGTGGGATACCAGGGCGCGGTGAGCCGTCATCTTTATGGGTTCATCAATGCCAATCAGCCAACGCCGTACGGATACCTCGGCAGTGGCGCCCCAACTTCAGTCGCGTCGCGGCTTCCCTTCTATGTGGGATTGGGCTCAAACGGCCTGCCTGCTCAATACGGCTTGCAATATGTGCACGACCAGGGCACTGGAAATTACAATGCGTTCAGCGTGAAAGCCACGCGGCGCTTCAGCAAGGGCCTCAACGTGATCGCCTCGTACACTTGGGGTAAGTCGCTGGACGATACCAGCGGAATACGCAACCAGGGGAACGACAACCTATATCCGCAAAACAGCGAGTGCATTCAATGCGAATACGGGCGTTCGGCGTTCGACGTGAAGAATCGCATTGTGGGTTCGGCGCAATACGAGTTGCCGTTCGGGCCCGATAAGCTGGTAAAGACCAACAAAGCCGTAGGCTATTTTGTTGGTGGCTGGCAGATCGGTGGAATCTTTACCCATCAGACTGGCCAGGTAGGAACTCCGTTGCTGGGCACCGACAACTCCAGTATCGCGTCTCCGTTTGGCGGCTTCGACCGACCGAATCCAATGGGGCAGAGCCCGTATTTGACGGGGAGCGCAAGAACGCTGAACGATTGGGTAAATAAGGCAGCCTACATTGCTCCGGCTGCCGGAACATTCGGCTCCTTGCGGCGCGGCAGCTTCACAGGGCCCGGCTATACAAACCTCGACGCTTCGTTGCACAAGGCGTTCAGGATGCCCTACAACGAGAGGCATCAGTTGGCGATCCGCTTCGAGGCATTCAACTCGCTCAATCACCCAAACTGGAACAATCCGACTTTAAATCTCGCCTCTTCCACATTCGGCCGCATCAGTGGCACCGCTCCATTACGCCAGTTACAACTCGCAGCAAAGTACCAATTCTAGGTGTGTCCCTGGATCCCGCGGTATTTGCGTCCTCGCAGCGCCGCGGGATCATAGCCGGCCGAACTGTTTGACTGCCGCCTCGATTGATCGCATCTTCTCGATGATCGGGTACATCGAGTGTTCTTTGAAATCCAATTGCTGAGCAAGCTGCAAAACCTCGACTGCCTTTTCTCGGGGAACCACGACGATGCCGTCGCTGTCTGCAGCCACGATGTCCCCGGCATGGATCGTTACGCCGTCGCACCCAACAGGGATTTGTGAACCGGCAAATCTGTAGTATCCTACTGCAGTTGCCGGCGTCACTCCGGTCGCGTACACAGGAAATCCGATCTTGCACAGGTATGCCGTATCTCGCACGCTGCCGTCAATCACAGCGCCGCTGAACTCGCGCGCTTCCATGGCGGTGCCCATAAGCCCACCCATGCCCGCAATATCCGCCCCATCTTCGATTGACATTACGTATACAGAGCTCTTTTCGCCGCGATCGATCGCGTCAAGCATTCCATCGAGCGCGGATCGAGATTCCCTTGCTTCTTGAGCCGAACGGTTAACACGTATTCGGCAAACTTAGCCGGAAAGAGGGGCTGCATCCGGTGCGAAAGGTACATCCTCTGATGCAGCAGTTGTTCAACCGCATCAGAGACTGACGCCACTTCCACGTTGTGGTAAGCCACGATGAGCGCCTGCGGATCGTTTTTGTAAACTACGGCGTCTCCTTCGGCGGCCGATACTTTCGTCTGCAGCAGCGTCCCGGCAATCACGCACGCCGCGAAACCTGCAGTAGCCAGCCAGATAAGGACAGGCCGCCTGCGGATGAACCCTTTCAATTCTCTGATTTTCATTGAGAATCCTCCTTATCCCGCGCGAGCACACCTGCACCCACTGATTATGTGCCTACTTCATGAGCGCAATTCCTCGCGGAGCAAATGAATCGACTTGCAGTTGAGCCATTGCGGCTCAATGGCAGTTTGACGTGAAGCAGAGGTTCCTGCTGAAGAAGGGCATCACGTGGTTCTGGAAGCGATCAGCCACTGCGCTGGTATGCGTGCTGTGATAAATTTCGAAGCTATTCGCAAGCCCGTAGTTATCGAGGATCTCGTGCAGCTTTCCGGCGTCGATTTTCAAGCCGTCCTGATCGCCGACATCCATTGCGATCGCTCGATACTGCTTCAAGTTACCGATGTACTGATCGACAAAGGCCAGCGGCGCATTGGCCGCCCACTTCGCTAGAACATCCTGCTGCGCCACGCCGCTCTTTGTGGGCAGGTCCAGATAGAGCGGAGGGTTCTTCGGATCGGGTGACCAGGCTGCGGCTGAGGCAAGCTGTGCTCGAAGGAAGAAAGACAGCTTGGCTGAATCCTCGGGTGATTTTACGGCTTCCACTGCTTTTTCAGTTTCAGGATTCGAGGGGCCGGCGCCTCTCGCGGACATGCAGCAGGGGCTCATGATGTAAAGCGCACCAAAAACTTCGGGATGTTTCATCCCGATGCGGCTGGCGCCGTATCCGCCCATGGAATGTCCAACGAGCCCACGACTGAGGCGGTTCGGCATCGTCCGGTAGTGGGTATCGATGTAATCGACAACATCGTGATAGATGAATCGCTCGAAGTCTCCCGTCGTGACCGAACTCGAATACATCGAGCCGTTGTGGATGGTCTTCGAATCGGGCAGCACGACGATCATCTCTTTGGCGCCCTGTGCAAACGCACCCTCGATGGTTTGCGGCACATGGATTTCGTGGCTCCATTGCTCGGCGCCGATGGAATAGCCGTGTAGCGCATAAACCACTGGATAGCGGCGACGTTTATCTTTAGCGTAACTCGGTGGCAGGAACACTAATACGTCACGATCTTCGGCATCGCCTTCCAAATTGCCTTCCAGTGATTGACCGTGAATCTTTATATGTTCGACCGCGACGGGCTTTGCTCCCAGAACGACTGGAGGCACCTGGGTTTGTACCTGCGCAAAGCTGTTTGCCGCCTGGGCAAGCGCCAGAGAAACCAGGAGGGCCATGCCGCAACAAAGAATTTTGTTCATGAGTGGCCAATTCCTTCTTCTGCTGAATAACGTGCGGCGCGAAGTGCCTCTTGTGAGAACATGAGCCGCCATTCTGGCTGAGATCGCTGTCGCATCGCGATTATTGTGCTATTGCAAATCGATACACATTTACGCTCATGGGCGCGGCCGAGATCGCAACGGGAACCTTGCTGATCGGGATCTCTTTCACCTCGATTTGCGGAGGTTCCCCCGCGTGGTTCGTGGCATCGACGTTGGAGCCGGTCAATTGCCAAAGTAGAATGGGCCCAGCCAGATGCGTTCCAGTCGCGCTCAACTCAAACTTCTGTACCTGGTCCGTCGCATTGATCACCGCAAGGTTCAGATATTTGCGGTCGGGCGTAAGCGTGGCGATCATGTCGAGAGGATACGTGGGACTGCCAGAACTGGTCTTCGGCTCATCGGCATAGTTTGGATTCTCAGTCGGCTGGGGCGAATTGCCGGAGAGAGCGACCGGGATCGTCCCAGGAAAATGTTCGCCGTAGAGCTTGTAGACTTCTCCGAGAGCGTTGATTGCCGATGAGGTTGGAGTGATATCGAGCGACGAAGTGCCCATGGTGTGCGCACCCATGGTGATGAAGTCGGTATGGCGCATCATCTCGTCGAAAAGCATGCCATAGGCCAGGGCCGTTTTGAGTGTCGGACCCGTCGGTCTGCCTCCACCGCCGAAACCATACGCGTATTCATCGATGGAAAGAAAAATCTTCTTGTCGATCATCTGCGGGAAGCGCTTTTGGTAGCCTTCCCAATATTCCGCGTGACGGCGGATCACATCGCCGGCATAGCGCGCGTATTCCAGCGTTGTCGGCTCATACTTAACATACGCTCCATCGTTGGGCGCATCCGGTGGTAGCGCCTTGGCCTTGTTCACGTCGTAGTGCCTTCCCGGTCCCTCATACCAGTGCTGAGCAATGCCGTCGAATGTGCCCCAACTCTTCGCGAGGAGGCCGCCCGTCCAATCAACGTCCGAGCCGAACTTCGGGCCCAGGTTGTCGACGTATTTAGCGCGGTCCTCTCCTTTCAGCCACATCGGTTCCATCATTTTTGCGGAGCCAATCAGCGTGATCGAGGGATCGGCTTTTCGCATTGCTTTGGCAAAATCATTGTTCTTGATCACGAAGTATTTGAGGTCGGTATAGCCGATTTGAAATGTGCCCCAAGGCTCGTTGCCGATATTCCAGAACTTGATGTGGTATGGCTCAGGATGTCCGTTCCGGGCCCGAATCGCACCCCAATAGGTGCTTGTCGAGCCATTCAGATACTCGACCTCTTCCGCGGCCGAGTGCGCGTCACCGAGTCCCGCATTTACAGTCACATATGGATCCACATCGATCAACTTGCAGAGCGTCATGAACTCGTCCATGCCGATGTCGTTCACCTGCATGGCATTCCACGCGTAGTCGAACACCGGCGGCCGCTTGTCGATGTCGCCGATCGCGTCATGCCAATCCCAATCGGATAGGAAATTGCCGCCGGGCAGACGCCACATGCCCGAGTGAAGTCGCTTGAGCTGCGCGATGGTATCGGGCCGGAATCCCTGGACATTGTCCGCCGGCATAAGCGAAACCACGCCAATGTGGAAGTCACCCGAGCCTATAGCGGAAATCTCGAGGGCAGCGTCAGAACTGTCAGCTTTCGAAGTGAACGTGAAGGGAAACTCCTTGTACTCGCTGGTGAGTTTGAATGCAGCGGTTTCGCGGTCATTGGCTCCGTTTCCCCAGATGAATGAGACCTTCACTTCGGTGCCGGGGGTGCCGCGGAGATAAATCCGGCCTATGTACTGCTTTCCGTTGACCAGCGAGAACCCGGCTTGTCGGATCCCGTGTGGGGCAGAGGGATCAAGCAGGATCATGGGGCTGTGATCGCCGACGAAAGGGCGATCCGTATCCATGATGACGGTTTCGTCGGGCCCAACAGGGCGCCACCTGCGCAGTTGCATGCGCATCGGGTTGCCCTGAGCGAGTGCTGGACTTTGGGGATCGGTCGGCGAAATTGGGAAATAGAACTTGCGGTCGTCGAGCAATTCTGCCCACAAGCTGCGATAAATAAGGCTGCCAATGTGCTCGATGAAACTGCCGAAGATATACTTCGAAACCGGATCAGCGGTCTGTTGAATGTCGACGCTTGCCCTCAACTGATTCGGAACGCTCGACTGTGGTTGCTGTGCGGCAGCAGCCGAAAGATAACCCGCCGAAATAGTTGCTGCGGCAAAAAGCGCACCGCGTATTTTCATTGAGCAACCCTCCTATGTTCGCTTTCATGCTGCCTCTTTGCATCCGCGAGGGCGAACTCTCGTGTTTACAGCCGCAATGCTCACTGAACTAAGCATTCGAATGTGAAGTGCGAGATTCAAATCACTATCGTCAGTTCAATTACGCTCGACCAAGCTGTTTAAAACCTCGAAAACTCGGTTCGCGGAGACTGGGAGACGATTTCCAGACGAGGTAAATAAATCGATTCACCGAATCATTGGAATGCTAGCGATGCGCGAATTCGAAAGGCAAGCGGCATTTTTCGAATTGTTTCATCGAGAAATTCGATGTATTGTTGGCTCTGATCGGCCTTTTCTTCACCTGAGGCGGATAGGGCTCTCAGAGAGAACACCATGAAAAGCACCATTGATCAGTGGGAAGTCCTAGAAGCAGTCGTCCAATTGGGAAGTTTTGCTGCGGCCGCGTCGAAGATGAACCGTTCGCAGTCCACGATCAGCTACGCAATATCGAGGCTTCAGGACCAGTTCAAGGTCCCCCTTCTCGAGCTCAAGGGCCGAAAAGCGCATTTGACGGAGGCGGGAAAGGCATTGCTTGCCGACGCAGAACCGTTGCTGTTGGGATTTCGCGCGCTGGAGCAACGATCAGTTTCCCTGGCCGCGGGAGGTGAAACACAGATTGCAATTTCGGTCGATAGTGTCTACCCAGACGATCGGCTGTTCACGATTCTTGCGGAATTTACGCGCCTGTATCCTCATGTGCATGCAAGGTTGCATAGAGGCACGTTTCTCTCATCCATCCATGAATTCTCGAACTTCGGCGCTGACCTCTGCGTAGTTGGAATTCCGAGCCGTGAATATCTTACCAAGCCGATTCTGGATATCCGAATCAAAGCGGTGGCTCGACCGGACCATCCTCTGGCTGCTGCGAAGCGACTGTTAACTCGAATGGACCTTGTGCAGCAGCTTGCGGTGATCATCGAAGGAGCATCGAGCCCGGAACCCAAGCGGCAGCCCCATGTTCCCTCGCAGCGCCACTTGGCGGTGACATCGATCGAGTCTGCAATTGAGGCGGTACGGAGCGGCATGTGCTTTGGATGGCTCCCAGTTCATAGAATCAGCTCGTATCTTGAGTCCGGTGAGTTGGTCGGTCTGCGTTTGCCAATGGGCGGCGAAAGATTTTCCCGTGTGTACCTGGTCCTCAAAGAGTTCGATTCGACGAGCCGCGAGAAAAATCATCTTACCGAGCTATTCGGCGCGAATCGAGAAATAGAAGTTCTCTGAGTTGCAGGCTCGTCGACGACCTCGTGCCTGACACGGGAACTAGCAGTCAGTCTGCAAAACCTTTCGAAACCGCGATTCGTCGAGGGTGCAGCCGCTGGACTAGCTCAGGATGATCTTCCGCACATCTCCTTCAGGATCATCGACCATACGGCACTCGTTATCCCATACCATCGTCCTGTTGCTCTGCGGGTCTGTCGGAATCCATGTCAAACCGAGCTGATTCGGGCTCCCGCTCTTCGCGAAGTTTGACCATGCTGTTGCCATTTTCCCCGCCAACGCCTGCGCTTCGGGTGTGTTGCCGGTGCCTTGTTCGCAGCGCTTGGTGTTATCGAAGCAGAATTGCAGTTCTGCTGTATGCCATGCACCAGGAACGCCGTCGAGAATGGGCGTTTGCCAAGTGAAGTAGTACGTGTAAGCATGAGCCGCTTTCAGCTCGCACTTCAATCTCGCCATCTTTACGACGTTGTTGCGCATCGTCAGCCCGTTCAACCCGAACCCACCACTGCACATATACGAGAGAGTCTGAATCTTCTTGTTCGGATATGCCTTCTTCAGAGCGGCTACAACTGCAGTTGCTTTGCCTTCCCCATAAGCCTTAGCAAGGCTCGCACGCCACTCTTCTTCGGTGGGACGGGAAGACATGCGGTTTCCTTCCTCGCTCACCGAGCCGATCAGCATGGGAACATTCTTGGATAGTTCTGGAGCGGCATCGAAGAATGATCGCAGATTGATGTTTTTGCCGTCGATGCACGGAGACCAGCCTACGCGCGCCGGACCGGGAGCCCCGGGGCCAAACATTGCCGGGCCGGGCGGATTGATCTTCGCAACAGCGGCGCTACCAGCAGCCATCAGTTGTGACCAATCCATCTTTTGCAGGGATGCGACGTCGTTCGAGTGCAGCCCCAGATCCTTGATGATCTGCCGAGCTACTTCTTTTTGCTGCTCGCGGGTAGGAATGTTACCTCCGCCGTCTGATTGAGCTGCAGCGCGATGAAGGAGTCCGACCGCATCGGGCATTCCCATGAGAGTCGTCACTTTTGACCCGCTACCTGATTGGCCGTAGATCATCACGCGATCCGGGTCGCCGCCAAAGTTGGATATGTTCTCGTGGACCCAGCGCAATGCGGCGACCAGGTCGGTCATGCCGACATTGACTGAATCCTCATAGGCAGAACCACCGATTTCAGAAACGTCGAAAAAGCCAAGGATGTTGAGTCGGTGATTGACGGAGACTTGCACGACGTCGTGATGGCGGGCCATCTGCGCGCCTTCGTGTGAGGGCAGCTCGTACGACGAGCCGAATGTGTATCCTCCGCCGTGGATGTAAAACATGACCGCGCGTTTACCGGTCAGGCTCGGCGTCCAGATGTTCAGCTTGAGCATGTCCTCGCTCTGGTAGCCGTCGTCCCAGTCCTGAATGAAGGTTTGCTCGATGACCCAATCATGCAGTCTTTGCGGGCAGTTCCCTCCATAGATGAGAGCGGGGTATTCGTCGTTCCATGGCTTAGGAGGTTTCGCGGGGAGCCAGCGGTTTTCTCCCGCAGTGTTTTGGCCGTAAGGAACGCCCTTGAAGGTGAAAACGCCGCCATCGAGGAAGCCACGGACCTTGCCGTACTGAGTCTTGGCAATGGCGGAGCGCGGAGTTGATACATTTCCAGGTTCCTGGTGGGCGGCGGTTTTCGTGCTGTCTGAAGCGTGGGCCGCCGTGCCGAGAGCGAGACTTACGCCGGCCGTCCCAGAAAGGAGCAAAGCTTCACGACGGGTGAATTGAGAGTTGATTGATTTCCCCATTGCTTCTCCTTCAATTCGTCTGGAATGAAATCGCAATCATCCCGACTGAGAGCCTTTTCAAAGAGGTGCGGTTCCAGACTTTATAGCGGTTCTCACCCGCCGTTGTGCTCAGCGTACGTCAGGTGATTCCGAAGACGAGATCATCCTACACCCTCCTAAAGGCAAGTGCTTTCTGCCTTGGCTGCACCCTGAATGAGATTTACCCTTGAAAATCTCCAAGAGCGCGAAGTGCAATGACGCAGATCCGTATCTCAGGAGTAGTATTGCTGACGGAATCATCGAAAGCGCCGTTGTTCCCACCGCCGGGCTCAAATGGCGAACCGAGGAGAGAAGCGATGCCGATGAATCGACGCGAATTCATTGCAGCGTCAGTAGCTGGGGCCACGATGTTGCAGCAGGAAGTGAAAGTTTTCGCCGCGCCGACAGGAAACATCCAGGTGGTGGTCGATCCGACGAAGAGCGGCGCGCCGATCGACCCGATGATCTTTGGCGGCTACATGGAGCCCGCGACGACGCAAGTGTGGGCAGAGATCCTGACCGACAGAAAATTCGCCAACTCGATCACCAGCGCGCCAACGCCGGCGCCCGCGAATCCTTTTTTTAAGCGTTTTTTCGGCGAGTCTTTCAAGCCGGTGGGACCAGAGGGAACCGTAGAAATGGATACCACGTGGGCTTTTGTGGGTAAGCACAGCCCGCGCGTGAAGCTGGATCGCTCAGAACCGCACGGCATTCAACAATCCAGGTTGCGCGTGGGGGGTGGAAATGCTTACGAGGGCAGGTTAATCCTGGCTGGCGATCCTGGCACGAAGATTACGGTTCGCCTGATCTGGGGGACTGGCGGCGATGACTCTCAAACCATCACGATCCCGGCGCTCACACGCGAGTACCAGAGGTTCCCACTCAGGTTCATGCCCGCGGCAGACACAGATGAGGCATGCCTGGAAATCCTTGGCACGGGAACCGGCGCGTTTCACGTGGGCGCCGTTTCGCTGATGCCCGCAGATAACGTGCAAGGGTTTCACGCAGGGATGATTCGACTGTTCAAAGAGGAAGGTTTCAAGATGTTCAAGTGGCCGGGCGGCAACTTTGTTTCAGCTTACGATTACCGCGAGGGTCTTGGAGATCGCGATAAGCGGCCGCCGCGTCCGCAGCCGATGTGGTCAGACAGGGTCGAGTCGAACGACGTTGGTCTTCATGAATTCATCGCCCTTTGCCGGCTTGTTGGAGCCGAACCCGATCTTACGATCAACAGCGGTTTCGGCTCGGTGCGCGAAGCGGCTGAGCAGGTTGAATACTGCAACGGCTCCGTTGATACACGCATGGGAAAAATGCGCGCGGAAAACGGACATCCGGAACCGTTCAATATTCGCTACTGGACGATCGGCAACGAGATGTATGGCCCATGGCAATTCGGCCACATGTCGCTCGACCAGTATTGGGTCAAACACAATTCCATGGTCGAGGCCATGAGGGCAGTCGATCGGAAGATCAAGGTCACAGTGTCAGGAGCCAGCATTTGCGAGAAGTCAGTAGGTGGCGCGGAAAAGAAGGGGAATTTCTTCCCCAGCATGTGGGAGCCGCCGATTACCGAAAAACTGCCGTACGAGTTTGGCTCGATCTACGACTGGGACGGATGGCTGCTGAAGAATTGTGCTGACAACATCGACAATCTTTCAGAACATACTTACGCGTATCCCGATCTGGCCTTTGACGAGGAAAAGCAGCTTTACGTGGATGTTCAGGATCCGCAGCAATTCAGGGCTCGCCGGCTTGCAAACCGTATCGGCGGAGCTTTTGATTGTTGGGACAAGTACGTGGAAAAGATGCCGTGGCTTAAAGAGAAGGACATCAAGTTCATCTTCGATGAATGGGGCAATCGCCCTCGATCGGCGAGCGCCCAGAACCATCCGTTGCCTGGCATGCTGACTGCGCTTTCATATGCACTTTGCCTCCACGAGATTTTCAGGCACTCCGATCGGGTCAAGGCCAGTTGTGCGACAGGAGGTCTGAGGTTGCTGACCGATGCTACTGGAGATGCGGTCGGCTTTCCGGCAGAGGGAATGGTGATGAAGCTGATGCAGACACATTTCCTGGATGCGATTCCGATTGCGGTCGACGGAGATTCGCCGCAGCAGCAGGTGCGCGGTACGAATTTTGTGGATAAGGGGCCCACGCCTACGGGCAGCCCGACCTATCCGTTGGATGTGGTTGCGGCTTTTTCCAGCGACCGCAAGAGACTTCTCTTGTCGGTGGTGAACCCGACGGAAGAAAGGCACACCCTTGCTCCGAAAATCAGCGGAGTGAAACTGCGCGAGCCGGGCAAGCTGTATCAAATCGCCCCGCCAAGTGTGAATTCCGCGAACGAAGCGGGCAAGGTGCCCGTTGTGAGAATTGTCGAATCCGCACAGAACGGGATTCCCGTAGTGGTGCAGGCGCCAGCGGTGAGCGTGAGCCTGTATGAATTTGAAGTCGCAGACGGCTAGACGCTGCGGAACGAAAGAATGACTGTGCGATCTTATTGATTTGTGCGTGGAAACAGCGAGTTGTCGAAGAGCAAATTCCACGTGAAAATCGCAATCAGAAATTCTGGAACCACCACCGAGGAAGAAGATGGAAGACTGTGGAAAGAACCCATTCGTGCTCTTTGTCGCCTGCATCGCATTGATGGCTTGCACGGCACGGGCGCAAGAAAACTCGTCATTACCCTACATGAATCCCAAACTGTCACCCGAGGAGCGCGCGGCGGACCTAATTCAGCGCATGACTCTGGAAGAAAAAGCTTCGCAATTAGTGAATGGGGCGCGAGCTATTCCGCGGCTTCACGTGGCGGCGTACAACTGGTGGAGCGAGGCGCTGCACGGAGTAATCGACCAGGGAGTTACGGAGTTTCCTGAACCTATTGGCCTCGCAGCGACCTTCGATGCACCCGCTGTTCATGAGATGGGGACCGACATTGGTATTGAGGGACGCATCAAGCACGTTCAGGATGTTCGCGCGGGTCATGTCGGGATCATGGGAGGTCTTGATTTTTGGGCGCCGAATCTCAACATCTTTCGCGATCCCCGCTGGGGGCGCGGCCAGGAAACATACGGGGAGGATCCCTTCCTCACCGGACGAATGGGAGTGGCATTTGTGACCGGCATGCAGGGCGATGACCCGTATTATTACCGCGCGATTGCGACACCCAAGCACTATGCCGTGCACAGCGGTCCCGAACCAACCCGCCACTTTGCAGATGTGGATGTGAGCAAACATGACGAACTTGACACGTACGAGCCTGGATTCCGCGCGGCAATCACAGAGGGAAAAGCAGGGTCGGTAATGTGTGCTTACAACGCAATCAATGGCGAGCCCGCTTGCGCCAACGAGTTCCTGCTGCAAAGCCAGCTGCGCGAGAAGTGGGGCTTCAAGGGGTATGTTGTTTCGGACTGTGATGCTGTGCGGGACATTTTCACCGGCCATCGCTATCGTCCGACCCAAGCCCAAGCCTCAGCCATTTCGCTTTTGCGCGGAATGGACAATGAGTGTTTCGGCGCTGGTCCTAATCTGAAGGACGACTCGGACTACAGACCGTTAATTGAAGCTGTTCAGCAGGGTTATCTGCCCGAGAGCGCGGTAGACACAGCGTTGATTCGACTGTTTAAGGCACGAGTGAAGCTTGGCATGTTCGATCCGCCCGGGGTGGATCCCTATTCGAAGATCGATGAGAAGGAACTCGATAGCTCGGAACACCGGGCGTTGGCTCGCAAGCTGGCAAACGAGTCCATGGTGCTTCTTCAGAACGATGGAACACTTCCGCTCAAGCCCGGTGTCAAGGAAATTGCAGTAGTTGGACCGCTCGCTGATCAGACCCGCGTACTTTTGGGTAATTACGCCGGCACTCCGACACATAGTGTTTCGCTGTTGGATGGCCTTAAAGCTGAATTCCCGAATGCGCAGATTAACTTTGTGCCGGGCACCCAGTTTCTGCGCAATGAAGGAATTCCTGTGCCGGACAATGTGCTGACCACGCCCGACGGGAAGGCTGGTGTGAAGGCAGATTACAGCGAGTTGCCGCCCGGAAGGTTTGGCTTTGGAGCAATGAATGAATCAGTGCTCGCAAGCAGGACCGAGCCGAACATTCATCTCGACGAGACAAATCTGCCGGCAGAGATCGCGGGGAAGAAATCGATTCTTGTCCGGTGGACAGGATTTGTGACACCGCCGGACACCGGAGACTATCTGATTGGGATCCGCGGCGACGGCTATGGAAGGTTGATGGTGGACGGCAAACAGGTGGCCATGTTGGGTAGAACCCAAGGAATCGGAGCCAAGGTCGGGCCCGTGCACCTGGAGAAAGGAGCAAAGGTTTCACTGAGCGTGAGCTATACAAACACAACAGGCGATGCTCACGCGCAGCTCATCTGGGCGAAGGCGAACGATGCCCCGTCGCCCGAGGCGATTGCCGCGGCAAGGAATGCTGACGTTGTGATTGCGGCGGTGGGCATTACCAGCGAACTGGAGGGCGAAGAGATGCCGGTGAGTGAACCGGGCTTTTTAGGCGGAGATCGCACGAGTATCGACTTGCCGCAAGCGGAAGAAGAATTGGTGCATGCCGTGGCAGCTACGGGCAAGCCAGTCGTTGTCGTTCTGATGAACGGCAGCGCGCTGGGCGTCAACTGGGAAAAAGAGCATGCCAACGCGATCGTCGATGCGTGGTATCCGGGAGAAGAGGGCGGAGCCGCGATCGCCGAGACACTGAGCGGCAAGAACAATCCAGCAGGGCGGCTTCCAGTGACCTTTTACAAAGATGTCAGCCAACTGCCCAACTTTGAGAATTACTCAATGGAAGGGCGGACTTATCGTTATTTCCGCGGCGAGCCGCTCTACCCATTCGGGTATGGGCTGAGCTACACGAGTTTCGGCTATAGTGACCTCGCGTTGCCTCGGGTGCCTGTTCAGGCTGGTGATCCGATGGGTGTATCCGTCACGGTTACCAATCAGGGCAAGCTGGCCGGCGATGAGGTAGTGGAGCTTTACCTGAAATTCCCCGAGGTTGCCGGTGCGCCGATCCGGGCTCTGCGTGGCTTCCAGCGTGTTCACCTGGAACCGGGTGCGAGCAAGAAGGTGGAGTTTTATCTCAGGCCGCGTGACCTCAGCATGGTCACAGATGAGGGACAGATAATTGTGCCGCCCGGCAAGTTCACAATTTCTGTTGGCGGTGGACAACCGGGAACGGAAGCTCCGTCGGTAAGCGGAAACTTTGAGGTGACTGGCCAAATCACTTTGCCTGAATAATCGAGCCACTGCTCGGACGCCGAGGAACGCTCTTCCTGAAGCTGAGAACTCCGATCGGCCAATACGCGCAATTGCTTCACGAGCTTTTGTTCAGTTGTGAGGCAATCTGATCCACATCATAAACGCATCCGCCCCAAACACCACCGCTCGCGGTGACGAGCGCAGCCCACAGGCGCGTGTCTGGGGGCAGATCCGGATGCGGTGCGAGATCCGCGCGAGGGCTTCGCGCAGCCAGCCGCCGCGTGCCCTCCTCTACGTCAAAGCTTTCTGCGGCGTCGCCGACAAGATTTACTTGTCCGGCGAGCTTCACCCGGTCGATCACGATCTCGATCGAGTCGCCGTCTCTCACCTTTCCGATCGGTCCGCCGGCCAACGCTTCCGGCGAGATGTGCCCGACGCAGGCGCCTGTCGAAACTCCGCTGAATCGTGCGTCTGTCAATACAGCCACGTGCCTGCAGTGCGGCAGCTCCTTCAGCGCTGCTGTAATCTGGTAGATTTCCTGCATACCCGAGCCTTTAGGGCCGCCACAAATCAAGACAATCACATCGCCCTCTCGAATCTCGCCAGTCTTTATGGCGCGAATCGCCTCTGCCTCGGTCACAAAGACCCGTGCAGGTCCCCGGTGCCGAAACACCTGATCTTCGCCCACCAGCAGCGGGTCGATAGCAGTGCTCTTGACGACCGATCCTTCCGGCGTCAAGTTGCCGATGGGGAAGCAAACCGCAGATGTGAGGCCATGCGACCGCGCACGATCGGGCGACATGATTACGTCTTCTGGATCGATGCCGTCAAGTTCTTGCAGCCTGCGCCGCAACTGCGCTCGGCGTGGGCTTTCGCGCCACCAATCCAGGCACGTGTCGAGCGTTTCGCCGCTCACCGTTTTCACTTTCACGTCCAAAAGCCCGTGGGTGCGCAGTTGTAGCATCACCTCAGGCACGCCCCCCGCCAGGAATACTTGCACCGTCGCAAAATTACGCGGCCCGTTGGGCAGTGCGTCCACCAATCTTGGAATCAAGCGATTGACCTCGACCCAATCTGTAACCTTGGGCCGGGATAATCCTGCTGCATGCGCAATCGCAGGCAAATGAATGAGAAGGTTTGTCGATCCGCCGAAAGCGGCCTTCACGATCATGGCGTTGTAAATCGACGCAGGCGTGAGGACGTCACAAGTACCCATGCCGCGTTGATGCATCCGCAGAATGGCGCGGGCCGAGCGGCGCGCGGCATCCAGCCAGATTGGATGTCCCGAGGGCGCCAACGCCGTATGCGGAAGAGACAGCCCCAGTGCTTCGCCCACCACCTGCGAAGTCGCGGCAGTTCCCAGAAACTGACACCCTCCGCCTGGTGAAGCACATGCCCGGCAACCCATGTCCGCTGCTTGTTCCAGAGTGATATGCTTCTGCGCGAATCGTGCGCCAATGGTCTGCACCTTGCCGGCGTCTTCGCCCAGTTCGGGCAGCAGCGTAACACCGCCGGGAACCAGAACGGACGGTTTGCTCCCCGATGAAGCGAGCGCCATCATCATCGCCGGCAGACCTTTGTCGCAGGTTGCCACGCCGATCACGCCTTTCCGCGTCGGCAGCGAGCGCATCAGCCGCCGCAGCACGATCGCGGCGTCGTTACGGAACGGCAGCG
>Ga0335085_10002015_pt1 | contig 39644 bp, 33 predicted proteins | sample Lox_Sample_45_FD_206712 | JGI IMG/M metagenome (GOLD analysis project Ga0335085, IMG submission 206712) | Soil microbial communities from Loxahatchee National Wildlife Refuge, Florida, United States - Lox_Sample_4.5 | ecosystem: Environmental > Terrestrial > Soil > Wetlands | place: USA...
GCCCCGGAGAGCAGGAGCAGGGCCGCGACGAGGCGCCGGGCCGGCCTCACGGGGGACCTCCCGCCGGCGGCTCGCTGCTGCCCAGCCTTCGCGCCATGACCTTGGCCAGCTCGAGCACCTCCACCGGGACGGCGATGACCACGGTGTTGGAGGGCCCGGACCCGAGCCCGTCCAGCGTCTGCAGCGTCCGCAGCTGCATCGCCCCCGAGCTCCGGGCCATCGTCTCCGCCGCCTGGGCGAGGTTGAACGCCGCATCGCGATCTCCCTCGGCCTTGGTGATGGTGGCCCGCTTCTCCCGCTCGGCGGAGGCCTGGCGGGACATCATCCGCTTCAGGTCCTCGGGCATGTTGATGTCCAGGAGCCGGATCGAATCGACGTGGATGCCCCAGGCGCTGGCGCGGCTCTCCACCACCTCGGCGATGCGGGCCTGGATCTTGTCCCGCTCGCTGAGCAGCTCGTCGAGGGTCATGCTCCCGATGACGTCGCGGAGGGCGGCCTGCGCGTACTGGGAGATGGCGTAGCGGTAGTCCTGCACCTTGATCACCGCGCTCTCCGGGTCCTTGACCATGAAGAAGATCACCCCGTCCACCTGGACCGGGACGTTGTCTCGGGTGATGACCTGCTGGTGGGGGACGTCGAGGGTGAGGAGCCGGGTGTCCACGAAGCGCACGTTGTCGAAGACCGGGAAGACGAGCATCAGCCCCGGCCCCTTGAGCCCGTGGTAGCGGCCGAGGCGGAGGATGACCCCGCGCTCCCACTGCGCGGCGATGCGGATGATGCGGCTCACCCAGGCGGCCACCACCAACGAGATGGCGAATCCCACCGGGAGGGCGAGGCTGGCGCCGGCGATGCCGCCCGTGCCGATCCCGATGGCCGCCGACAGCCCGGTCCCGGCCGCCCACACGGCGAGGAACACCACCGCCCGCAGCGGCCGCCCGAGCGAGACGTGCTCGAAGCTCGGCCGGGCGTAGGCGCGGGCGGCGCTCGCCTCGCGCACCTCGCGCGCCGTGGCGCGGGCTTCCTGGAGCAGGTCCCGGGTGCTGGGGGGAACGATGGGAGTCATCGCCGGCCGGGGAGCATCGCATGCGGGCCGGCGAGGCGTTAGCCTCTCGTCCTCGTCGATGGCCAAGCAGGGCGTGGCAGAGCGACCGGCGCGTCGCATCGTCGGAGGGGCCCTGGCCCCCGGCACCGCGGACGCGGTGGCGGTGGAGGAGCCCCTGGAGATCCGGGTGGCCGGGGACGCGGTGGCGATCACCATGCGCACCCCGGGGGCGGATCCCCAGCTGGCCGCCGGCTTCCTCTTCGCCGAGGGAATCGTCAAGAGCGTCGACGACCTGGGGACGATCAGCCACTGCGGCCGGGTGGGAGAGGAAGGCTACGGCAACGTCCTCGATGTCATCCCGGCGCCGGGCGTGAAGCTGGACCTGGAGCGCGTCCAGGCCACCCGCCGCGGGACCCTGACCACCGCCGCCTGCGGCGTGTGCGGCCGGCGCAGCGTGGACGACCTCCTGGCGCTGGTACCCGAGCTCCCCGTCCGCGAGCGCGTTGCCCGCGAGCTCTTGGTCCGCGCGCCGGACCTGCTCCGGGCGGCGCAGGGGACCTTCGCCCGCACCGGAGGGACGCACGCCGCGGCCATCCTCGCCGCCGACGGGACGGTGCTCGCCGTCCACGAGGACGTCGGGCGCCACAACGCGGTGGACAAGGTGGTGGGCACGCTCCTCCTCGCCTCGCGCCTCGGCCAGCCGCGCGCCCGTGCGGCGGGCGCGGCGCCTTTGATCCTGGTGGTGAGCGGACGGTCGAGCTTCGAGATGGTGCAGAAGGCGGCCCTGGCCCGGCTCCCTGTCTTGGCCAGCGTCGGGGCGGCGAGCACGCTGGCCATCGACCTCGCGCAGCGCGCCGGCATCACCCTCGCGGCTTTCGTCCGGAACGGAACGCTCAACCTCTACACCCACCCCGAGCGGCTGGCGGAACGAGCCGGAGAGGGGCCCTCGATTTCGGGTTGAAGTCGCGCCTCCCCGCGGAAAAGATTCCCACCAGCCCTCCGTCGCCGAGGGGACGATGCCCGCCATGGATGCGCCCCCCGCCGCTGGACGCCCAGACGCCGTGGTCCTCACCCCGGGGTACACCTCCGGGGCGAGGGCGCTGGACTGGGGATCGATCCTGGTCTTCGGCGCGCTCCTCCTGTGGCTCGCCGTCCGGCTGTGGCCGGCCCTGTGCGCCTCGCCCTGGTGGGCGCTGAGCGCGGCGCTGCTCGGCTACCTCGCCGCCGACCTCCTCTCCGGGCTGGTGCACTGGGGCGCCGACACCTGGTGCTCGGTGGACCTTCCCGTGCTGGGCCGGACCTTCCTCCGTCCCTTCCGCGAGCACCACCTCGACCCCACCGCCATCACCCGCCACGACTTCGCCGAGACCAACGGCAACAACTGTCTCGTCTCGCTTCCGGTCCTGGCGCTGGCCGTGTTCCTTGCTCCGCAGAACCCCGAGGACCAGAACCCGTTCTGGAGCGCCTTCCTCGGTGCGCTCGTGTTCTGGGTGATGTGCACCAACCAGTTCCACAAGTGGGCGCACACCGCCTTCCCGCGTGCTCCGGTGACTTGGCTCCAGCGATGCCAAGTCATCTTGCCCCCCGCCCACCACGCCGCCCACCACGCCTACCCCTACACGCGGAGCTACTGCATCACCACCGGGTGGATGAACGGGCCGCTCAACGCGCTCGGCGTCTTTCCCGCGCTGGAGCGCTCCATCACCGCGCTCACCGGGGCGCTTCCTCGCGCGGATGACCTCGGCCCGGTCGGCGCCCTGGCCACCGCGCCCGAGCCCGCCCAAGCTGCCGGCGCGCGCCGGACCGTCTCCCCGGGCACCTAGCCCACGGAGAGGTTCACCTGCTCGGCGCGGGCCACCTTCGTGCCCAGGAAGCGCTGGCTCACCTCGACGAAGCGGTCCGGCACGTCGGTGACGTAGAAGCGGTCCGTGCCCTTCCCCCCCGGAGCGGGTCCGGCGTCTCCGCGGGCGAGCAGCCCGGCCACCGCCTCGGCCGTCGCCTCGGCGGAATCGACCAGCGCCACCTCCGGCCCGAGGACTTCGGCCAGGACGCCGCGCAGCAAGGGGTAGTGCGTGCATCCGAGCACCACCGTGTCCAGGCCGGTGCCCAAGAGGGGCTCGAGGTAGCTGCGGGCGACGAGCCGCGGAACGTCGCCGGTCAGCCACCCCTCCTCGGCGAGCGGGACGAAGAGGGGGCAGGCCTGGGCGTGGACGGTGAGCCCGGGACGGGTGGCCTCGAGAATTCGCTGGTAGGCGCCGGAGCGGATGGTGCCCGGCGTCCCGAGCACCCCGACCACGCCGGAGCGCGTCCGCTCCGACGCGGCCCGCGCCCCCGGCTCGATGACCCCCACCACCGGGATGCCCAGCCCGGCGCGCAGCGCGGGGAGGGCCACCGCCGAGGCGGTGTTGCAGGCCACGACCAGGAGCTTGATGTCCAGGGAGGCCAGGAATGCGGCGTTCACCTCGGCGTAGCGGGTGACCACACCCGCCCCCTTGGTGCCGTACGGCACGCGGGCCGTGTCACCGAGGTAGACGGTGGACTCGGCCGGCAGACGGGCCCGCAGCGCCCGCAGCACGGTGAGGCCCCCCACACCGGAATCGAAGACGCCCAGGGGCCGAGGGTCGACGGTGCTCATCGCCGCCCTCAGCTACCACGAAGCGTGCCAGTTCAGCTCAGTTCAGCGGGACGGTGACCAGCGTGGCGGTGGTCCCGTCGTAGAAGTAGCCGGGACGGATGGTCACCGCCGGGACCGACCCGGAGTAGATTGGCATCGCGGGGGGGGAGCCGTAGGCCGCGACGCTGAGCGGGTAGGTCACCGCGGCCGTCGCCGGGAGGCGCTTGAAGGGGACCACCGCGGTGGCGCAGGTATTGCCCGCGCTGTCGTAGCCACCCCTCCCGCCGAAGCTGACGGTCACCGAGGCGACGCCGTTGGTCGTGCAGTTCATCGCGCCGCCCGGGTACCTCCAGGCCACGCCCACGCCGCCCACCATCCAGTGGAAGCTCAGGGTCTGCGAGGTGGGGTTGTTGGCCACCACCGTCACCTGCACCGGATCGGTCTGGGCGAAGGCGTCCGGCACCCCGTCCTGGTAGGCCACCAGCTGCACGGTGTGCGTCCCGGGGGTGAGGTCGGGGGTGCTGACCTGGGCGCTGCCGGCGCCGGCGGAGCAGTCGTAGATCTGCGCGGCGGTGGTCGCACCATCCACGTAGAGCGCCACCGAGTCCATCCGGTCCGGGTCGGTGCTGGCCAGCGCGGTGCAGGGCGGCAGGTAGGTGCCCACCGCGGCGTCGAAGCCCCAGGAGAGGTAGGCCACCGTGTTCCCGCCGCCGACCGGCGCGAGGTCGATGGTGGCGTAGACGTCCCCGTTGACCACCACCGTCGTGGTGCCGGTGTAGATGACCTGGCCGTTCACGTCCTGCGCGGAGAGGTTGACCGTGTAGCTGCCGGGGTTGAAGTTGTAGATGCCGAGCGAGCTGGGCGGGTTGCCGGCCGAGCAGGGGAAAACGTTGGGGACGATGGGGACCGGGTCGTTGGGGATGGTCACGGTGACCGTGGCCACCGCCGGCGTCTGGGCGCAGCTCGCCCCGGAGAAGGTCCAGCTCAGGAAGATGTTCCCCGGATAGCCGTAGAAGGGCGGAGGAGCGCTGGTCCAGACGCACGCCGAGGCCCCACCGGCGAGCGCCGCGGCGAGGAGGAAGAGAGCGAGGCGGGGAAGGCGCATGGTGGCTGTTTTCCGAGAGCTCCTGGACGAGTGAGCAGACGAGGGGGCGACGGCTCGTATTCAGCCGGGGCCCGGCCGGAGCAGGGTTCCGGGGCGAAAGGACGTTTGACCCACCCCGGGAGTGCTGGTACCCCCTCCCCCGATGCCCTTCCTGTCCCCCGTGGTCGCGGCGATCAACTACATCGACATCGTGGAAAAGAGCTCGGCGGTGGAGCTCGCCGTGCTGGTCCTGCTCGTCTTCGTGTCGGTCGTCTCCTGGGCACTCATCGCCCTGAAGAGCCGGCAGCTCTCCCGGGCGCGCGCCCAGTCGATCACCTTCCTCGACACCTTCTGGAAGGCGAGCCGGCTGGACTCCATCTACCAGTTCGCCCGCGGGCTGGACTCCTCGCCGCTTTCGAAAGTCTTCTGCGCCGGATACGAGGAGCTGTCCAAGCTCGCCCAGGTCAAGGACCCGGACGCGGCAGCGATGTCCGAGCGGCTGGGGGGCATCGAGAACGTGGAGCGGGCCCTGACCCGCGCCTCCTCCTCGCAGATCACCGAGCTCGAGTCCCGGGTCAGCTTCCTGGGGACGGTGGGGGCCACCGCTCCCTTCGTCGGCCTGTTCGGCACGGTGATGGGCATCCTCGGCGCCTTCAACGAGATCGCCGAGAAGGGCAACGCCAGCCTCTCCACGGTGGCCGCTCCCATCGGGAATGCGCTCTTCGCCACCGCCGCCGGCCTCTTCGCCGCCATCCCGGCGGTGGTCGCCTACAACGCCTTCGTGAGCCGGATCCGCGTCTTCGACGTGGAGATGGCCAACTTCTCGTCCGATTTCCTGAACATCGTGAAGCGTCACTTCTTCAAGTAGGGAGGCCTGCGAGGGATGGCCATCAGCGGAGGCGGCGGCGCGCCGGGCCGCACGACGATGAGCGAGATCAACGTCACGCCCATGGTGGACGTGATGCTGGTGCTGCTCATCATCTTCATGGTCACCGCCCCGCTCATCCAGCAGGGGGTGAAGGTGAACCTGCCCAACACCCGGGCCCAGCCGGTGGAGGCCACCGAGAAGCGGCTCGTCCTGAGCGTCGACCGCCAGGGGCGCATCTACATCGGCGAGGTCGAGGTCCCCGCCGCCCAGCTGGAGGAGAAGCTGCGCACCAACGCCAAGGCCCAGGCCGACAAGGAGATCTACCTGCACGCCGACCGGGACGTGAACTACGGCGCGGTGGTGGAGGTGATGGCCGCCGCCCAGCGCGCCGGCATCCCGGCGGTGGGGATGATCACCGACCCGGCCGGACCGGGCCGGAAGAAAGACCAGCGCTGAGGCGTTGAACACTGAGGGCATGTGACGTTCGTGAGCTCGGCCTCCTCCAGCCTCCTCGCCGCACCCCCCAAGCCGCTGGCCCCGTTCCTCGTGCCCTCGGCGGTGGCCCACGCCGTGCTCTTCGCCCTGGTGCTCGGCTACAGCGCGCTCAATTCGCCGGCGGTGATCGATCTCAACCAGAAGCCGATCCGCGCCACCCTCGTCCGTCAGGGAACGCCCCGCGACGAAAAGCTCCTCCCCCGCATCGAGGAGGCGCCGCCCCCGCCCGCCCCGCCTCCGCCCGCGCCGGCCCCGCAGGCCGTCCCCGAGCCAGTGCGGCCCAAGCCCCCGGCGACCAAGCCGGTGGACGAGCGCCAGAAGCTCCTCGGCGCCTTCGACAAGGTGAGCAAGTCGGCGAAGCGGCCGGAGGCGGCCGGGGCGGTGGACGGCGATCCCTCGGGTGACAGCGCGCAGGCGGAGGGCGAGCGCTACTACGGCCAGCTCAGCGCCCAGGTGAAGCGGTTCTACGACGTCTCGCAGACCATCCCCGATCAGGAGCGGATCCGCCTGGTGGCGCAGGTGGCGCTGTTCATCGACCCGAGCGGACAGCTGGCCCGCTCCCGGCTGGCCAAGTCCAGCGGCAACGACCTGTTCGATTCCGCGGTGCTGGCCGCGGTGAAGCGCGCCGCCCCCTTCGCCCCGCCGCCCCCGCACCTCCGGAGCGCCTTGCAGAGGTACGGAATCGTGCTTCAGTTCCGCCCCTGAGCAAGACTGGACGAGGACGCCTGATGACGATCCACCGACCCGCCGGCACCGTCCTTCTCGCCGCCCTCCTCCTCTCCGCCCAGGCCCGCGGCCAGGCGCCCCTTCTGGAAATCTCCGGCGCCAACTTCCGGCCCCTGCCCATCGCCATCCCCCTCCCCCAGGCCCTCTCCGACGACGCCAAGGGACCGGCCGCCGCCTTCGACGAGGCGTTCCTCTTCGATGCCTCCGCGGCCGGCATCTTCCAGGTCCTGGACCGCAAGAGCTTCCTCGCCGACGCAAAGGACGGATTCACCGCCGCCAGCATCACCTTCTCCCGCTGGGCGGACGTGGGCGCCGAGGCGCTGGTCAAGGTGCAGCTGGCGGTGGATGGAACCAGCCTCCGCGGCGAGATGCGGCTCTTCACCGTCGCCTCGGGGAAGGAGGAGCTGCGGCTGGTCCACGTCGTTCCGCTCGATCAACCCCGGCAGCTGGCCCATTTCTTCGCCGACGCGCTGTGGCGGCAGTTCACCCGCGAGCCGGGGGTGTTCCAGACGCACCTGGCCTTCGTCAAGCGCAACGGGAAGAACCGCGAGGTGTGGCTCTCGGACTGGGACGGGCGGGGCGCGCTGGCCGTCGCCAGGGACGGGCTGAACGTGCTCCCCGCCGTCGCTCCCGACGGAAAGGCGGTGGCCTTCACCAGCTACCGGAGCGGCAAGCCGGACATCTACCTCGAGCGCCCGGGCGGAGCTCCGGTCCCGCTCGTCTCCGCCGGGCGGATGGCCACCGGGGTGGCTTATTCCCCGGACGGCAAGCGCATCGCCTACAGCCTCGCCCAGGGCGACGCCACCAACGTCTGGGTGGCCAACGCCGACGGCTCCTCGCCTCGCCAGCTCACCGACAGCACCTACTTCATCAACTCCAGCCCGAGCTGGAGCCCGGACGGGAAGCGGCTGGCCATCGTCAGCAACCGGGCCGGAAGCCCGCAGATCTACGTCCTCGGCGTGGACGACCCGAAGGACGCGCGCCGCATCACCTTCCAGGGCAACTACAACCAGACGCCGAGCTGGTCGCCGCGCGGGGACCTCATCGCCTTCACCGCACGGGACGAGCGCTACGCCTTCGACCTGTTCACCGTCAACGTCGACACCGGGAAGGTCAACCGGCTCACCCAGGACCAGGGCAACAACTCGGAGCCCTCCTTCGCCCCCAACGGGCGGCTGATCGTCTTCAGCAGCACCCGCACCGGGACGCCGCATCTCTTCGTCATGACCGCCGACGGGCAGAACCAGCGCGCCTTGCCCATGGAGCGCGGGGACTACGACACGCCGGACTGGGGACGCTAAGGGGGACCACGGTGACAGCTCTGCGCCCGATCCACGAGGTGGCTGCCCGCCTCGGTCTCTCGCCGGAGCACGTCCTCCCCTGGGGCCGCCACCGGGCGAAGGTGGAGCTGGCGGCCGTCGAGGGACGTCCGGCGCGGGGGCGGCTGGTGCTCGTCTCGGCCATCACCCCCACCCCGCCCGGCGAGGGAAAGACCACCACCTCGGTGGCGCTGGTGATGGGCCTCTGCCGTCGGGGCCGCAACGCGGTGGCCGCCCTGCGCGAGCCGTCGCTCGGACCGGTGTTCGGAGTCAAGGGCGGCGGCACCGGCGGCGGGCGGGCCACCCTCGAGCCGGCGCAGGACATCAATCTCCACTTCACCGGGGACCTCCACGCCGTGGCCGCGGCGAACAACCTCCTCGCCGCGCTGGTGGACAACGTCCTGCACTTCCGCCACCCGGTGGAGCTCGACCCGCGCGGGGTGCGCTGGCGGCGCTGCCTGGACATGAACGACCGGTCGCTCCGGGAGATCGTCATCGGCCTGGGCGGCCGCGGGAACGGGGTGGTGCGGGAGAGCGGCTTCGACATCACCGCGGCCAGCGAGATGATGGCCATCCTGGCCCTGGCCGAGGGGCCGAAGGACCTCGAGGCCCGCTGCGCCCGCATCGTCGTCGGCCAGACGCTGAGCGGCGAGCCGATCACCGCCGGCCAGCTCAAGGCACAGAGCGCCATGGCCGCGCTCCTCCAGGAGGCGCTCCTCCCCAACCTGGTCCAGACCCGGGAGGGCGGCCCGGCCATCGTCCATGCCGGACCGTTCGGCAACATCGCCCATGGATGCTCGAGCGTGCTCGGAACCCGGCTCGGCCTGGCCTACGCGGACGAGGTGGTGACCGAGGCCGGGTTCGGCTTCGAGCTCGGCGCCGAGAAGTTCCTGGACATCAAGTGCCGGTCGGCCGGGCTCTGGCCCCGGGGCGTGACCCTGGTGGCCACCTTGCGCGCGCTCAAGTTCCACGGCGGCGCGCCCCTGGCCAAGGTGGCCGAGCCGGACGCCGATGCGCTCGAGCGCGGGCTGGAGCACCTGTGGAAACATCTGGAAACGGTGTCCGCCTTCGGGCTTCCCGCGGTGGTAGCGGTGAACCGCTTCCCGCAGGACACCGAGCCGGAGCTGGGGAAGCTGAGGGCCTGGGGCAAGGCGGCCGGGTTTCCGGTGGCGGTGTGCGACGCCTTCTCCACCGGAAGCGAGGGGGCGCTGGAGCTGGCCGACGCCGTGCTCGGCATGCTCGACCGCACCGAGCGCAATCCCTCCACCCCGCAGTTCCTCTACCCGCTCGAGGCCCCGCTCAAGGAGAAGATCCGGGCGGTGGCCCGGACCGCCTACGGAGCACGGGACGTCAGCTTCACCGCCGTCGCGGAGCGGGACCTGGCCACGGTGGAGAAGCTGGGGGGCGCGAAGCTCCCGGTGTGCATGGCCAAGACGCACCTCTCCCTCTCCGACGATCCTTCCCGCCACGGACGGCCGCGGGACTTCGAGATCACCGTGCGCGAGCTCCGGCTCTCCGCCGGCGCCGGCTTCGTCGTCGCCCTCACCGGGGAGATCCTCACCCTCCCCGGCCTGCCCAGGGAGCCCGCCGCGGCACGGGTCGTCGTTCACCCCGACGGCCGGGTGACCGGGCTGATGCAGGGAGAGTAGCCGGGGCTCGACTGTGCCGGCCGGCGTGTGGCATGGGAAGGCCTCCATGCCCCGCCCGGAGCACGTCATCGTTCGGCCGGCGCGTCCCTCCGACGCCGAAGGGCTGGCCGGGCTCTTCGAGCGGCTCGGCTACAGCACCACTCCGGCGGTGGTCATCGCCCAGTTCGGGTGCTACGGCGACGATTCCGCGTTCCACGCCCTGGCCGCCGAGCATCAGCCTGCTGAGGGCCCGCCCCGGCTGGTGGGCGCGGCCACGGTGAGCATCCAGCAGCGGCTCTACGCCGCACGACCGGTGGCCCAGCTCACCGCGCTGGTCACCGACGGCGAGGCCCGCCAGCTGGGCGTCGGGCGCGCGCTGGTCAAGGCGGCCATGGAGCTGGCGCGCACCGCCCGCTGCGAGCGGCTCTTCGTGCGCAGCGATCGCCGGCGCACCGAGTCCCACGACTTCTACCGGATGCTGGGGTTCGACGAGGTGCACCTCACCTTCGACCTCTCGCTGGACCCGTGAGCGGCTCGCGCCCCTCGCTCCCCGCGCCGTCGGCCCTGGCCGCGGCCTGGTCGCTGGACCCGGGCGTCACCTACCTCAACCACGGCAGCTACGGGGCAGCGCCACGCTCGGTGCTGGCGCGGCAGGCGGCGCTGCGCGGGCGCATCGAGCAGGAGCCGGAACGGTTCTACGTCCGTCATCTGGAAGGGATGAGCGACGAGGTCCGGCGCGCGCTGGGCGGATTCCTCGGCGCGGACCCGGACAATCTGGCCCAGGTGTCCAACGCCACCGCCGGGGTGAACGCCGTGCTCCGCTCCCTGGACCTCGGACCGGGCGACGAGCTGCTCACCACCAACCACGCCTACAACGCCTGCGGTAACGCCCTGGCCTACGTGGCGGGACGGACCGGAGCGCAGGTGGTGAGGGCGGTGGTGCCGTTCCCGTCCTGCGGGCCGGAGGAAGCGGCGGCGGCGGTGCTCGACCGGGTCACCGAGCGGACGCGGTTGGTTCTGCTCGACCACGTGACCAGCCCCACCGGGGTCATCCTTCCCGTCGAGCGGCTCGTCCGCAGCATCCAGGAGCGGGGCATCGACGTCCTCGTCGACGGGGCCCACGCGCCGGGGATGATCCCGCTCACGCTCGATTCGCTCGGCGCGGCCTACTACACGGGCAATTGCCACAAGTGGCTGTGTGCCCCGAAGGGGGCCGCGTTCCTCTACGTCCGGCGGGACCGCCAGGAGCGCATCCATCCCCTGGTCATCAGCCACGGCGCGAATTCGCTCCGCACCGACCGGTCGCGCTTCAGGCTGGAGTTCGACTGGGGCGGCACCATCGACCCCACCGCCTGGCTGTGCGTTCCGGCTGCGCTGGAGGCCGTGGCCGCCCTGGTGCCGGACGGGTGGCCGGAGGTCATGGCCCGGAACCACGCCCTGGCCGTGGAGGCACGACGGACGCTGTGCGCGGCGCTGGAGGTGACGCCGCCGTGTCCGGAGGAGATGCTCGGATCGCTGGCCGCGGTGCAGCTCCCGGACGGGGACGGGAAACGCCGGCCGCCGCCGGGGCTCGACCCGATCCAAGACGCGCTGCTGGAGAGGTTCGGGATCGAGGTGCCGATCAATGCCTGGCCCGCGCCGCCCCGGCGGTGGGTGCGCGTGTCGGCGCAGCTCTACAACTCGGTGGAGCAGTACGTGTACCTGGCGGAGGCCCTGAGGACGTTGCTCGCGGAGGAGGCGCGGGAGGAGTCGGCCTCGCGGGCGTGAGGGGGAGCGGCCTCGGGAGGGGTTCAGGCGTCAGCGCCCTGCACGGCCTTCCGCCCCAGGGCTCCGAGGGAACGCGGACGGTGGGGGTCCGACCCCCGGACGAAACGCCCGGCGTGCATCGGCGGTTGACGGCGACGCGGCATCAGGAGTGGCGACCGCCGTGGCCGGAATCGCGAACGGCGCGCCCTCGCACCACCCCGGCGTCGCCGACGGCCAGCGGGGACCCGAGTCCGCGGCATCTCGCTTGCGAGCGGTCGGCTCCCCGGGGGTGTCCGCGTGAGGGTGAGGCAGCAAGGCTGCCTTCGCAAGTCTGATGAAAGCCTAGCAATAACATGCACTTAAACACTGGGCTGAAGGCAGCTTTGCTGCCTCACCCGTGCGCGGGGACGGACCCCGGAGATCCTCATGTCTGCAACGGTGAGCGATCACCTCGAGGACCTGCACGGACTGCTCCGGGGCCACCGGCAAGCGCTCCTGCGCAGGCTCGGAATCACTTCCGGCGAATACGCGGCGCTCGCCCAACTTCGCGATGGAGCGGCGAGGGCATGCGGCGAGATGGCGACCAGGACCGGCGTCCGTCACCAGACGATGCAGAGGACGCTCGATGGCCTGGAGAGGAAGGGGATCATCGAACGTGCACCGCCCGCCGGGCCTGGCTCAGCCGACGCGGGTGCGAGGTCGTCGAGCACTGCAAGGCCGCCTCGGTGGTACTGGAGCACCGGATGCTCGCGCGCTTCGACGCCGAGCTCGCTGACACTTTCCTGCAGTGTCTCGAGGAGTGCGCCGCCCGGCTCCGGGGGTGGCCGCGCCCCGCCGCGGCGAGGGCAACGGGCAAGTTCCGCGGTCGACGCATGAGACCCGATGAGATCGCCGCCCACGAGAAGGATTGCCCCATCTGCCGCATCGCAAAGGGCGTGACCTGAGCAAAGCCGCGGCTGCTAGGCTCGATCCGCGCATGGCCCGCTACGCCGCCATCGACGTCGGGACCAACACTGTCCTCCTCGTCGTCGCCGAACGGACCCCTGCCGGCTTCACTCCAGTGGCCGAGCGCGGAGAGATCACCCGTCTGGGCAAGGGCGTCGACGCCAGCCGGCGGCTCGCGCCCGAGGCCATCGAGCGCACGCTCGACACCGTCGGACGCTACGCCGCCGAGGCCCGCGCTCTCGGCGCAGTCGACCTCGCCGTCACCGCCACCTCCGCGGCTCGCGACGCCAGCAACGGCAAGGAGTTCCTCGAAGCCGCCCGGAGGCGCGCCGGCGTCGAGGTGGAGATCCTCTCCGGCGAGGAGGAGGCCCGCCGGTCGTACCTGGCGGTGGCCACCGACTTCGCCGCCGAGGCCGGCACCCGACCGCTCGTCGCCATCGACATCGGAGGGGGCTCCACCGAGTTCATCATCGGCCACGGCCGCGGCGTCGAGTTCCATACCAGCATCGACGTGGGCTCGGTCCGGCTCACCGAGCGCTGCATCCGCTCCGACCCGCCTTCGCCCCAGGACTTCGCCCGGCTCGAGGCCGAGCTGACACGCGCGCTGGCGCCGGTCCCCCGGCCCGGGACGGACGCCCTCGTCGTCGGCGTAGCTGGAACGCTCACCACCCTCTACGCCGTCACCCAGGGCATCGAGCCCTACGATGCGGCCCGCGTCCACGGGGGCTGGATGTCGCGCCAGGACGTCGCCCGGACGCGGCAGCGCCTGGCCGCGCTCCCGCTCGCCGAACGGAAGCGGGTCCCGGGCCTGCATCCCGAGCGCGCCGACGTCATCGTCGCCGGCGCCGTCCTTCTCGAGCACGCCCTCGACCACCTCGGCGCAACCGGCACCCGGGTCAGCGACCGGGGGCTGCGCTGGGGCACCCTGGCCGCTCGCTTCGGAGGAGGGAGGGAATGACCGTCACCGCCGATGGCACCGTCTCCCGGGCCCAGGCACGGTACGGGCTGGCCATCCTCACCATCATCAACCTCCTCAACTACCTCGACCGGTACATCGTCGCCGCCCTCTTCCCGAGCATCGAGCGGGACCTGCACGTCGACCACGCGCAGGCCGGGCTGCTCGGCTCGGTGTTCATCGTCGTCTACATGATCTTCGCCCCGGTGGCCGGAGTGCTCGGGGACCGCTACGCCCGCCGCCTGGTCCTCGCCGCGGGCGTCTTCCTCTGGAGCCTGGCCACCACCGGCGGAGGCTTCGCGCCCACCTTCGTCGCCCTCCTCGCCGCGCGCGCCATCGTCGGCATCGGCGAGGCCGGCTACGGCACCGTCGCGCCGGGGCTCATCGCCGACCTCTTCAAGCGCACCGAGCGCTCGCGGATGCTCGCCTACTTCTATGTCGCCATCCCAGTCGGGTCGGCGTGCGGCTACACGCTGGGCGGCTGGTTCGTCCAGCACCACACCTGGCGGCACGCCTTCTGGATCGCCGGACTGCCCGGCCTGGCCGTCGCCCTCCTGGCCCTGGTCGTGCCCGAGCCCCCGCGCGGCGCCACCGACGAGGGACCGGCCCCGGAGAAGGTGCCCTTCACCGTCGGGCTCCGCCGCCTGGGGCGCAACTCCGTGTACTGGACGGCGGTGGCCGGGCTCACCCTGATGACCTTCTCCATCGGCGGCCTGGCCAACTGGATGCCCAGCTTCCTCGAGCTCGAGCGCGGCATGAAGCCGGCCGACGCCGGCCTGTATTTCGGCGCCATCACTGCCGCGGCCGGCCTCACCGGGACGCTGGTCGGGGGCTGGCTGGGCGACGTCTTCGACCGGCGGTCCACCACCGGCGGGATGAACCTCTCCGGCTGGGGCCTCCTCCTCGCAGTTCCCTTCATGGCCATCGTCGCCCGGGTGCCGAACCAGCTGGTCATCTTCGCCGCCATCGCCGCGGCCCAGTTCCTCATCTTCCTCAACAACGGCCCGCTCAACGCAGCCATCGTCAGCGCCGTCCCCGCCGACGTCCGCAGCTTCGCCGTCGGGCTGAGCGTCCTCGCCTACCACGCGCTGGGTGACGCCATCTCTCCGCCGATCATCGGCTGGATCGCCGACCGCTCCAGCCTGGGAACGGCCATCCTCCTCAACGCCCTCCCCGTCGCTCTCGGGGGGCTGATCCTCGTCGTCGGCGCCCGGCTCCTTCACCAGCCGGCCACCCCTGCCGCGGTTGCTCCTGCGCAGCGACTCGGTTAGCCAGGAGTGGCGATGACCGCCACCGACCCCCTCGTCCGCAGCGTGGGCACCGCCCTACCGCCGCACTACGCCGACCAGGAGACGCTCATTGCTGCCTTTCGCACACACTGGGCGAAGGAGCACTTCCACATCGAGCGCATCGAGGAGCTGCATCGCTCGGTCCAGGTGGGCGGCCGCCACCTCGCCGTCCCCATCGACGACTACCCCGGCCTGGCCGACCTGCGCGCTCGCAACGACGCCTGGGTGCGCGTGTCCACCGAGGTCGGAGAACAGGCAGTGCGGAAGGCGCTGGACCGCGCGGGCCTCCGCCCTCGCGACGTGGACCACCTCTTCTTCGTCACCGTGACCGGGATCGCCACCCCCTCCATCGACGCGCGGCTCATGAACCGGCTCGGCCTGCGCCCGGACGTGAAGCGGACGCCCATCTTCGGGCTCGGCTGCGTGGCCGGAGCGGCGGGGACGGCGCGGGCCAGCGACGTGCTGCGTGCCTTCCCCGGAGAGGTGGCGGTGCTGCTCTCGGTGGAGCTGTGCTCGCTCACCCTGCAGCGCGAGGACCTCTCCATCGCCAACATCATCGCCTCCGGGCTGTTCGGCGACGGCGCGGCGGCGCTCGTGCTCTCCGGCGCCGAGCGGCCTCACCCCGGCGCCCCGACCATCCTCGCCACCCGCAGCGTCTTCTACCCGGACTCCGAGCGGGTGATGGGCTGGGACGTGGTCAACGGCGGGTTCAAGGTCGTCCTCAGCGCCAAGGTGCCGGAGGTGGTGCGCGCGCACGTCCAGCAGGACGTCGGTGACTTCCTCGCCGCCCACGGGCTCTCCACCCGCGACATCCGTCACTGGATTGCCCACACCGGCGGCCCCAAGGTCCTGGAGGCCTTCGAGAGCACGCTCCAGCTCCCGCCCGGAGCCCTCGACCGCTCGTGGAAGTCGCTCCGCGAGGTGGGCAACCTCTCCTCGGCCTCGGTCCTCTTCGTCCTCGACTCGCTCCTCTCCTCGGGCGAGGCCCGGCCCGGGGACCACGGCCTGCTCATCGCCATGGGCCCCGGCTTCTGCTCCGAGATGGTGCTCCTCCGATGGTGACCTCGGAGCTCCTCTACCTCTGCTTCCTCGCCCTCCTCGGCCTGGAGCGCTTTGCCGAGCTGCTCCTCTCGCTGCGCAACGCCCGCGCCGCGCGGGCGGCCGGAGCGGTCGAGGCCGGGCGGGGCCACTACCCGGTGATGGTCGCCTTCCATTCGCTCTTCCTCGTCTCCTGCGCGCTCGAGGTGGTGCTCGGGCATCGGCCCTTTCCCGGACCTCTCGGATGGGCCGCGCTCGTGGTGGCGCTCGCCGCCCAGGCGCTCCGCTACTGGGCGGTGGCCACCCTCGGCGTGCGCTGGAACACCCGGGTCCTCGTTTGGCCCGGGCTGGCGCCGGTGACCGCGGGTCCCTACCGTTTTCTTCGCCATCCCAACTACCTGGCCGTCGTCCTGGAAGTGCTCGCCGTCCCGCTCATCCACGGTGCCTGGATCACCGCCCTGGTCTTCTCCGCCGGCAACGTGCTGCTCCTCCGCGTCCGCATTCGGACCGAGGAGCAGGCCCTCGGTCGCCCGTGGGCCGAGGCCTTCGCCGATCGCCCGCGGCTGGTCCCGGAGCTCTTCCGTGGCGGATGAGGCCCAGGTGCTGGAGACCATCCGCGCCATCGCCCGGGCCGAGCTGGAGCTGGAGCGCCCCGTCTACCCGTCGGACGACCTGCTCGCCGACCTCGGGCTGGACAGCCTGGGGCTGACCGTCCTCGCCGTCGGGCTGGAGAATCGATACCGGGTGAAGCTCTCCCAGGAGGACGCGCTCGGCATCCGGACCGTGGCCGACCTGGCGGCCCTGGTCGCCCGCCGGACCGAGGCGTCGGCATGAGCGGGCCGTCCCGGCTGGTGGGTCCGGTACAGCCGTCGCCGCGCCATGCGTCCATCGTCGAGGCGCTGCGGCGGGCGGCCGCCCACCCCTCGGGCCTCACCTTCGTCGACGCCTCGGAGTCCGAGGAGACGCTCGGCTGGGCCGACGTGCACGCCCGGGCGCGGGCCACCGCCGGAGCGCTGCGCCGCCTCGGCGTCCGCCCCGGGGACCGGGTGGCCCTGGTGCTCCCCACCGGAGCCGACTTCATGGACGCCTTCTTCGGCACGCTCCTCGCCGGAGCGGTCCCCGTCCCCCTCTACCCCCCCGTGCGGCTCGGACGGCTGGAGGAGTACCTCCGGGCCACGGCCCGGATGGTCGTGCTCTCCGGCGCGGTGCTCGTCCTCACCGATGCCCTCGTCGGCCGGCTCCTCGGCGTGGCCGTGGAGGCGGCGCGGCCCCGGCTCGGGTGCCGCCGCGTCTCCGCCCTCCGCGAGGCGGGGGAGGCACCGCTCGAGCTGGATGCCGATCCCGGCGCGCTGGCCGTGGTCCAGTTCTCGTCCGGGAGCACCGTCGACCCGAAACCAGTGGCCCTCACCCATGCCAACGTGATGGTCCAGGTGGACATCTTCCGGGCGCTGATGCCTGTTCGCGAGGGCCAGCGCCCGCTCGGGGTGAGCTGGCTGCCCCTCTACCACGACATGGGGCTCATCGGCTGCCTGGTCAACGCCGTCGCCTACCCGGGGCCCCTGGTCCTCATCCGCCCGGAGCAGTTCCTCGCCCAGCCGGCGCTCTGGCTGCGGGCGCTCTCGCGCCACCGCGGCACCCTCTCCGCCGCTCCCAACTTCGCCTACGCGCTGTGCGTGCGGCGGATCCGGGACGCGGAGCTGGAAGGCGTTGACCTCTCCTCCTGGGCGCTCGCCCTCAACGGAGCGGAGTCCATCTCGCCCGAGGTCGCCCGCCGCTTCGTCGAGCGCTTCGGGCCCTACGGGTTCGACGCGCGGGCGCTGGTTCCGGCCTACGGCCTGGCCGAGGCATCACTGGCCGTCACCTTCGCGCCGAGCAGGCCGACGCTCCGCACGGTCCGGGTCGACGCGCACGCGCTGGCCGTGGAGGGCCGCGTGCGCCCCGGGAACCGTGCCCTGGTCTCGGTCGGAGGGCCGGTGCCGGGAACCGAGGTGGAGGTCCGCGACGAGGCGGGCGCCGTGGTGCCGGCCGGAACGGTGGGACGCATCCACCTCCGGGGGCCCTCGGTGATGGCCGGCTACCTCGGACAGCCCGAGGCCACCCGGGCGGCCATCGTCGGCGGCTGGCTCGACACCGGCGACCTCGGCTTCGTGGACCACGGCGAGCTGGTGGTCTCCGGCCGAGCCAAGGACGTGGTCATCCTGCGGGGTGCCAATCACGCTCCCCAGGAGTTCGAGGAGGCGCTGGAGGGCGTGGAGGGCGTCCGCCCCGGATGCGCGGTGGCGCTGGGCGCGATTCCCCTCGGCGGCGAGGGAGAGGAGCTGGTGCTCCTCGTCGAGCTCGGACGCGCCCCGCCCCACGACCTGGCCGACCGGGTTCGGACCCGCGTCCTGGAGCGCACCGGCATCCGCCCCCACCGCGTCGAGCTCCTCGCCCCGGGAACGCTGCCCCGCACCTCGAGCGGAAAGCTGCGGCGGCGCGAGGCCCTGCGCCGGTGGCAGACGGGGACGCTCGCCCCGCCCCGGAAGGTGCGCTGGCTCGGGATCGCCTCGGCCATGGTGCGGAGCGCGGTGGCTTTCGCCCGCGCGGATCAGGACGCATGAGGGTGGACGTGGCCATCGCCGGAGCAGGGCCGGCCGGGCTGGCGGCGGCCATCCACGCCGCCCGGGCCGGCCTGGCGGTGGCGGTGTTCGACCGGGAGGAGCTCCCCCGGGACAAGGCGTGCGGCGAGGGGCTGATGCCGCCCGGGCTGCACGCCCTGGAGCGTCTCGGCGTCCGCTCCGAGCTGACCGACGACGACTGCGCGCCCATCCGCGGCATCCGCTACGTCCAGGAGGACGGCTCGGTGCTCGAGGGACGCCTTCCCGAGGGGGGCGGCCTGGGCGTGCGGCGGACCGCGCTCGCCCGCGTGCTCCTGGCGCGCGCTCGCCAGGCTGGCGTCTCGGTACACGCGCGGACGGCGGTCCGGGCTCACCGGCGGACGTCCTCGGCCATCGAGGTCGAGACCGACGCCGGCCGGTGTGAGGCGGCGGTTCTCGTCGCTGCCGACGGGCTCGCCTCCCCGCTCCGTGCCGCGGAGGGCCTGGACCTCGCCGAGCGCGGGCCTCGCCGCTTCGGCATTCGCCAGCACGTCCGGCTCCGGCCATGGACGGATTTCGTCGAGGTTCACCTCGCCGAACGGCTCGAGGCCTACGTCACGCCGGCCGGTGCCGGGCGGGTGGGCATCGCCTTCCTCTGGGAGGACGGGCGCGTTCCGCCGCAGATCTCCTGGCCGGCTCTGGTGAAGCGCGTGCCGACGCTCGCCGAGCATCTCCGCGGCGCCGACGCCGACTCCACCGCGCGCGGAGCCGGGCCGCTCCACCGCCGGGTGCGTGCGCGGGTGCGGCCCCGCTTCGTGCTCCTCGGCGATGCCGCCGGCTACGTGGACGCCATCACCGGCGAGGGGCTGTCGCTGGCGCTGGTCTCGGCCGAGGCGCTCGGGCGCTGCCTCCCGGATGCCGTGGCCCGGGGCGGGGAGCCGGCGGCCTTCGCCCCCTACCTCACCACCTGCCGCCGGGAGTACCGCCGCTACGCCCTGGTGGCCGGAACCGTGCTCGCCCTCGCCCGGCGCCCGCGGCTCCGCCGGGCGGCGATCGGCGTCCTCGGGCGGCGTCCGGTGATGTTCTCCTGGCTCCTGGCCCACGGCGTCTGCTGAGGAACGAACGTGGCCCTCTCCGTCCGGCGTCTGCGTCGAGGCGATGAGGCCGTGCTTGCGCTGCTCGCCCGGGAGGACGCGGACTTCGACCTCGAGGACCGAGGCAAGCCCATCGCTCCCTTGAGCCCCGAGGCTGCCCGCACCTTCCTCGCCGAGCCGGGGATCTTCGCCTGCGTGGCCGAGGAGGGGGGGCGCCCCGTCGGGTTTCTCTATGGACACCGGCTCCTCAAGCGCGCCGGTGACCCGGGAGAGGCTCTCCTCTACGAGATTGGCGTGCGCAAGGCGCACCGGCGCCGCGGCGTCGGCCGCGCGCTGGTCGAGACGCTCTTCGCTTGGATGGACGAGCAGCAGCTCGGCGAGGTGTGGGTGCTGGCCGACAACCCGGGAGCCGCCGCGTTCTACCGTGCCTGCCGCTTCGACATGGAGCCAGGCTCGTCGTTCCACATTCACCGGCGCGGCCAGGCTCGGTGACGATCTCACTCCTCGTAGAAGAGCTCGACCGATTCGCCCCCGACCCAGCTGCCGAGCCTGAGGTTTGGACTCCTTCGACATCCGGATCAGCCGCCGCCGAAGTGAATGCCCGGTCCGAGCACCGCCACGAAGAAGGTGAGCAGGACCAGCGTGGCCAGGATCCACGCCCTGCTCCGGGCCACGCCCAGCGGGGCCCCGGGGGGAGAGGTCCGGGTCAGCCTCGCCCAGAGCGGAGGGTACCACGCGAGAAGGGACGTGCCGCCGAAGGAGGCCGCCGCCGCGGAGAGCAGCACCAGCTTCATCCCGTACGGATTGAGGAGCCCCGCCGCCAGGTAGGCCAGGCCCCCCACCAGGTAGGGCAGGAGCGTCAGCCGCCGCGCCCGCTCGACGCGCGCCGGTCTGGCCTGGCCCAGGAAGGGCTCGAGAAGCGGCATGAACACCCGCGGGGCGAGGTCGAAGTACAGCCACCCCCCGAGCAGGGTCAGCCCGAGCCGGAAGACGAGCGCCGGCCGCGCTCCCTCGATCACCGCCGCCCAGTCCCCGAAGCCTCCCAGGCCGGAGAAGAGCAGGTACCCGAAGGCCTGGAGCAGGTTCACCGCCAGGAGGAGCCAGAGGAGAAAGCGGAGCCGGGAGCCCATCTCCGGACCACGCCGCAGGACGCCTCCGGCCACGATGGCCAGCGCGACGTTGGCCAGGCTTCCGGCGGCCGCCATCCAGCGCACACCGCGCTCCGACATCGGCGAGGTGTCGCAGTCGAAGAACACGGCGTTGAGCACCCGAGGCTGCCCGCCACCGAGGAGACACGCGCCGCCATGGCCGAGTCCCTCGTGGACCAGGTTGGACACGAGGTAGGCCAGCACGGCGATGGCCGCCACCGTCCACGCGTCCAGAGCGGCCAGGCTGGACGCGGCGGCCCCTTCGCCAGCCTCGCTCATGCCCGATTGTCCGGAGCCTCGCGGTAGAGGAACGCGCCGAGCAGGGTGGCCAGGATCAGGTACACCAGCTCGAGAGCGGCGAAGGTGACGCTGAGCCGCATCGGGAACAGCCCCAGGAAACCCTCGTGGAGGTGGGGCAGCAGCGCGTGGACCAGCCACACCGCCACGGCCACGGCCAGGGCGGTCCGGGGACCCGGACCGAGGCGCGGCCGGACGGCGGCGTAGAGCCAGACCGCGACCCAGCCCACCACCAGTCCCCAGGAGATGAAGAAGGCCAGGGCCACCGAGGACGGCTCCTGGTGGATGCCCAGCGCCTGGAGGCGGGCAGCATAGCCGGGTCCGATGACGACGCTGGAGAAGGTGAACTCCAGGACATCGAAGAGGATGCCGGCCGCCAGGCCGCCGAGGATGACGCGCTTCCAGTTCATGGGTCTCTCCTCCCTGCCCGCTCGAATCAGAACCCGGGCGGCCTCTCCGACGCCACGCCCAGGGTCTTCTCCAGCGCCAGCCCCGCCCGCACCAGCGTGCCCTCGTCGAAGAGTCGCCCCACCAGCGTCACGCCCTGCGGAACGCGGTGCTTCTCGGGGAGCGCCGGCCACCGCTGCCCCGGCGGGGGGAGCCAGTCGCTCCGGATGCGGTCCACCTCGATGAAGCCGGCCCGCAGCGTCAGGGATGGGTGCCCGGTGAGGTTGGTCCCGGTGAGCGTCTCGTCGCGGAGGTAGGGCACGAGGAGCACGTCGATCTGCGAGAGGAGCTGGTTCATGGCCACCGCCGCCTGTCTCCGGAGCCGGTCCGCCTGCACCAGGTCCACCGCGGACAGAAAGCGCGCCTGGCGGAAGAGGTTGGGCCAGGCGTCGAAGACCTGCATCTTCAGCTCGTCGACCCGGTGGGAAAGCGTCAGCTCCTCGAAGGAGGCGGCCGCCTCGGCGAAGAGGACGGTGTTCAGCGCGTTGTAGGGCAGCTCCGGGAATTCCACCGAGACCACCGTCATCCCCGCCTTTCGCGCCGCCTCCACCACCGCTCGGTCGACGGGGAGCGACTGCCGGTCGAAGTCGTTCCCCGGCTTCTCCAGCCAGGCCGGGACGTAGCCCACCCGGAGGCCCTTCACCGGCCGGCCGGCGTCGAAGGCGAGATGGGCCGGGACGCACCCCAGGTCCTTGCCGTCCGGGCCGGTGACGACCTGGAGGACGAGCATCGTGTCCTCCACGCCGCGCGTCATCGGACCGAGCTTGTCCATCGACCAGCAGAGCGTCATCGCGCCGGTGCGCGGCACACGCCCGAAGGTCGGCCGCAGCCCCACCACCCCGCACCGGGAGGAGGGCGAGACGATGCTGCCCCCGGTCTCGCTGCCCATGGCGAAGCCGACCAGCCCGGCGGCGGTGGCCGCTCCCGAGCCGGCGCTCGAGCCGCTCGAGCCCTCGGCGAGGAGCCACGGGTTCTTCGTCTCTCCCCCGAACCAGATGTCGTTCAGGGCCAGGGCGCCGAGGGAGAGCTTGGCCACCAGCACCGCCCCGGCCGCGTGCAGCCGCGCCACCACCGTGGCATCCGTGGACGGCACGCGGTTCTTGAACGGCTCGGCGCCCCAGGTGGTGCGGATCCCGGCGGTGTCGAGCAGGTCCTTCGCTCCCCAGGGCACGCCGTGCAGGGGACCGCGCCACTTGCCTCGGGCGATCTCCTGATCCGCGGCCCGCGCCTGCTCCTGGGCGAGGTCGGCGGTGAGGGTGATGACGCACTCCAGCTTCGGGCCGAACCGCCGGAGCCGGTCCAGGTAGAGCTCGGTGAGGCGGACCGAGGTCAGCTTCCGGCTCCTGAGCCAGGAGGAGAGGGCCGTCACCGGGGCGTAGGCGATGTCCTCGTCCCGGCCGGGCAGGGGCGGCGACCCGCGGGAGAGCACCACCCGGGTCTGAGCCGGCCCGCGCGGAGCGCCGGGGATGCGCGGATCCCAGAGCATCGCCGGCACCACGCTCTCCGCCGGATGGTACCGGCGCCGGTCCTTGACCACCTGGCCGTAGATGATCGGCCAGCTGGAGGCGGCCAGCGCTCGCTCGGGAGGCGAGTACTGCACCTCCGGAAGCTTCTCCGCCTCGGAGATGGTGGCCGAGGTGATGGCGCCGCCGGCGGGCGCGGCAGCGGGCACGCCCGGGGACGACGCTCCCGCGTCCGGGGCAGCGGCCGCCGTCTCCGCCCGCGCCACCACTGCGGCGCCGGCCAGCAGCGCGGATCGGGTGAGGAACCTGCGTCGCGAGGTGGGGGCCATCGGGGAGCTCCCTCCAGAGGGGAAACCGGGGCGGGGCGCACTCTAGCCGTCAGAACAGCCCGACGCTGAACTGGAGTGCAAAGATCTGCTCGTTGAGTGGGCTGTAGGGCGCCAGGTTGAACCCCAGGTCCAGCGCCAGCGGGCCGATGGGAGTCGCGTACCGCAGCCCCACCCCGGCCACTGGGCGGAGGGTGAAGGGGCGGTACTGGCTCGGGTCCGCCCACAGGTTTCCCGCCTCGACGAAGAGGCCGAGGTCGAAGCCGAGCACGGCCGGGAAGCGCAGCTCGGCCTTGAGGAGGGTGAACAGCTCTCCTCCCTGGCTGGGGATCTGATTGCCCTCGTTGAGCACGATGCCCGCCGGGGTGCACCCCCCCGACCAGACCAGCGCGGCGCAGGCCGTGCGCTGGTCGCGGTAGAGGGTGTGCAGGTCCTGGGCGATGACGCCATCCTCGGGAAAGCCGCGCAGGGTGTTCACCCCCCCGAGGTAGAAGCGCTTGGGGGGAATGATCTGCCCGCCCTCCACCAGGTTGAAGATGCGGCCGGCGCGCACGGAGAGCGCCAGGACGACGCGCTCCGCCACCGGGACGTACCCGGTCACCCCGCCGGACATCTTCCAGGTGAAGATGGAGGTGGGAATGGCGTTGTTGCCGAAGGCGTCGGTGACCTCGGCGCTGATGTCCTTGGTCAGCTCGCCGACCATGCTGATCAGCACCCCGCGGGTGGGGTTGATCGGGTTGTCCCGGAAGTCGAGCGTGAACGCCGGCCCGATGTTCTGCAGCGCGTAGTTCCCGGTGGGAAAGCGCAGGCGGGTGAGGTCGAGGCTCGAGGTGGCGAGCAGCGCGGTCAGGGCATTGTAGTTCCGCACCAGCTCCCCCTCGATCGTGTACTGCAGAGTGAGGCTCAGCCAGGGGGCGATCTGCCAGTCGATCCCGACGATTCCCGCCAGCCGTCCGAAGAAGTACGACGGCCGGTGGACGCGCTCGGCGACGAAGGTGATCCGGCCTCCGATCTCCTCGGGCAGGAGCCAGGGGATGCGGGACTGGGAGAGGGTGGCGTTGAAGTTGAAGTCGATGCCCGACAGGCCCTGCAGCTCCGAGCCGGGAACGAAGTCTTGCAGCGGGAGCAGGCTCAGCCCGACGTAGTTCACCTTGCCCCGGGCGGTGAAGTTGATCGCCTCGCCGAAGATGTTCGGGTAGACCAGGTCCCCCACCACGCGGGGGCCGTCGACCGTCGAGTAGCCCACCCCGCCGGATCCGGAGAGGAGGGGCCGCTCGCGGGCCTCGATGAGGACGTCCTTCACCGGCTCCTCGGTGTCCGGGGCGAAGAGCGTCACCGACACCTGACGGAAGATTCCCAGGGCGAGCAGGTTGCGCTGGCTCTCGTAGAGCGCCTCCGGGTCGAGCGGCTGCCCGGGCTTCACCGCCAGGTTGTCGCGGACCAGCCGCTCGCTGGTGCGCTGCAGGCCTCGGATCACCACCTGTCCGACCCGGACCGCGGGCCCCGGAACCGCCTGCACCACCACCGTGGCCAGGGGCCCCTCCCCCAACGGCTGCACCTCCACCCGGGCGAAGAGGTAGCTCGCTCGCCCCAGCCGGGCGAGCACCTCGGTGCGCAGGGCGTTCATCGCCCGCTGGGAGAGGGGCGCGCCGGGCGGGAGCGGGGTGAGCGGCGGCGGCACGAAGCCGACCGGCAGGCCGGAGAAGGTCACCGCCTCCACCCGCGTCTGGACCCCGGACTCGATGCGGAAGGTGACCCGTGCCTGATGGCGCACCACGTCCTCGTCGAGGGAGGCGAGCTCCACCCTCGCCGAGAGAAAGCCCTCGCCCCGGTACTCGGCCTGCATGGCCTCGGCCGCCTGGCGGTAGCCTTCCTCGACGAAGACCTGGAGCGGAGCCAGGTCGGGAGGCGGGAGGAGAGGCAGCGTGGGGGGGCCGGTGGTCATCGGATCGTCGAGCAGGCGAGCGTCGCCGGGCGCGGCCGGGGTGCGCGCGGAGATGACCCGGGCGAGGATGCGCTGGAGCCGGGGCTCCCATTCCTGGTCGGCGCCCTGGAGGATGATCTTCGTCACCCGCAGCACCGGTCCCTCGTCCACGCCGAAGACGACCACCGTCGTGCCGGTGCGTGGATCGGGCACCTCGCTCGGGGCGACCTGGACGTCGGCGAACCCTCGGTAGCGGTAGAACGTCGCCAGCCGGCGGGCGAGCCGGGCCTCGGTGGAACGGTCGAGCGGCTCGGACGGGTCGTAGTCGAGGACGGCGATGAGCAGGCGCTCCGGGTAGCGTCGATTGCCCCGCACCGAGAAGGTGAGCACCGGCCCGGCGTCGATGGGGACGGTGACCACCGCGCCGCCCGGGCGCTGGGTGACCACCGGCGTTCCCACCCGGGCCCGGTAGTGGTGCGTCTCGCGGTACAGCGCACGCAGGCGCTCCGTTCCCCGTTCCAGGACGCTCCGGTCGAGGATCGTCCCCGGGGGGAGCCGGACCACCGCGCGGAGGCGCTCGTCGCTCAGGCCCGGGCTTCCCGAGAAATTCACCTCCGCCACCCGGGTCGGCTCCCCTTCGGTGATGGCCAGCCCCACGTCGACGGCGGTTCCGTCCCGGCCGACCGTGACCACCACCTGGGCCTGGTTCCAGCCCTTCCGTGCGTAGGCCTGGAGGATGCCCGCCTTGGCCTCGCCCAGCTTCTCGGCGAAGAAGTCGTTGCCCTCCGCCAGGTGCGCCGCGGCGAGCACCTCGCTCGTGGTGAGCACCTGGTTCCCGGTGACCACCACCCGGTGCACCTTGTCGATCGGGGCGCAGTCGAACTCCACCACCACCCCGTCTGCTTCGGGATGCGCCCGGGCCACCACGTCGGAGAAGCGCCCTGTGGCGAAGAGGAGCGCCACGCTGCGGCGGACGGCGCGTGGGTCGAGCGGCTGGCCGGCCTCCACCACCACCAGCGACCGGAATTCGCGCGCCGGGAGGCCCGGCGGCAGGTGGAGGACGACGCCGGAGACCTTGGGAGGAGCGGCCATCGCCACCCCTGCCGCGAGCAGCAGGAGGGCGAGGGTTACTCGACCTCCCACCGCAGCTTGAGATCGATGCCCAGGTTGCCGATCGGAATGTCGCTGTAGGCGTTGTCCCACTGGGCCTGTGCGGACAAGCGATTGTCGAACCGGTACTCGGCCTGTGCACGGGTGCCCTTGCCGGACACCGGCTGACTCAACGAGAGCTTAAGCTGCTCGACCAGGAACTTCGACTCCAATTGTGCCGACGGTTCGACCAGCCCGGAGAAGTCGTTGTACAGGGTGGCGATGCGGAAGGCGGTGTCGCGCAGGATGGTGTTCTGCGGAAGGAAGCGCTGCACCTGCTGGTCGAGACCGGAGGCCTGGTAGAGCGCCTCCGCGGCGAGAGTGGCGCCCGCCCCGGCCGTCCCGGACATGCCGGTGCGCTCGCGCCCGGTGACACCGACGGTGAGGAGCGAGACCACGTCACCCTCGGGAAGGGAGGGGTCGCTCGAGAGCTGGATCTGCGGTGAGTCCAGCCGGCCGAAGGCGTGCAGGCGGATCTGGTACTCGCGCACCTGGGTCTCGGCGTAGACGTCGAACACGCCCTGGAGGCTCCGCCGGTCCTTGAAGTCGGCCACCCCTTGGGTGATGGCGAAGGCATTGCCCCGGAAGAAGGCCTGGCTTCCCTCCCCCGCTTCCACCGTCCCCACCAAGCCCGGGTGGAGATTGGTCCCCGTGACGCGCAGGTCGCCGGAGAGCTGCGCTCGGGCGACGTTGTTCTCCACCCGCGCATCCTGGAGGTGGAGGAGGACGTCCAGGGCGAGCCACTCCTGGGAGCGGTCGCCCTCGACGGTCCCTTCCCGTGCGCGGCCGGGGAGCAGGGCTCCCACGCCGAACGGGCGGACGTAGCGAAGCCGTGCCACGTCCAGCTCCCCGCTGAGGCGGAAGCCACCCGGCTTCCCGGACAGGAGCAGCTCGCCGGTAGCGCTGAAGGGGGCATCCTCGAGGATGCGCAGGGTGACGTCCTCCAGCCGCGCCGAGGCGGCGACCTGGGTGGGCGTGAAGCCCTTCCAGGAGAGGTCCCCGCGGGAGCTGAACTGCCCGTCGTTGAGCTGGCCCCGCACGTCGCTCCAGAGCATGCGGGACTCGCTGAAGTCGATGCGCCCGGCGAGCCCGCGCAGCTCCACGCCCGTGCCCCGCGGACTGAACGAGACGTCGAGGAGATTGGCCGTCCCGAGGAGGGCCGGCTCGCGCGGGCTGCCCTGGGCCGTCCCGGAGAGCTCGAGGTGTCCGCTCAGCCGCTCCAGCGACGGCGCGAGGGATTCCGCCAGCCGGAGATCGAGCTTTCCCGCCACCTTCAGGTCGAGCGCCCGGGAAGAGACGGACCCCGAGACGTCGAGCGCGGTTTCCGGCCCCCGGAGCGCGAGCCCATCCGTCTCCACCCGCCCGCCGGCGAAGCGGACGTCCCACGGGCCGTCGTTCTCGGCCCGGGCGTCGCCCCGCTGGATGCGCAGGCGCTCCACGTGGACCTTCCCCTCGGTGGCCTCCGGTTCCTGGATGGTGCCCGAGGCGGTGAGCGTCCCTTTGAGCGACCCCTGCCAGCTCTCGCCGAGGAGGGAATGGAGATCGGAAATGCCCACCCCCAGGGTGGCGCGGAACGGATAGGGGCGGCGCACCTCGGCGGTGAAGCGGCCATCGGCCTCGGCGATGGGGCGTCCCCACACCTCGAGCTGTTCCCCCAGCATCCGGCCTTCCAGGCTCATCGGCCCCAGAGACCGGCCGGCCAGGGTCACCTGCGGCGCGGTGAGCGCGGCGTGCACCTCCGGCACATCGGAGGTCCCGCGCACCGTCCCGACCAGGGCCAGCGCACCGCGCGCCTGGGCGCGCCGCAGCGCCGGGCCGAGCAGCTCGTCGAGCGACATCCCGTCGATGCGGAAGCGGTAGTCGAGCCCGCCGGCGGTGGTGGTCATCCGGCCCTCGGCCTGCGACGTCCCGAGCGGTCCGCGGAACGTAAGCGGCTGGAGCTCGAGAATGTCTCCTCGCAGGCGGAGGTGCACCTCGCCATTGCCCATCCGGCGCTCGCGGTAGGCGACACCCTGGGCACCGATGTCGATGTCGGCGGCCAGCCCGTCGGACGGGCCCCAGAGATGCACCGCCGCGGACGCGCTCCCGGTGAGCAGGTGGCGGAGCGGCTGCCATGCTTGCGAAAGCGGAGCCACCACCTCCACCAGGTCCTCGACCCGCCCCTCGGCCATGCGGGCGCGCATCTCGATGCTCAGCGCCTCTCCGCGGAAGTCGAGCGTGGCCGCGCCGTTGAACGGGCTCCGCCCGCGCGTCCCGGTCACCTCGGGGAAGCTGAGCAGGCCCCCTGCGAAGCGCAGCGGGGTCTTCACCGCGCCCAGGGCGAAGTGCCGGAACTCGGCGTCGCGGAGCGCCACGTCGGCGTCGATGTGGACCAGCTCCCCCCAGGGCAGACCGAGCGAGAAGCGCGCCGACCCCACCCCCGCCCAGGGGATGCCGATCAGCGGGCCCACCGCGTGCAGGTCGAGCGGGTCGAGCACGCCGGAGATGGAGAGTCCCACCGCCTTCTGGAACCCGAACCGAGCATCGGCCCGGGCGCGCGCCTCGCCGGCGCGGATCTCCGCGCCCCGGAGCTCGACCCGGTCGGGCAGGACGGCCAGCTCGAGCCGGATGTCCCCTCCCGGAAAGGCAAGGAGCGGCGGGCCGGGCGGAGGCTTCTGCACCGGCCCGGCGGTGAACCGGAAGTCGGTGGCGTGCAGGGTGGCCTCGCCGCCCAGCTGCGGCGCCGGGGCGAGCTTCCCCTGGGCCGTCACCTGGCCCGAGACGGCGAAGTCCACCCAGGAGTCGGGCACCCCGGTGCGGTCGAGCACCCTTGCCAGACTGGCCGATTCGAGGTCGGCGCGAACCTTGACTGGCCACCCGGGCCCGAGCCGCACCGTCCCCGAGACCTTGATCTGCCCGGGCGGGACGGGGAAGACCAGGTCCTGCACGGTGAGCGTGTCGCCGGCCAGCGCGAAGCGGCCGCTGAAGTCCCCGGGGTGCAGCGGCGGGATCTCCAGCCCCTTGCCCAGCACCTCGCCGCTCAGCCGGAGCTCGGGCGCGCGGCCGCTCACCGCCAGCCGCGCCCAGAGGTGCCCGCCCGCACCCTCCAGCCCACCGGTGGCCCGGCCCACCGACCGAAGCGGGACGAAGAGCTGCGCATCGAGGGCCAGCGTGGGGTGACAGAGGTCGTCCACCCGGCCGGTGAAGGACAGGTCGGCATCCCCCACCGCCAGCTCGCCGCGCGCCACCTCCAGGTCCCGACCGCCTCGCGACAGCCCTCCCTCCACCAGCAGCCCGGCGAGCGCGAGCGGCGCGCCGCCGCGCCCCAGGTCGACGAGCCCCTCCGAGGTCTCCATCCGGAACTCGGCCACCCGGCGCCGGACGCGCCAGCCGAGCGACAGCCCATCCACCTCAACCCGCCGGCCGCCGGGGAGCCGGACCTTGGCCTCTGCGCCCCGGACCTCGAGGTCGTCGATGGACACCGACTGCAACACCTGCAGCGGGCAGGCGGCCTCCGGCCGGGCGGGGGCGGGCCGGGAGAGGTCGAGCCGCAGCCGGGGCCGGGTGACGCGCAGCCGGTCGAGGAGCACCCGGCCGGTGAAGGGCTGGAAGCCGCCCACCGTCACCTCCACCTCGTCGGCGCTGAAGAGCGGCGTCTCCTCGCCCGGGGTGAACACCGAGACCCCGGAGAGAGTCAGCGAGCGCGCCGCCGGGTTCACCTCGCAGCGGCCGATGCCCACCTCGGCGCCCACCAGGTGGGGAAGCTCACGCCGGGCCAGGGTGCACAGCTGGTCCCAGGCCACGCGCGAGCGCGCGGCGAACACACCGCCGGCGAGCGCGAGCAGGCCGAGGAGGAGGGCGATGCCCACCTTGCGGGTGCGCGGCGTCTTCACCTCGCGCGCTCCTCAGGCCTCGAGGTCATCGAGGTAACGGTCGACCTCGGCGAGATCGACCGTCTCCGGGGCACGCGACGGCTGCGCGGCCGGCCGGGCGGCGGGAGGCTCCGACCCGGTGGAGGTGATGGAGAGCGAGCGAGCGATCTCCTCGATGCGCCGTGCATCGACCAGCGTCTCCCGGCCGAGGTAGGCCTCGAAGAGCGCGTTGTCGCACAGGGTGTTGATCACCCGCGGGCTCCCGCCGCTCAGCCGGTGCAGGGTGGCCAGTGCCTCGGGGGTGAAGGGGAGGCGTGTCCCGCCGGCGGTGTGGATGCGGTGACGGACGTAGGCCTCGGTGGAGCCCAGGGTGAAGGGCTCCAGCCGGTAGCGCATCGCCACCCGCTGGGCGAGGGGCGGGTCGAGGCGCAGGTTCTGCTCGATGTCCGGGAGCCCGAAGAAGACGAAGCTGATCAACTTGCGCTCGGGAACCTCGAGGTTGAGGAGCCCGCGGAACTCCTCCATCAGCTCGCGGGAGGCGAGCATCTGGGCCTCGTCGATGAGCACCACCGCCTTGCGGCCATGTTCGTGGATGTGCATCAGACGCTGGTAGAGCTGGCCGAGCAGGGCCAGCTTCTCGTTGGCCGGGTTCTCCACCCCCAGCTGGAGGGCGATGCGCTTCAGGAGCCACCCGGCGGTGACCCCGGAGTGAATAATGACGAACAGGGCGGCCTCGTATTCCTCCTCGGGAAGCGCGTCCAGCAGCCGCCGGGCGAGTGTCGTCTTCCCGGCGCCGATGTCCCCCACCAGCACGCACAGGCCCTTCATGCTCGAGACGGCATGACGGAGCCGGACCAGCGCCTGGGCGTGCTGCGGCGACTCGAAGTAGAACCGCGTCACCGGTGCGTTGGAGAAGGGCTCCTCGGCGAGCCCGAAGTGGTCGAGGTAGCTCATCGGTCAGGTTCTCGAGGACGCCTAGAGGTACCCCACCTTGCGGGCCTTCGAGCCCGGAGGGGGCCCGGCCGGAGAAGACTCGTCGTCGCCGTCGGAGAGGCTGGCCGGACGGGTCACGGCCGAGAGGCGGGCCACCGCCGCCTGAACGTCGCGGTGTTCCGGGTCGAGCTTGCTCACCTCCAGGTACTCGGTCAGCGCCCGGCCGGGGGCCCCTTGGGACTCGTAGGCCTGGGCCAGGTCGTAGTGGAGGGCGATGAGGGTCGGTCCGGTGGCGTGCTCGGAGGCCAGGGCCTGCCGGTAGGCCTCCACCGACCGCTTCCAGTCTCCCTTCATCCCCTGGAGGAGAGCCATCATCGTCAGGCAGTCCAGCTCCTTGCGCAGACCCTTGCAGCCCTTGCGCGCCACCTCGAACACGTCGATGGCGTCGTCGAGCAGCCCCATCTCCTTGTAGGCGATGCCGAGGTCGTAGTGGGTGTCCACGTCCGTCGGCTTGACCACCTTCTCCAGCCCCTTCTTGAACTCGGAGAAGACCTCGTCCACCGAGTACTGGAAGTCTCCGTCCGCCGCCGCGGGGAGTGGCTCCTCCGGGGGGAGCGTGGCCAGCTCCTCGGCCAGCTCCTCGGCCAGGTTGTAGGAGCCAGTGCGGATGGGAATGGGTTCGATTCCCGGCGGCCGGTCCGAGCCGGGAACCGGCGTCGGGGTGCGCGGCGCGCTCGCTCCGGAAGCCTCCATCTCCTCCAGCTGCCGGAGGAGCGCCGCGGTGCGGGGCAGCCCGGGCCGGACCACCTCCACCGTCTCCAGGATCTCCCGCGCCTCCTCGACCAGGCCCTGCTCGAGGAAGAAGGTGGCCTCGTCGAGCTCCTCGGCCACCGGCCCGCTCTCCACCGGGGTGTGGAGCGAGACCTCCTCCTCCGGAAAGGGCTCCTCCGGGGGGAGCTCCACCGAGGACTCCACCCCGGCCTCGTAGGCGCCCAGCGGCTCGGGGGGCGGGTCCTCCTCGGCGACCACCTCCTCGGCGTCGGCGAAGGGAACGGCCTCGCCGAAGTCCCCGCCCAGCTCCGGCGCCGCAGCCACGGCGCGAACGGGCTCGGGCGTCAGGGCGATCGGCGCCGGGGTGAGCGGCTCGTCGTCCGCCGCGGCCTCCGGACCCTCCTCGTCCTCGTCGGACATGAGCACCGTGTCGTCGGCGACGAGCTCCTCCGAGGCTCCGGCCGCCGCCGAGGCCAGCCCGAGGTCCTTCTCCGCCGGCGGCTCCACCCCCTCGTCGGGGAGGAGCACCTCGTCCTCCGGCGCCACCGCGTCCAGCCCCTCGTCGCCCACGACGCCATCCGGACGCAGCACGGCCAGGAAGGCCGGCATCTCCGGATGGTCGGGGGCCTCGGCGAGCAACGTGTCCAGGTAGGGCTGGGCGCGCTCCGCCTCCAGCCGACGGGTGAAGAGGCGGAGCACGTTGAGCAGCTGCTCGCTGGCCTGTGCCGACTGACCGGCACCGCGGTAGATGTGGTACGCCTTCTCGTGCGCCTCGAGGTTCTCCGGGTCGGCGACGAAGATGCGGCGCAGGTGCTCGAGTGCCTTCTCGTGCAGGCCGTACTTCACGTAGACGTCGGTCTCGGTGAGGAGCTTCTGCACCTGCTCCGGCCGGAGCGGCGGGGCCGCCGGCGGCGGGGGGGGCGGCGGCGGTGGGGCCGCGGCAGCCGGGATGGGTCCGGGGTGGGCCACCGGCCCGCGTACCACCTCCGCCTTCCAGGCGAGGAGGTCGGCGTCCCTCGGATCGAGCTGCTCCACCTTGGCCCACGCCGCCCGGGCCTCGGCGATGTGGTTGCGCTCGGCGTGGAGCTTGCCCAGCTCCTTGTACACGCTCAGCGTCTTGCTGGTGTGCCCGAGTGCGGTGAAGGCCTCGGCGAGCAGCTTGAGAGTCTCGAGGTCCCGCGGATCGACCTTGAAGCAGAGCTGGAGCTTGGCCAGGGCCCGCTTGGCGTCGCCGCGCGACAGGTAGTCGCGGGCCAGGTCCCGCGCCAGCGGGAGGTTGTCCGGCTCGAGCGCGGCGATGCGCTCCAGGACGCGGAGCCGCTCGTCGGCCCGGCCGTTCTTCTGGAAGTGGTCGGCGGCGCGCCGGAACTCGTGGAGCGCCTCCCCGCCCATCCCCTCCCGGGCATAGAGCTCGGCCAGCTTGAGCCGGCTGGCCACGTTCTCCGGGTCCAGGTCGACCATCTTCTTCAGGGTGTCGAAGGTGGCCCGGGTGTCGCCCCGCTTCTCGTGATGAGCGACCACCGTCTGGAAGAAGGACATCGCCTCGGTCAGGAGCCCGAGCTGCTGATGGAGCTCGGCGAGCTTGAGGTTCACCTCCACCAGCTCCGGGTTGAGCCGGAGCACCTGCTTGTAGAGGGCCACCGCCTTGAGGAAGAAGCCGTCGCCGGAGTAGCACTCCGCCACCCGGGTGAAGAACGCCGCCGCCTGGACGTTGTCGTTCTTCTTCTGGAACAGCTCACCCATCTTCTGCAGGACCCGCACATCGCGCGGGTCCGCATCGAGCACCTTCTGGTACTCCTTGATCGCCTTGTCGTAGGACCCCTTGGCTACGAGCTTCGCGGCGCCTTCGATGATCTTGGTCTTGTCCATCGGGCGCGGGAGACGAAGGCCGGCCGGCTCCTCCTCGGGTCGGACCGGGGCTCGCAGGGACCCCCGGAGACCGGGGCCGGGAGTGTCCCACCCCGGACGCCTCGCGTACCCTGGGCGAGTGTTAACGGTATCGGAGCGGCGGCGGCCGGGTCAAGGCTCTCCCCGGGCGTTTCGGAAGGGACTCCGGGGGGTTAGCGCACCTCCCCGGAGAGGGGCTCAGGGGGTCTCCTCGATGGCCTGGCGCAGGCGCCGGGTGCCCGTCTCGCTGGCCAGGAGCCGCTCCACGAAGCGCGTGTCGTAGGCCCCGGAGACGAAGCCCGGCTCGGCCAGCGCCGTCCGGTGGAAGGGGATGTTGGTGCGGATCCCCTCCACCACATACTCGCCCAGGGCGCGCTGCATCCGGGCGATGGCCGTGGGCCGGTCCTCGGCATGCACCACCAGCTTGGCCAGGAGCGAGTCGTAGTGCGGCAGCACGGCGTAGTTCTCGTAGGCGGCGGAATCCACCCGGACTCCGAAGCCGCCGGGGACGGAGTACCCGGTGATCTTCCCCGGCCAGGGGGCGAAGCTGACCGGGTCCTCGGCGTTGATCCGGCACTCGAGGGCGGCGCCGCGGAGCACCACCTGGTCCTGCGACAGGCCCAAGGGAGCGCCGGAGGCGAGCTTGATCTGCTCCTTGACCAGGTCCACGCCGGTCACCATCTCCGTCACCGGGTGCTCGACCTGGATGCGGGTGTTCATCTCCATGAAGTAGAAGTCGCCCCGCTCGTCGAGCAGGTACTCGATGGTCCCCACATTGTTGTAGCGGATGCGCTCCATGGCCCGGACGCTCACCTCCCCCATCCGGCGCCGCAGCTCGGGGCTCACCGCGGGCGAGGGGCTCTCCTCGATGAGCTTCTGGTGGCGCCGCTGCACCGAGCACTCGCGCTCGCCGAGGTGGACCACCCGGCCGTGCTCGTCGGCGACGATCTGGATCTCCACGTGGCGCGGCTTCTCCACGTAGCGCTCCAGGTACATGTCCCCGTTGCCGAAGGCGTTGGCCGCCTCGGCCGAGGCGGTGCCGAAGGCGGCGGCCACTGCCGACTTGTCGCGGACGATCTTCATCCCCCGCCCGCCGCCGCCGGCCGCCGCCTTGAGGATCACCGGGAACCCGATGGAGGCGGCGAAGCTCTGCGCCGCCTCGGGGTTCTTGAGCACGCCCGGGCTCCCGGGCAGGAGCGGCAGGCCGGCCTCCTGGGCCGCCTCGCGGGCGCGCACCTTGTTCCCCATCAGGCGGAGCATCTCCGCCCGCGGGCCGATGAAGTGAATCTTGCAGTTCTCGCACACCTCGGCGAACACGGCGTTCTCGGAGAGGAAGCCGTAGCCGGGGTGGATGGCGTCGGCGCGGGTGATCTCCGCCGCGGATAGGATGGCCGGGATGTTGAGGTAGCTCTCCTTGGAGGGCGGCGGGCCGATGCACACCGCCTCGTCGGCGAAGCGCACGTGCAGGGCATGGGCGTCCGCGGTGGAGTGCACGGCCACCGTCCGCACCCCCAGCTCGCGGGCGGCGCGGATGATGCGCAGCGCGATCTCGCCCCGGTTGGCGATGAGGATCTTCTTGAACATCGTGTCAGGCCGGTTCGATGCGGAACAGCGCCTGCCCGAATTCCACCGCCTCCCCGTTCTCGGCGAGGATCTCGGTGACCTTGCCGGCGACCTCGGCCTCGATCTCGTTCATCAGCTTCATCGCCTCGATGATGCAGAGGACCTGGCCCTTCTTCACCATCGAGCCGACCTCGACGAAGACCGGTTGGTCCGGGCCGGCGGCCCGGTAGAACGTCCCCACGAAGGGCGAGGTGACCAGGGCCCCCGGCCTCTCCGCCGCCGGCGGGGCGGGTGGCTCGGCCGCCGCCACCCGGGGCCCACCCCCGGCGGCCGGGACGGCGGGGGCCGCGGCCGGGCCGGGAGCGGCCGCCACCACGCCCGCCGGGTGCGGGCCCCGCTGCAGCACCAGGCGCTCCGACCCGCGCCGCCAGGAGAGGCGCGTCACGTCCGACCGCTCCAGCACCTCCACCAGCTGGCGGATGACGTCGATGTCGATCAGGGCGCCGGTGCCGGCCCCGCTTCCCTCCGAGTCCGCCTCGAACTTCTTCTTGCCCGCCATCGCTCGCTCGATTCCCTGTGACCGGCTCGGGGAAAGGTGGGGCCTACTGCGCGGTGGAGACGCGGGTCAGGTACTTACCCTCCCGGGTGTCGATCTTCAAAACGTCCCCCTCCTCGATGAAGAGCGGCACGTTGACCACGTAGCCCGTCTCCAGCTCTGCCGGCTTGCTCGCCCCGGACACGGTGTCCCCCCGCACCCCGGGGTCGCACTTGGTGACCTTGAGGTCGACCGAGTTGGGGAGCGATACCCCGATCGCCTTGCCGTTGTAGAACAGCACCGAGGCCTCGAGGTTCTCCTTGAGGAAGTTCTTCGCCTCGCCGAGCACGCCCTCCCCGAGGAAGGTCTGCTCGTAGTTCCGGGTGTCCATGAAGTAGTAATCCTCGCCTTGCCGGTAGAGGAACTGCATCGACCGCTCCTCGATGTCCGGCTTCCCCACCTTGTCCCCGCTCTTGAAGGTGGGCTGGAGCACCCGCCCGCTGAGCAGGCTCTTGATGCTGGTCCGCACGAAGGCCGAGCCCTTCCCCGGCTTGACGTGCTGGAACTCGATGATTTCGTAGGGTTCTCCGTCGACCTCGATCTTCAAACCCTTGCGAAACTCGGAGGTGTCGATGACTCCCGCCATAACGGCCTCGGGTGTCTAGCCTCTCCCGGGGGCGCTTGGGAAGGGTGTTTCAGAGCTCGGCGCGAATGCGGGGCGCGGCGATGCGCAGCGCGTAACGGCCCTTGCCGTAGTTGCCGTCCGGCCGGAGCGCGAGGACCACGAAGTAGTCCGGCGACACGAGGCGCATCACGGTGATCAACCGCTCGGTGTTCACGCTCACCTCCGCCACCCCGCCGGTCTTGAGCAGGCCGGCGGCGTTCTTCAGCTGGGCCAGGATGGACGCGTACTCCACCCAGGTGGTGGCCAGGTCCAGGTCGGCGGCGGCCTGGTCCTGGTAGGTCTCCACGGCGATGCCGTCAAACCCCATCACGCTGCAGGCCAGGGCGCCGTGCACCTGCGACACCACTCCCTGGAGATGGGCGAGGAAGGACACGGGGTCGGAGCTAGTTGTGGACGCAGAGGGGAATGTCCCGTCCGGGAATATTACAGCTCGTGACTTGGCTGTGATAATTCGTGGGACAGGCCAGAGGGAACTGGCTGGCCTCGGCGCAGTTGAAGTCCGTACTCGCCGGCGGGCAGCGGAAGAGCGTGAGAGGGAAGGTGACTGGATTGGTCGTCAGACCTGCTCCTCCCACCACGTTTCCGGCCACCTGGAATGTGACGAGCAGGGTCTGCGACGTCCCGGTCACGGCCGCTGCGTTTCCCGCAGCGGCTGCCTCCGGGGTAAGCAGCTCGACGCCCACCGAGGCCTTGTCCGCTGTTCCGCCGGCAGGGATGGCTGCGGCCATGTTGATGATGCCAGGCGGCGGATTCGTGCCACCGACCAGGATGTAGGAGAGCTCGACGCGATTCGCGACGAACGTGTTCAAGACCGGTCCCGAAATCTGATCGCCGTTGACGGTGGTGGTGATCTGCTGGAGCTGGCTCTCCCAGCTGAAGACCTGGAAGTAGCTGCTCGCGTCCCCGTACACGGACATGTCCACGGCTCCTCCCTCGATGTACTTCGTGGGGTCGGAGAAGTCGCAGTTCTCTCCGGGAGCCCGTGCGATGCTGACGACGACCGACGTGTCGGGCTCTGCGGCACAGGCGGCAAGAATTGCCACGGCGGGGAAGAGAAGGAGGTAGCGGTGAGGGGAATTCATCGTTGCTCTCCGACCGGCGGAGCCGCCGCGGCGACCGTTTTGGTTCCCAGCCCGAGGATGCGCGGGGTGATGAAGATGAGAAGCTCCTGGCGGCTCTCGGTGACGTTCGTGTGCTTGAAGAAGAACCCGAGGATGGGGATGGCTCCCAGGAAGGGGACGCTGTCCTCTCGGTTGGCGGCATTGCGGATGTAAATGCCACCGATGACGGTGGTGTCCCCGTCCTTGACCAGCACCTGGGTCACCGCCTCCTTCTTGGAGATGGCCGGCTGGCCGTTGGCACCGGTGAGCGAAGGGTCGGGCTGGTTGTTGGTGGCCTTGATGAGCATGAGCACGCTGCCGTCGGAGGTGATGTGCGGGGTCACCTCCAGGGACAGCTGGGCGTCGACGAAGACGGTGTTCACGCCCTGGGCGGACACCTGGCTGAAGGGGATGGACAACCCTTGGGTGATCTTGGCCGTGGCGTTGTGCACCGTGGTCACCTTGGGCGCGCTGATCGTCCTCACCTGACCCTTGGTCTCCAGCGCCGAGAGCCGGAGGTTGAGCTGGAAGGCTCCGTTCACCGAGCCGAAGGTCATGCCCAGGGCGCCGCCGGATCCGGCGCCCACCGCCGCCGGCAGGTTGACCGCGAAGTTGGGCGTGCTCGACGTGCCGGTGGCCGGGGCGGTGCCGGTGTCCACACCTCCGGAGAAGCGGTAGTTGTTGGGGAACACCAGGCCGGTGGAGTTGTTCGTCCCGGGCGCCTGCTGGGCGTAGCCGCCCCACTGGACGCCGATCTCGCGGGTGAAGTTGGTGTTCGCCTCGACGATGCGGCTCTCGATGAGCACCTGGGGCGTCATCGTGTCCAGCTGCTCGACCAGCGAGCGCGCCCGCTGGATGTTCGAGGCGATGTCCCGGACGAGCAGGGTGTTGGTGCGCACGTCCACGTTCACCGTCCCCCGCTCGGAGAGGACGTCCTTCACCCGGTCACGCAGGTCGGTGGCCACCGCGTAGTTGACCGGGAGGAGCTGGACCACCAGGTCCTCCTGGCGGCGCAGCGCCTTCTTCCGCTCCTCGCGCAGCCGGGCCTCCTCCTCCAGGGTCTTCAGCGGAGCGACCCGGATGACGTTGCCGATGATCTCTTTCCCCAGCCCCTTGCTGGCCAGGATGATGTCCAGCGCCTCGTCCCAGGGAACGTTGCGCAGCCGGATGGTGATGTTGCCCTTCACGTCGTCGGCGACGACGATGTTCAGCTTGCTCACCTCGGAGATGATGCGCAGCAGGTTGTGGATGTCGATGTCCTTGAACTCGAAGGACACCTTCTTGCCGCTGTACTTGGCGCGCGCCGGCGCGCCCTGCGCGGCGTAGGTCTTGGCCTCGGTGGTGAAGCTGGCCGTCTTGTCGACTACTGCCACCTCCTCCACCTCCGTGCCGCGGGCGGCGAAGCGCCAGGAGAGCCCGGTGGCCGTCCGCTCCAGCTTCTCGGTGAGGGGCTTGTCCGCGGCCACCACCACCCGGACCACGGCGGCATCCCCCGGCACGGCGAAGGTGCTCACCATCTTCACCGGAGTCTCCAGGGCGCTGGTGTCCAGGCTCCGCTCCAGCCGCTTCGGAAGCCGGGCCCCGCTCAGGGTGAGCACCGCCCCCCGGGACTCGGGGCGGTCCACCGTCCAGGCCGCCTCGCCGGTGAGCTTGATGTCCAGCCGGCCGCCACCCGGGAGCTCGGTGAAGCTGACGTCCTGGATTTCCCCGGTGGCCGCCGGCGGCTTCACCGCCGGTGCGGCGGGGGGGGGGGCCAGGGCCACGCGCTTGCCGTCGATCTCCACCTCACCGTCCTGGAGGTCGTCCGCGCCGGCACGGGCCACGGCCGGCGCGGCGCTCGCTCCACCCACCGTCCAGACCAGGCCCTGCGCCGTCCAGCGCACCGAATGGGCGGGCATCTGCTGGTCGACGTCGACCACCAGGCGGACCTTGTCCGCATGCGCCCCGGCCCGCAGCGAGCCGAAGGGCTCGGGACGGGAAGCGGGGAGCTTGCCGGTGAGCTTCACCCCGTAGACGTCGAGCGCCAGGCGCGCCGGTCCCTGGAGCTCGAGCACCTCGTAGCGGGCGAGCTGGCCGTCGGCGATGAGCTCCAGGCGATGCGGGGAGAGCCGCACCTGGGTGAGATGGTGGGCAGGGTGCTTCACCT
>Ga0335085_10002016_pt1 | contig 39626 bp, 40 predicted proteins | sample Lox_Sample_45_FD_206712 | JGI IMG/M metagenome (GOLD analysis project Ga0335085, IMG submission 206712) | Soil microbial communities from Loxahatchee National Wildlife Refuge, Florida, United States - Lox_Sample_4.5 | ecosystem: Environmental > Terrestrial > Soil > Wetlands | place: USA...
TGTACTAGAAGTCGCCCAGCGAACCGCAAGGACGCAGGCGCCCAAGGTATGGCCCATGATTGGGGTGAAGTCGTAACAAGGTAGCCGTAGGAGAACCTGCGGCTGGATCACCTCCTTTCTAAATACAGCGGCAAACGATCCTGTGCAGGTGTGCAGGTGAAGTTGCCCAAGCTTCGGATCCTCTCACGGGGAGCCGAGGTCATCGCTCGAACGATTCAACCTTCGAGCGGGTTCTGTCAGATCTCATCTTTAAATAGGCTCGCACTCCATGTGCGAACGACAGGCACATTCGATATGTGCCCTGCCGCTGGCTGACACTCCCTGTGCGAGCTTACGACACAGTCGCCAAAGCGCCCGAGCGCGACGGCGACCCCAGTTGTCAAAAGAGCTTACCGAAATAGCGAAAGCCCGCCGATCACTAGGCGGGCTTTTTGTTTTTCATCCTTCGTTTTGTGGCTTACTGCCATTAAACTGCAAGCCCCGCAAATGGATACCCTCGTAGAATTTGGGCCTAGGCCGACGTACTAAAGTGATAAGTTTCTGAACACTTTAGTTTTCGACTCAAGATTTAGAGAAACGACTACAGATGTGTTGGAACTCTTAGAATTAGATGAAAACCCATGATTCTGAATATTTCTTACTTCTTTTGTAGACCGTATTGAAGCCTAGTGGAGCGTTGTATATGGATGTGGCTGGCTATACGTTGTCGATCGGAAAGTCAAACTCAAATTCGGGTCGGAACTTGTTGCCACTCAAGAGCCGACCCGGTCGATGAGGAATCTAACCTCCTATGAGCCATGAGGAAATCGTAAGGAAAATTAGAGAAGCAACAAAAATTCACAAAGAAATCGAGGCTATAACTTCGTGGGATGATGCGACATTGCTCCTGAAAAAGTTCCAATCTGAAGGAACACTTTTGTCAGTGCTCTTCTTCACTCGAGACCAGACCATGCATCTTTTCTTAAAAGCTCGCGTCGAAGGGTTCGATGGAGACGAATTTTTGACTCTGGTCGCTGGAAGTCGCGATTTCTGTTTTATATCTCTCAAAGGCTGCAGGTATGAATACACAGATGAGCGTTTGGCTCCGGAGTGGCTTCGGAACACAGACAGGGTTGAGGAGACGTTGACAATCGTTTTTCCGTCCAATGAGAGCTTGACTCTTCGAGCCCTTGTGAATGAGGCTGCGTCCGGCCAGTAAATGCTAGCTCGCCTTTCGCGAGGTTGACTGTGGATAGTAGTGAGATTTGCAAGCTGTTTGGCTCTCCCTTACACGGGTGGCAGGAATGGATTTCGGGAAATGTGCGAGTTCCACGGAAATCTCGGGGTGTTTACGTCATTCGGATCGCAGGCGGAAAAACCATTGGTCGGTTCGAAGGTCAATCTGACGTGATCTATATCGGTTGCGGGATCGTCAGTAGAAGGTTGAAACAACACAGCGGTTCTCGAATGGATTTGCAAGACAAGAGCTGGCAGTTGACATTGATGGCTCGCAACATGAAGCTAGAAGTGGGCTTTTTCCCGAGCGAGAATCCCAAGGAAGATGAGACCCAACTGATCGGAAACTATTTCATATCACATCTCGAATTGCCTCCTGCGAATCGAAGGCTACAGCTCTCAAGAGACCATAAAGCGCAACTGATTCTCAGTGGACTGCTACCAGACAAGCCATTGAGCGCATTGAAGCAAATATCGCTCGCGCAATGGTCGCCTCCAAACACTAAAAGTTAGCCGAGTGCGCAAGCTTTTGAAGTTGTGGGTGCCGGGTGCTCCAGCCTTTGATTTTGGCGGGTGGCATGGCTTTTGGGCGGTTTTGAACTTTCGGGTACCCTATCCTCGCGGAGCGAGGGTGGGGATTTTGGATTCCTACGCGACGATGGAAATCTTGATTTGGGCGGTTTCTTTTTCGACGGGGATGGGTTCTTTCGCCTTCTTTAGGCCTTCGATGTAGCAGCGGATAGCATCTTTGGCCATGGATCGCGCGTGCTCTAAATCTTTCCCCTCGGTCACAAGGCCGGGTAAAGAGGGGACCGTAACTGTGTACCCGCCATTCTCGTTCGCTTCGAAAAAGGCAGTATATTCGTGAACGCGATTTTTGCCGTTCTTCATTTTTGAATTATACCGTCTTCTGCATTCGCGCACCACATCGAGCACGCCGTTGCTACAAAAGCGCAACAAACTCCTCGACTGTCATTTCCGCCTGTACGAGGATTGATTTTAGCGTTTTTGGGGCCAGATCTCCGCTGTGCTGCGGAATGACAACGTGAAGATGCGATTTTTCGCGATGCCTGAGGTTGACGTGGCTTCCCGTCTGGTGATGAACGTAAAAACCCACTCGTAGCAGGGCTCGAAGCAGCTTCCGGGAGGTAGTTCGCGGCAGCTTCGGCACGTATACTCGCCTCCAGGAAAGATTCGATCCGATCGAAGCAGGAATATATCACATGAAAAAAAGAAGCCGCGTGCGTCAGCCCTTGAATCAGCGGGCGATCGGTCTTTTCTGCCATGGCGGGAGGGGGCAGGGTTTAGATCCAGGGAAGCTTCTGAACCTCCCGGGGAGAAGGCGCCACCGTAACCTGTCATTCCGAGGGCCGGGTTCGGTTCACCGAGAACGTTCTCCGTGAACGGAATGACGACGCAAATTGGCTCGTTTTTGCCGGGCTGAAGCCCCGCCCCGCAAGATGCGGGACTCCGGGTTAAGGTTCAGCAATCGCATCAAGCCCACCGCCGCGTGCGAGAGGCGCACGCCTCGGCGCTATGCCAGATACTAATGACCACAGCATCTTGCACCACGGATGCGGACCACTGTGAGAGGTGCGGGTGCCATGGCGGCCACGCTTGCGCCCATCGGTATTGGGAGTCCGGCCCTCTCCCCAGCAGCGTTTGCCAGATTCCATCGACGGCCACAAGCAACCCTCTCGGCGCAAAAACGATCCTAATCAACAGGCGTATGCGCGACCGACCGCCATTGCCGAGGTCCGGTTGACCTCCAGGAAATCCGCAGTCCGTTATTTCCCAGCCGAACGCCAATTCGCTTTACGATGACCGCAGGATAGAACTCTGGGCCAGCGCGCCATGCTTTCGCCACGACGCACCGCACTCGCCGCAATCGGGTTTGCCTGCATCCTCTTAGCCGCCGGCGCCGGCCGGGCGCAGGAAACGCCTCCGCCGAGCGAGCCCATACCGCCAGCGATTCACCAAGTGCAGGCGGTGCAGAATCCGACCGGGCCATGCGTTCAGCCGCCACCACCCGTGCGATGGCAGGATTACATGGGACCCTTTCACAAGGTTATGGGCATCTTCGCGCAGAAAGTCGACCGCGAGTCCGTGCACCCGATTCATCCGCCTCGCTACAAGCCAGACGCGGTGCTCTGCTCTCTTGAGCCAAAGGATAAACTTCTGCTGTTTGTCCGGGAATCGGTGGACCCGGTCACGTTTTTACAGGCGGGTTTCAATGCTGGACTTTCGCAGGCGACGAACGGCGACCCGCCCTTCGGCCAGGGGATGGCCGGATATGGAAAACGGCTGGGTGCAAGCTATGTCGATCAGGTACAGTACAGGTTCTTCAAGGGCTTTGCTTATCCGACGCTGTTTTCTGAGGACCCTCGCTACTACCGGATGACGCACGGCAGCGCGGGAAAGCGCATTCTTCACGCGATGTCGCACTCCTTGATTGCCTACCGGGACAATGGCCACCGGATGTTCAATTTCTCGGAATTGCTCGGGAACGCCACGGGCGTCGCGTTCAGCAATGTATACCATCCGGGTAATCCGCGGGGATTCGTGCCCGCCGCGCGCGACGTCGGAATCGGAATGGCATTCGATTCGGGCTATGACGTAATCCGGGAATTCTGGCCTGGACTCTCGCGAACGCTCCACTTGCCGTTCCGCGACCAAAATGAGCCGAAGGAAACCCAAGGCCCGTAGTCTTGCGTCGCGCCGGCGTTTCTCGCGGGATTCATCGCGAAAGCGCGCGCAGAACGATGGCCACTGCCATGGCCGCTTGCACAAAACGCTTGGCGCTTTGATCGCGCGTTCGGCATCAGCGCCGCAAAGTCCCGCCGACCCGAGGCTAAGGCGTAATCAAATCCAAATCGCGCGCGACAATGATCGGGCCTTTGTACGCCGCTTGAATCTCCCGCACCATGTCCTCCGGCTTCGCGTTTCCGAGCAGAGTCCAGTGCGTCAAAATCAGCATCTTTGGACGGCCTTTCGCCGCGATCTCTCCGAGCTCTTTCGCGCTGGTGTGGAACGCAGCCTCGTACTTCATCCATTGCGCTTCCGTCATCATGGGCTTTGACGGGTTGACACCGGTGCCGGAATAGACCTCGTGAATGAGTGCGTCGCACCCGTCGCAGGCGCCGGCAACGGAATCGGCCGGCGCCGTGTCTCCCGATATGACGACAGACTTTCCGCCCGCGTCGAAGCGGTAGCCCAAAGCTTCTTCCCACGATCCGTGCCGCACAAGGAACGCCTGCACGGAAATGTTCTCATCCTGGTAGACCCGTCCGGGCTGGATGTCCTGAGCCTCGACTTTGTAGCCTGTCGTGTTGTTGCCTTCGAGTCCCGTGGTGCGAATCCGGACGTCCTCCTGATAGGCCTTTTCAATATGGGCAGCCATGGCTTTGGTGCCGGAGGGGCCGAAAAGCCGCAGTGGCTTCGTCCTCCCCAAAATCCACGGCGTGAGGATCAAGTCCGGCAATCCGAGCGTGTGATCCGAGTGGAGATGGGTCAGAAAAGCAATGTCGAGATCAGCAGGCCGCAGGGCGCTAGTGCCGCGCTGATATGCGGAGTTGGCCTGGCGAGCGATTCCGGTCCCTACATCCACGATGTAGGCCTTGCCGTTCACCACAACGGCAAGCGAAGGTCCCTGTCGATCCGCAAGAGGAATCGGCGATCCGGATCCCAGGATGACGATCTCGAGGCCCTTCGTCGCCGCGGGCGATGCGGCGGGGCCGGAGGACTGCGCGCGCGCAGGAACTCCTCCCGCAGCCGCCGAAAGCGTGATCCACAAAGCAGAAACGCCGATGAACGTAAAGAATCGTCCTCTCACGGTACCCTCCAATTGGCCGACGATGCGCATCGGAGCATAAGACTTGCAAGAAAAATCAGCAAGGCTACGGCGCAGTGTAGGCGCCCGCGTGCAACAGGCGCATCAAGCCCTGCGCGGCATGCGACAGCCGCGCGCCGCGCCGCGAGACGAGATATAGAGAGCGCGGCATCTTCATCTGCCGGATGCGAACCTCGGCGAGCAGTTTTCTTTCGACTTCCCACCGCACGCACATCCTCGGCACGATCGCCACGCCCATTCCCATTTGCACAAAGCGCTTGATGCTTTCGATCGTGGGCATTTCGATGTCGCGGTGCAGCGGTGTGCGGTGCTTTTCGAAGAGCTGAATCACGCGCGAGCGGTACGGTGACGCCACATTGTGCGCGATGAACGTCTCGCCTCCCAGTTCCCGAATATCCACCGAGCGGCGGCGCGCCAGCCTGTGATTGGGCGGGACGACGAACGTCAGCTCGTCGCGCAGGATTTCGACGGCCGCAAGTTTCGGGTCCTGCGGCACGTAGGAGACGGCGCCGAGATCCAGGCGGTAGTTCAAGACTTCCTGCGGGATGTCGCGCGAAAGCGTACGGTGCATCACAAGTTTCACGCCGGGATGCAGCTTCCGGTAACGGGCGAGCGCTGGCAATAGCGCGTGAATCGCGCTTTCGTTCACTCCCAGGCGAAGCTCGCCGCGGCCCATGCTCTTGAGGTCTTCCATTCCCTTCTGGATTTCGTCGCGCAGATTGATGAGGCGCTCGGCGTAGTCGCGCAAAAGCTGGCCGGCATCCGTAAGCTTTACCTGGCGTGCGCCGCGCACAACAAGAGGCTGCCCGACCGATTCCTCAAGCTTGCGGATGACAATGCTAACCGCGGGCTGCGTGCGGTACAGTTTTTCGGCGGCGCGGGAGAAACTTTGCTCCTTCGCGACCTCCAAAAATACCTGCAATTGCGACAAGTCCATAAATCCCTCACGTAGGACAGGCTTCCGCCTGTCGGCTCTTCGATCGTCAAGCACGTCCCAAAAGCTCTTCCGGCTGCAACCCGAACCAACAAGGCAATCTGACAGACTAAGGCCTGTCCTACCGCCATCCGGAACGGCCTCGATCCCTCTATAATAGAACTTTATAGGAGTCACAACTATTATAAATTTGATCTGCTTGCGCGGCTTGGGGTGAAATAGAAACGCTAGGAGAGTGTTATGGACATCGTACGCATTTTTGACACGACGCTCAGAGACGGGGAACAGTCCCCGGGCTTTTCCATGACGGTGCCCGAAAAAGTCCGCATGGCTCGTCAGCTCGAGTCGCTCGGCGTGGACATCATCGAGAGCGGCTTCCCTATCGCCTCGCAGGGCGACCTCGAAGGCGTGAAGGCGGTGGTCCGCGAAGTTCGTTCCGTGACGGTCGCCGCTCTGGCGCGTGCGCGGCGCGATGACATTGATGCGGCGCTTGACGGCCTCAAGGGTGCGGCGCATCCCCGCTTGCACACCTTTCTTGCGACCTCAGACCTGCACTTGCAGGCGAAGCTGCGTCTGACGCGCGAAGAGGCTCTCGAAGCCATCTCCAGCAACGTGCGCTACGCGCGCGAGCGTTGCGCGGAAGTCGAATTTTCCGCCGAGGATGCCAGCCGCACGGACATCGATTTTCTCTGCGAGGCAATTGGCCAGGCCGTACGCGCCGGCGCTACGACTATCAATTTGCCCGATACCGTGGGCTACGCAGTACCCGAGGAATACGCGGGCATGTTCTGCCGCGTCATTGACTATCTGGACGGCGCGAACGGAATCACGCTCAGCGCGCATTGCCACAACGATCTGGGCATGGGCGTCGCGAATTCCCTGGCCGCGGTGCAAGCGGGCGCGCGCCAGCTCGAATTGACGATCAATGGCATCGGCGAACGCGCCGGCAATGCCGCGCTCGAGGAAGTCGCCGTATTGCTACGCGTGCGTCAGGCGACCGCCGGCGTGACCACCAATGTTCGCCTGGAACAATTGTTTGCCACGAGCCGCCTCCTGACGGAGATCACCGGTGTACCTGTAGCCCCCAACAAGGCGATTGTAGGCGCGAACGCGTTCGCGCACGAAGCAGGCATCCATCAGGACGGCATCCTCAAAAATCCCCTCACCTACGAAATCATCTCCCCCGAAGCGGTCGGCGTTCCCAAGCGGCAACTGGTGCTCGGAAAGCATTCCGGGCGCAATGCGCTCCGCGCGACGCTCATCGAGATGGGCTATCAACCGACGCGCGAAGAGCTCGACGAATGCTACCGGCGCGTGGTTGCGCTTGCCGATGAATCGAAGCAAGTGCGGAATCGTGACCTCCTCGCCATCGCGCATCAAGTCATGCGAAAGCGCGGCAGCGAGACCGCGGTCGTTGCGGAATAACCGCAGCAGGCCCCTTCCGCCTCTAGATTTTTGCCCGTGCGCGCGTCTCCGGCTGCAGGCTCCTCGTTTTCCGCTCTCTGAAAAGCCCGTGCCACGAAAGTCAAAAAGCTGCTGGACATTTCTCCGCGAATAGATTTCCATAGCTTGCATTCCAAGCTTCAAAGGAGATTTCTGTGCGTAAGAAGATGCTTCTTCTCACCGCCATGGTCGTCTTTGTGCCGCTTTGCCTGGTCCGCGCGCAGCACGAAGCGCAGAAAAAGCCGCTCGACATCTATTTCCTGGATACCGAGGGCGGACAAGCGACCTTGTTCGTTTCTCCAACTGGAGAATCGATGCTGGTCGATACGGGTTTCGGGGGCAATCAAGGCGCGGCGACGCCCGCGGAAGCAAACCGGCCCGGCGTCACGCGGGATGCGGACCGCATCATGGCCGTCTTGAAACAGGCCGACATCATCGTGCTCGATTACCTCGTGATTACGCATTTTCACGGCGATCACGTCGGCAACGCGGCGGAACTCGCGCACCGGATTCCGATTCGCCATTACATCGATCATGGTCCATACGTCGATGAAATGCAGGCCGGCCGGGATGCCCCGTTTCTGTCGTATTTGCCGGTTCGCGAACACGCGCACGTGACGGTGCCTAAGCCCGGCGATCGCATTCCGGTCAGCGGCCTCGACGTGCAAGTCGTGTCGTCCGCAGGGGAGCTCATCACCAAGCCGATGGCGGGGGCGCCCGGCGCCGGAGCCCCCAACCCCTACTGTCGCACCGCCAAGCTGAAAGATCAGGACGCTACGCCCGAGAATTTTGAATCGGTGGGAATCGTTGTGCGCTACGGCAGCTTTCGGTTGGTCGACCTTGGCGACCTGACGTGGAACCAGGAGCACGCGCTCGCCTGTCCGAACAATCTCATCGGCAGCGTTACGGTGTTTCACACGACGCGCCACGGCGATCCGCACGCCGGTGCGCCCCAATTCGTCTATGCCGTCCACCCGCGCGTCGCCGTCATGAATAACGGCGAGCGAAAAGGCGGCGCTCCCGAATACTGGGACATCGTTCACAAGTCGCCGGGCCTGGAGGATTTCTGGCAGATTCATCGCTCCGCTGCGGGCGGCACGGACCACAACTCGCCCGAGCAATTTCTCGCCAACATCAATGAAACCGACCACGGCCACTACCTCAAAATGTCCGTCCGCGCCGACGGCAGCTTCACGATGATGAACGAGCGCACCGGATTCACGAAGGAATATCCTGTGCAAGAAAAGAAATCAACGGACGCCAAGTCCGCAAATTAGCTTTTCTCACCGCAGCACAAGCGAAGCGCGGCCTGGTTCCCGGCGCCGCCTCGATGGAAATGAACGAAGCCTGGTGAGAACTAGCCAAATGGATTTTCATCCGCGCTGGGGCCGTAGATCGACGGGACGGGAACGTCCAGCAAGCGCAGGTAGACGGACAGTTGCCCTCGATGATGGTAGATGTGATTCAGCATGATGGCCCGCATGAATCCGATCCGTGGCATGGACAGCAAGACTTTTCCGTTTTTCGTAAGCGTCCAGTTGGCCGTGATCCTGGCATCGTCCATGCCCTTCAGGATTTCCTTGGCGCTCGCCGTACCGCTTGCGAATGCATCCTGAATCTCTCTGCAGTTGTTCGGCTGCGGCGGCGCAACCATTCCGATCTCGTGAGTATCCTTGGCCACCACGGAGGCCAATATCCCCTGCGCGACCGCGATGTGCATCGCCAACTGCCCGAGCGAGTAGGATTTGGAGTGAGGTTTCCAGGCCAGTTTCGCCTCCGGAACGCGCTCCAGAACCCGCTGCGTCGTCTTTGATTCCTGATCGATCTCCATCAGAATCGAATCCACGATTGCCATGTCTGCTCCTCTTGAACTGCTTGGGATTTACGCTCGACTTCCACGATCCGAAAACCCAGCGGCCCTGCTCTAAAGATATTTCGCGAGCGAATCGAGGCAACCGTTCCAACCATGGCCATGCTTCTCGCGTTCCTCGACGCTCGGCAATTGCTCATGCGTCAGCAAAATTTCGGTGGACGGCCCCAAATCGCGAAACTCGATGGTGACGAGCGATTCGTGCGCGGTGGGATCCTGCTCCCAGCACCAGGTGAACACGATCTTCTCGGGCGGCTTGATCTCGCGGTACGTTCCGCCTACGGTGTGGACATTGCCGCCTGCGTGGTGCATCTCCAGTTTGTACTTTCCGCCCACTTTCAAATCGAGTTCTGGAACTTTGGCGGAATAATCTGCCGAGGGACCGAACCAGAGCGCGAGTTCCTTCGCGTCGGTCCAGGCGCGGAAGACTCTCTCTCGAGGCGCCTGAAAAGTTCGCCTCAGCTTCAGCGTGGTTTCGGGGGATAGCTGTTCTTTGGCCATTGCGGACTCTCCTTTTGCGATTCGACCAGATATCGATCCAAAGCATCAAACTGCGTTTCCCAGAAGGCGCGGTACTGGGAAATCCATGCCTCCGCCTTCTTCAAGGGACGCGCGGCCAGGCGGCATCGGCGAGTGCGGCCAGTCTTCTTTTGCGTGACGAGCCCCGCCCTTTCGAGAACTCGCAAGTGCTTCATCACCGCCGGAAGGCTCATCCGGTGGGGCCTCGCGAGCGCCGTCACCGAAGCCTGCCCACGCGCGAGGGCCGCCACGATGGCTCGCCGCGTGGGGTCGGCGAGCGCCTGGAAGGTCGCATCCAATCCTCTGCTATACTTAACCATTCGGTTTACTAATATACGAGTGGCAGTCCGCTGTCAAGCGCAAATTTCCGGGCGGCCGGCGGAATCGAATGCGGCCGAAAGTGCTCGCCGGCACGCACACACGACTGACAGCCTGGCCAATCCGGACTATACTGTTCGCCCTTGGGCTCGGGAGGAGTGCCCGGCGCGCAACGCGTAAAGCCTGCGCGGACAATTTCGCTTTAGCCTTCGATGCGCACAACCATGACGAGTCATTCTTCCGGCGGGCTCCAAACGCGGCCCCCACTCGAAAAGCACATCGTGCTCTTGCCCGGGGATGGGATCGGCCCGGAAATCATGCGCGTCGCTGTCCACGTGTTGAGGGATTGCGCGGCCGAGTTTGGCCACCATTTCGATTTTGCGGAGTTCCCTTTCGGCGGCTGCGCCCTTGAAGCAACGGGTGAACCGCTGCCCGCGGCGACGCTGGCGGCGTGCCGCGCCGCGGATGCGATCTTGCTCGGCGCGGTTGGCGGACCGAAGTGGGACCCGCAGCCCATCGGCAAGCGTCCTGAAAGCGGCTTGCTCGCCTTGCGACAACAGCTCGGCCTGTACATCAATCTGCGGCCCATCGATTTGCGTGCGCCGCTCCGTGGCCTTTCGCCGTTGCGTGCTGACCGCGCGGCCGATGTTCACATCGATTTTGTCCGCGAGCTGGCCGGTGACATTTATTTCGGCGAGCACCGCGTGGAGGTTGACCCAAGCGGAGAGCGCGCTACGGATCTCGCCGTCTACACCACCGGAGAAGTAGAGCGTGTCGCACGATATGCGTTTGCGCGAGCCGAGGCACGCAAGGGCCGCCTCGCCTCGGTGGACAAGGCCAACGTGCTCTCCACTTCCCAGGTTTGGCGCAAAACGGTTGCCCGGATGGCGGCGGATCATCCCGCCGTGGAGGTCGAGCATCTCTACGTAGACAACGCCGCCATGCAACTCGTGCTCGCTCCCGCGCAATTCGATGTAATCCTCACATCGAACATGTTCGGTGACATTCTGAGCGATCTGGGCGCGGCTCTGGCCGGCTCGATCGGCCTGATCCCATCGATGAGCTGCGGGCCCGGCCCGTCGCTCTACGAGCCCATCCACGGTTCCGCGCCTGCGCTCGCTGGAAAGGATGTTGCGAATCCGGTCGGCATGATTCTTTCGGCGTCGATGATGCTGCGCGAAAGCTTCGGTCTGGCGCGAGAGGCGGAGTGGATCGAATCGGCGGTCGATCGGCTATTCGCCAGCGGAGTGCGCACGCCGGACACGGTAGAGCCGGGGACGGCGAAGGTGGGCTGCATCGAGTTCGGCGACCGCCTGCACGCGGAGATGGCCGGTGCACCCGGCCGACAAGAGCGTACCGGCGCGTAGCCAGAGGGCCAAATCGGCGCGCCGTTACTCCATCGGGGTAGCGGTCGGGTCTCTCCCCCGTGGACTAGCCATTCGACCGCCCTTACGTTATTCTAAAGGCCGTTTCACCCTCTCGGGCATAGCTTTCTCCCTGTTGGGACTTGCATCGCGGCCGAATCGGGGGACTCAACCTTCGTCAAATAGGCACGAGCCCCGTGGCGACTTCGCCGTCACTCGTGGTGGCCCCATACCCTTGCGAATCAGGACCTGGAATGTTAGTTTCGAGCTGGCCAAACGGGTGATTCTTCTTTACATCGGAGTAGAACTCACCGTTGAGTAATCAGAGCACCCAAATCGGTTCGAACAACGGCCGCCATGCTTCGGGGAGCATTTCTTCTATCTCCTCTCCGCCGGACCTCCGCGCGCTTACCTTTTGGCGGGTCGAAGGCAGCCTCGCCAATCTCGGTGCTGTCAGGCCAGTGGCCTATTTCACCTGGAACTCTCACACTTTCGCAGGACGCTGGACCCGTCGCGGAGGAATGCTGGCTTTGGCGCTGGTGCGGCCGTTTCTGTACGCCAGCGACCGGGTATTTGCGACCCGGGTGCTGCACGCGCTCCTGTCGGGAGTCACGCGCGATCGCCTGGATGCGCTGGGAGAGGAGTATTTTGAGTACGTCCTGAAAAAGCAATTGAAGCCGGAAGGCGTGGCACGCCTGCGAGCCTGCGTTGCGGAGCAAGGCGCCGGGAACGTGGTCCTCGTCAGCCAAGGGCTCGAACATGTGATGCGGCCCCTTTCGCAATACCTCGGAGTTTCCCGACTGGTGGCCAACCGGCTCGAATTCCGCGACGGAGTTGCCACCGGCCGGCTGCTCGATCCGGTGATTCGGCCGCGAAGTCCGAAAGCCCGGGCCTTCGAGCGCAGTCCCGACGGGCGTGTGCCTTTCGATCGCCTGTTGCGCAATCTAGGGCTGACGGGACATCCGGAGCAGCTTCGGAAGGCAATCCTGCCGGCCAACCGCCCCAAGGCAGCGAACCACCGCGCCCTGATCGTGTTCAACGAGCGAAAGCAAACCGAGCGGCTGTCCGTCCGAGAGACTCTCGCGGGGAAAAAGATTCTTCTTATCGGAGCGACCGGCTTTATCGGCAAAGTGTGGCTGGCTCAGCTATTGAGCGAGGTTCCACAGATCGGAAAGATCTACTTGTTGATCCGCCGTCAGCGCACAACCACCGCGCAGCGGAGGTTCGAGAAGATTTTCGAAGAATCTCCCGTTTTTGAGAGGCTGCAGGAGCAGCTCGGTGATCGGTTTGCAAGTTATGTGTCAGGGCGCGTCGAAGTGATCGAAGGAGACGTGAGCGAGCCGGGCCTGGGGATGGCTACCGAAAGGCGACTGCAACTTGCCCGGGAATTGGACCTCGCCGTCAACAGTTCCGGCCTGACGGACTTCAATCCGGACCTCCGCGAGGCGCTCGCAAGCAATGTCGATCCCGCGATCCATCTGATTGAGTTTCTGCGCGGGTCCGATCACGCGGCTCTGATGCACCTCTCGACCTGCTACGTTGTGGGCGGCAGAGACGGCCGCGTCACCGAGGAGGTCCAGCCCAATTACACACCTCTCGGAATTCCCGACTTCGACGCCGAACGCGAATGGCGTTCCCTGCAGGAAGTGGTTGCGCACGCCGAAGCGCGCGCCGAGAGTCCAGAGATCACAGCCGCGCTTCGCCGGCAGGCGCTCGGAAAACACCAAGGAAGCGAGGAACCCGCAGGCCCCGAGCTCGATAACCTCATTCGCAAAAATCGCGTACGCTGGCTGCGCAATCGCTTGACTCGCGCGGGAACCCGGCGCGCGCGGCATCTCGGCTGGCCCAACACGTACACGCTGAGCAAGTCGCTTGCCGAATCTCTGATCGCGCGGCATGGCGCCGGGCTGCCGATTGCGATTGTCCGGCCTTCCATTGTGGAAACTTCGACTGACCAGCCGTTTCGCGGCTGGAATGAAGGCATCAATACTTCCGCGCCGCTTTCCTATCTTCTCGGCACCTATTTTCGCCAGTTGCCCACCAATGAGCGTAAGTGCCTGGACGTGATTCCTGTGGACATGGTGTGCCGCGGCATGACGCTGATCGCGACCGCGCTCATCACAAGACGCCACGAGCCGATCTATCAGTTGGCGACCTCCGCCAGCAATCCGTGTGACATGGGGCGCTCCATCGAATTGACCGGTCTCGCGCACCGGAAGCATTACCGTTCGCAGCAAAGTCTGGAGAACTGGATGCGAATGCAGTTCGACACAATTCCCGTCTCCAAATCGCGCTACGAGAAATTCTCCGTTCCGGCGCAAAAGGCTGTAGTCCAGGGCATCAATCGCGCCGCCTCGGCGCTTCAGATGAAGCACCCGCCGTTCGCTCGCCAGGAGCGCGACCTGGCCCGCGTCGAAAAGCTGATTGAGCTGTACGAGCCTTTCATCCTTCACAACGAGCAGGTTTTCGAAGCCCAGAATGTCCAGCTGCTCTCTGCGGCTCTTCCCCCCGAGGAATTTGTGGCCTTTGGTTACGACCCCTCCGCCGTTGACTGGTGGGATTATTGGATTAATATCCATATCCCAGCGCTGCGCCGGTGGGTCTACCCACTCATTGAAGGGCGCCCCGTGGAGCAGCGTCCGCACCGTCCTTTCTCGTCACAGGACACCGGCAAGGGGGCGGAACACCTGGAAGATCCGCCACAGGCCGGAGCGGCGTCCGGCGCGGGAACTCAAGCCTAATCCATGGCCATCTTTCTCACGGGTGCAACTGGCTACATTGGAGCGCACGTCGCCTCCATCCTGCTCGACCGCTACGCCGACCGCATAAATTTGCTCGTGCGAGCGAGGTCCGAGCAAGAGGCCAAGGAACGGCTCTGGCGCGCCCTACAGCTTCATCTCGATTTTCCCCAGTTTCACGAAGCGCTTGAAACGCGCATCTCCATTTTTCGCGGCGACCTCACGGAGCCGCGCTTCGGGCTGGACACGGCCGAATACACGCGCCTCGTCGGCACGACCGAATCCGTCATTCACTGCGCGGCCTCGCTCAACCGCAAATCCGAAAAGAGCTGCCTCAATGTGAATCTCCGCGGCACCCTCGAAGTCGTGCAACTCGCTCGCCGCGCCCAGGACTCTCATGGCGTGCGCCGCTTCAGCCAGGTTTCCACCGTCGCGGTCGCGGGCGCGCGCAGCCACGAAGTGGTAACCGAGGACGCTTCGATCGACTGGAGCCGCTCGGACTACGATCCGTACGCGCGCACAAAAAAATTCTGCGAGCACATGGTGCGCGAGCTGCTGCCTGAAGTTCCGCGTACCGTGTTCCGCCCGAGCATTGTGCTCGGCGATAGCCGCCGCCCCGAAACCACGCAATTTGACATGGTCAGCGCGTTCGTATTTCTCGCAGGATTGCCGATTCTGCCGTTTCGCTCGACGGACCGGATCGACATTGTCCCGGTGGACTACGTCTCGGAATCCGTTGTCGCGTTGCACCAAAAGCCCGATCCGGCGCATGAGATTTATCACCTCTCTTCCGGCACCCGCTCTGAAACTTTCGGCCGGCTCACGCGGGCGCTCGCCCAGGCGGCCGGAAAAATCGAGCCTTTGTATTGGCCCGGCCTCGAGGGTCCGTTCGGGGCCGTGGTGGATTGGCTGGCGCGCTATCGCGGCGCGGCGGGCCGCAGCGCATCCCTCCTGAAAGTGTTTATGCCTTATCTCGTCTGGGACACGGTGTTTGAGAACTCGCGGATTGTCGCCGAAATGGGGCGCGCGCCCCAGCCCTTTTCCGAATACTGTTATCCGCTTCTGCGATTCAGCCGTGATCATCATTTTTCATATCCGTACCGGCCATGGCCCGGTTCGAACGGAGCGGTGCCGGAGGATGTTGCAACGGCCGGCGTGGGAAGCGCGCAAGGGGCCCATCCATGATGGATTTCCTGCTGGAGGCGTGGACGAGCTCCTATATCGAGCTCACCGGCCTTCTTTGGAAATTTGGCGCTGGCCAGGCCTGGCAGCCGGGCGAAAAGCTGAAGCTTCTCTTTGCCGGGTACAACGGTTCACGAAACACAGGCGCGGACGTTCGCGTCGAGGAGATACTGCGGCAGGTCCGTCACGTGCTCGGCGAAGAAAACGTCGCGCTGAGCGTCATGACGTTTAATCGAAACCGCTCGCGCGGGTATTTCGCGGGAACCTCGCAGGTACAGCTTCCGATGATTTTCCCGCCATTTCTATTTCGCGAGGTACGCAGGCATCACGGCGTGGTCGCTTCCGAAGGATCGATGTTCAAAAGCAAATTCGCGAACGCGCTTTCGGTCATGACCATCGGCTCGCTCGGAATTGCGTCCGCCGAAAACAGGCTTTCCCTGGGTTATGGTGGAGAAGCGGGCGCCATGGATCCGATGCTCGAAAGAATGTGTGCGCACTACTGCCGCCGCTCCCTGATCATCACGCGCAACGAGGAATCCCAGTCAATCCTCGGCAAGCTTGGCATTCCCACCGAGCTCGGCACGGACACCGCGTGGACTTTCGAGCCGTATCCGGCCGAGTACGGCCGCAAAGCGCTCACAGACGCGGGTTGGGATGGGCGCATGCCGGTTCTCGTTTTGTGCCCCATCAATCCCTTTTGGTGGCCGGTAAAACCGTCGCTCGCAAAATGGACCGCACGGAATTTCTTTGGGGCTTACAAGAAGAGCCAGTATCGTTCCTTCTATTTTCACAACGCCGGGCCCGCCATAGACGCTGCCTACACGAAATATCTTTCGTCGATCGCGGGAGCGGTCAAGACGTTTCGCGCCAAGCGAAATGTATTTCCGGTCCTCGTGGCCATGGAACGGCTCGATGCCGGGGCTTGCGAGACGCTCGCTGCACAGCTCGGCGGCGCTCCCATTTTTACGTCCGATGCATGCGACATGTATGAGCTTGTCAGCATTTTGCGCTGTGCCAGCCTGATCGTTTCGTCGCGGTATCACGCCCTGGTCACGTCCATGCCCGGCCTGGTGCCCTCAGCGGGAATCACGATGGATGAGCGAATCCGCAATCTGCTGCGCGAGCGCGGCCAGGAGCATCTGCTGCTCACCGTGGATGATCCCGATCTGGAAGCGAAGCTCGTCGCTGTGATGGAAACACTTGTGAGCGAGGCGGACGCCGTGCGCGCCGGGATCGGCCGCTCGGTCGTGCGCAACCTGAAGAGCATGGCCCGCATGGGCGTGTTTCTCGAACGCGCCGTGAAGAAGTGCTATCCCGAATTTCCCGTTCGTTCCGGCGTGCACGGCTGGGAAGAATATCTGCCGCCGCTCAGCCCGAATCTCAAAAGGCTACTCAATGCCTATGCAGGCGCGGCCGCCGCAGCGGCGGGAGATTAGCTTGACGTCTGGGTGAGGTTTGCGCTTGCGTCAGCGGAAAATCGTGGGCTGCCCTTCGCACCGCTCAGGGTAAAAAGCCCGCGCCGCTCGACCCATATGAATTTCCTCGAAAACATCTTCTCGCTCTTGCAGGGCGCGTCCAAGCGGGTAATCTTGACCGAGGCGCGAACCGAAGGCAACCACACCGCGACCGGCGCGGAACTCAGCGCACAAATCGCCGCCGCGCGCGCTTTCCTGCGCGACTCGGGCCTGGCCAAGGGCGACCGCTGCGCGCTCGTCGCGCCGAACAGCATTCAGTGGGCCGCGCTCGATCTCGCCATCATCGCGGAGGGCCTCATCGCCGTCCCGCTCTACGCTCGCCAGTCGCCCGTCGAGCTTGCCGCCATGCTGTGCGACGCCGCTCCAGGCCTCGTCTGCTGCGGCGATTCGGCCCTGCGCGATTCGATCGCGGCGGCGTGGCCGGACGCGCCGCGATTTGTGTTGTTCGATGAAATTTTCTGCGCGGGTCCCCGGTCCGCTCCCGGCGCGTCGCGGGCGCCCGCGGCCCTCTCGCCGCACGACACAGTCGCCATTCTGTACACGTCCGGGACTTCTGGCGAAGCCAAGGGCGTGATGCTCACCGTGGGCAATCTCGACCACATGCTTTCCTGCACGAACGCGCGCCTGGACGAATTGATGGGGCTGCGCGATGTGCCCGACCGCGTATTTCATTACTTGCCGTTTTGTTTCGCCGGATCGTGGATTTTGCTGCTGTCGTGCCTGTCGCGGACAAGCGTCCTCACATTGTCCATGGACCTCACGAAACTGGCCGACGAAATCCGCTCCGCCGCACCGGATTATTTTCTAAATGTGCCCACCTTGCTCGAGCGGATTCGCACCGGCGTCAACGACAACATCCGAAAGCGCGGAGGCGCCATCGCCCAAGTCTTTGACCGCGCGAAGGCCGCCTGGCCGCGGCTCGAAGCCAGATCGCCGCGTTCGTGGGATTTTTTCTGGCTGGGGCTGGCCGGCCTCGTGATTTTTCCGTCGATTCGCAAGCGCCTGGGGCCGAATCTTCGCGCGCTGATTTGCGGCTCCGCGCCTCTCGCCCGGGAAACGCAACTTTTTTTCATGATGCTTGGGATTCGAGTGCTTCAGGTCTACGGCCTTACTGAAACCACGGCGATTTGCACGATGGACGACACCAGGCACATCGAGCCGGGACGCGTCGGTCCCGCGATTCCAGGTGTCGAGATGAAGCTCGGCGCGAACGACGAAATCGTCGTGCGCGGGCCCAATATTTTCCCGGGCTACTGGCGCCGGCCGGAGCAAACCGCCGCAGTGCTGCGCGATGGCTGGTTTCACACCGGGGATCAGGGCGACGCAGACACCAGTGGAAATTGGCGCATCACGGGCCGCATCAAAAACCTCATCATTCTCAACTCCGGGCACAACATCGCGCCCGAACCCATCGAGGAAGAACTTTTGCACATCGTTCGGGGCGCACAGCAGGCTGTGCTCGTCGGGAACGGCCGCAGCTTCCTCGCCGCGATCATTACAGGCGCGACCGCCCCGTCGGAAATCGAGTCACAGATCGAGCAGGTAAACGCCCCGCTGCCGCACTACCGGAAAATTCGCCGGTTTCACGTTTCCCAGGAATTGTTTACGATCGAAAATGGCCTGCTTACGGCGAACGGAAAATTGCGGCGCGACGCCATCGCAGCGCGATTCACGGCGGAAATCGAGCAGATGTATGCCAGGCAAGACTAATACCCGCAAAGGTTGAGGCATGGACGAATACAAAGGAAAAACGCTCTCCTGGCAACTGACAAACGGCGTCGTGGAGCTCGCGCTCCATCAGCCTCCCGTTAACGAAATCGGCCTCGCCATGCTCGGGGAGCTGGAACAATTCGCCAATTCGCTGCCCGCCCTCGAATTGGAGGCCAAAGCACTCATACTTCACAGCAAAGAGAGAGCGGGCTTCTCCGCCGGGGCGGACTTGCGCGAAGTCTATTCGCGCGCGAAACACATGGAATCGGCCGCGGCTGTGAAGGGCGTCCGTGAAGTCCTCGAGCGAATTCACGCCGTGTTCAATCGCTTGGACACCTCGCCCCTTACGACGATTGCGGCCGTTCACGGCGTTTGCTTCGGCGGAGGATTCGAGTTGGCGCTGACGTGCGACCTCATCGTCGCGGATAAGATGGCCCGGTTCTGCTTTCCGGAGTTGCGGCTCGGCCTGATCCCTGGCTTCGGCGGCATTCCTCGATTGAAGCGTGACATCGGTAACGCCCTGGTCCGCGATCTCCTGCTCACCGGGCGTAGCATCAACGCCACCAAGGCGCTTTCCGCGGGCTTCGTGAGCCAAGTGGCTGCCGAAGGCGAAGCCCTGCGCCTCGCGCGCTCCACCGCAGCGCAAACGATGAAATTCAATCGCGTCACTTCCGCCACCGCGAAGCAGTTCATTAAGGCACTGCCGGAGGAAGAATTGCGCCGCGAAATCGACATTTTCTGCGACCTCTTCTCGCGGCCCGCTGTTATGGAGGCCCTGCGTGAGTTCGTCGAAAACGATGGGCCGTTCCCATACCTGCCGTAGACCCACGTCCGTAGCCAACGGGCTCTTTCTTCCTGTAAAATGGCGCAACCATGAAGACAATCGAACAAACGACCGACGAAATCCTGAATCTCGCCGCCGCCCACTTCAAGGTCCCGCGGTGCGGGCTCGAGCCGGGCGACGATTTCTATAAGAAGCTGGGGATTGACAGCTTGCAGGCGCTCGAACTGCTCACGCGCCTCGAAAATCACTTCGGTGTGGAGCTGCCAGATTACGAGGTACAGGGCATCAGCGACTTCCGCACCCTCGCCGACCGCATCCAGGCCCGGCTCTGAATGTCCGCAGAGCTTCCTTTTTCCGTACGCTTGTTTTGCGGCGGAATAAAGCGATTTATCCGGTGAATTCCTCTTATAATTGCGCTTTTCTCGGTGTCTCTGCTTCTCTCTGGCCATCCTAATGCTCGATTTGTCAAAATATGGTTCGCTGGGAACGGCGCTGCGCGACGCGCTCGCGCGCTGGCCTGACGAAGTATGCCTCATTGAGGCGGACCGCGACCGCGAGCCCTCCCGCCTTACGTATCGGCAATTTGGCGAAGCCGCCGAGCCGCTGGCGGCGGCACTTGAGGAATCCGGATTTGCAGCCGGAGACCGCGCCGCGATCATCATGACGAATCAGTCGAAATGGCTGATCTCGGCCTATTCCGTGTTTTTCGCGGGCGGCATCCTCGTTCCGCTCGATTGCAAGCTCCTTGCCGCCCAGCATCTGCAACTTCTCGCGCACTCCAAAGCCCAAATCCTAATTGTCGAGTACCCGCTTTGGCGGGCCATCCTAGAAGCCTCCGCGTTTCACCAGCATCAGCTAAAGACTGTGATCGTGACCGAGGCGCCGCCGGGCGCCAGCCTCGCGGGCGCCCGGCGGTGGGAGGAGTTTCGCGGCACGCGCCCGGCCGAATTCCGGCCGCGCACACGGAAGGACGTGGCCTGCATCGTCTATTCGTCCGGCACAGGCGGCCACCCGAGGGGCTGCGTGCTGACGCACGACAGCTATCTCGAGCAGATGGCTGCGGTCACGCCGGTTTTTCCGTTCTGGCCCGGAGCGCGCTACTTGAGCATCATCCCCACCAATCATGCGATCGATTTCATGGGTGGCTTTCTCATGCCGTTTGCCGGCGGTGGAACGGTCGTTCATTTGCGCACGCTGCGGCCGGAATTCATCCGCGAAGCGTTCACGAAATACAAAATCACCTACATGGCTGTCGTGCCTCTGATCTTGAAAACTTTGCAGCGCGGCCTGCGCGAGAGGTTTTCTGCGCTGCCGCCCGCCAAGCGCAGGCTGCTCGACGTGCTGATCCGCTTGAATCGCGCCCTCACGCAGGCAAAACCGCGGCCCGGACTCAGCCGGGTGCTGCTCAAGGACATCCACAAAGCCTTCGGCGGCGGCCTGCAGGCGTTGCTCGTGGGCGGCGCGTTCACCGAGCCCGCGACGATCGAATTTTTTCACGACATCGGCATTCCCATCTACAACGGTTACGGCTGCACGGAAGCCTGCACCGCCATCACTCTGAACGATCTCCGGCCCTTCCGGCCGGACACCGTTGGCAGACCCGTGCGCGGAATGGAGATTCGCATTGTCGAACCAGACGCCGACGGAATCGGCGAAGTCGCCGCGCGCAGCAAGACCGTCATGTCACACTATCTCGACGACCCGGAGATGACAGCCAAGACGATCGTCGACGGCTGGCTCTTGACCGGCGATCTTGGTCGCGTGGACCGCACGGGCCATTTGCAGCTTTTCGGCCGCAGAAAAAACATGATCGTCACCGCCGAGGGCAAGAATATCTATCCGGAAGACATCGAAAATAATTTCGAAGGCATTCCGGTGAAGGAATTCTGCGTTTTCGCGGCCGACTACATCTGGCCGCGACGCACGATGATCGGCGAGCAACTTGTCCTCATTGTGCGTACGGAGCCGGGGCAGATGGTAGGTGACGGATTGCTCGATGAAATTTCCCGCCGCAACGCGCGGCTCTTGAACTACAAACGCGTCTTCGGTTACGTCCTTTGGGAAGAGGATTTTCCCCGCAGCGCCGCGATGAAAATCAGACGCATGGTCCTTGCTGAGCAAATCCGCGAGCGGCTCGACCGCGGTGCGATGGTTGCTCTGTGAACGAAGCATATTTCACCGTCGTGAATCCGGCGGCCGGCGGCGGACGCTGCGGCAAGCTGGCTCCGCGCGCTTTGGACCGGCTTCGCGCTGCCGGTTTTCCACTCGAGGTCCACCAAACAAGAGCACCCGGGCAAGCGACCGTGCTCGCCCACGGTGCCTATGCCGATGGTTTCCGCAACTTCATCGCTGTGGGCGGCGACGGCACGAGCTTTGAAATCATCAACGGGCTTTTCCCTGAGGCTCTCACGAAGGGCCGCGCCGCTTTGGGCTTTCTCCCGCTTGGCACGGGAAATTCTTTCCTCCGGGATTTTGTCAAAAACGGGACGGACCTCGCGGAGCTTGGCGCCAAAGGTATCCTCGAAAAGCGCCGGCACCGTTGTGACGTCATTCAATTGGATCACGCAGGCGGCTCGATTTTTTACATCAACACCCTGAATATGGGCTTCGCGGCGGACGTCGCGACGCTGACTAATCGACGCCTGAAATTTCTGGGCGAACCGGGCTACCTCGTCGGTGTGCTGATTTCTCTGGCCCGGCTGCGCCGCAGGCCGTTTCCGTTGCGCGCCGACGGCGACCCGGACGACCGGCGGTGCCTCTTCGTCGCATTTAGCAACAGCAAGTTCACCGGCGGAAACATGATGATTGCGCCGCAGGCCGCCATCGACAGCGGTACCATTGAATATGTCCACTGGGGACCGATCGGGCGTCTCGGCCTAGTGCGAAATCTGCCGACGTTGTTTACCGGCGCGCATATCCGGCACCCAATGGCCTCGCGGCGCACGGCGGCGAAGATTGAATTCGATCTCGAGAATCCCGTCGACGTCGTGGTGGACGGTGAAGTGATGACGCTCGAAGCCGAATCGCTCGAAGTGCTGCCCGGGGCGCTCGATGTAATGGTATGACGGGAGAGAGCGAACAACCAGTCTCCGCAACCGCCGCGGCGGAAGCTCCCACGGAGCAAGGCCTGCGCCGCGCCTGGCTCATCGCGCGGAGCACGTATCACTGGCTGCTCTCCGCGGCCTATTTCTTCCCCGTGTGCAGTTTCCTCGTCCTGCTGGGAATTTTCGTCGATCCGAGAAAAAACGACGGCGCGCAGCGGATGCTGTGCCGCGTCACCATGAAACTCGCGGGGGCCAAGATCGTCGTGCATCGCGCGCCGGGATTCGATCCGAGCCGCACCTGCTTTCTTCTGGTGAACCACGTCAATCTGTTTGATCCCTTCGTCCTCTACGCCACGGTCCCGCAATTCTTCCGCGGCCTCGAACTCGAATCGCACTTCCGCATTCCCGTGTACGGCTGGATGATGAAGCGCTTCGGCAACGTTCCCGTCCCGGACGATAACCGCCCCTCGGACCTGAAGCGCATGTGGCGGCTCACCCGCGCGGCGCTCGATTCGGGCGTGAGCCTCGCCGTCTTTCCCGAGGGCCAGCGCACGCTGGACGGCCGCGTCGGGCCGTTCAAGGACGGCGTATTCCGCATGGCGCTGCAATTCGGCACACCCATCGTGCCCGTCTCGGTGGTCGGAGCGTTCGAGTTCAACCGGAAGACCAGCTGGATGATCCGCCCGGGAACGATCACGGTGCACCTGCACGGCGTCATCGAAACGAAGGATCTGCCCAAACACGATTTCGCCGCGCTGCGCGATCGCGTGCACGCCATTATTGCGCAACCTTTAGAAACGAAGTTTCGGACGGAAAGAGATTAGCCGGCGGACAAAGTCGGATCGAATACGCGGAACCCGCATTGGGCGGCTACCTTGCCCAGCTGGCGATCGGATACACCGAACTCGAAGGTTTTCACACTGGATTCGAAACCTTTGGCCCGCATCCGAATCGCATCCCTCAGCCAAATCGCGGCAGAAAGCTGAATCGCATCACCCGCTCGAAGGGAATCTTCGAGGGAATACTGTTCGCACAGGGAAGGAAGCGCCGCCATGGTGACGGCGGTCAATTCGAGAATATTCAAGCTGAAAAACCAGTCCGTTTGAAATTCTTCGATCAGCCGGCGCTTCTCGCCGGCGCTTAACTCCCTCTTCTTCCAGATGGCCGCATGAACTTCCGCAAAACTCAGCACGGAAGTATAAATAGGCTCTTCCCGCTCGAACCGCGAGAGAACGGCATCGCTTCCTTTTTCCCGAACATATCGCTTAACAAGCACGGAGCTGTCGAGATACAGCATCAGTCCCGGTCTTCCAAAATGATTTGCGACAAAGGTTTACCCTTCCCTCGGATGGGTTTGATTCGCTTGAACGGCCGCGTGCCCCTGCGCAAATTTCCTTCCGTTTCAAGCCGCCGCAAAAGATCGGTCAATGGGAGGGCCTTGTCGGCTTCCGGCTCCGGCGGGGAAAGCCGCGCGACCGGTTTGCCCCGGTCGGTCACGATAATCGTTTCGCCCCGGCCGACCAGCCCCAGGTACCGCCCCAGGCGGTTCTTTAGCTCCCGGCTGCCTACGGTTTTCATGTAGCTACCTCATGCACATTGTAGCTACATTGCGGGAGGCGTGTCAATGATCGTGCCGGATGGCCGTGAGATTTCGGTACAGGTTCCGTTTCTCCTTACAACGAAAGGCGAATTCCGGGGAGCGTGCGGCCGGCCTTGGTTTCCTGCCAAGTGTAGAGAATCCGGTGAATGACGGTGAGCGTCGCCACCACCGCGATCACCCACAGCACCGGAGCCATGCGGTTAAACAGCCCGCCGAGGATCAGCAGCACCATGCGTTCCGGCCGCTCCATGAATCCGACCTTGCAAAGAGGAATCAGCGATTCGGCGCGCGCCCGCGAATAGCTGACCATCACGGATCCCGCCGTCGCAACCGCCGAAAGAACCACGTAGGAGGTCCGCTGGGCCACGGCGTAATACACGAGCAAGCCCATGTAGAGCGCCATGTCCGAATAGCGGTCCAGAGTGGAATCGAAAAACGCGCCGAACGCCGTGACACGCTTCTCGCGGCGCGCCACTTGCCCGTCCAGCATATCCAAGAACGCGGCAAAGAAAATCACCATGGCCGCGGACCGGAATTTTCCGATCGCAAACAGCAGGGCCGCCCAACAGTTCACCAGGAGGCCGAAGAACGTGAGCAGATTCGGATTGATCCCGGTAGATGCGATCAAGTCCACGATTTTTTCGAGCAGCCAGCGACCGCCTTCGCCAATTTTGCGCGTTATCATAAGCCAATGCGCCCCGATCCATCGCCGGCGCCCGAGAATCATACGCCACCAGACGACATGCCTCAAGCGCAGCGGTCCCGCAGTCCGGCGGCGCTTGACTCCCCAAACGCGCGCGTCATAATCTTTTGAGTATCGTTTTCATGGCTAAAGAAACACTACGAAAACTCCTTGAGGAGGACGCGAGATGAAGCGCAGGATTGGTATTTTCACGCTGTTTGTCGCCGTGCTGGCTGCCGCCGGTTTGCTGCTGGCGCAGGACAATCCTTTCGTGGGTACCTGGAAGCTGAACGTGGCAAAATCCAAGTACGATCCCGGACCGGCTCCGCAGAGCCAGATGCGGACGTGGGAAGCATCGGGAACCGTCACGGCCAAGGGGATCGGCGCCACGGGTAATCCTACGGCCTATTCGTATCCCATCAATGGAGATGGCAAGAAGTATCCAACGAATGGACCCGTCCCCAACGGCGCGGACACGGTCTCAACCAAACGAGTCGATGCCAACACCTTTGTGGCGAATTTCACGAAGGCCGGAAAACACGTAGAAACCGCGACGTTCAAACTATCCAAGGACGGCAAGACCATGACAATCACGGCCAAGGGCGTCCTGCCCAGCGGCCAGTCGCTGAATAACTCGACATTGTGGGAGAAGCAGTAAGCCGAGCCACCGGTTTCGCCGCGACGCTCCGCGGGAAGACCAATATTGGATTTCCGAGTCGCGATCGGATTTCCAAGTCGCGCCCAAATTCGCGCCTGACTTGACCCTTTCCTCATTCGCCCGCTATCATGCTTGAGGTTGTCTCTCCAATCTGTCCCGGTTGGGCCTGTAGCTCAGGTGGCTAGAGCGCGCCCCTGATAAGGGCGAGGTCGGTAGTTCAAGTCTACCCAGGCCCACCATTCCCCTGTTTTTGCCCTTTCGAAGATCATGTCGAACGGCTTTCTATATGTAGGATAAGCACTTACCGCGTCCACGGAGCAGTTCGATAGCACCATTCTCAGCAATTTGGCCTTTTCCTGCGGAGTCTGCGTAACGTATAGAGAATGCGCCTTATTCGCGAGTTCTAAAATGCGAACGCGGTCGAGCGCACGCTCGGGATTTTCCGCTCGTTCGAGCTCCCGGAAGGACGCCAAGAGCGTTTGTTCCTCCTCCTGCCATTCCGTGGACTTCGCTTCCCAAAATTCCTCGGTGATTTTTCCGTCCAGGCGGTCAACGTAAGCCTGCTCCAACCGTTTGCGGAGTAGGTCCAACCGCTGTTCGATTCGCTCGGCCTGGCGCATCCTGAGCGTTTGCTCGTGGGTTTTATCGGTGAGCAAGGACTCTTCAAGCTGCGTCAAAACGTCATCCGGAATTCGGATCGCTTGCAACACCTGGCCGAGACGTTCGGCCATCACTTCTTCACGAAAATAAGGCAGCTCGCATTTGCCTCGATAACCTGTGCAGCGGTAATAGGTATACTTCTGCTTCTTGAATTCGGCGGTGACCGCGCAATTGTCGTAAGCACAGCGGAGCAAACCGGAAAAAGCAAACTCGTGTTTTTGCTTGCGAGGTCGTGCTTTATCGCTCAGCACCTCGCGCACGCGGGAGAATATTTGAGGGCTCACAAGGGGAGAATGCGTGCCAGCGTAGCTCTTGCCTTCCCATTCGTAAGTGCCAATGTAGAAGGAATTCCTCATCAGCTTTTCCAAATGCCACTTCGTAAAGACCTTGCCGTACTCCGCTTTGAGAAACCGGCGCAAAGTGGCCAGCGAGTACATTCCGGTAGCGTAAAGCTCGAACATTCGCTGCGCGATCGGGGCGTTGTCCGGGTCAACCTCAATGGTGCGCAGCAGCTTGTTGTTTCGGTATCCCAATGGTGGCCGGCTGGGGTAGATACCTTGCGCCGCCTTTTCGCGCATTCCCTTGCGCACTTCGTCCCGCAGGTTCTCGATGTAGTTTCGTGCGATGACAAGCTGAATTCCGTGTACGAGTTTCGCTTGTGATTTCGCATCCTTGCTGATGACCTGGCCCTCTTTTGGAAGATGGATTTCAACGTCGAGGTCCTCTAGCGTCACGCAATCGCGAAAGTTCCGATACAGCCTGTCGGTCTTCTCGACCAATACAACGCGGCACGTTTTGTGGTCCCGCAGAAAACGCACCATCTCGCCGAATTGCTTTCTCCCCGTCGTCTTTGCTGTCTCCACGTCCACGAATTCGCGCAGGACGTTGAACTCGTGGCTTTGCGCGTATTCCCGGAGGAATTTCAGTTGTGCAGGGATGGAGAAACCTTCTCGCTCTTGATCTTTGCTCGACACCCTCGCGTATAGGACGGCTTGCCTCATCTGGCCCTCTGTTGCCGTGCGCTGACTGCATGCACGTGCTGCTCACCTTGCCCCGATTCTATCTGCGTGTCAACCGGAGTCGGGGGCCTGCTGTTCCGATCCCAATTATCGAGCAGAAGAAACAGCGCGCGCAGAGCGAGCAAATCATCGCGAGCGAGGTCTTTCCCTCCTGTGGTCTCCTGGGTTGAGGACACTTCGAGCGTGTCAGTTGTTGATGGCCGCATGCTGTGTTTTAGGAAGGAGGGCTTCCTACGAGGGATTACGAGGGGAGCCGAAGGGGTGCCTAGCGGAGTACCCCTCTACTTATACTAATGGGCAAGAAGTTCGAAAAACATTTCAAGGAAAATGAACTTTTTCTGTTTTTGAAGCTCCGAAGGGGCCTACCGAGTTCTGATAGGCGATTTGGGCGGGAGCGACCCGGTGAGTACTTTTGGGCGGCAAAACCGCACAAACACCGGGGTCGCTCCCGCCCAAATCGAGGTTTTCGCCTGCGGTCTTTTTTCAAACCTAATTTGTGTAGCGCGTTCTTCGGCGGAGCGTTGTGGCTGGGCCTAAGTGAACGGAATGCCTGTGTTTAGGGGTGAACACTTCGTGTGTTCCTGCGTTCACCACCGTCGGCGCATCCCAGAACACGGAGGGTATCTTTCGACCAGAACACTGCGAGTGTTTCAGTGTTCTGGGTTCAGAGCATGGTCGGCCTGGAAGAGGGTGAAAACGACGGCCTTGACTGGGGGTGAAACCGGAGGATGATTTCGGTTTCACCCTCGGCCCCGGAGTGCTGAACGGGGCGAAACCGCCCGTTCTGGTCTTGACAACAATCCGCAACGACAGAGCCATCACTCTAGAACGCTGTCAACGCTGTTGGAGAGAACGGGCTAGTCACTGAGCGGCAGGCATTATCGCCCGATCATTCGTTTGAGACCGCTCCAAATTCCCGAGGGCTTTTGAGGCCGGCCTTCATCTAATCCCGAGAGAAAAGCAGCTAGCTTGGCGTTCCCCACGTCGGGGGGCATTCCGTCTTGGATTGCTTCGGCAACGACTCTTTGAGCACGCTGAAGCGAGTCCTTGGCCAAGGGCTCACCGCTATACCTGCAGATGGCGGCGTAGTTCACTATCGTCTGCAAGTCCTCAGATAGAACGGCACGCACAGTGAAATCCTCGGCGTCGCATCCAGGCGGAATCCCAGTTCGAACCTTCTGCAATAATGCGCCGACATCCGACAGCGCTCGATATCGCTCGTATGAATCGCGCAGAGAGGCCTCATTCGTGGTTGCGATGATTTCCCGTTCCGTAGCGTCGGCAGTGGCTTTGATTACCTTGATTTCGGGAGCGAAATAGTCGCCAAGCACGGAACACTTTTCCGACAGATCGAGTGCTTCCCTCAGAAAATCTGACGCCTCTTTGACCGTCCATTTGCCCGATAGGGAAAGCCCTCTACGAACAAATGGCACGTAGCCCTGCATAAAATCAGAAATCTGCTTAAGGTCAGCGATCCGAGCGACCGTGACCTGATGCGAAGAAACGGAGCGGACCATGGCAGGGAAAAGGGGATTATTCTCCTGACGCTGCAATTGTCGCTCGAAAGGGCCCGGCGACTCAGCCCATTGAAACGCGTCTGCAACCTGGGCGGGCATCTTCAACTCGCGCCCAAAAATCTCCTCAGCCCGGACGCGCCCTGTGTCGAGGCGTTCAGCGAGTGGCATCAACAACTCTGCTTTTCGATCTTCGGGCCAACTGGGCGGGTACATGACGGAAACCGCTAAACTCAAGTGGAACTTGGTCTGGGGATCTTCAAAGGGTTCCCAACGAGGAGACTCCGGTTCGTGTATCGCGATGCCTGCCTTGAACGAGTCGAATAGCACTGGAAGCCGAGACTCCCACTTTGAGTCGAAGCTGGACAGCAGCAAGATATTCGTTCGGATTTTCTCGGAGGTGGCCAAGCCGTAGACGGTCCTGGCCATTTCCAAGAACACGAACAGCTGGTAGGCCTGGACCGCGACGTTCACGTCGGCCTCAAAACCTGTGGGAATTTTCTTTGCTTTGGGGTGCCACTCTTCGACCGGATTGAAGGGAGGTCGCCCGGAAACTAGTCGTCTCAGAACTCCATACCCTGCCGACTGCGGATCAAAATGGCTCTGAGTAGGTGCCGCTCCCGCTTCCGAAGAAGTGGCGATTTGCTTTCCACACTTCGAACAAAACTTAGCATCATCGGGATTTTTTGACCCACACGATGTGCAATGCATGGATGCCTCTACTTATGAGGCACTATACATCACAATTCCCAAATGACCGGTGAGGACTCCCGCCATGGAGGTCGTATGATCTCAGAATCGCATCTTCCTAAGCATTCATGCCGCAGCGCCTTTGCCCGCTGAGGGCGTCAACACACGAGCTTGCGCTCCAGAAGCACGGAGCGAAGCGTGTCTTTTGCCCGCTTCAACAACTCTCGGTTTGCAGGCTTGTTCAGCCAAAACGAGTTCCCCGATGTGTGGGGAAGAAAAATGACAGCCGCGCTGTCCCACTGGTCTAGATCCCCGACAAACCTGTCCAAGCTGACGGCACTCGGATCCCTGCCTCGGAGTTTAAGATATTCGACAAGCGGGAAACGGCCTAGCGTAATGACCAATTGTGGTCGAAGGAGCTCGAATGTTCTCTTCAGAAAAGGCAGGCAGTTGCTGACCATCTCCTTGGAAGGTTTCTCATCCTCGCGACCGCGTGTTACACGCTTACTTCCTGGAAAGCACTTCACGATTGCGGTCGAACAGACAATTTCATCGAATTTCTCACGTGGTATCCCGACCTCAGCAAGAATCCGTCGAATGCCTTGCCCCGCATTACCCTGAAAGGGCTTGCGTGTTCTGTATTCTGTTAGGCCCGGAGCTTGTCCAATCAACAGGATCGACTGACGCTGGAAGTGTGGAACAATCGGGCGCGGCTCGACCCGCTCAGTAATTGACGTTGGGTCCACGACGTTCTGTGCAAGGAATTCGGCGCACTTACGGCATTGAGAAATCTCATTTTCCAGGGCCAGCAGGCTCTCCATGAGGGAGAAGTGTATCGCCAAATGCGAGATGCTCAAACCTAAACGCCAGCGCTCAATCCGAGGCCGCCCGCAAGGGTTCTAAGATCGTCAACCAGGGCCCACCAATCCGTCCAAGGCACGTGGGGCGAGCAAAGAATTTTGTCTCCGCGTTGGCCTTTGTTTGGCCACACCCGCCTAAATCGGGAGTCTGAGCCCGCCTCCCATCCAGCGCTTATCTACGTTTTTCCCTACAGGGACTCGGTCAGAGAGCTAGGGGTATCCAGCTATGGCTAATTCCGCCCTTTCTCTTTACGATCTGGGCTCAGTGGACCGTTGTGAACGAGAGGCATCCCAGCGCTTCATTCTTCAGGAGGGATTCATGATACGGCAAATTGCTCGATTTATACTCGGATCAGCGTTGGCGATGGCTCTCACGCTTCCGATTGGCCGCGCGACTTTCGCCGCTAAGGATTGGGGACCCGATTGCGCCAAACGGCTTGAGGCCGACCGTGCGCGGATCGACCGCGATTCCACGCGTCACGGCGATCATAGCTCGCAAGTGAACCGGGATGTGGATCGGATCGAGGCAGACCGGCAGTGGTGCCGTGATCACCATGCCGATTGGGATCATGCCAGGTTCGATGTCGGAATCTATATTCGGTAAGTTCTAGCAGGCCGCGGAAAAACACGAAAACGCCGTCATTCCGAGGCACGCGGCGTGCCGAGGAGTTCCTCTTTTCTTGCATTTTCAATCGAAGGGGGATTCCTCGTCTGCGCTTGGAATAACCGACAGCGGGACTTTTCTGCGGTTTGCTAGGGGAGCTAGAGACTGCCCGGAACAGTAGGGCAGGAGGGGCCGTCTACAGTATTTGCCTCATTTTCGACGGTCCCTCGCTTTGCTAGACTATGCGAAGTGAGTCGGTTCTGCGTATACCCCTGGGTGTGCCGAGCCCTCATTGGGCCGAGCGAAATTGAAACGGACATGACGGAGAATAAGATGAAAAACTTAGTGAGGGCAACATTGCTGTTAGCGATGTTCCTCGTCGCTGGTTCGGCGTTCGGAGGACAGGTTTCCCTGGGAATTACCATCGGGGCCCCTCCCCCGCCTCGCGTCGTGCGGGTTCTACCTCCGAGCCCAGGCCCCGATTACGTTTGGGTGGGGGGCTATTGGTATCCTGTCGGCGGGCATTATCACTGGCACGCAGGCTATTGGACTCGGCCGCCATACGTTGGAGCGCGCTGGGTGGCGCCCCACCATGACGGGCGCCAGTTCTTTGCGGGCTACTGGGAGGGGGACCGTGGCCGTGTCGAGCATGACCACCACTGGGACCGCCTCCATAACCGGGACTTCGATCATCACTAGTATTGGCGGTGATTTTGAGGTACACCACCAAGGCGATCCGGATGGCGAGCGCCGCAGTTGCGATAATCTAGCTGGCCTTTCTCAACATCTCTGCGACAGGGGCTGTCGTTGCGGCCTTTGGAATCGCGGCGTTTGCAACGGCCGTCGCCTTCGCCAGAAATGTCAGCGAGAAAGCCCCCACAAATGCTCCCACTAATGCAGGAATGACGTAGACATTCTGGATGTTGAACCACCAATGGCCGAGCACGGGTGAACCGAGCCAAGCGCCAATCCAGCCTGCGATCCATTTCGCGATAAAACCATCAAACGTCGCCACCATCCGATAGCGAACGGCGGAGTGCATGATGATCGCTGCGATGAAACCGAGAATCAGTAGTGAGATAAATGAAGCAAAATTCATTCCAATCATTTGCTGCCTCCTTAGTGCAGGTTTGCGGCACCCGCTCCCGGAAGCATTCCTATACACGTTAGATGCGGCATTCTCGGCATCCGTTGTGGACGGCATTTCCCGGTCGCATCGCGATTCGCGCATCAATCCCAAGTTCGCGCGATCATTTTGTCCACTTCGCGCAGGTCTGCTCCAAGATTCTCAGCTTGCAGATACGCCGCAACATAGCGATCCGGCCGAATCAGAGCCAAGCCGGGAGGCAAATGTTTCATCACGCGCTGGAGGTCGCCGCCGGCATCGAAAACGCTGGTCACTGAGCTTGGGGCAGGGTTCAAATCGCCCGCCGCGCGTATCGCGACGCGCCGAATGCCCAGCGGCTCCCATAAGCCGGGCGGCAGCTGATCAAACAGAGCAGGAGCGGTTTGCGGCAGAGAAACGAGAGCAAATCCGCTCCCAAGAAAATCATCGAGCAACCCGTTGCCATCCGCGCCACGAACTTCCGGTTGCGGAAAGAGCCTCCCAAGGAGCGCGCTCCTACCGTCCTTGCTCGGACGAGCGAGGAAGCCTGACTCGAATCGCGGCTTGGGCTTGTACTTCATTTCCGCGAAGTAGGTGCGCGCGGGAGGAACAACGCTCAGCAGACGGAACGCAGCCTGCAACGCAAAAGCGCTCCAAAGGCTCCGCGGCATCATGACTTTCCCCATTCGCATCGCCAGCAGAATCATCTCCCAGGCATGCTTGCGGCGTTCCTGCTCGTAAGTATCCAGCAGGCCCGCGCCCAGCTTTCCCCGCAGTACGGCCGCGAGCTTCCACGCCAGATTGTGCGCGTCGCGGACACCGCTATTCATGCCCTGCCCGGCAAAGGGCGGCGATAGATGAGCAGCGTCGCCAGCCAGAAAAATGCGGCCCTCGCGCCAGCGGTCCGCCATGCGGGCGTGGAAGGTGTACACGCAGCTCCGGCGGAGCAAGGTTTTCTCTTCGCCGTGCGGGCGCAACAATTTTTGGATGAATGCAGGAGACGTGACCTCCAGATCTGTCTCTCCCTCGTGCAGCATAAATTCAAATCGCCGCGTGCGATCCGGACCGGGAAGCGAGAGACACGGCCGCGCGGGATCGCAAAACACCTTCGTGTCGCGGGTGCCATCGCGCGTTTCTTCGAGATCGAGTATCAGCCACCGCTCCCGGAATGTGGACCCGCTGAGCTTGATTCCAAGTTTGTCACGCACAAAGCTGCGACCGCCGTCGCAAGCGGCGAGGTACTGCGCGGAGACTTCCGTCAAGCTTCCGTCCGGGCGGCGCAGGACCAGATCGACCGCATCACCGCCTTGCCGAAATTCAATCAGTTCCGTGCTGAACCACGCCTCGGAACAGGTATTTGCGGCAGCGTGCGCCCGGAAATGATCGCGTAGCTGGGCCTCGAGCAGCGGCTGGCGAAATGCGTTGCGCCGGGGGTAGCCGTATTCCTTCGTCGTGGGGCGAACCTGCAGAAAGCAGGATCCTCGCGGACTGAAGTAATCGGATCCATAACCCAGCACCACCCGCGACAGAACCGTATCCACCACTCCGATCGCCTGCATCGTGCGAAGCGACTCGTCATCGATGGAAACGGCCCTCGGTTCTTGCACGGTCGTCTCGTTGCGCTCAATCAGCAGAACGTCAATGCCATAGCGCACGAGAAGATTCGCGATGGTGAGACCCGTCGGCCCCGCCCCTGCGATCACGACGGGCCATGTCTTATTGGATCTCATAAAGCAATGTGAGTCGAATCAGCTTGCTTCGTTGAAGAAAGCGGAGACCGGCGATTTTGAGCATTCTACTTGATCGCAATAGGATTTACGGGAGATCCGACCGCCTTGGTGATCGGCAGCGGTGGCGCGCAAAAAAAGAATTCATACACGCGGTCCTGCGCACAATCCGCCGCAAGGTCCTTCAAATAAAAAATCTCCCCCATGCTGATGCCGATCATCGGGATCACCACCCAATGCCAGGGCTGACTCGCGACGCTCGATTCGTTGGGCCGGACTTCGCAGCCCCAGGTGTCCGCGCAGATCGCGGCGATGTCCGTGCGGCGAATCCACTCGGCGGTTTCAAATCGCAGGCCGGGCGCATTTCCGCCCGCGTAGCCCTCCCATTTTCGCTCGCTCAGACAGCGTTCCATGTGGCCGGTCCGAACGATGACAAAATCTCCCCGCCGAATCTCGACGCCCTGCGCCGAGGCGCACTTCTCGAGTTCGGTGGTGCCGATGCCGTATCCGTCTTCGAGCGAGTCGACACCCTTCTGCCGGGCTACATCGAGAAGGACGCCGCGGCCGACCATCTTATCTTTCGTTTTCTCGATGCCGTTCTTCTGCGCGCCGCTCGAATCGACGAGCCGCGCATCGTAGCCGTTCCACATCTTGTCGCCAAAAAAGATATGTCCCAGCGCGTCCCATTGCGTGCCGCATTGCAACGGCATGGTCACCATATCGTCGGCGTAGCGCACTCCGATGGACTCCTGCCGCCCCTCGACCGCATCGGTTCCCGTCGCCAGCATCGTGTGGATGGGATTGAAGCGATTGCCCCAGAGTCCGCTCTGCGGGCCGTTGCTGTCAAAATTAAGCGCCAGCGAAAACACCTTTCCTTTGCGAATGAGGCGCGCCGCGCTGACGATATCTTGCGGCGAAATATTGTTGAGCGTGCCGACTTCGTCGTCAGCGCCCCAGCGCCCCCAATTCTTCAGGCGTTCGGCTGCGGCCTGAATATCCTGGAGCGTCACCTTACCGTTCGTCTCTGGCATGTCTGGCCTTTGCGGGCAGGAATTTCGCGGTCCGGGCCGCGTCGAGCGTTTCTTCGATCGATTCGAGCAAGGGGCCTTTTGTCTCCATGCCGAACAATACATACGCGAATCCGGCGAGCGCAAAGCAGGCCGCGAGGTAAGTATACGCCGGAACAATGGCCGAGACGGACGCCTGCGGCGTGATGACGTTTGACGAACCCACAATGAGCGCGAGCCCCAGCGGAAGATCCACGCAATACAAGCCACCCACGCCAAATCCGATCAGAAAGCGAAAGGCAGAAAGGAAAATCCAGGCATGGTCAGGCGTAAACGCCAGAATGCCAGTAGCGATCGAAAAATTGATCACCGTCGCGAGGAAAACCTTGCGGCGCCCGATCCTGTCCGCCAACCAGCCGTACCAAATGGCCCCAAACATGGCACCGAAACCCGAGGACAACAGAATGACGGCGGATTCGCCAAACGTGAGCTTCCACGGCCCGGCAATGAAGGCCACCACATAGCCGATGAGGAAGTAGTCAAAGAACTCGAGCATGTCGCCCAAAACCGCGGCGGCGATGATGCGGTGCTGATTGCCCGTCAGCCTGGTCTGCTGCTCGAGGTATTGGAGCATGTTGGGGTTTCGCGCGGCGGATCATACACTACAGGCCCCGGCCGGTCACAGCGCCGGCAGACAGCGCGGTAGTCGATGCTCCTTCGAGCGGGGGGCGCCGCGCTCGATGCAAAGCATTTGGATTTTGCATGGTCAATCCCAAGCCTCTTCGCTATCATTCGCAGGGGCGCTGATCCAGAAACTCATCATCGGACGGAGATTCCCCGCAGTTCCGGGAGCCATCAAGCGACGCAAAATGCATCTCACACCCCGCGAAATTGACAAACTGATGATCGCCACGGCGGCGGAACTCGCGCGCAGGCGGCGCGCGCGCGGTCTGCGCCTCAATTATCCCGAGGCTATCGCCCTCATCACCGCGGACCTGCTTGAAGGAATCCGAGACGGCCGATCCGTTTCCGAGCTTATGGAATATGGCGCGACGATCCTGAAGCGCGATGATGTACTGGAAGGCATTCCAGAGATGATCGATGAAATTCAAGTGGAAGGAACGTTTCCCGACGGTACAAAGCTCGTGACCGTCCATCATCCCATTCGCTAGCGAATGGCGGGTTTGGGAAAGGCAGCCAATGATTCCGGGCGAATACAAACTGGCGGAAGAAGCAGTGATCGCAAACGAAGGGCGCCGCGAAGTTGAACTCGAGATTGCCAACACGGGCGACCGCCCCATTCAAGTCGGCTCACATTTTCATTTCTTCGAAGTGAATCGCGCGCTGCGCTTTGACCGCGCATCGGCGTTTGGGATGCGCCTGAATATCCCCGCCGGGACGGCGGTGCGATTTGAGCCCGGCGACTCGAAGCGCGTCACCCTTGTCGAAATCGGCGGCACGAAACACGTGTACGGCTTTAACGGCCTGACCAACGGACCGGCGAACGAACCGGCGAAGGCCGGCGCGCTGAAACGTGCTTTCGAACAAGGCTTCTGAGAGGTTTCCTTCATGAGTCTGAAAATTCCCCGGCGCCAGTACGCGGACCTATATGGACCCACGACCGGCGATCGCGTGCGCCTAGCTGACACGGAGCTATTCATTGAAATTGAAAAGGACCTGACGACGCCCGGCGAAGAAGCCAAGTTCGGTGGCGGCAAGGTAATCCGCGACGGCATGGGACAATCTTCAACAGCCGTAGCGGCGGATGGCGTTCTCGACCTCGTCATCACAAACGCGGTGATTGTGGACCATGGCGGAATTTATAAGGCCGATATTGGAATTCGCGGCGGGCGCATCGTCGGAATCGGCAAGGCCGGCAATCCGGACATGATGAGCGGCGTGGCTTCCGGGATGATCATCGGCGCAGGCACGGAAGTGATCGCCGGCGAAGGAAAAATCGTGACGGCCGGCGGCATTGATGCGCACGTTCATTTTATCTGTCCACAGCTCGTTGAGACGGCTCTCTCCGGCGGCTTGACGACTCTGCTTGGCGGCGGCACAGGACCCGCGACCGGCACGGACGCCACCACGTGCACGCCCGGCGCCTGGAACATGCACCGGATGCTCGAATCTGCCGATGGCTTCCCCATCAACCTCGGCTTTCTCGGCAAGGGAAATTCTTCTTCCGCGGCGCCGCTGCGCGAACAGATTGAAGCAGGTGCCATCGGCCTGAAGCTGCACGAAGACTGGGGCACGACTCCTTCCGCCATCGATTGCGCGCTCGGCGTTGCGGAAGAATACGATGTGCAAGTCGCGATCCACACGGACACAATCAACGAAGCAGGCTACGTGCAGGATTCTATTCGGGCTTTCAAGGGCCGTACGATTCATACCTATCACACGGAAGGCGCGGGCGGCGGCCACGCGCCCGACATTATCAAGGTCTGCGGCGAGCCCAACTGCCTGCCTTCTTCCACAAATCCGACGATGCCGTTCACGGTCAATACGCTCAACGAGCATCTGGACATGCTCATGGTGTGCCATCATCTGAGCCCGTCGATTCCGGAGGACGTTGCCTTCGCCGAATCTCGCATCCGCGCCGAAACGATCGCCGCCGAAGACGTTCTTCACGATCTGGGCGCGATCAGCATGATGTCCTCCGATTCGCAGGCCATGGGCCGCATCGGCGAAGTCATCACGCGCACCTGGCAGACTGCGGACAAAATGAAGCGCCAGCGTGGCCCGCTTCCCGGAGAAAAGTCCGGCAGTGATAACGTGCGGGCACGGCGGTACGTCGCGAAATTTACGATCAATCCGGCGATCGCTCATGGCATCGCGAAGGAAGTCGGTTCGGTGGAAACGGGAAAACTCGCAGACCTCGTTTTGTGGAAGCCTGCATTTTTTGGCGTGAAGCCCGAGATGGTTGTCAAAGGAGGGATGATCGCCTGGGCGGCGATGGGCGACGCGAACGCCTCCATCCCAACGCCGCAGCCCGTGATTTACCGCCCGATGTACGGCACCTTCGGCGGCGCTCTGCATTCGACGTCGCTCACGTTCGTATCGCGCGCCGCCATGAACGCAGGACTGCGCGAAAAACTCGGCCTGAAGAAACGCACCGTCGCCGTGAATCTGTGCCGCGGCCTCACCAAACGGGACATGATCAACAACGACGCGCTGCCGCGCATCGAAGTCGATCCGGATACGTACGAAGTGCGGGCAGACGGCGTGCTCCTCACGTGCGAACCCGCGGAAGTTTTGCCCATGGCGCAGCGGTATTTTCTATTTTAGCGCGCGAACTGCGCCGATAACCTACTTAGAGAAATGTGGGGCACGACACTTATCATCGACCGGCCGGAACCGCGAGTAGACGCGGACGACCTGCGCGCGAAGGAAGAAGACACACTGGTTCTCGCGTGGGAGCAGCGGCGGTGGATGCGCGGGCGCTTTACAACAGTGAATGGCCGAAAAATTGGCATCGCACTTCCCACCGGAACGACTCTTGCGCCCGGCGCGATCCTCTATGTGGGAGCGGATTGGTTTTTAAAGATCGAGGCAGCCACCGAGCCGGTGCTGGAAATCATTCCAACCGACTACGATCAAGCGGTGAAGATTGCATTTGAAGTCGGCAACCGGCATTTTCCGCTGGCCCTCGAGAACGGAAAAATTTTGATTCCGGACGATAGCGCGATGGTCCGATTGATGGACCGCCTGGGCGTGCCGTGGGAACGGCGGCTTGCCGTTTTCAATCCAATCGGAAACACGCAGCTACACCAACATGGATCGTTTTCTTAGTCTGCTTCAGTTTGCTGATGGACTTTTTCCCGCGGGGGCGTACGCGCACTCGCTCGGACTCGAAGCATGCGTTCAATCCGGAGAAATCCGCGACGCCACGGGAGTCGAGACGTTCCTGCGTGCGTACTTGGAAGGCTGCGCCGCTCCCACGGATGCCGTCGCGTTGCTCTGCTCGCGGCGAGCCGCAGCGCGCGAACATCTCCTGTCCTGCCTGGCGCTCGACGAATCGCTCGACGCCATGAAAGCAGCCGGCGAACTGCGCGACGCGAGCCGCCAGATGGGAAGACAAACGCTGCGAGTCGCGACCCACTTGTCGCACCATCCACTGCTTGCGGAGTTCAGCGAAGCAGTTGCCGGCGGCCGTACGCCCGCCCATCACGCCGTTGTCTTCGGAATGATCGGAGGCATCTCCCATTGGGACGCGCTGGAGATGACCGGGGCGTATCTCTATTCGACGAGCGCGGCTCTCGTCGGAGCGGCGCTGCGTCTTTTGCCGCTCGGCCAACTTGCCGGGCAGCGCATCGTGTCAAACGTCCGGCCGCTCCTGGCTGCCCTTGCCGAAGAAGCGCAAGGCAAAAATCAGGAGGACATGTGGTCCTTCGCTCCCGCGCTTGAAATCGCGAGCATGCAACACGCGCTGCTGGAAGCGAGGCTTTTCCGGTCATGATTCCGAAGCCGCTCAAGATCGGCATTGGCGGGCCCGTCGGCTCGGGAAAGACGGCGCTTGTCGAATCGCTCTGCACGCGCCTGAAACCGTCCCATCAGCTCGCCGTGATCACCAATGATATTTACACGCGCGAGGACGCAGAATTTCTCACGCGCCGAGGCGTGCTCTCTCCCGATCGCATCGTCGGCGTCGAAACCGGCGGCTGCCCGCACACGGCGATCCGCGAGGATGCCTCGGTCAATCTCGAAGCTTCAGGCGCTCTGATGCGCCGCTTTCCGGATCTCGATTTGCTGTTCATCGAAAGCGGCGGTGACAACCTCGCGGCGACATTCAGCCCGGAGCTTGTGGATGCCACGATTTACGTGATTGACGTGGCCGAGGGCGACAAAATTCCGCGAAAGGGCGGTCCCGGCATCATGACGTCGGGAATGCTCGTCATCAACAAGATTGACCTCGCGCCGTACGTCGGCGCCGATCTTGCCGTCATGGATCGCGATGCCAAACGCATGCGCGGAGAAAGACCCTACGTTTTCACCAATCTTAAAACCGGACAGGGAGTGGACTCCCTTACCGAATGGATCCGCCACTCCCTGCT